>Ga0182024_10026905_pt1 | contig 10087 bp, 8 predicted proteins | sample P32metaG_FD_120480 | JGI IMG/M metagenome (GOLD analysis project Ga0182024, IMG submission 120480) | Permafrost microbial communities from Stordalen Mire, Sweden - P3-2 metaG (Illumina Assembly) | ecosystem: Environmental > Terrestrial > Soil > Wetlands > Permafrost | place: Sweden: Stordalen...
GTTTGGCGCATATCACCGATGAGTGCGGGATGCCGGCAGTGGTGTTGGGTCATAGTCTGGGCGGCGTGCTGGCGCGCGCGCTCGCGGTGAAATATCCCGCGCGAGTGCGCCACGTGGTGACACTGGGATCGCCGGAGCGAATCGCATGGAGTGCGGTGCGCGCGCGCTACCGGCCGGCGATACGCGGCTTTCAGGCGTTATGGCAGGCCTTCAACAATCGTCCGGCGCAATGCGGGACGGAGCAGTGTTCGTGCCGTTTCGGCGAAGCGGTCAACTCGCGCTTTCCGCGGGGAGTGAAACTCAGTTCGCTCTATACGCGCGCCGACGAGGTCGTCGATTGGCACGCCTGTATCACCGCCGAGGGCGACAATCACGAAGTCTCGGGAGGCCACGGCAGCATGGCTGTCAATCGCGAGGTCTATCGCCTGCTCGCCGTCATCCTTGCGGCGGGCAGAATCGACTCCCGCCCCGCCGCCAGCGCTGCTTCCGCTCACGCCAGCCCTTAGCAACCGCTGTTCAGACGTTAGGATACGCGTCGCTGCCCATCTCGAGCGCGTCGAGCCCGGTCCATTCAACTTCCGCCGCCACGCGGTTACCGATGGTGCGATCGACGATCACGAAGAACGCGAGCGCAAGGCCGAACACCACCACCAGGTTGACCGCGACCCCAATTAGCTGCGCGACGAACTGACTCGGATCACCGAACAGCAGTCCGCGCACCGGACCGCCGACCCCGTTCCATCGCTCGCCATAGCTGCCGTCGGCGAACAGCCCCAACGCCAGCGCGCCCCACGTCCCACATACGCCGTGCACCGCGATCGCACCTACCGGATCGTCGATACGAAACCGCCGCTCCAGCGCGAGCACCGCCGCGACCACCAGCAGACCCGCGATCGCGCCGATCAGCACGGCCGCGGCCGGTGTGACGAAGGCGCACGCCGCGGTTATCGCGACCAGCCCGCCCAACAGCCCATTGCAGGCCATCGCGATGTCCGGCTTGTCGTAGCGATGCCAGATGTAGAGCAGCGCCGCGACCGCACCCGCCGCCGAGGCGAGCATCGTGTTGGCCGCGATCAGCCCGATGCGCTGGTCGGAGGCAGCCAGCGTCGATCCCGCGTTTAAGCCGAACCATCCGAAGGCCAGGATGAGCGTGCCGGCGATCGCCATCGGCAGGTTATGCCCCGGCAGCGCGCCGATCGCCCCTTCGCGGCGAAACTTGCCGATTCGCGGCCCCAGCACAATCACGCCCGCCAGCGCCGTGACACCGCCGGTCATGTGGACCACCGATGATCCCGCAAAGTCGACGTGTCCATGGCCCAGCGCGAAATTCACGCCCATCTGCGCCAGCCATCCTCCGCCCCATACCCAGTTGCCGTACAGTGGGTAGAGAAACATCGACATGAACAGGCCGTAGATGAAAAACGCCGAGAATTTCCAGCGCTCCGCCATCGCACCGGTCGGAATCGTCGCAGCGATGTCCATGAAAACCGCCGCGAACAGGAACATCGCGAGGCTCGCCGAATCGTGGCTGACGCTCAGCAGCCCGAACTTGCGCATCCCGAGCAGCCCGAAAGCGTGGCCGCTAACATGCAAGCTCAATTCGTGGCTGGCGATTCCGGTTGCGCCGAGCGATGGCCATTGTGCAACCCCGCCCATCATCAGCGCGTAGCCGGTCATCCAGAATCCGACGACGCCGATCGGATAGATCATCAGATTCATCGCCATCGTGTTGACCGCGTTCTTGGATCGCGTGAATCCCGTCCCGAGCATCGCGAAGCCCACCTGCATGAGCATCACGAGGAACCCGCCGACCAGCACCCAGGCCAGGTTGATGGACGACGCGAGCGAGGCCTGCGGATGAAGGTCGATCGATGGAACGGCGAGCGGCGCCTGCGCAGCGGCCCTCGCGGCCATCAGTGTCGCGGCCGCGGCCGTCAGCGCCACGGCGCGAAGCGCCACGCCAAGCGCACCAGCACGCCTTGCACGCGCCATCATTTCACCTCCCCGGGCAATGACTGGCCGGCCCGCGGCTGCGGCGCGGCCGGATAACGATTGGCGAGCCAGATGAGCACGACGAAAATGGCCGCCAGCGAAGTGAAAAACAAACCCACCCAAAGGGCGCGCCGCACGCGCTGCGCGCGCAGGCTCCGTGGGTGCAGCCGTTTCGCGCGCCCGGTCAGCGGCACGCGCGCGGGGTCTTTCAAGTCCTCGAGCATCTCGGCTGCGCTCTGGTAGCGGCTGCGCGGCGAGCGCTCGATCGCACGCAGGATGATTTCCTCGAGATGCGGATCGAGGCCGGGCACGAAGGTGCTGGGCGGCCGCGGATCCTCGTTGGCCTTCGCCCGCATCATCGCGTAAACGTTGGTTCCGGCAAACGGCAGGTTGCCGGTGACCATCTCGAACAGCATCGTGCCGAGCGCGTAGATGTCGGTGCGCGCATCGCCATGGCGGCCGCTGACCTGCTCGGGCGCCATGTAGTCGGGCGTGCCAATAGTGGTCGAGAGCCCCGACCAGGTAAGGCGGCGCGCCGATTCGTCGAGCGCGATTCCGAAGTCCATCAGCTTGACCTTGCCCTCGGCGGTGATCAGCGCATTTTCGGGCTTGAGGTCGCGATGGACGACGCCCTGGCTGTGCATATAGACCATCGCATCGCAAACCTGGCGGGCGAAATCCAGCGCGCGCTCGATCCGCAGCGGCCGCTCGTCGCGCATGATCGCGCGCAGCGAGATGCCGTCGACATACTCCATCGCGATATACATCCGGCTTTTGTGCCGCGGCGTGAGCACCTTGATGATGTTGGGATGGTGGAGGCGGCGGCCGACTTCCTCTTCGCGCTGGAAGCGGCCATAGAAAACCACGTCGCTCTCGAACTGCAGGTAAGGAACCTTGATCGCGACAGTCGCGCCGCTCAGCCGATCTTCGGCCTTGAAGATTGACGCCATGCCGCTGCGCGCGATGAGGTCCGTGAGCTGGTACTGATCGAGCTTCTCGCCGGCACTGACCTCGCGCATCATTGGCAGAGCCTGCCCCCGCAACGCATGCGCCCGGACGTTAACACTGCCGCGCAGCCGCCCGCAACGCACGCGGAAAACCATGCGGAGAACCGGGCACAGCACCGTGCTGATGAGCGTGCGGAAGACTGAATGGAAGATCGGGCCGTGGCGCATTGCCCGCGCGCGCCCGTTTCAACGCCGGCGTGCTCAGCCCCGCCGTGCAAAAAGCCTCTCCAGCCACTGGCGCAGTCGCGCGCTGCCGCCGCTCTCAACGAACGGCGTCGCGCCGTTCATCATGAAGACCGCGGCGGTCAAATTGTCGGCGCTGCCGCGCGCGTTGGCCGCGTCGATCAGCGTCTTGCAGGCCGCGGCCGCGTCGTCCGAGCGGAGCCGGCGCTCGAGCTCGCGCTCTTCGAGCACGTTGTAGAGCCCGTCGCTGCAGAGCAGCACCCGGTCGTCCTGCACCAGCGGCATCGAGAAGCGGCCGACCGACACGATCAGCTCGTGGCCCAGAGAGCGACTGAGCATCGAACGCTCGGGATGATCGCGCGCGTGGGCCGCGCTCATCAGGCCCATCCGTACATGCTCGGCGACCACCGTGTGGTCCTTGGTGATTTGCAAGATGCGCCCGCGGCGCGCCAGGTACAATCGGCAATCGCCACGTGCGCCGCGCTCAAGCGGCCGCCGTCGACCACGGCCGCGGTCAGGGTGGTGCCCATACGGCGCAACGCGGGGACCGCGATCGCAAGCTGGTGAATCTCGATATTGGCACGCTGCACGGCGCGATGGAGCCGCTTGGGGGCACCCCACGCAACCGGGCTTTCGCGGTAAGCTGCGAGCGTTACGTGAACCGCCATCCGGCTCGCGATCTCACCGCCTTCATAGCCGCCGATTCCGTCGGCGATCACCATCAGGGCCGCCTCGGGACCCTCGATGAAGTAGCCGCAGGCGTCCGCGTTGTCGGGCCGATCGGTGCCGGCGTCGGAAAGCACGGCGAGATCGAAGCTTTGCGATGCGGCATCGGCGCGCGTCGATCCACCCATCCGGCTTTCAGCCTATCGGCCGCTTTGGGCCGCCGTCACTCATCGCCATGCGCTGGTTTTCGTGCGCCGCGCAATTCCCTCTCGGCGTCGAACCAGTCGGCGAGGTCGTGGCCGTGAATGGCGCCGCGCGCGAGAAAAATCTCATAGGCTCGCGCGCGTATAGTTTCGAGGTTGATTTCGGTATTCGAGCCGGCCCCGCCCGCACCGTTGTGTGCCTGCGTGCCGTTGGATTCCTGTATCGTGGGCGCAACCGCTTTGGCCGCGCTTTTGGTCCGTCGCCGCCCCGTGGTCCCGTTCCCCTTTCTTACCGTAGCCATCTCTTGCAAAACCTCCTTGCAAAAACCTCCGAGAGCAACGCTTCCGTTTACGAGATTTTCGCCTGATTGAACAGTGTATATCGTGGAGACTCGCGCGCCGAGATTTCTCGCTGCGAATAACGCGCAGCGCGTCCTTTCTGTCTATTCCGGGCGCGGTGCCATCGATCAGTCCGTGGATGGAGTTAACAACGGCCGCGGTCAGCGTCGTGCCCATCCGGCGCAATATTGGCACTCCTATCGCGCGCCGGTGAAGCTCGATATCCGCACGCGGCACGATGCGATGAAGCCAATTGTCCGCGGGTCATGCAACCGGCTTTCCCGGTAGGGTCGATCATGACGTCCGTACCAGGCGTTTCAAAAAAGACAGCGGCCGTCCGTTTTCTTGCATTGAAACCGAACGATCGCTGAGGACTCGCAGCTAATCAGTAGATTAGCCGGCGCACCGCCGGGATGATGGCTCGCGGGCCTGCACTTGGGGCTTGCCTGCTTAGTCGCATCTAACTACCCGGCTGTAAATTTCCGTCGCCCCGTCTCAGTCATTAGAATATGACGCCGGTTTCGACGAGTCCGCGAACCTGTGAGTTGTTCATGCCTTCCTTGCCGAACACCGCGCCGGGCGCGTAGCTGTTCGCTTGCACGTAGGAAACCTCACCGCGGAAGAAGAACTGCTTCCACTGAAAGGTCGGCGTCAGCGTCAGAGACCAGGCGTCGCTGCCGACTCCATACAGCAGATTCGCGGCGCTGCCCTTAGGCGAATTCTCATTCCCCGTGGTTCCAAGATATTCGGCACGCCCGGCTACAGAGATCATATCCGTGACGGCGTAGCTCGCGAGAATTGCTCCACTTAAGGTCTGAGTTGATTTAAGGACACCGATGTCCGGGTTAAACGGGATATTGGTCTCCTGGAAATAGGGCGTGATGACAATGGGCGCAGCATTGTATGTGTAGATGACGTTGTAGATCTGGCCATTGTTGTTGAGCAGTGGTGTCGCAAAATTGTTGGATTTCGCAAAGCCGGCATTACCGCCGCCGACGATGCTCAAGGTATTCGCAGGATTTATCGTCCATGCCAACGACCCGTCGACCCAGGTGTAGCTGTGCGAGTAGAAGCCATTGTTCCAGCTCACCGATGCGGCCAGCGGTCCATAGGTATAGTTGAGCTGTACGCCGCGATTGATGGCGTTTTCCTGATTCCACAGCAGCCCGCGCTCGATATTCATGTTTTCGAAAGTGAAAGTGTACTCAGCCCCAAACAGGGTCGGAAGATTACCGGCCATGATTGAAAAGTTGCCGGTCGGGACGATCTTGATATAGCCTTCCGGCACGACGCCATACAGTCTGTTTACCGCTTTTGCCAAGTTGATATAGGGGCTGCCGAGTATGGGAAAACTATAACCTCCCACTTGCACGTAGTATTGAATCACGCCGTCAGCCTTCTGGATGATGGCCTCAGCGTTGCTGAAGTCCAGCCGGTTGTAGGGGTCGCCAGGTACGGCGTGGTTCTGAAACAAGCCGATCCCGCTTACGACGCCATTGACGTCGAAGTCGAAGAGAGTCGCGATCGGAGCCGGCAGGTCCGAAAGGAAGGGCACATACTTCGGAAGATTGATTTCGTTCGGCGAAGCCATCACGAGCGGCCCCGTCATCCCGGGCGATGAGAGCGGCGGTACTGGAGTGGCCGCTGCGGCAGGAGCCGCCGGCGAACCGCTGGCTGCCGGAGCTGGAACCGTGCTCGAAGTTCCAGAGGCAGTTCCGGCTGATCCATCGGCCCACGCGCTGTGTTCGCAAGCAATTATGAAGGTGAGGACCAGTGCCCATACCAGGATTCCGAAGGTCGAACGTCCCGCGCGATGTTTCATGTCTAACTTCTTCTCCATTTCGTTCGGTCTGCTGAATAATCGGGCTTCACGAGCCCATAGGGCGCACGTGTCAGAGCGGCTTACTCAAGTTCCATGCCGTCACAGCGCGACCCGGAGGGCAATGCGATTCGTCAACATTTTCGTCCGGTAGCGGCGCAATCCGCGGCCGCGATGCTGACCAGCGGGGCGGCAGATGCCGCTCCGCTGGTCAGCCCGCGCCATGCAGGACGCAATCCAGCGCCCCGGCGCTGGATTGCGTCCTGCACCCTCCGCCGACGCTACGCGGCGCGCGTGGAACGCGCACCGCGTAGCGTCGGCGGAAAAGCTGCGCCGCGCGCGCCGTGCGGCGCGGCAAAATGGGGCGGGCGCCGGGCCGCGCGACGCGCGGCCCGGCGCCCGCCTGTTGGGATGCGTGGCGCGATTCTACGCTCTCGCCACTTGCGCTCCCGGAGCGATCATTTCAACCCGGTCCTCGGGATACGCCTCCATACCGAACTCGGGAACATCCAGGCCTTCGAGTTCCACTTCTTTGGAGACACGCATGGAGCTCGCGGAGTTCACCAATGAGAACACCAGGTAGGTGAAGCCGAAGATGTAGAGCGCCATGAAGGTGGCTCCGCCAAGCTGGGTAAAGAACTGCCGGTAATCGCCGTAGAGCAGACCCGTCACACCCTGGCCAGCCTTGCCGAGATAAGTCGTAGCGCCGACGCCGTTCCATCCGGCGCCGTAAGTTCCGTCGGCGAAGATGCCGACGCAGACTGCTCCGAGCCAGCCGCAATAGCCGTGGACCGAGATGGCTCCGCAGGGATCGTCGACCTTGATCACGCGTTCATTGAACAGCACGCCCATGCAGACGACGATCCCGGCCAGGATGCCGATCACCACCGAGGAATTCGGCGACACGAATGCGCAGGGCGCGGTGATTGCGACGAGACCGGCGAGCATCCCGTTACAAGCCATCGTGATGTCGGGTTTGCCGAACATGTAGTACCACAGGAACATCGCGGTTGCGGAACCCGCTACAGCGGCCAGATTCGTGTTCACGGCGATGACCGAGATGCGCAGGTCGGACGCACCGAGCGTCGACCCCGGATTGAACCCCATCCATCCGAACAGCAGGATGAAAGTGCCGACTACGACAAACGCCAGGTTGTGTGCCGGAAAAGCGCGCGGCTTGCCGTCGGGTCCGTACTTGCCCAGGCGGGGGCCGAGGATGATCGCCAACGCCATCGCGGCGAATCCGCCGACGCCGTGGACTACTGTCGAGCCCGCGAAATCCACGTAGCCGTGGGCGAGCCCCATCGTGTTCCCCAACTGCGACATCCATCCGCCGCCCCAAACCCAGCAGCCAAAGCTCGGATACAGGATGGCGCCCATGAAGAGTTCGCACAGGATGAAGGCCCAGAAGGTGATTCGCTCACAGATGGCGCCGACGATGATATAACCCGCCGTCTCCATGAACACGACTTCGAAGAGCGTCAGACATAAGCTGCCGGCATCGTAGCCCGGGCCGCTCAGGAAGAACCCTTTGCCGCCCAGGAGGCCCCAAAGCCCGCCTCCAAGCAGGAAGTGATTCAGCGTGGGAGTACCTCCCAGGTTAGTCGGCGCCGCATTGATCGCCGCCCCTCCGTACTGGAAAGCAAAGCCGCAGACGTAGTACGCGAGAAAAGCGAAGACGTACGCCGCGAAGTTCAGCATCATCAAATGGCCGGCGTTTTTCTTTCGCACCAGTCCGCAGGTGAGCAGAGCAAACCCGGCTTGCATGAAAAGCACCAGGTATCCCGTCAACAGCGTCCACGAGAAGTTGGTGGCGATTCGCAGATGCCCCACGTTATCGGCGAGCTTCATCGCCAGCGGCTCTTTGGCGGCCTGGGCCTGGAACTCGTCGAACGCCTTCTTGTTCTTGGCATAGTCCGACGCGGTCTTGTCGGTCGGCTCGGTAAGGATGAACGAATTTCCGCCCGCGTCCGAGGTGCTGGCCTTGTCACCAGTTGAAATGCCAGCGGGATCCGGTTGCGGCTCATCAGCAAGCGCGACCAGCACCGGCCCACAGAGCCATTGCGCGAAGAGTATCGCGAGGACTGCCTTGAGCAGCCACAGCTTCGGGCGTCTTAGAGAAACATTCGGCATGTTGGAATTTCCCTCCTGATATTGATGTGGCGGCGGCGGCTTCACGCCGCGGACAAAGAACAGATGAAGGAACAGTGGATTCAGATCGCGCTCGAACCCCGCTCTCCGGTCCGGATGCGCATCACCTCGTCGAGCGAACTCACAAAAATTTTCCCATCACCGATCTTTCCCGTCCTGGCGCTGTCGGCGATCGCTTTCGCGATCGGATCCACCAGGTCTTCGGCGACCACGATGGTGATGAGAATCTTGGGCAGAAAATCCACCGTGTATTCGGTGCCGCGATACATCTCGGTATGGCCCTTCTGGCGGCCGAACCCTTTCACCTCGGAAACCGTGAGGCCAGTGATCCCCAGGGTCATGAGCCGTTCTTTCACTTCGTCAAGCTTAGACGGTCTTATTATCGCTTCAATGCGCTTCATTCGTCAGTCATCTCCTTGTTTGCGGAGAAACCTCGTCAAACTGCTTCGCGGCCAGCCCAGCCCTGACCGAGCGAGTCGGGGCTCTGAAGCAGAACTTTTCGTCTAGTACGCGGGCATCGAATGGCAAGAAGAGTGCCATGCAAAATGCAACTTTAGTGCTACGTGAAATACGACTTTTCGGTTGAGAAGCGTCGCTGGTGATGCCCGTGCGATGGGCATCCGCTCAGCGATTAATCAGTAGGCGGGGCGCCGGAGAAGCAAAAACTGGTGAGGAGAAAAACGGATCAGGTGTCGTCGTCGGACGTGTGCCGCACGCCGATCGCCACCATCAGGAGCGGGCTCTTGCCGAGGGCGTGCGGGGCGAAGAAGTTCGAGGTCTCGTCGTCGTAAAAAGTAAGGCCGGTCGCGCCGTGTCCCAGCGCATAGGATGCGAGGTAGGCCCTGCCGCCGTGCAATCCGGCTTCCAGGTGGGCGTCGCGGTAAGCGCGATTGCCGAGTGTGCCGAGCACGCGTTCGAGGTCAGCCATGTAGCAGACCAGCGCCGAGCAGTCGGCGCCCAGCGGTTGCTCCAGGCAGAGGTAGCCGGCTTCGCGGCGGAAATTGCCGGCCTTGAGCAGTTCGAACTCGCCGCTTTGCCGCCGGTAGTAGTAGGCCCCCGGCTCCATCCCGTCGACCGCGTTCACGATCAGATAGGTATCGCTTAGCGGCGGGAAGTCGGCTCGCGGATGGCGGCTCGAGGCGGCCATGATCGTCGCCAATTCCTCGGCCGCGATCGGCTTGTGCGCGAATACTCGGGTGGATCCGCGTCTTAGGATCGTCTCGCCAAGGCTCAGCCCCTCGCTCGCATCGAGGGGCTGGGGCTTCACCGCATTCTCTGATGGCGACGACGGCGGCGGCGACGCCGAATCGACTCGCGCGTCGGCGACCGCGGCCACCTCAGGAACTAGCAGCCGGGACGCCTGATGCATCCGCACCAGGTCCGGATAGCTCACCTGCTCGCGCGAGAGCTCAATCGTCTCCAGGCTGAGCGGTCGCAGTTCCGGCTCGGCAACCGGCGCGGCGGCGCCGCTGCCGAGCGCGACCAGGCATAGCGCACCCTCGCGTTCGCCGTCGATTCCGAGGAGCGCCTCGATCTCCGGGTCGGCAAAGGCGGTCACCAGTTCGGTGGAGAGCCCTTCGGCAGATGCGGCGGCGAGCAGATTGGCGAGTATCGTGCCGGCATCCCAGAAGCAGTAGCGATATGCCCGCGCGCGATACTTCCATGTGCTGCGCCAGAAGATAGCGCTCAGCACGAGCACGGCGCGTGCCTGGAGCAACGAGGGGCGA
>Ga0182024_10026906_pt1 | contig 10087 bp, 9 predicted proteins | sample P32metaG_FD_120480 | JGI IMG/M metagenome (GOLD analysis project Ga0182024, IMG submission 120480) | Permafrost microbial communities from Stordalen Mire, Sweden - P3-2 metaG (Illumina Assembly) | ecosystem: Environmental > Terrestrial > Soil > Wetlands > Permafrost | place: Sweden: Stordalen...
GCAGATCCGAATTAGGAAACATTTGCGCGTTGCGCTCAAATAGTTAGTTAGTTGGATAGCCGTGCGCCTGTCTCGGTCTAGCCGCAAGGGTCGTAGCTCAGGGTAGCCCGCATGAACGTCGCGATATTTGCCAGCGCATTCCACCCCGGTCTCGGTGGCGTCGAGGAACTCTGTAGGCAGCTCGCCCATGAGTACCAACAGCGGGGCACCGGCGTCGCGGTCATTACCAACCGCTGGCCACGGTCGCTGCCCGCCCGTGAAAACGTCGAGGGCATCCACGTTCATCGCCTGCCGTTTCGCGTCGCCGGGGACTGTGCCAAATCGAAAGTCACATATTGCGTTACTGGCGGCCTGATTCGGCGGCAAATGTTGAACCTGCTCCGGCGGTTCCGGGCCAACGTTATTCACGTACAATGCGTGAGCTCCAACGCGTCCTACGCCTTGAAGGCCAAGCGAGCGATGGGCCTGCCGCTTGTGGTGACTCTTCAAGGTGAGCTGACGATGGACGCGACACAGTTGTTCCAACGGTCACCTTGGGCTCAACGAACGCTGCGCGCCGCGCTTGATGAGGCTGACATGGTGACCGCCTGCTCGAAACAGACGCTTGAAGAAGCCGAGGCATGGTATGGGCGTTCGCTGGGCGAGCGAGGGCGGGTCATCTACAACGGGGTGTCGCTCCCAGGCACTCACTCCGCGAACCCGTATTCCCATCACCAGCCCTATATACTTGCGATCGGCCGTCATGTACCCCAGAAGGGGTTTGACGTGCTGCTGCGGGCCATTGCGGAGTTGGAGAAAGTCGGAGGCGTTGGCCACGATCTGCTCCTCGCTGGGGATGGTATCGAGCATGAGGGTCTGCGACGGCTTGCGACTGAGTTGGGCGTTGCCCAGCGGGTGACCTTCCTCGGGCGGGTTGACCACCGGTTGGCGATGCGGCTGTTCGCCGGATGCTCGTTTTTCGTACTGCCTTCGCGACACGAGCCCTTCGGGATCGTTAATCTGGAGGCAATGGCGTCGAGTAAGGCAGTTGTCGCCACGCGGGTCGGCGGGGTACCCGAAATCGTCAGTGACGATGTGAACGGCGTGCTCGTTCCACCGAACGACGTGGCGGCATTGGCCGGGGCAATCCACCGCGTCGCCGTCAACCCGGAACTGCGGAACCGCCTCGGCAGAGGCGGCCTAGGGCTGTCTGGCTCATTCGCCTGGCCGGCAATCGCTGAACAATACGTCGCCGTCTACGAGCAGGTAATTCATGCCGGACGGCCATGCCATGCGTGACTTGATCTTCGTTTCGATGGAAGACTGGGACGAGACATGGCGTCGGAACCAGTTCGTATGCGCCGAACTCTCGCGGCGTAATCCGGAGTTGCGGATCCTGTTCGTGGGACTGCCGCGGAACGTATCCAATGAACTGCGGCACGGGCGATTGCGTCGACTTTTCCGAAGGGCGACATACTCCGCGTCGGGAGCTGCGAATGTGACCGCTACTCATCCGTGGAAGTTGCTGCCGAACTCGCTGCCGCTGGGCCGGATCATCAACCAATGGATCTTCCGACGGCACGTGTGCGGGGAGACGCGCCGTTTGGGGTTCGACCGACCAGTTCTCTGGCTGAATCCGCATGGAGCGGGGCATATGGCCGGGCGAATTGGCGAGTCTGCCGTCATCTACGACATAACCGACGACTGGACCAGAATAAAACAGCGCGCGAGCGTGACTCGCCTCGTCGAACGGCAGGATGCCGCGCTCTGCGCGATGGCGGACGCAGTGATTGTTTGCTCCGAGCGGCTGGCGGATTTGAAGCGCCCGCTGAGCCGGCACGTTCACCTCATCCCCAACGGGGTCAACGCAGCCCATTATGCCGGAGTGCGTGACGGCGCCGGTTCGGCTCCGTCAACTACTGCTACTGCGTCGTGGAAGCGGCCCGTGCTTGGATACACGGGCACGGTGCATCCGGATCGAGTTGACATCGAGTTGGTTCGGGCTATCGCGCTGGGGTGGCCGGGGTCGCTCGCGCTGATCGGGCCAGATCACCTCCGGGCCGGCGACGTCGCTCGGCTGGACCTTCCCAACGTCCACCGGCTGGGGCCGGTGCCGTACGCCGAGGTGCCGGATTACATGAGGGCTTTTGACGCATCTATCGTGCCGCACCGGATGACGGAATTCACCGAGAGCCTAAACCCGATTAAGCTTTGGGAGTATTTGGCCGGTGGCAAACCGATCGTATCAACGGATGTCGCGGGGTTCCGAGACTTCCCCTGCTTGGTGCGATTGGCCCGGACGGCCGGCGAATTTCTTGCGGCGGCGCAAGCCGCCGTAGCGGAGTCCGCGACGCCCGAAGGGGACGCACTGGCGGCGCAGCGGCGCGCCGTCGCCCGCGATCACTCCTGGGGGGTTCGTGTCGATGCGATCGAGCAGGTGATTGCCGATGCCGTCGAGCGGCGGTCAAAGGGAACCTGGCAGCGGTCGGCGCGTCCAGCCACGGAGGATGTCGCGCATGCCCGATGAGCAGCGTCCGGTGATATCAGCCGTGATCGTCAGCTATAACACGCGCGACATGACGCTGCGCTGCCTGACGGCGCTGAACGCTGAGTTGGGCGGTATGGCCGCCGAGGTGTTTGTCGTTGACAATGGGTCGACCGACGGGAGCGCGGAGGCGACCCGGGAGGCCTTTCCGGCGGTTTCCGTCATCGACCTCGGACGTAATGCGGGGTTCGGCGCTGCCAACAATGTCGCCTTCGCACGAGCGACCGGAGAATACGCTCTCCTCCTCAACAGCGACGCGTTTGTTCGACCCGGCGCGATCACCGCCCTGGTGGCGGCCGCGGGGTACGACCAGCGCCTTGCGGTAATAGGGCCGCGTCTTCTGAATGGCGACGGGTCTTTGCAACCCTCTTGCTACAAGTTTCCCAGCCCCTGGCGGGCCCTTTGCGAAAACACGCTGTTAACGGCAGCATTTCCGAATCATCCCCTCCTCGGAGACTTCCGGACGTGGCCGCACAACCAGCCGCGCGAGGTCGGCTTTGTGATCGGCGCGTGCATGCTCGTCCGACGCAGCGCGATCGAGGAAGTCGGCGGCTTTGACGAGGGGTTCTTCCTCTATGCCGAGGAAGCCGACTGGTGCCGCCGTTTCTGGAAAGCCGGATGGAGAGTCTTGTTCACGCCGGCCGCCGAAGTGGTTCACCTGGGAGGCGGAAGCGGCAAGGAACAGCCGGCCAAGGTCTTCTGCGAATTCCACCGCGCCCAGGAGCGTTTCCAGCGGAAACACTATGGCCTCATTGGCTTGGCCTTTTTCCGTCTGACGATGGTCGCAGGAGCATGCCTTCGCATCGCGCTGTTCGGCATCGGAGCAGTGCTTGGAAGGTCTGGCCGCGATCGATCTCTCCGGCAGGTTTCCAGGTGGCTGCGGATTCTGAAGTGGACGGTTGGGTTCCGCGGGCCGGGCTTGGCGGCCTACTAGGCCCTGTCTGAAAACTCATCGGGCCGCCGCGGGCCGGAAATGCCCCGTCTGCTTCGTTGTCGCTCCTCAACGACTCTTTCGGTTGAGTCGCTTCGTCGCGACGCCTCGCATCCGGGACATTTCCAACCCGCGGCAATCCCGGTGAGTTTTCAGACAGGGCCTAGTGACGTTTCGCCGCTGGCCAGCGACTCGACTGAGCTCGTCGAAGTCAGGGCCGCGTCACGGCTGAATGTGCGCGTACTCGCGCACATCCGTTAGTATGAATTTCATCTTCGCTATTCTCACCGGCATCGCGCTGGTTGTCTGCGTGCCCTTCTCCCGCCGGTACGGTCCCGGGGTATTCCTGCTGGCGATCTGCGTTTTCCTGCCCTTCCCGCTGTCGCTGCAGGCGGAGGATCTTTCCGGTAACCTCTGCGGCGCGGACATCCTGATGGCGGTCATGACCGCATATCTTGTCGTGGTCGTGTCGCGCGAGGGACGGCTGAAAGCAGGGCCAGTCGCGGTCCCCCTGGCCGTTTTCCTTGCTGCCGCGTCTATTTCGGCGGTGGCCTCGTGGGCGGGGCTGGGGACGGCGGTCTCTCTCGGGCGCATGGTGCTGGGGACCGTCATCGCCATGCTGATTTTCGCCAACGTGGACGGGCGGATAAGCACCGCAAGGCGCTGTTTCGACGCATACCTTCTGGGATGCTGCATCCTGGGCACCATCAGCATCGTGAGCTTTGTGATTGGCGGCTTTCATTCCAGCGAGTACACGCTGGGCATCAACAAGAACGGCCTTGGGCCGATCTTTGGATGCGGGATCGTCACGGCGATGACGTTCTTGCTGAGCGGGGACGCGAGGGGCAAACGACGGATGTGGCTGCTGGCGGCCCTGGCGTGCTCGACGGTTGGGATCCTCTTTTCGCTGTCCCGCGGGGCTTGGATCGCCACCGCCGTCGGCAGCCTGTTCCTGCTGCTGTCGACCGGGCGGGTGAAGGCGTTCGGCGCGGCGGTGCTCGTGCTCGTGCCGGCGGCATATCTCTGCTGGAGCCAGCTTCCGGAGGAAGCGACCAACTACGCAACCGACGTATCGCCGGAAACCTACGTGATCAAATCGCGGTTTGACTCGATGGACGTCGCCCTGGACGGCTTTCGCAAGGACCCGGCGTTCGGCGTCGGCGTTGGGCTCCGCAAGTACGTCGAGCCGCACAACGTGCTGGTCCTGACGCTGGGGGAGATGGGACTGGTGGGGCTGGCGGCGTTGCTCTTCGCGTTCGCCTCCGCGCTGTACACGTTCCGGCTCGCCCTGCGCTGTACGGTGGACGACCTGCTTGCGAACGTGGGGGTGAGGGCCGCCGCCGCCGTCTGCCTGGTGACCACTATTCACGGGTGTATGGACGTGTACTGGCGGCGCGGGGTTGGCGTGCTCGGGTGGGCGGGGGTCGGCATGGCGGTAAGCGTGCTGGCCCGGCATCGCCGGCAAACGCTCGCGCGAGAGGCCGATCGACGGGCCATCGCACGGCGGCCCCGGCCGGTTGCGGCGGCGCCTTGACCCGGCCCATTCACGTCCTGCACGTCCTGGACACGACCCAGTACGCTGGCACCGAAGCGCACGTGGTCGCGCTCATGCGGGCAACGGAATGCGCGGGCGCTGTGCCGGCGCTGGCCTGCCGCCGGGGAAGCCCGCTGCATGACGCGGCCGCCAGGGCTGGGCTGAGCGTGCATCCGGTTTTTATATCTTCGGGAATCCTCCATGAGACGACCCGGCTGCGAAATCTCGTCCGGCAGACCCGCCCCGACCTGGTCCACGCGCATAACGGCCGGACGATGCTCCTGGCCGCGATGATCGCTCCCGGGGCCGGCGTCAAATCGATCGGCACGCAGCACTTCATCGATCCTCAGTTCACGACATACCGCGGGGCAAAGCGCTTCGTGGCGCTTCGGATGCACCAGTGGGTGGACCGCCGGCTCGCCCGGCTGATCGCGGTGTCCGAAGCGGCCCGCAAGGCGATGATCCGGCGCGAGGGCCTGCCGCCGGAGAAGATCTCCACGGTCCATAATGGGATTCCTCTGCCGAGTCTGGCGGGACCGGGGGCAAGTTGCCGGCCGGAGCCTCCGGTCGGGTCGGCAGAAGCCGTGGTAGTAACCGTCTGCCGGCTCGCGCGGGAAAAGGGCGTGGCCGGCCTCATTGAGGCGGTGCCGCGGGTGCTGCGGGACAACCCGGATACCCGGTTTGTCATTGTGGGGGACGGGCCGTTGCGAGCGGACCTGGAGGCCAAGGCGTCCGCGCTGGGCATCACGGGGGTGGTGACGTTCACGGGGTTCCGCCCTGATGCGGGCCAGTTCATCGCCGGCTGCGACCTGTTCGTTCTTGCCAGCCCGGCCGAGCCGTTCGGGTTGGTGCTGCTGGAGGCGATGGCGCTGGCCAAGCCGGTCGTCGCGGTGGGCACCGGCGGCCCCGCGGAGATCGTCCTGGACGGCCAGACCGGACTGCTCGTGCCGCCGGCCGACCCTGAGGCGATGGCCGGCGCGATTTCGGCCTTGTTGTCGGACCCACCCCGCCGGACTGCGATGGGTGCGGCAGGCCGCAGCCGCTTCGAGCAAAAGTTCACCGCCCGGCACATGGCCGAGGCGACGATGGAAGTGTATCGCAGGGTAGTGGCTGGGGGGTAGTGGTCAGGGGTCGGTGGCGGAGAGCATGATGGGACGACGGAGAACGACTCGACGCCGCGGGGAGCGGGCGATATAATCCCGATGCAATCGCCACAATCGGGATCGAGTTGGCGGTCGGGCAGATCGGTTTGGAAAACGAGGTATTCCCCATGCAACCCTACCAGATCGAACTCAAACCGAGCGCAACGATGCGACTGAATTCCTTGTCGCAACCGGAGCGCGACGAGGTGATGCGCGACATTGACGGCCTCGCCGCCGACCCATTTCCCCCTGGTGCCCCGAACACATTCCTGGCGGCGGGGTCGCTGGAGGGCGAAGCGGGCCAGGTGTTCGTACTGAAGACGCTGGGGCGGCTACGGGTCTTGTACACGGTCAAGTCCGACCGCACGGTACTGGTGCTGACGATCGCCAACCAGGATCTTGCCGACAGGTATTTCCGCCCGCCCTTGAACCCCGCGGCGGTCGGATGAAGACACTCGATCCGTTCAGCTTTTCGCACGCCGCGGCCACCGCCGAGTTGGAAGACTTCAAGACCCTGCTTGACTCCAAGGCCGAGCTCTCGGAGAAATACGAGCTCCTGCCGTTCTTTCGACAGCACCGGCACCTGTCGCTGCTGATAGGCTCTGCGAGCCTTAACGTATCGGGCCTGGATCGGCTCGCTTTTGAGTATGATCTGTTTGGGGACTTCGTCTGCGACGTCGTTTTGGGAGATTCTCGTCGCAACGCCTACGCATTGGTCGAATTCGAGGACGCCCGGGCCGCGAGTGTCTTCCAGGCGGGGGAAAAGTATACCCACGAGTGGGGGCGGCGGTTCGAACATGGCTTCTCCCAAATTGTTGATTGGTTTTGGAAGCTCGACGATCAATGCAAGACCGGCGAGTTCCGTAACCGCTTTGGCGCCCAGGAGGCACGGTTTTCCGCGCTGCTCGTGATCGGCCGCACGGGGTTTCTCCCGCAGCGTGAACGGCAGCGCCTGAACTGGCGGCTCGACCGCGTCCTGATCAATTCCAACAAGGTTTCCTGCCTCACGTTCGACGACCTGTACGCCGATCTGCGCGACCAGCTCGCGTCCCTCGCACTGCTCGCGAAATGAGGGGGGAACCTGGACGGAGGAAATCTGCTTCCATCCGTAAAATCCGCTGTTCATCAGATCTTTGTCGGCGGTCATGCGGGTCCTTCTCATCTCACACACCTGCCAGTCGCGCACCGAGGGACAGCCCAAGGCATATCATCTCGCGCGTCTGCCGGGTGTGGAGCTGCGCGTGCTGGTCCCCGACCGCTGGCGGCACTATGGCGCCTGGCGGTCGGCCCAGCCACCTGCGGCAGGCGATTTCGACTGCACGATCGGGAAGGTCGCCTGGCCGTGGGCGGGGCCAGCTCAGTTTTACCTGCACTGGTATCCTGGCCTGGGGCGGATGATGGAAGAGTTCCGGCCGGACGTGATCGACCTGTGGGAGGAGCCGTGGGGCCTGGTCAGCGCCCATGCCTGCTGGCTGCGCGGCCAGGTGCTGCCGGGGGCGCGGGTGGTCAGCGAGACCGAGCAGAACATCGCCAAGCGGCTGCCGTTCCCGTTCGAGCGGATGCGGTCCTTTACGTTGGAGCATGCCGACTTCGCCGTGGGGCGAAGTACCGAGGCGGTCGAGGTCCTACGGGCCCGGGGGTACGCGGGGCGGGCCGAGGTCGTGCCCAACGCGGTGGACGCCGAGCTGTTCCGGCCGCTCGAGGCCGCGGAGCGGGAAGCGGCCCGGGGGGAGTTGGGGATGCCCGGCTTCGTGGCGGGATACGTGGGCCGGCTGATCGATTCGAAGGGCCTGACGGACCTGGTGGACGCCCTGCCGCTGTGCCCGAACGAAACGCGGTTGCTGTTTGTCGGCGATGGCCCGCTCCGCGGAACGCTGGAACGGCAGGCCGCCGCGCTGGGCATGACGCCGCGGGTGCGGTTCCTGCCGGCCCGGCCGTTGACCGAGCTGCCGCGGGTCATGGGCGCGCTGGACGCGTTGGTGCTGCCGTCGCGGACGACGCGAAGCTGGAAGGAGCAGTTCGGGCGGGTGATCATCGAGGCGCACGCCTGCGGCGTGCCGGTGATCGGGTCGGGCTCCGGCGCCATCCCGGAGGTCGTGGGGCAGGGCGGGCTCATCGTGCCCGAGCGCGACCCGGCAGCGCTGGCCGGCGCGGTCCGCAGGCTGGTCTCGGATTCGGCGCTCGGCCGCGCACTGGGCGCAGCGGGGCGGCGGCAAGTAGAAGAGCAATACACTTGGCAACGCGTGGCCGAGCGCATGTCGCTCATCTACGCCGCGGTAACGGCTCAACCACGGAGGAAAGCGGTCTGACGGTTTGACCAGGTTTAACCACGAATTACCCGGGTGAGCGCGGATCGGATTCTGCACTGAGCATTCAGTAAGCATTTGGAACGGAAGCGGACATAGTATGGATGTTGCAGGACTTTCGGCGCCCGTGGCGACGCCCGTCGAAATCGTAATGCTGGATGGCCAGTCCGCCAATGATGGGGCGGCGGCCTTCGCTGACCCGCCGCGGCGAGTGCTGTTCGTGGACCATACCGCCGTGCTGGGCGGCGGAGAGATCGCTCTCTTGAACCTGGTCCGCCACCTGGACCGCAGCCGGTATGTGCCGGTCGTGCTGCTGTTCTCGGCCGGCAAGCTGGCCGAGCGGATGGCGGAGGCCGGGGTGGAGACGCACTTGCTGCCACTGGCGAGCACGGTGATCAATACCCGCAAGGACAGTTTGAGAGGCGGCGGGCTGCTGCGGGTGAGGACGGTCGCGCGGACGCTTGCGTTCACCATCCGCGTAGCACGCTTGATCCGGAAGCTGAACGTGGACCTGGTGCACACCAACTCGCTCAAGGCCGACGTGATCGGCGGGCTGGCGGCCCGGCTGGCGGGGAAAAAGGTGGTCTGGCACATTCGCGACCGGATCGCCGAGGATTACCTGCCAAAGGCGGCGGTGAAGGCGATGCGCTTTCTGGTCCGGCGGGTGCCGCATTACGTGATCGCCAATTCCCAGTGTACGCTGCAGACGTTGAACGCTGCCGGAGCGTTGCCCAGCGCCTCGATCCCCTCGGGGCTGGAGCTGGGGGCGGAGCAGAGGCAGCGCGTGGTACACGACGGGCTGGATACGCAGGATTTTACGGCGGAAGAGCCACGCGCCGGTGGAGCTCTGCGCATCGGGATCGTGGGCCGGCTGGCGCACTGGAAGGGGCAGCACGTCTTCCTGGACGCCGCGGCGCGGGTTCGAGAGTTGTTCCCGGCGGTGCGGTTCCAGATCATCGGCGCCGCCCTCTTTGGCGAGGAGGCTTACGAAAAGGATCTCCGCGCCCAGGCGATGACGCTGGGGCTTGACGGGGCCGTGGAGTTCACCGGCTTCCGCGACGACGTGCCGCAGTTGATCGAGGGGCTGGACATTCTGGTCCACGCGTCGATCATGCCGGAACCGTTCGGGCAGGTGGTGGTCGAGGGGATGGCCGCCCACACCCCGGTCGTCGCCACCGACGGCGGCGGCCCCCGCGAGATCGTGGTCCAGGGCGAGACCGGCCTGCTCGTGCCCATGGGCGACGCCGCGGCCATGGCCGGCGCCCTGCTGCTGCTGCTGGAGGACCCGGCGCTGCGGCGGCGCATGGGCGAAGCCGGGGCGCGGCGCGTGGCGGAGAAGTTCACCATCGAGCGGACGGCAGCAAGAGTGCAGGAAGTGTACGATCAGATGCTGCTCACCCCCGAACGGGGTGAGCAGCATCAGAGGGCTATAGCCCGATTTTAACGCTACCCCGTAGGGGTAGGTTAGCGGCTGCGTGCCGAAGGCACCCGAATCCGATCAAAGGGCTATAGCCCCATTTTAACGCTACCCCGTAGGGGTAGGTTAGCGGCTGCGTGCCGAAGGCACCCGAATCCGATCAGAGGGCTATAGCCCGATTTTAACGCTACCCCGTAGGGGTAGGTTACCGGCTGCGTGCCGAAGGCACCCGA
>Ga0182024_10026907_pt1 | contig 10087 bp, 9 predicted proteins | sample P32metaG_FD_120480 | JGI IMG/M metagenome (GOLD analysis project Ga0182024, IMG submission 120480) | Permafrost microbial communities from Stordalen Mire, Sweden - P3-2 metaG (Illumina Assembly) | ecosystem: Environmental > Terrestrial > Soil > Wetlands > Permafrost | place: Sweden: Stordalen...
CCCCAAGGTGCTGGATTTCGTTGCTGTTGATGTTATCCGAAAGGCGACTTAGTCACGCACGATACGACAACTCACTGAGAAACCCTCCACTCGGTCTCTATCAAAATGCGAGCTCACTGCTGCGTTTGGAGAGAAAGTCCGCCGCCAATACCGGTCACTCACGAACAGATAGGGCGTCTCGGTGAAGTCCTATTGGTGAACGACCGGCTCCCTTTCATGTGTCACGAGGGAGCCGAAACCTTTTTGCTTAGGCTTTTTTTATTTTTTTGGAATCTATTTCTCAAATTCGGGAGAAAGAGCGGAAGCTAGGGCGTATGCTGTTTTCGCAAGTGAGCTTCTGTTGCGGGAGGACCCCGTAACTCATTTCATACCACTTTCTCCCAGACCCATATCGCGAGGATCGGCAGCAACGAGTCGACGCGATCTTAACCAGGATCCCGGGTAATTTTGGGACTTTAAAGAGAGACGTGAGTCAAAATGGGATTTAGATTCGCGTAATGAGCGGTTATGGAATGCGGAAGCGTCGTCATACATCTCGACAAAAATATGAGCTTGAATTTCCGAGCGCACTAAACGCTGTGTGCCGATGCACTGTCAGGCACTTGGCAGCCCCGAAAACTCAGGTTCGGACGTTAGAGTGATCGCTTTTGCCTATCGATCTAATTGCTCGTCCGACGTAGTTTGCAAGTAATCGGAACCCAATGCCTCGCCCAAATCATCGATGGTGACTGGAACGGGCATGGGTGCAACTACGGTAAAGGCGGCGTCTATTATGATTGCCGAGTTGGCACGAGGCATCGTGTGTTCAAAATCCTCCGGCGATCTCCCGAACATGCTCGACGTCGGGGGGAGCGTCGTAACAATGACTCACGAGCTTGCGAAATTCCTGATAGTCCTTGGAGCCACGAAAATCGACGGTGTGATTTTCTACCGTTTCCCATTTGATTATCAGACGATATCGGCTTGGTTTCTCGATAGAACGTTGGATACTCATTTCCTTCAAGCCTTTGGCGCGCTTAAAGATAGGCATCGCGACTCTCATGCCAGCTTCGAATTCAGTTTCCTTGCCTGGCTTCAAATCGAACAAAGCTATTTCGGTGATCATGTCAGCCTTTCAATGTTCCATTCCGATATTGACTGTTGTTTCGAACAGCCCGTGTCAAGATAGACTTGCATTGCGCTCGACGGCAAGTCTATCGCCTTGTGATTAGAGAAGGCAGGTTAATACCGAAGAACTCGATGCCTCAGCTGTGGCTGCTCTTGCGCATGCGAAATTGCGAAGGACGCATTCCGGTTATTCTCTTGAAAGTGTTCGAAAAAGCGAATGGATTTTGGTAGCCAACTTGCCGCGCCACAGCCTCGATTTTTGCTTCTGTCGTAGCCAGAAGATGTGCTGCATGCTGGATCCGCAATACGATCAACTGTTGTATGGGACTTCGGCCGATGCTGCGCTGGCATCGTCGGCGCAGATGTTCACCGCTCATGGCGGCGATTCCTGTAAAATCCTTCAGCGACCATTGTCGTGCGAGGTCCTGGCGCACCACGTTCCAAAGTGCAACGAGGCGTTTCTCGCGCTGCCATGGTTCGGTGAGCAGGTCGACATAACGTTCAATCAAATCGACCCAGAGCGCACAGCTCGCAGCATCCCTGACTCCGTTCACCTCGTGAAACAACCCCATGTTGGCGTGGTGAATGGGCTCGGCATCGAAGCTGGCCACGACCGGGTTCATGACGCCAAGTAAGGAACGTGGTGATGTCGAAGTGTAGCGCACCCAGCAGTAACGCCATCGCTTGGATGGAATCGCGTGAAACGCATGCAGGACATGCGCAGGTGCGAGGGAAGCCATACCGGGTTTGTGAGGACGCCAGCGTCCATCGAGCAGGATACGGCCTTCTCCGCCGAGCGAAGCATGCAGGTACGCGCCGCTGAGGTTGGTACGGACAATGCGATAAGGCACCGCCGCATCCCCCACGCCGACGTGAGCAATATGTCGCGAAGCAAGAGCCGGGCAGTTTTCAGCGCGAACGATCCATTCCCGCGTGTCGTCGCCCACGATGTGTGTTTCAAGTAGCTTGTCGTGTGCTGTGCCCATGGTCTTTGCGATCGGTATTCTGCAGGTTCCACCAAAATATAAGCGAAAAAACGACATTTAGGCGAGGGAAAATGCATCAGGGATTGATGGCGAGCGGCGAGCCCGCAGCCTTGGTTTTGATATATCTTTCTCATCGGCAAAACCAGGCAATTGACACTTCGGCACGTCCGCGGAGTGTCGAGATGATGGCGTCGTCGCCTGATGCCGGGCGAGGTTGCTGAAATGCATCGCCAAGCGGTATTGGAGTCATTTCGCAAGTCCGTCGGTGAAGGAAAGCTGATTGTGGGGACGGGCGCGGGCACCGGCTTATCTGCCAAGAGTGCGGAGGCGGGCGGTGCAGATCTGATCATCATCTACAATTCAGGCCGTTATCGCATGGCTGGCCGAGGTTCTGCGGCGGGCCTGATGCCTTATGGCGATGCCAACGCGATCGTGGTCGAGATGGCAGCCGAGGTGCTGCCCCTCGTCAAGCGCGTCCCGGTGTTGGCCGGAGTCTGCGGCACCGATCCGTTCCGCGTCATGTCGGTGTTCCTTAGACAACTGAAGGACCTTGGTTTCAGTGGCGTTCAGAATTTTCCGACCGTCGGACTTCATGACGGAATCATGCGACAGAATTTTGAAGAGACTGGAATGGGCTTCGGTCTTGAGGTGGATATGATCCATCGGGCTCACGCCCTTGACCTGCTGACATGTCCGTACGTCTTCAACGCGGACGAAGCCATTTCGATGGTTGCCGCGGGGGCTGACATTGTCGTTGCTCATATGGGCGTGACATCCGCCGGTACGATCGGCGCGCATACGACGATGTCACTCGATGATGCCGTAGCACGTATTCAGAAGATCGGCGACGCGGCGAGACATATTCGAAAAGACATCATGCTCCTCTGTCACGGGGGACCGATCGCAGAGCCGGAAGACGCAGCATATGTACTTGGCCGCACCGAAGGCATCGTGGGCTTTTTCGGCGCATCTAGTGCGGAGCGATTGCCGACGGAACGTGCAGTGAGCGATCAAGTCAAAAAGTTCAAGAGCATTCAAACCCGCGCAGAACTTGCGCCAGTCGGTGACGACCGCGCCTACTAGACGTTCAACCAGTTTACCAACGGCGAAGGCAGAAAAAATGACCATCCACAAACTTCATACCGACACCTTTTCGCTTGAGGGAAAGGTCGTACTCATCACCGGCGCGGCCCGTGGCATCGGGTTGGGTTATGCCACTGCTGCGGCTGCTGCAGGAGCGCATGTGGTGCTGAACGACAGTGATTCCAAGGGCCTTGTGGCTTCGGTTGAAACGCTGCGAAGGGAAGGTTATTCGTGCTCGGGCGCGCATTTTGATGTGACGTCTGAAGAGGCCGTTAAAAAGGGCGTTGCTGACATTCTGGCCGGGCAGAGTCGGATCGATGTTCTCGTAAACAACGCCGGCAACCAGAACCGCAAGCCATTTCTGGACTTTTCGCTCGCCGAGTGGCACGCAATCATGAACGTCCATGTCACTGGGTCGTTTTTGGTCACGCAGTCGGTTGCGCGCCACATGGTAGGACGCGGCGAAGGATCGATCATTATGATCGGTTCTATCGTAGTCGAAAGCACCAGGGGAACTATTGCTCCCTACGTGACCGCAAAGGGGGCGCTCACCGCGCTGGCGAAGCAATTGGCGGTCGAACTTGGACCTCAGGGTGTTCGCTGCAATGTGATTGCACCCGGGATGTATGAGACCGAGTTTAATCGGGCGCTTCTCGACAATCAGGAAATTTATTCGACAGTGAAGGGCGAAATTCCCCTCAAGCGCTGGGGCCAGCCGAGCGACATCGCACCGCTCATGGTTTATCTCTCATCCAATGCAGGGCGATATGTCAACGGACACGTCTTTACAGTAGACGGAGGAATACTCGCATCCTTGTGATCTTTCAGCTCCGCAGCATGGTGCCCGTTTCCGGGTTGCCGCCTGCGTTGTCAGCGATGCGAGTGGAGTGCGACGATAATTTCTGCAAACTTATAAAAATAAATCGGCCGCTCTTGTACGAGCCGGTTGGTACAAAAGGGAGGTATCATGATCAGTTCAATCGGAAGAATGCTCGGTGGCGCAATGGTTGCGGGGCTTGTATTCGCAGCATCAGCGGCGATCGCCGAGGACGGCATAACCGACGATACGGTTCTCATAGGCGGCTATGGCCCGATTACGGGCCCGGCGACCTTTCTCGGCTTGGGCGCTCGAGCCGGTGCTGAACTCGCAATCAAGGAGATCAATGAAGCCGGAGGCGTAAACGGCCGAAAGCTCAAGATGATCTACGAAGACGACGGATTTTCGCCAAGTCGCGCCCTGTCGGCGGTGAAAAAGCTAGTCGAGCAAGACAAGGTTTTCATGATCGACGGGCTTTCCGGTAGCAACCCGACGCTGGGGGCGGTCGAATATTCAAGACAATCCAAAGTTCCGACCTATGTCACGGTCGCGTCGGCTCCGGCTGTCACACACCCTTTCAATCGCTATCTCTTCCGCGGAGCGACGACGGAAACGATCCGATATGGGGAACTCAATTCGGAATTTATGATCGACTTCTTTCAATTCAAGCGCATCGCGATTCTCAGCGGACTGGAAGAGAATCTGAAAACAGAAGCTGATGAAACGGAGCGTATGCTAGGTAAGTGGTACGACGTGAAGCCGGTGATGCGCTCCGAGTTCAAGGTCGGCGACAAGGACTTCACGCCACAGCTCCTTCAGGTCAAACAGGCAAGTCCGGATCTAGTGTTTGTCGTCGGCCAAATTCCGGAAGCCTCCATTATCATTCGCCAAGCGCGAGAACTCGGCCTCAAGCAACCGATCCAGGTTGCTCCATCGTCGGTAGACAATGCGCTGATAGCGAATCTTGGGCCGGCTTCTGAGGGCCTGATTGGACTATGGGGGGCGGGCGCGTTCCTGGATTCCGGAAATCCCGACATGATCAAGTTTCGTGCGGAATGGTCGAAACTCAATGCAAATGCTCCCAAGGGACGGCCTAACCTGTTCGACGTCTGGGGCTACACGGAAATGTATGTCATCGCTGAAGGCCTTCGCCGAGCCGGTCACGATCTGACACGTGAGAAATTCGTCGATGCCCTAGAATCAATCAAGGATTACCGGGTCAGCGAAATTGCGACCCCGCGCACATTCACCAACTGGCATCATATCGGAAACCTTACCCAGCAGCTTATGGTGGTTGTTGGGCAGCATTGGGTGCCACTCAAATGGTCGCCGCTTCGTCAAAGCGACGTCTTGTCCGGCTACCAGAAATGAGCCACCGCGCTCATCGGCTGTCGATGCCAAAAGCGATTCGCCCCAGACTGGGGCGCGATCGAGCTGGCTTCAGGCCGCATTCTGAATGCCATACGGTAAATACGGCTTTGTGAGCCGGGATCAGTGTAGCCAATGACTATGTCTATTGTACTGCAACTAGCGATCGCAGGTCTCAGCGCGGGTAGCATCTATGCGCTGGTCGCGCTGGGACTGATGCTTGCTCACAAGGGAACGGGCATCCTCAATTTCGCACAAGGAGAACTGGTCGCGCTTGGAGCCTATATCGGGTTGTTTTTTTCTGTCGTGCTGCATCTTCCCTACTGGCAGGTGTTTATTCTCACACTGCTGGTCGCTGCGGTTGCTGGCGCTTTGCTAGAGCGAACTTTGATCCGGCCTCTTTTGCATGCTCCACCCTTCACGGTTATCGTCGCAACTCTTGCCATCGGGTTAATGATCAAGAACCTGCTGCGTATATGGTGGCCGGAGTCGGTTTCTACTTTCTCCTCCCCACTGGACGGACTGTCATTCCAGGTTGGAGAGGTCAATATCAATCCACAGTATCTCTGGATTACAGCTTGTTCACTTCTGATTACGGGAATGCTTGCGCTGTTCTTCCGTAAAAGTCTGATCGGCAAGGCCATGCAGGCCGTCTCGCAAAATGTTACCGCGGCGCGACTTATGGGAATCCGAGTCAGCCTGATCTTTCCTCTTACATTCGCCGTAAGCACCGCGATGGCTGCGCTTGCGGGGATCCTGATGGCGCCTGTGGTCGGAATTCAAGCCGAAATGGGAAACATCATCCTGAAAGGTTTCGTGGTCGCGATGCTTGGTGGTTTCACGAGCCTTATCGGATGCGTCGTCGGCGGCTTCATACTGGGCTTGTTGGAAACTTTTGGCGGCGCTTTCATTGGAGGCACGTTCAAGGATGTGACGGCCTTCGTGCTGTTAATGGTCATTCTTCTCGTCAGGCCAAACGGAATCTTCGGTTCGGCGGAGGCGCGGCGTGTCTGATCATTCTGCCAAGTCCATGATGCCGTGGTACGCCGGGATAGGAGTGCTCCTGCTTGCCGCAGTGGTGCTTCCTCCCCAGTTCGGATCGTACTATCACTATCTGGCCGGGCTCACGCTCATTAATGTCATTCTTGCTGTCGGGCTAAACCTGCTCACCGGGAATGCCGGTCAAGCTTCTCTCTGCCACTCTTCCTTTATGGCGATCGGAGCCTATGCGACGACATATCTGGTCACCAAGTTCGGCCTCTCGTATTGGCTGGCGCTTCCGATCGGGGGCATGATCGCGGCTATGTTCGGCTTTGCCTTGGGATTCCCGGCGCTGCGGCTGCGCGGATTCTACCTGGCGGTCGTCACATTGGGATTCCTTGAACTTTCCACGATTCTTATCCAGCAGCTTCCGGACATAACGGGCGGCGTGCGCGGAATTGCTACCCCGCGTCCCGTAATGTTCGGGTATGTATTTTCGAGCGATCTGGCATTTTACTATGTGATCCTGGCGGTCGCGCTGATGGCGATCTGGGTCGCGTACTCGCTATTGCACTCGCCAACTGGCCGCGCGTTCAACGCTATCCGCAACAGCGAGGCTGCAGCGCAGACGCTGGCGGTCCCGCTCGCTCGAACCAAGCTGATCGCTTTCATGGTCGCGGCTTTCTTTGCAGGCATCGGGGGGGGCCTTTTCGCAAGTCTCGTCGGCTTCATCGACCCACTGGAATTCGGGATATGGACGTCTGTCCGGCATATCGTTTTCATCGTTGTCGGTGGGCTCGGTTCGATTCTGGGTTCGATCCTTGGTGCGGTCGTCCTCACGGTGCTTCCCGAAACACTGCGCGGCTTCAAGGAGTACAATGAGTTTGTCTTCGGTGGCTTGCTGCTTGTAGTTTTGATGACGCTTCCCGGCGGCCTTGCCGGGCTTGGACCGCTGCTCTGGTCCCGCGTCTCCCGAAGGTCCGGATCAGCGTCGCAACCCGTCGCCAAAGCCCAGGACGTGAATCTCCGATGAAGTATTTCAGTCTCGAAAACCTCGTTGTTGTGTTCGGTGGGCTGCGGGCGGTTTCCAATGTTTCGGTGTCGCTGGGAAGGGGCGAAATTCACGGACTTATCGGACCGAACGGCGCGGGCAAGACATCCCTGATCAATTCCGTCTCCGGCTTGATTCCGTTGAAGAGTGGCCGCATTCTCATCGATGGTCAGCCGATCCAGAATCTTCCACCGCACCGCCGGGCTGCTTCCGGCGTCGGCCGGACATTTCAGCATGCAGAAATATTCGGTGATCAGAGCGTGATCGACAACGTCCTGACCGGGGGGTTTGCCCATCGCCAATCGACCTGGCTACAAGATCTGCTGGGAACTCCGGGGAAGTTTGCCGCAGAGCGCCGTGCCTATCGCGCAGCCGAGCAAATGCTCGACGCATTCGGCTTGCTGCAGTTGCGTGATGCCCTGGCAGGTGATCTGCCGTTCGGGACTCTCAAGAAAATCGATCTTGCACGAGCCCTACTTGGCAAACCGCAACTGCTGATGCTGGACGAGCCAACATCCGGAATGAATGATACGGAAGCTCAAGACGTGATCGCGACCTGTAAGCGTATTGCGGGCGGGTATGGCGTGACGCTGCTCGTCATCGAGCATAATATGCGAGTAATTATGGGGCTTGCCGACATTATTCATGTTCTTGACCACGGCGAGAAGATCGCCGAAGGGAAGCCCGAAGCAATTCAAAAAAATCCGCTCGTAATTGAGGCCTATCTTGGTCATGGTAGTGCCAACCATGCTTGAGATCAGGCGTCTGATTGCGGGCTACGGGCGGATCGAAATTCTTCGCGGCATATCGCTTAATGTCCCCAAAGGCAAGATCATTGGATTGCTGGGCCCGAATGGGGCCGGCAAGAGCACATTGCTGCGCAGTATCTCGGGGTTGACGAAGATACATTCGGGCGAAATTCTCTTCGAAGGCGAAGCGATTCAGGGACGATCGCCAGAAGCCATCGTCGACCTCGGCATCATCCAGGTGCCGCAGGGCCGGATGCTGTTTCCCGACCTTTCGATTGAGGACAATCTCGAACTTGGTGCCTATCGCGGCGCTGCGCGCAGCTCTTATCGAAAGAACCTTGAAGTGGTCGAAGGCTATTTCCCGATTCTTCGGGAGCGGCGAAAACAACTTGCCGGTGTCCTGTCGGGCGGCGAACAGCAAATGTTAGCGATTGGCCGGGCTATTATGGCGGAGCCACGTCTTTTGATCCTCGATGAGCCGTCACTGGGCCTCGCGCCAATCATCACCGACAAGATTTTCGATGTCTTGCGCACATTAAATGCCACCGGTCTCTCGGTTCTGGTAGCGGAACAAAATGCAATGAAGGTTTTGCAAACCGCGGAAACCGTATCGATCCTCGAAAACGGCCGAGTGGCGCACGCCGGTACCAGCGCTCAGCTTGCCAGGGATGAGGCAATCCAGCGAAGCTATTTGGGTATCTAGCCGTATTGGAATTGCCGTTCCCGGCTTTTGGATTGAATGATGAAGAAGCGCATCGCTATCGTCGCGACCTTGGATACGAAGGGGCGGGAAGCCGCGTTTGTGGCGTCGCGTGTGGAGCAATTGGATCACGAGGTATGCCTCGTCGATGTCGGAATCATGGGCGCACCTCAGGTCGAGGCGGAGGTGACACGTGAGCAGGTCGCGCGAGCGGCGAATGTCGAAATCGGCGCCCTACGCACGTCGGGCGATCGTGGCGCCGCTGTTGTGGCGATGTCCTATGGCGTTTCGATTGTCGTTGGCGACCTCCTGAAGCATCGTCGTATCGACGGGCTACTTGGGCTCGGTGGTTCGAGTGGTTCGGCAATTGTCGCGGCGGCGATGCAGGTTTTGCCGATAGGGTTTCCCAAGGTTCTGGTTTCGACTATGGCTTCGGGCAATACCAAGCCCTACGTCGGGACGCGTGATGTTACGTTGATGCACTCGGTCGTCGACATTTCCGGCCTCAACCGCATTTCAAGGAAGATTCTCGCCAACGCCGCCGCCGCAGTTTGCGGGATGGCGACGGTTGAGCACTCTGCCGCCTCGGATCGGCCGACGGTTGCGCTCACGATGATGGGCGTAACCACGCCGTGTGCAACGATCGCATCCGAAGCGCTCGAGCGGGCCGGACTAGAGGTTCTCGTCTTTCATGCCAACGGAGCGGGCGGTCCCGCGATGGAGGCCCTTGTTGCGGATGACGTCTTCGTGGCGGTTCTCGATATGACGCCTGCGGAATGGGCAGACGAGCTGTTGGGGGGAAAGAGCGCCGCCGGCCCGAACAGAATGGAAGCTGCCGCGCTAAAGGGACTGCCACAGGTTGTTTCGGTCGGCGGGCTGGATATGGTGAGATTCGCGGGGCGCTCGAACATCCCCGCTCATTTCCAGGCGCGTCATTTCCATGATCATAATCCCACGATTACGCTCATGCGCACCACCGAGGAAGAAAGCCGCCAGCTCGGAAAAATCATTGCCTCGAAGCTGAATATGGCGACGGGACCGGCTCGCGTCCTGTTGCCGATGCGCGGAATTTCCGCACTGGATCGCGCCGGTGGTGAATTCGAAGACCAGAACGCCCGTTATGCGCTGTTCGGCGCGCTGCGGGATCATCTCGATCCGGTGATTGCGTGCGTGGAAATGGACCTGCACATCAACGATCCCGAATTCGGAAATGCCCTGGCGGCTGATCTACTTGGCCTCTTGGCA
>Ga0182024_10026908_pt1 | contig 10086 bp, 12 predicted proteins | sample P32metaG_FD_120480 | JGI IMG/M metagenome (GOLD analysis project Ga0182024, IMG submission 120480) | Permafrost microbial communities from Stordalen Mire, Sweden - P3-2 metaG (Illumina Assembly) | ecosystem: Environmental > Terrestrial > Soil > Wetlands > Permafrost | place: Sweden: Stordalen...
AGCTGTTTGGTGACGTAGGGGCCGTCCACCTTGACGTTTTTCTTTTTCAAGTCCGGAGCGTCAAAGGAAATTTCGTCCAGCACCTTTTCGAGGATGGTGTGCAGGCGGCGCGCGCCGATGTTTTCAGTTTGCTCGTTGACCATGACGGCGTAGCGCGCCAGGGTGGCAATGGCATCTTCCGTGAGGTTGAGCTTGAGGCCTTCTGTCTCCAATAGTGCAATATACTGTTTGATTAATGCGTTCTTGGGTTCCGTGAGGATGCGCACGAAATCGGCCTCGGTGAGCGCCGTGAGTTCGACGCGGATGGGCAGCCGGCCCTGCAATTCGGGGATCAGGTCGGAGGGCTTGCTGATGTGAAACGCCCCCGCGGCGATAAATAAAATGTGGTCGGTGCGGATCATTCCGTAGCGCGTGTTGACCGTGGTGCCTTCGACGATCGGCAGGATGTCGCGCTGCACGCCTTCGCGGGAGACGTCGGGGCCGTGGCCGGATTCGCGCCCGGCGATCTTGTCAATTTCGTCGATGAAAATGATGCCCATCTGCTCGGCGCGTTCGACGGCCAGGCGCGTCACCTGATCCATGTCCAGCAGCTTGTTTTCTTCTTCCTGGATCAGATAATCGAACGCTTCGGCCACCGTCATTTTGCGGCGGCGCTTCTGCTGGCCGAAAATTCCAGAGAGCATGTCCTTGACGTTGATGTCCATTTCCTCGACGCCCTGGCTGGAGACGATTTCAAACGCGGGCGTGGAGCGCTCGCGCACTTCGACTTCCACCAGGCGCTGGTCGAGTTTGCCGTCGCGTAATTGGGCGCGAAGTTTTTCGCGCGTGCGGTCCATCGGGTCGGGACGCGGGGCTTCGATGCGCGGGGCGGAAGAATTGCCCGGCTCGCCAGGAGGTGGCGGAGGCGAAGCAGGAAGCAGCAGATCGAGCACGCGCTCTTCCGCGGCGTGCTCGGCGCGTTCGGCCACTTCGTCCAGTTTTTCCTCGCGCACCATGTCGATCGAAGTTTCCACCAGATCGCGCACCATGGATTCCACGTCGCGGCCCACGTAGCCCACTTCGGTGTACTTGGAGGCTTCCACCTTGATGAACGGACAGCCGGCGAGGCGCGCCAGGCGCCGCGCGATTTCCGTTTTTCCCACTCCCGTAGGGCCGATCATCAGAATATTTTTGGGCAGAACATCTTCGGCCATTTCGGGCGTGAGTTTCTGGCGGCGCACGCGGTTGCGCAACGCCACTGCTACGGCGCGCTTTGCCGCGGCCTGCCCGACGATGTATTTGTCCAGCTCCACGACAATTTCGCGCGGCGTGAGTTCGTCGAACGACGGCTCAGGCGCGGATTCCGGTTCGTGCTGCTCGCCGGGAAGATAGATCACCATAATTTACGTTCCACCTTTACGGGCACATTGCGGGAGCAAATTCATATTTTTGTCATTCTGAGCGAAGCGAAGAATCTCTCTTCGATTTGCGGTCTGGAAAAGAAAGAGAGATTCTTCGCTTCGCTCAGAATGACATTAATGAAATTGCTCGAGCATTTGATTGCAGTGCTCCTCGAGTTGCATTTTAGAGTTCTTCAAACGTGAAATTAGCATTCGTGAAAATACAAATATCGCTGGCGATGCGCATGGCCTCCTGCGCGATCTCCTTCGCGGACAGCTTGGTGTGATTGGCAAGTGCCCGCGCCGCCGCCAACGCAAAGGGGCCGCCCGAGCCGATGGCGCAGATGCCGTCGTCCGGCTCGATGACATCGCCATTTCCAGAAACCAGAAAAGTAAATTTGGGATCCGCGACAACAAGAAGCGCTTCCAGGTGCCGTAAGGCGCGGTCCTTGCGCCAGTCTTTCGCGAGTTCCACCGCCGATTTCGCAAGATTTCCCTGATGCTCCTGCAGCTTGCCCTCGAAGCGCTCGAATAAAGAGAGCGCGTCTGCCGTCGATCCGGCAAATCCCGCCAGAATTTTTTCGTTGAAGAGCCGCCGCGTTTTGCGCGCGGTATGTTTCATGACGTGCTCGCCCATGGTGACTTGCCCGTCCGCGGCAATCACCACTTTGTTGTCGCGGCGCACGCACAACACGGTTGTGCCGTGCATCGGTGGAAACTGATTGCTCTTAGGCATCCGAGGATTATACCGCGACGGGCGGTCGCGACCAACGCGGGGTTCAAAATTGCCAGCGTTCCGTTGCAACTCGTTGTGCCGGGGACAGGAGAAGCGTATGATGCGCGGCAAGAGGTTCCAAAGGGAATTTCCATTTAGAATCGCTCCTGTCATCGGGTAGCAGTGCAAGATCGTGCCGTCCGGGCACGGGTTTGGAGGGATTCTGTGAAAATTAAACTGATTGCGATTTTCTTGGGCACCCTGATGGTTTCGGTTCCGTTGTTCGCGCACCACGGTGCGGCTGCCTACGACACGACGAAAAAGATCACCTTGAAGGCGACTGTTACGGATTGGTTTTGGGCCAATCCCCACTGCTTTCTGAGGTTTGACGCCAAGGACGACAAGGGCAACGTCGTACATTGGGCGACCGAGGCAAGCAATCCCTCGGACATGGTCAACCTTGGCTGGAGCAAACAATCATTCAAAGCCGGCGATGAGGTCACTGTCACGTTCATGCCTGTCAAGAACGGGCAGCCGGTGGGGCGTCTGGAGCAAGTGGCGCTCGCCGACGGCAAGATTCTCAAGGCACGGGTCATTTTCTAACCGAACGTTTTAACCGAACGTTCTAACCGAACGTTCTGACCAATCGATGCGACTCCGCGAGTTGAATCGAAGTGAGATCCAAATTAAGGAAGGAATTCAGGAATGTTCAGGATCCCCCCGGCATGGACAATGGCGCTGGTTACATCGTTGATGTTCACCACTCTTGCACGCGCTCAGACTGCACCGCGTCAACCGGCGGGAGCAGCGGAGAATCAAAAGGCAGCCTCTGCTCCACGCCATGACATTTCCGGGATTTGGGATCCCGGCAACGACGGAATCCAGCCGCTCGGTCCGCGGGCCATGCCGGAAGACGGCAAGCCGGAACATCAGATACCCTACACTCCTTTAGGGTTGGAAATGTTGAACGCAAATAAGCCGAGCAACGGAGTTCGCAGCGTCCTTCCAGGGGAAACGAACGATCCGGTGGTTTACTGCGATCCCCAGGGAATTCCCCGTGAAGACCTCTATGAACTGAGAACGACTCAGATTCTTCAGACGCCCCTCAACGTGGTGGTCTTGTACCAATTTGCCAAGGTCTGGCGCGTAATCTGGACGGATGGGCGAGATCTGCCCAAGGATCCCGAGCCCAGATGGTACGGGTATTCGATTGGCAAGTGGGAAGATGACTACACGTTTGTGGTGCAGACCTCGGGGACGGACGAGCGAACCTGGATCGATCGAGCCGGCCGTCCGCATAGCGCGGACCTGCGCGTGGAAGAGAAATTTCACCGCGTCGATCGCGACACTTTGGAACTCACCGTGACGATTGACGACCCGAAGATGTATACGAAGCGCTGGGTGGCTCTGGACAAGCTGCGTTTCAAGTTGCAACCGCCCAATTTCGATGTCCGGGAGATGATTTGTTCCCCGTCGGAATTTGCGGAATACAATAAAATTATCGGCAATCCCGCGAGTGGAAAAGCCCCCCAGTAGCGCCCGCATTCGAGCTGGCCAGAGCCCGCGTCTGGGTCCATCCATTTGTATCCGGACCGCTTAAAATTCCCAAATGATTTCTGAAAACTGTCGAATTGGTCGCCTTTCGTCCGTCATACAATTAGGCGCACTTAACCGGCTGCGGAAAAAGCAATTTATTTTGTCATTCCGAGCGAAGCGAGGAATCTCTCCCGGGTTTAAGCCAATGAAAAGAAAGAGAGATTCCTCGCTTCGCTCGGAATGACAAAAATGTGTGGGGGACTTTTTCCGCGGCCTGTGAAGCGCTCACCACTGTTCCTAAAGGAGAATCTGCCATGCAATTCGCACTGTTAGTCTACGAATCACCGGCAGCTTTTGCGGCGCGCAATAGCGATGAAAACGATACTTACCTTGGCGCCTGGCGGGCTTACCACAAGGCGCTGGTGGAAGCCGGTGTGTACGTCGGCGGCAACCCACTACAAGCTCCGGAGACTGCGACCACGGTGCGCCTAAAGGAAGGAAAGCGGCGCGTACAGGATGGGCCCATCGCGGAAAGCAAAGAGCAACTGGGGGGATTCACGATCCTGGAGCTGCCTTCGCTGGACGAAGCGCTCGAATGGGCGGCGCGCTGCCCGGCCGCCGCCATCGGTGCCGTGGAGGTGCGTCCCGTTTCCACTGCATACCTGCGCCGGGTCACGGGATGAACGGGAGCGGTAACGAGGACACTCACCGGACAATTGAGCGGGTGGCGCGCGAGTCCTACGGGCGTCTGGTGGCCTATCTTTCCTCACACACGCGTGACGTGGCCAGCGCGGAGGACGCCCTCAGCAACGCGCTGGTCAAGGCGCTCACGGCTTGGCCGCGGGACGGCCTGCCACAAAATCCGGAGGCATGGCTGCTGACCACCGCGCGGCATTCACTCATCGATTATGTGCGTCATCAGCAAGTAGCGTTGGCCGGCGAGCCAACCGTCATGCTGCTGAAAGAAAGTGTTATGGAGATTCCCATGACGACCGAATTTCCAGATGAAAGATTGAAACTCCTTTTCGTGTGCGCCCACCCGGCGATCGATCCGGGCATGCACACGCCGCTCATGCTGCAGACCGTTCTGGGTCTGGATGCAGTGCGTATCGCCCACGCCTTCCTGGTTTCACCGACGACGATGGGGCAGCGCCTGGTGCGCGCCAAGACCAAGATTCGCGACGGCGGGATTCGCTTTGAAGGCCCCCAACAGGGCGAACTGCCGCAACGGCTCGACGCCGTCCTGGAAGCGATTTATGCCGCATTCGGGCTCGGCTGGGATGACATGGCGGGAGTCGATCAGCGCGGCCGAGAGCTGGCCGAGGAGGCCATCTGGCTCGCACGCGTTCTTCTGGAGCTAATGCCCAAGGAAGCGGAGGTTCGCGGCTTGCTGGCTCTCATGTTGCACTGCGAAGCCCGCAGGGCGGCGAGGCGGGGGCCGGATGGCCGGTTCGTTCCCCTGCTGGAACAGGATTGCCAACTGTGGTCTCTGCCATTGATCGAGGAGGCGGAAGGCCATCTGGCCGAAGCAGCGAAACGCGGTCGCGCCGGCAGGTTTCAGCTTGAAGCCGCGATCCAGTCGGTACACGCAGAGAAAGCGCGCATGGGTAGTAGGACTGAGTGGCCGGCGATCGTGATGTTCTACGAACAACTGATCCACATTTCCCCGACGCTCGGCACTCTCACCGGATACGCCGCGGCGATTGGCGAAGCGAATGGACCTGAAGCAGGGCTGGCGGTGCTGGATGGGCTCGACCCGGACGATGTCTCCGCTTATCAGCCCTACTGGGCGGTTCGTGCACATCTGTTGCAACGGTTGGGGAAACCGACCGAGGCCGGGGATGCTTTCGAGCGGGCCATTGGTCTGGCCGAGGATCCGGCAGTGAGACAGTTCCTACTGGAAAGACGAGGCTGATTTTTTTGTTTGCGTTGTCGAAATGAACTCCCTCCACCCGTCACCCCTATAGAGGCGGCTAAGCGATCAAGCTGCGCCCCCTAAAAAGGAGGGAATATGACAATCGCAAACAAAACAGTTTTAGTGACGGGTGCCAATCGAGGGATCGGAAAGGCGCTGGTCGAAGAAGCCTTGAAGAGAGGAGCGAAGCGGGTGTACGCGGGTACGCGCCACCCCTTCTCCCACTTGGACGGGCGCGTCACGCCCCTGACGCTGGACGTGACCGATGCCGCGCAGATTCAGGCAGTTGTCGATAAGGTTGAATCTCTCGATATCCTGATCAATAACGCGGGCATCGCGCTTTACGATGACCTGAGCGATCGCGCCGTGCTCGACCGGCAACTTGCCGTCAATCTCTTTGGCCCGTTCGGCATGACTCAGGGTTTTCTTCCGCAGCTGACTCGTTCACGGGGAGCCGTGGTCAACGTTCTTTCGGTGCTGGCACTAGCCCCCTTGCCGATCATTTCTTCCTACTCCATCTCAAAGGCCGCCGCGTTCTCCATGACGCAAGCGATGCGTGCCCTTTTGGCTGGGCGCGGCGTTAGCGTTCATGCCGTATTGGCCGGTCCTGTGGACACCGATATGAACCGCGGGTTCGACATCCCAAAGAGCACTCCGGAGTCTGCCGCGAAAGGTATTCTGGACGGACTGGAGAACAAGGAGGAGGAGATCTTCCCCGATCCCATGTCCCAATCCCTGGCTGAGGGCTGGCGCAACGGCGTGGCCAAGTCGCTGGAGCGCCAGTATGCGCCGTTCGTTCCAGAGCAAGCCAGGACACAGACAATCTGAGGTGCGCGATGCGACCTGCGCACGGCACGGTCGACAAGGGGTTCGAGGAAAGAGGCGAGCCCCGCGTTGCGGTTGGTATGCCCAGAATGAGAACGGCGATGACCGAAAAGACGATAACCAAAAAAAGGAGAGAGGCAATGAAAGACCAAAATTTCCGCACCGCATTTACGGTAGAGCAAACTCCGGAAGAAGCCTTCGCCGCCATCAATAAGGTTCGTGAATGGTGGGCAGGGAAACCCGGAATTGAAGGCAGCACCGACAAACTCGGGGATGAGTTTACTTATCGTTACGAACCCCATCATTACAGCAAGCAGAAAATTACAGAATTCATTCCCGGCAAAAAAGTGGTTTGGCTTGTGCTCGAGAGCCAGCTTAATTTTGTGAAAAACAAAAGCGAGTGGAACGGCTCAAAAGTTATTTTTGAAATCGCCAAAAAGGGCGGCAAGACGGAAGTCCGCTTCACTCACCGGGGTTTGGTTCCTGAGCATGAATGTTATGGCGCCTGCTCGAATGCGTGGGGCTCCATAATCAGCCGCAGTCTACGCAGTTTGATTACCACCGGGGTTGCGGAAAAGTCTGCTCTATGAGCAATAGACCCATCGAATCGGGTTGGGTGATGACGAATTTCGTGCTTTGTTACAATAGTTCGGTTCCATGACAACTTTGGACTTCAACGCGGTCATAGCGATCCGAGGCGTCAACCCCTTCGTTCTGGTCAGCGCTTCCCGTGCGAATTCCATCCGGCCGGGCTGGCGCAAGCCTCTCCCGGTCCTTGTGCGCATCAATGGCAAACCCGCAAAAGCATGGCGCATCAACATGATGCCGGCGGGCAACGGAAGCTTCTATCTCTACCTGCACGGTGACGTGCGAAATGCGTCCGGCAGCCAAGTAGGTGATCGCGTACGCGTCGAAATCGGATTCGATGCGAGCTATCGAAATGGCCCTCAACATTCGATGCCCAGATGGTTCCAGAAGGCGTTGGCCGCAAATCCTCAAGCCAAAAGGAACTGGATGGCATTAATTCCCAGCAGGAAAAAAGAAATACTCCGCTACTTCTCACGGATTCGTTCGAAGGACGCCCGTGCCCGGAATCTTGCTAAAGCCGTGCATGTGCTTTCAGGCGAAACCGGTCGATTCATGGCCCGCGCGTGGAAGAACGGATCCTAGGCGTGTTGCTGTCCAGGAAGGCGCAGATTCAGAAGAAAGACCCCTCAAAAACTGCCTCAAGATTTTGCTCACTCCAGGGGCTTTCGAACTGCGGCGGCGAACCTATAGCCGATAACCAGCAGTGAGACGATTCCTCCTCCAAAGACGCGGATAATTTTTTCTGTTTGCCGTGTCGAAATCAAGTGCCTTCAGCCGTCACCCATATAGAGGCGGCTTAACTACTCAGTTGGGCGCCCGAGGAGGTAAATCATGTGCCCGGTTTGTTTGGCGACCATGGGAATGATCGTGGCCGGTGCAGCTTCGACCGGCGGCCTCGCGGCGCTGGCCGTGAAAATAACTCGCAAGAAGAACGGAGCGGCGCAAACCGCTCCAAATTTAACGGAGAGGAGAAATCAAGATGGCAACCAGTAAAGAAAGAGAAAAGGAAAACGGGAAAGGACAGATTGCGATGAACACACCGCCGGTCGTGTCGAAGCAGGAATGGGAGGCTGCGCACCAACAGCTCCTCGTGAAGGAGAAGGCCTTTACCCGTTCCCGCGATGCGCTGGCCGCCGAACGCCGGCGGATGCCCTGGCTGCAAGTAGAAAAGAAGTACGCGTTCGAAGGACCCATGGGCAAGGTAAGCCTGCTCGATTTGTTCGAGGGTCGCCGGCAATTGATCGTTTATCGCGCCTTCTTCGAGCCCGGGGTGTTCGGCTGGCCCGAGCATGCCTGCCGCGGCTGCTCCCTGGGCGCCGATCAGGTCGCCCACCTGGCCCATCTGAACGCCCGCGACACGACGCTCGTTTACGCCTCGCGCGCGCCGCAAGCGGACATCGCGCGACTGAAGACGCGGATGGGCTGGGATATCCCCTGGTACACCATCACCGACGGCTTCGACGCGGACTTCGGCGTTGCTGAGTGGCATGGCCACAACGTGTTCTTCCGCGACGGCGAACAGGTGTTCCGCACATACTTCGTCAACAGCCGCGGCGACGAGGCCATGGGCACTACCTGGAACTATCTCGACATCACGCCGCTCGGTCGCCAGGAGGTTTGGGAGGACTCGCCTGAGGGTTACCCACAGACCCCGACGTACAAGTGGTGGAACTGGCACGACAACTATGACGTCAAGGCCACGCCTGACCCGAAGTGGGTTAAGGTCTCCGACGCAGGAGAAGCTGCCTTCCGAAAGGGCGATGCGGAGGCGAACGCGAGTTGAAGACGGGCGACCGTTCGCCGGCTTCGACCAGCCGAGTATTTTCGCGAAAGCTCTGCCACGCGGTGCATAGCCCGGAGGAGATTCTGGCGAACTGTAATCTCAGCACCGCGCGAAAAGGAAGAACGATGACGGACTTCATGAGAGATGAACTTGGAGCCCCCAAGGTAGTCGATCGGAGCATCTTCCACGCCGAGCTCGACGCATTGCGAGTTAGAGAGAAGGCTCACACAAAAGAAGGCGACGCCATTGCAGCCGCCCGCTGACGGCTTCCCATTGTCGAGGTGACGAATTTCGTGCTTTGTTACAACGGATGTATTCCATCACAACGGGCGTCAGCGCGAGCAGCCAACATCTCCCCGACGATGAGACCGTCGACGAGTTGAATGGTGCGATCGGCCATTCCGGCGTAGCGCGGATCGTGCGTGACCACGCAGATGGTCGCGCCTTCGCTGTGCAATTCCTTCAGGAGATTCATCACAGCTTCGCTGTTCTTCGAATCGAGATTTCCAGTTGGCTCATCCGCGAGCAGGATCGACGGCTTGCCTCCCAGTGCGCGCGCCACCGCTATGCGCTGCTGTTGGCCGCCAGAGAGTTGCGCGGGATAGTGCTTCGCCCGGTGTGCCATGCCCACCCGGTCGAGCACTTCTTGAACGCGCCTCTTCCGTTCGCTCGCTGTCATACCGCGATACGTGAGCGGCAGTTCGACATTCTCAAACACGGTGAGGTCACCGATCAGGTTGAAGGCCTGAAAGACAAAGCCAATTTCCCGGTTACGGATGCGGCTGCGTTCGGAAATAGAAAGGCTGGCAACCGGCGTGCCGTGGATTGCATAGCCGCCCTCGGTCGGTGAATCCAGAAGGCCGACGATGGAAAGTAGAGTCGATTTGCCGCAGCCGGAGGGTCCTGCAATCGAAACAAATTCGCCATGACGGATTTCCAGGTGAACGCCGGAAAGGGCGTGCGTTTCCACGTCGTCAGCGTAAAATATTTTTGATACGCCTTCCAGGCGCACCAGCGGTTCGGAATGTGCATTCATGTTCTCAGCTCCTTCTCAGAATCGTATTACCGCAAGCGAATTCGATCAAAGTTGTCCCAGGCCGACATATCCGAAAGGATGACCCGATCGCCAGCTTCCAGGCCATGCAAAATTTCCACGCTGTTCACGGAAGTGCGGCCCAATTTCACTTGAACGCGCACGGCTTCGCCGCCGTCGGCCATCATCTTGAACAGACCCACCGTGCTATCGGCATCTCCATGGACTGGCCGCCCGGTGGAAAGCACATCGGCCAGCCGCTCGATTTCGATCGTGCCTTCCACGCTCAAATCGGGCCGCGAACCGGGCGGC
>Ga0182024_10026909_pt1 | contig 10086 bp, 6 predicted proteins | sample P32metaG_FD_120480 | JGI IMG/M metagenome (GOLD analysis project Ga0182024, IMG submission 120480) | Permafrost microbial communities from Stordalen Mire, Sweden - P3-2 metaG (Illumina Assembly) | ecosystem: Environmental > Terrestrial > Soil > Wetlands > Permafrost | place: Sweden: Stordalen...
AAGCCAAGGTGCTCCGCAAAGCCGAGCTACAACGGCTTCTTGATCACGTCTCGCATAGCCGTCACCCCGAACGCGACCGGGTGATGGTGCTGCTCAGCTTCAAGGCCGGATTGAGGGCGGTCGAGATTTCACGGCTCACGTGGTCGATGGTCACCACCGCGACCGGCGAACTGGCTGATGGGATCTCGCTGCCGAATAAGGCATCGAAGGGCAAGGGTGGTGGGCGCACTATCACCATGCATGGTGAGCTACGCGACGCGCTGGCGAGCCTGATGGCTGCCCGGGGGGACAAGGTGCGGGCAGATCGCCCCGTCATCTACAGCGAGCGCGCGGATGGCTACGGCGCAAATGCGATTGCGGTGTGGTTTTTTACCCGGTTTCGCGAAATCGGCATTGAGGGCGCGTCCTCGCATTCGGGGAGAAGGTCGTTCATCACGGCGACGGCAAAAAAGATCACCGAAGCTGGCGGCAGTCTCCGGGACATCCAAGAATTAGCAGGACATGCCTCGCTCACCACGACGCAGCGCTACATACAGGGCGACAGCGCCGCCAAGCGGAAGGTTATGGCGCTGATATAGATGCTGATATAGATGTAGCATCGCCTGTTAAGGGCGATCTCCGTCCTGTCTGAACGCATCCGAGGGTTTAGACCCGCTGCTCGATGCCAAGTCTCTTTTCTGATATACAAGGCTTCTTCAGTGCCAGGTATTCGGGACGATATTTCGCCCTGTTGCTCCGTGAACTGGCAAGGCGGGAACCGGAGCTATTCGCGCGGATTTTTGGCTTTTCGCCAGACTTACGCAAAGCGTTACTAAGACGCGAACTTCAGGTCGAGTACGAATGGCCCTTCGATGCTCGCAGACGACGCCGTGCCGATCTTGCAGTTCTGAGAGGCGGCGAGCCAGTGCTACTGCTCGAAGTGAAAGAGGATGACATCAAAAACCCACGCAACCCGGAACAACTCTCTGATTACCTATCGTTGCTCGACGTGCCCTCTCCACAAATGCGACAGCCACCGAAGCTCCAATTTGTTCATGTCAGCCGGTTCGCGCTCCCGCCCGAAGAACTCTCGCAGATGGAGGAGGCGAGGAAGGCCGGAAAGATGGTTTTACAACTCCGGTATCGAAAAATCTATGAAACTCTCAGGCAACATGGCGGCGCACTCGGCCAAATGCTTCAGGAGTATTTGGAGGACATAGGGGTGGCATCATACGACATCATTGATCTCGCTTCGGACAAAGAGGGCAGGTCGCTCGCGTTTCTGCTCATACAAATCCTGGGCTTCCCACATTTCCACGGGCTTGGTAAGCTCCACAGCGACAAAGCCATCAACGATACACCGAAGTTGTTTAAAATCCTATTCGGAAATTTGGAAGTTCTCGGAGACTGGATCAAGGATCACAACCAGAGCATCTTTCGCACACGCTTCACGAGGAGATTTAAACCTGCCCCTATTATCAACCTGAATGCATTGCGCAAGAGTTTGGCAAAAGACGCATCCGGGGCGGATATCGGGTTGGGAGATCATGTCCGGGGTGGTGAGGTTTATTTTTATGCATCCGGAAAAATCGCTAATCCTCGCGGCGGCAAACAGACGTTGACCGCCAACGATTGGCTGTATGTAGAAGTCGGATACTGGTTCAGTCTTTCCAAAGGTGGTTTCCCAATCCCGACCACCATGTGGCTTTACGCAAACTTCTTTTGGAGGGGTCGTGCGGACGATCACGCGGTTTGGACCAAGGATTTGCAGACATTTCCGACAGAAGTTCAAGCGGTCAATTTGCTGCATGACTGCCTCTCGCGCGCGCACCGGGACGCACTCAAGGAAGCGCCTTCCCCATTCCGGGACGCGTTGATGTCGTTCAAGGTTCCCCCTGCTGCATGAGACTCGATCGATGGCATAGTCTTGACAGGCCGGACGGAAACACCCCCTATTTTTTCTTCACTGATTCCACTTGGACGGCGCGGCGGGGGCATTGTCATACGCCCCTCCATTCGGGACGTGAGCGTTGGTAGAAGCGCATGACGCTCGCCACACTCGGTAGAGGGTCTGTGTTTTTCAAGCCGTTCAGGGCTGCTACATCGCTACATTGATGTTCGATTTGCCACATCTCACGACCCCGGACGGGTGCAACACTGCTACACTAACTGACTTCTCAGACGGCAAGGAGCCGAATTAGGCAGCGGCAGCTGCGCCGTGCCTGCCAGCAACCACTTTGATTGCAGCAACCACTCAAACAACCACTATGCATTCCGAAAAATGCTTTAGAATCAATACAACAACCAGAACAACCAGAACAACCATACATTTTCGTCATTTGGCGGGGAGCCGTAGCGGCGTATTCTTCTTATGTTCTAAAAAAGATTCACGCGACTCATACAAAATGTACCCTTTATCGGCAACCGCTCTTCGTTTGAAGAAATCCAATGAAATCAATAAGACAACCAAACCAACCAAAACAACCACCGTTTTTTGCGTGCGGGCGGATACGACTACCACAACTGTTTCGCTGGTTGTTTAGATTGCTCCGGTTGTTTCGTTGTGGTTGTGGTCCCTTCGGGTTCGTCGCTAAGCGGCGTCACATCGCAAAGCGATGGTTCTCGGAGCAGCTCGGCGATAAAGTCTTGTTTCCGCTCGGGCCTGCTCCTGGCGTCGGGTTCACCGCTGATGATCTTTGGGGACAACCGGTAGCGTTCGACCATCGCCTTCGCGATCGCCTTGGCGTCGTATCCCCGGCACAACTCGTCCTTCCACGCCTGGGGCAACACGTAATATTCACAATGGCGTCCACCATCCCCGGTGATCCCTTTGCGGAACCCTACCCGGTTCGGAGCCGTGGTGCCTTCGTAGTCCCAATCCTCGAACCGTGAGCTTCCGTGACGTTCCAGATAGGCGATGACCTGTCTGATGCCAGCCTCAAGATCATGGTCCCCGATGGTGCCGCGTTTGGCGAGCCATGCCTGGAAGCACTTGACGGCGGCTCTGGCAGCCTCGCCCTCGGGCCAGCCGGTTAACTCGAAGCGCGTGGCGATCTCACCCGCTGCGGCGATCAGGCCGAACCGACCATACGCTGTACGGACCTGACCCGATGCACCAGCCGGTAGGTGGTCTCGGATAAACTCGTCCCGTGTTTTTCGGAGTGCTGATTTCAACCGCTCGGGATCATCCGCATAGGCCGTGGCAATCGCGTCTATGAAGCCGCGTAGTGGCGCCCCGTAGATGTCCTGTGCGGCACGGCGCAGTTGTTCCGCGAACTCACCCGGAGATCCTGCACCGTGAAGATTCTCGAAGATGCCCATCCCGGACCCCGCATCGGCTGGTATATCGAGCAATCGAACCTCCTGCCCGGCACGAGGTTTTTTGCCGTTTTCGGTCATCTTGTCTGCCAGACTTATCTCCCCCGACGATAGAAACAAGATCCGCCATTCCTTCGACTTGCGGGCCTCGATGTTTCTGGACATCCGGGATTTTCCCTTGTTATTGGCGATCATATAGGCGATCTCCCCGGCTTCCTTCGCATCAACCTGTCCCATCTCGTCCAGGCACATTACGCCGTCGCAGCGTTCCTCGCAGATCGCTTCGAGTCCATTCGATGTGGCTCGCCACAAGATCGTGATGTCCTTCGGTCTACCGCCGACGCTCGCCCCCACCATCAACACGGTGGTCTTACCGGCACGGGAGTCGCCTTGGAAGTGAAGGCCACCGCTTTCCTCACCGACCAACAGCAACAACGACGATGTGAATCCCGTTGAGACAGCAACAACCAATCTCGAATTACCCACGCAGAGTTGCCCTATTCGATCGCTCCATTCTGCGATCGTTCCCTTGGCGGCGTATGGGTTATGATTTCGATTCTGATACACGATCTGTCCGCCCCCTGGATCTCCATACACGGCGTCGGGAAGCACGAATGCGGTGGCATCGCCGTCGAGATACCAGCCGAGTCGAGACACGACACGTGCTCGTTTGTCGGGTTGTTGGCGGTTCAGATATGAGTGGAGCTTATTGCGTCCATTCGGGTCATCGGTGATGGCAAGACCCCGGCCAAGTAGCTCCTGCCAAAGTTCGTCCTTCTTCGCCAGGAGTTTGTTCGGCATCACCCACCACACCGGCTCCTGATTCGGGTCGAGCCAGCGAAGCATCTTGCCCCACCGCTCCTCTTCGTCAATCGCCAACGACATCACTTCGAGCGGCGCACATAGCCATAGCTCGTGCTGTTCGACTTCGGTGCCGTCGCTGTCCTTCTTTGGTTCCGGGTAGTAGATCAGCCCATCGGCTTCGAGCCTGTAGTTGCCGCTCATTTCTTTGCCCCCAAACCGAGGCTCGCCATCATGTCGGCAACACTCTCATATCCGGGTAGTCGTCTCTGCGGACTGAGATCCTTTGGATTACCGCCGAGCAATTCGTAGAGCTTGATAACACGCTGCCCGACGTATCGTGCCGGCGGCTGCCACCCGGTCGCCTTGTGGTACTCACATCCGGCGTGAAAGCACTTGAAGTTGAATCCGCCATTCGAGAGCACCTGGATGCCGCTGCGTTTGTCCTGGCAGCAGCAGTTGGGGCAGACGAAATTGATGTACCCTCGGCCCGAACGATTGGCCGACGCCGGCAGCCGAGCCAGGATCAAATCGGTGACATCTACTGCATCGGTGGTATTGCCAGCGATTGGTGGTGGACCAGGGTGAGATTTTTCGACCTGGGTGCCCACGACGTACCCCAACTCGATCAGCCGGTCTTGGAGCCGGTCTCGGAGTCGATGGATCGTCTCGTGGTTCACCGGAGGTAGCTCGGCTACCGGCACGAGGAGAGGTTCCTGGCCGGGTTCCAGCCACTTATAGGGCTTGCCGGTATCGGGGTGCACCCCATAGGCGACGAACTGCGTGCCCTTCCCGAAAATCTCCACCAGGGTTTTCGGCTTGGGTCTCTCCCCGTCCACGGAATCCGCTGGCGCGATCTCCCCGGCGATGATGAGCTTGCCGAGCGGGTCATCGACCTGCCGGTAGCACATCATCATCCCCTTGGCACCGCGGCGTTTCAGCCGGGTAGGACCAGCCGTGTCCTCGACGACTTCCCTGATCGCCTCGGCATGGGCTTCGTCGCGAAGATCAATATCCACCCCGACCAGTCGGCCACAACGTAGCCCGGTGCTCGGATGGTCGCGGTAGTTTGTGGTCTCGTTGATGATCCGGTCCCGGTCGATGTCGCCGGTCGTCCATCCGGAGATATGAATCAACTTCCCCTTAATCGGAATCGGTTCATACCCGTTTTCGAGCAGCTTCAACCGAAATAGGCATAGGTTGACGAGACGATCATGCTCATCGGCTTGAATTTTTTCATGATCTGACATAAATAATAATGGATACTCCTGTTGTTGTGGACAGTAGGGTCGTTGTAGATCGTGAAATTACATCTCGAAAAACCGCCGGGACCAGAAATGGGCTGCGGATAGGTCGTCGAGACAGTTTTTCAAGAAAGAATAAAAAATAAAATTGTGTGTTTCCACCGTTGTTGAATCGGGATCGCCGGAATATCTCACCATTATACGAACGCACCCGGAGCACCGCCGAGCGGTTCGTGTGACCTCCCAAATGAAAGGAACTTTGTAGTATGACGACCAATCCCGAAAGCGGATCTGCCACGCCCGGTCCGGATGCTGACTCAACCGAAACTACAAACCCGAACGGCCATGATAAGGCCGCTGACATTTCCCATCTCACCGACGCCAACGAAGCTCGCGAGACGATCGACAATATCCTCTACATGCCGATCAGCCCGCGTGCCGATGATGGCGGCATGGGAAATTGTCCGCCGACGCACGACGCCGAAGCCGCCGAGCAGCCCGAGGATGACGGCGACGGCGAGGAAGGCGACGACGTGCTCGACGACGAAGTGTACGACGAGTTGGACGCCGCTGCCGATCAGCACATCGAGGACTTCCGCAAGCCCACGAAGCCGTGGCCGGAACCCGTGCATGGCGAGGTTCTATTCGCGGCCCTCGTGGAGTGCTTCAACCGCTTCATGGTTCTGCCGCCCGGCAGTGCCGAAGTGCTGGCCGCTTGGGCCATCATGACCTACGCGCTTCACGCCTGCGACATGCGGTTCGCGGTAAGGCTCATCATCACTGCGCCCGGCGCAAACTCGGGCAAAACGACCTTGCTCGACCTATTGGCCTTTCTGGCGCGCCGTGCTGAGCCTACGAGTGAGATCACGCCGGCTAGCTTCTTTCGCCGCGCTAACACCAAGCGAACGCTGCTGATTGACGAGTGCGACCACAACTTGCCGTCGCGGGTTGGTAGCCGGAACCCCTTGGTCGCCATGCTCAACATGGGCCACAAGCGTACTTCGGCGGTCGTGCTGCGCACCGAGACTATCAACAAACAGAAGGTGACGCTGCCGTTCCCGATCTTCTGCGCCGTGGCGATGGCCGGGATTGGCAGCTTCGCACCCGATACCATCAAGTCGCGGAGCTTTACGATCAAGTTGAAGCGCAAGATGGCGCATGAGGAAATCGAGTCGTTTATCGCCGAGCAGCACGCGCCGATGATGAGGCAGTTACGCGCGGAGATTTATCGGTGGGTGTTAGACAACCGGGAGGCCATTCAGCACAATCAGCCGACGCTCGACCGCGAGCTGTCCAATAATCGCCAGCGCGATAACGCGATGATGCTGCTCCAAATTGCCGATGTTCTCGGCAAGGACTGCGGCGCACGACTCCGCGAGGCCATTAAAACCATGACCGGCGACGATCACATGGACAACAACGAGTTGTTGCTAGGCGACATCGCCAGCATCTTGCTCGGTCCACAAGTCATGGTGGACGATCCTCCGAAACCCATCGGTGAAGGGAAGTACGTGTTCAGCGGCGATCTCTGTGAGTTGATCCAGCAATATTTCCCTTACCGAGAGAGCTATCAAGGCTTCAACGAGGCTCGTCTTGCCTCAATGCTCAAAGCCTTCGATCTCAAACCCAAGCACTCGATCCGCCGGGGTAAGCAAGTCCTGAACGGCTACCCCCGCGAGGCGTTCAACGAGTGGTTCACCCGGTACGGGTTCGAGTCGCCCGAAGCGGAGATCACCGAGGCCGAGATCGGTGAGGGTGCGACGGACGGCTCGACCCCTGCCGTGGAGCCTGCTACACCGCGACACCCGGTTCCCGGTCAGGAACCCACTGGTAGCGATGTAGCACCCTCCACGGCACCCTCCGAGGCGGATGATACGCCTTCGGCGTCATCCCACATGGCGGATGAGAACGTCTACCCCAATGCCCATGTGGTCGAGCCGGGCAAGGGCGACAAAAAGCGGGCTGATGCCCTGCGCTGTGCTGTGGATGCTGCGGTGCTGGCGGGCAGCGTGGATGCGTCGGAAGTCGTGTTCTGCTGCTCCCGGTTCTGGATTGTCCGCAGCCATGACGCCTTGCCGTCCTATGCCCACCTGAACGGCGGCGGTGATTTGGAGTTGCTGCCGATCCAGGCTCCCGGTCTGATCGCCGACAACGACGCCGGGATCGTGGTCAATCCGCGCAACACGCTAACGATGGCCGAGTCGGACTATCTCATCCTGCGCCCGCTCGTCAACAAAGCCCGGAAGTTGCTCGCGTAGCGCGTCAGTCCCGCCAAAGCGGAGGGGCGGCTTTTCGGAGCCGCCCTTTTCGATTTAACCGTCGCACCCGGCGGACCCGGCATAAGCGGCTCTGCCGCGCCCGTACGCGAGCCAAAGCCACTGAGTCCCAACCACCGGAGCCGCGACCTCCGAAGCCCCGCCAGCGCCGCCCGCAAAGGCTGCTACACCGCAGCAGAGATGAAGCCCACCCCGGCACCCGACACAGCCCGCGTTTATCCCCTCGGGCGTGCCCCGGAGACGGTCAACCGGTCACCTGACGACATCGCCGGATTCCGAAGCTACTATGAGGCGGGCTGCTGCACGGAGCCTGTCGGAACAGCGCTGAATCAGTCCTTGTTGGAGTCCTTAAAAGCCAGACGGAATAGCCGGGTATGCAAGGAAACCCGCCAGATTGCATCGCAGCAATAAGGACTGAAAAGAGCACCCGGTCCGAGTGGATTACCTCCTCTAAGGCGCTGATCTTGCTGTTGAAAAAGTGGTGCCCAGGGGCGGAGTTGAACCACCGACACACGGATTTTCAGTCCGTTGCTCTACCAGCTGAGCTACCTGGGCGCCGAGGACGCGCGCTTATAGAGGAAGTCTCCGGCGGCTGTCCAGCGCCAGGCCTGCGCCCGGCCGCACGACTGCCGGGCAACCGGCTCATTCGGCGGGAACACAGGTGGCGGAGCGCCCTCGCGCGGCGTCAGGGGGCGCATGGCCCGGACATAGGGAGGCACGATGACCGAGCGGCTCGAGCCGATGATCTCCGAACGGCGCATCCGCGCCCGGACAACCGCGCTCGCCCGCCAGATCGATGATGATTACCGCGGCAAGGCGCTGAACCTCGTGGTCGTGTTGAAAGGCGCGGTGATTTTCGCCGCGGATCTGATGCGGCAGCTCGCGGTCCCGAGCACGATCGACTTCATCGCCGCCGCCTCCTATGGCGCGGGCACCCGGTCCTCGGGCACCGTCGCGCTGAGCGGGCTCGATCGGCTCGCCATCGGCGGGCGGCATGTGTTGGTGGTCGAGGACATCCTCGACACCGGGCGAACGCTGACGGTCGTCCTCGACGCCATGCAGAAAGGCGGGCCGGCGAGCCTCGCGCTCTGCGCGCTGTTGCGGAAGCCCGCCGGCGCGGCGCTCAACCTGCCGGTCTGCTATGTCGGATTCGACATTCCGCCGGAGTTTGTCGTCGGCTGGGGCCTCGATTACGCCGAGCGCTACCGCAATCTGCGCGGCGTCCATCGCCTCATCCTCGACGGCGATGGGTAGCCGCACGCGCCCCGGGAGCGCGGGCCGGTTTGTTCACCCGACCCGCCAATCGAGCTGCGGCGGCGGGCCGTATCGCGGCCCTTTCCCCGGCAGCCATTTGCCGTCCAATTTTTGCAATGGCGCGATTTCATTGGGAAATTCGTAATCGATCGAGAATTCGCTGCGGCGGATTTCGGCGAGGTCGGGATAGGCCGCCTCGATCGCCGCCAGCGCCGGGGCGAGATCCTCAAAATCGCCACTGAACAGGAGCCGACTGTTCCACACCCCCTTGGGCGCCCGACTCAGTCGCTCGACATCGATGGGCGGGGTCTCGGGGACCCGATCGATATAGCCGGTGATCTCGATCGCGACGCCGCCCGACGCCACCGTCTCGTCACGGATGATCTTGACGCGATAGGTCATGCTCTGCCCCCCAGCTTCTTCTTCAGCAGCTCATTGACCACGCCGGGGTTGGCTTTGCCACCCGTTGCCTTCATCACCTGGCCGACGAAGAAGCCGAGGACCTTCGGGTTTGTCGCGTATCGCGCGGCCTGGGCCGGGTGGGCGGCGAGGGCGGCGTCGACGGCGGCTTCGATGGCGCCTTGATCGCTGAGCTGGCGCAGGCCCCTGGCTTCGACGATCGTGCCGGGCGCGGCGCCGGTCTCGGCCATCTCGCCAAAGATTTCCTTGGCGATGCGGCCGGAGATCGTGCCGTCGGCGATCAGGTCGATGAGCGCGCCGAGGTGCCCGGGCATGACCGGCGACACTTCGATGCCGAGACCCCTTTTGTTGAGCGCGCCGAACAGGTCGCCCATCACCCAATTGGCCGCGGCCTTCGGGTCGCGGCCCTGGGCGACCTGCTCGAAATATTCGGCGATCGCGCGCTCGGCGACGAGCACACCGGCATCCTCGTCCGAGAGGCCCAGCTCAGCGATGAAGCGGGCTTTTTTCGCGTCGGGCAGTTCGGGGAGCTCGGCGCGCAACCGGTCGAGCCATTCCGGCTCCAGAACCAACGGCAAGAGGTCGGGATCGGGAAAATAGCGGTAGTCGTAGTCGTTTTCCTTCGAGCGCATTGGCCGGGTGACGCCCTGCCCGCTGTCGTAGAGGCGGGTTTCCTGCGCGACCTTGCCACCCTCCTCGATCAGCGTGACCTGGCGGCGCGCCTCGTACTCGATCGCCTGCATCATAAAGCGCACAGAGTTCAAATTCTTGATCTCGCAGCGCGTGCCCAGGGG
>Ga0182024_10026910_pt1 | contig 10086 bp, 9 predicted proteins | sample P32metaG_FD_120480 | JGI IMG/M metagenome (GOLD analysis project Ga0182024, IMG submission 120480) | Permafrost microbial communities from Stordalen Mire, Sweden - P3-2 metaG (Illumina Assembly) | ecosystem: Environmental > Terrestrial > Soil > Wetlands > Permafrost | place: Sweden: Stordalen...
CAGCTTCGCCTCCAGATTGCGCAGCTGCGAGGGCGTCAGGTCGTGGTCGAAGAGAACAACATCGGCGTTGGTTGAGGCCGCCACGCCTGCAATCTCATCCAGCTTGCCCTGCCCCACCAGGGTCGCCGCGTCCGGCTTGGCGCGGCGCTGCACCAGCGTGGCGGCGATCTCTGCGCCAGCGCTGCGCGCCAGTTCCTCAAACTCCGCGAGCGACGCCGCGAAGTCGAGATCGTCGCCGGCATTCCCCGCGCTGGCTTGAACGCCGTCTTCATCTTGAGAGTGCGCTGCGTTGGCATCTGCTCGCATCGCAGCTGCGTCGCGCGCCTGCCTGGCTGCCACCGTCAGCTTACGCCGCTGCCCGGTGAAGTCCACCGCAACCAGCACGGCGAGTTCCTGCCTGGCGGCCGCCGGCACACGAGAGCCGGCCGCGCGCTTTCGCGCCGCATGTGCCTTCACAAGGCTCACCTGTATCCTTTGGATCTTTTCGTTTCGCTCGCGCGCGACTGAGCTGCCGCGCGGTGTGGAATCAGAGGCCAGTTTCTAATCGCCTGCAACCCCCGCCGCCTCCGGCACCGCGGCACCGGGGCCTGCACTCGGCGCGCTCCCCGCCCGCGACTCCGGCTTGGCATCTGTCCGGCCCTCGCTGTGCGGTCCGACCCGGCCACTGACCACGGTCGAGATTGCGTGCTTGAAGATCAACTGCTCCTGCGCGTTGTTCTCCAGCAGCACCGAGTACTTGTCAAACGACCGGATCTTTCCCGTCAGCTTTACGCCGCTCACCAGGTAGATCGTGATCGTGCTCTTGTCCTTGCGCACGGTGTTGAGAAATGTGTCCTGAATATTCTGTGCCGGCTTAGATTCCATTGGTGCCGATCTCCTTTAGGTGGCTCGTTGCCTTGAGAAAAGTGGTACCGGACCCAACTTGCGCCTTAGGGATCTTGCTCTGAACAGCAGGAAAACAATATCTTTCAAGCCTGTTCACAATACGAGTATCGCGCCTGAATTTCAACTCTGCCGGTCAGCCAAGTTTCATAAAACGCACAAGATCACCCAGCGCCGGCCAGTCGCGGGCCAACTCTAGGCGAATGCACCGCAGCCTAGTTGGACGCCCCGTAACGCGAAAAAGTCTCAAATCCGGTGCGTTGTACCATGGATCTTCGTGCCCCCAGCCGCCCCGCAACCTGCCCCGATCCCGATGCTCGACCTCTCCCGCCAGTTCGTTTCGCTGCGGCGGGAGATCCTCGACGCCATCGCCCAGGTCTGCGACTCGCAGAGCTTCATCCTCGGTCCACGCGTCGCTGGGTTTGAAGCAGCCGCCTCGGCAGCCTGCGGGACCAGGTTTGGAGTGGGCTGCGCCAGTGGAACCGATGCCCTCTGGCTCGCGCTGGCCGCCGCAGGCATCGGCGACTCCGCCACCGGCAGCCTATCCCACAACCGCGCCGACGCCGTCATCACCAGTCCGTTCAGCTTCTTCGCCAGCGCCAGCGCCATCCTGCGCGCCGGCGCCCGGCCGATCTTCGCGGACATCGACCCCCACACCTTCAACCTCTCGCCGGAGGCGGTCGCCGAGGCACTGCGCGGGTCAGACGGCGCGACCGGCGGAGCGAGAATCAAGGCCGTCCTGCCTGTCCATCTTTACGGTCAGTGCGCCGACATGGACGCCTTCGCTGCTCTTCAGCACGATCATCCCGGCCTCCAGATCATCGAAGATGCCGCTCAGGCCTTCGGCGCAACCTGGCAATCGCCGGACGGCGCAACCAGACCCGCCGGCTCGCTTGGCGCGGCCGCGGCGTTCAGCTTCTACCCGACGAAAAACCTCTCCGCGTTCGGCGAGGCGGGGCTGGTGACGACATCCGATCCGGCGCTCGACGGCCGCGCTCGCTCGCTGCGCTCCCACGGCATGACCCGCCGCTATCACCATGACGAGGTCGGCTGGAACTGCCGCATGGATGCGATCCAGGCCGCGGTGCTCGAGATCAAACTGCGCTATGTGTCGCAATGGAACCAGCAGCGCCGTGCGCGCGCCGCACGCTATGACGACCTTTTCCGCGCCGCGGGTCTCGCTGCGCCTGCCAATTCAACTTCAGTCGCCGACGGCCTCGTGCTTCCCTTCACCGATGCACGGGCTACTCACGTCTTCCACCAATATGTGGTCCGCGCCGCGCGACGCGACGCCCTGCGCGAACATCTCGCCGCGAGCAACATCGGCAGCGAGGTCTACTACCCTGTCCCATTGCATCTGCAACCCGCATTGCGCGACCTGGGCTACAAGGCCGGGGACTTCCCTGAGTCTGAGCGCGCCGCAGCCGAGGTATTGGCGCTGCCGCTCTACCCAGAGCTGCGCGACGATGAGCAGCAGACTGTGGTCGATGCCATTCGCAGCTTCTACGCGTGATCCGACGCCCAATTCATTCCCTCGGTCAGTTCCGCCGCCGCATAGTCCAGATGAATCACACGCCGGTGCCCCGGAATGATCGACGCCGATGACGCGTGAATCAGGAGCGGCCGCATCATCAGCAGACCGCCGCGCTGCATCGCACAGACTACCGCAGAACCTTCCCCAGCGATTCTTTGGACAGCACGTTCATCCAGCTTCCCCGTCTTATGCGATCCGGCAATCACGCGAAGAGCGCCGTTCTCCTCCGGGCAATCGTCCAGATGAATGCGCAGCGAGATCATTCGCTCCAGCACAGAGGACGGCGGCTGAACGTGCAGCACTCCCGCCTTCATCGACCACGGCCCATATCCATCCACTTCGACCTTCGCACTCACGGTGATCGTGACGTCCTGATGCCACGGAACCTTCCAGTTGGCGCCCTCCGTTTTGTCGAAGAGAATCCCCTTTACCGCGCGAGCGTCGCGCCCCAAAACTCTCTCAACCGCAGTACGAACTGGAGGGGAGCTGGCGAAATCGCGGATACTCGGAAGATCGAGCAGATTCCTTACGCCACCCCGGCTCTTCTCTGCGCCGATGCCCCCTTCAAGAGAGAGGACGAGGCCCTCTACCTCAGTCTCCGGAAGAAAGCCTTCCATCATTGCGAAGCCGTCTCTATCGACTGACCACGCCATCTCAGCGCCTCTTCTTCCCCGTCGCAGGCTTATTCTCTTCCGGCGTTGGGTGCGCGGCCGGCGGGTCCTTGCTGCCGGGTGGCGCCACACGCCGCACAAGATTGCCTTCCAGCCGATACGTTTTCTCGATGGTCTGTCCCGGCGTGATCATCCCGGTCACCGGATCGGGCACGACCGGTGGCGCATCTGCTGCGAGTGCGCGATAGGTGAAGGTCGGCAGCGGCGTCTGCGCCAGCGCGGATTTGCCGTATGGGTCCTTCGCCATCTCGATCTTCACCGGAAGATAGCCCTCGATATTCTTGTCTCGGAAGCCAGTCTCGTAGCGATGCATCTTTGTATTCCAGGTGAACACCCGCACCTGATCGAAGTCGTAGGGCAGACCCGCCTTGTACGGTCCCATCACGGTGAGGTAGATCGGGATGTTCTTGTCGGGCTCATCATCGCCCGCGCCGGGGTCGTATACCCTGGTCAGCACATAGGCGCCGGTGATGCGCTGGCCCTCGGCATAGCGGGTTAGCGAATCCGGCGCGTCTACCTCGATCATGCGCGAGAGCAGCCAGCCGGTGCGCCCCTGCGCATCGCGCGCCAGCCACCAGTCCTCCATCGCGACGGGCGGCGCCTCGCTCGCGGCCGCTGCGCTCCTGTCCGGCTGCGCTCTGCCGGACACCGACCTGGGCAGCGTGGCGCGCGCCAGCAACTGAAGCTTGGCGCCCTCCGGAAGCTGATAGAACGTCTCCGTCTCGCGGCCCGGGTTCAGATGCAGGTTCACCTCGTCGCGCACTACGGCAGAGGCGACCGCCAGTTCCTTCTTGTGCGCCTCGCCCAGCGCCTGAAACCCGTCGAAGACATCCTGGGTCGCCACCTGCTTCTCGGAGATCCATCCCTGCTCGCCGGCGGGAGTCTTCACATGGAAGTAGCGCCGCCCATGCTCCAGCACCTCTAGCCGCTCGCCGTTCTCGACGGTTGCCGTGCGGTTGGAGACTGCCGCGACGCGGTCGCGCAGGAAGGTCTGTTTGGCCGTCACGTAGACATATTGAGCGGCAGGCCTGGACCGGAGATGCGAGCAGCCGCCGAACAACGCCACGCAACCTACGACCGCGAGCAGAGACCGCCCCATGCCCGCGCGTCCGAGCCGGCGGCTGAGCACCCGCGGAAAGGGTCCCGGAAAATTCAGCACTGGAGAGGGGCCGGACAGGAGAGGATGGGGATTGTTCTGCGCCACATCTTTCAGCATACAACCGCTGCTCTGGCCGCGAGGCTGCGCCGCCGGCGAATGCGCCCGGTCGCCACGGGCCGCGGAATGTCTGATTTCCTTGGAAAAAGACGGCCTTTTGACGGTCCCGGCCGGCCATCAATCTCGCGGCCTTCGGCGCAATCACCGGACCAACGCGCTTTCCTTCGCGCGGCTCCTTGAGGGTGTCGGCTGAGGGCGGCTTCCACCCGGTCGGAATCAGCGGCGTGATTAACGTGGTGCAGTCCCACAAGTACCTAAGCGCAAAACAGGTCCTGTTCAGCGCGAAGCCCCCACATCTCCATTCAAGAGATGTGGGGCCTTCCATGCCATTCTAGTGCCGTCAATGCGTCGTTGCCAGCGCCACCGGCAGCGTCGGGTCAGTGCCGGTCGCGGTCGATGCCGTGAAATCGAGCTTGCCCGCGGTGCTCGGATCGAAGCTATACAGTGACAGGTCGGGCGCACCGTTGCGCGCCGCTGCCAGCAGATAGTTTCCACTGTTGTCGATCGCCAGCGCCGTCACTGCGGACCCGCTGGAATAAGGCGAGCCGGTCAGCGCGGTCAACGCTCCGTTGCTGCCGATGCTGAACCCCGAAATCGTGCCGTCCAGCTGGTTCGCCAAATACACATCCGTTCCCGCCTTGTTCACCGCAACGGAAAAGGGCTGCGTCCCGGCGGCAAACGGCGAGCCGGTCACCTCGGACAACGCGCCTCCCAGGCCGATCGAATACACCGCCAGTCCGCCCCCTGTCCCGCTGCGCGCGATGAAGAGGTAGGTGCTGCCGGCGCTTATCGCCAATGCGTTGTCGCTGGTACCTGCCTGCTGGGAGAGCTGCAGCGGGGACGAAAGTCCGCCGCTCGCCGTGTTGAAGGGATATATCAGGTCGCCCGCCGTACCCAGCGCCACAAACACAAACTGCCCGTTCGGCGAAACCTTGATCGCCCTCGGCACCACCGTGCCTCCGGCCGCGTAGCTCGTCGTCTGCGAGGTCAGGCCGCCGGTGCTCGAGTTGATCTGATACTCCTCAATCGTGGAGCCGTTCTGGTCGAGCGCAAACAGCCACTGCCCGTCCGGCGAGACGTCCAGCGCCACCACCGTCGCCGCCGCCACCGGCGAACCACTGTTGAGAGCACTCAGCACGCCGCCGGACTCAATTGCATAGGCATAGATTGCCGTGCCGCCGGCGACATACACGATGGAGTTCGCCGGGGTTATTGCTATCGCGGTGGGCGAAACGGGCAGCGCATACGGGGAGTTCGCTACCGCAGTGAGTGTTCCTGTTCCCACGGAGAAGCCGCTCACCGTGGACGTCGTCGCGTTTGCGACATACACGTAGTCGCCGGTTGCACTGCCGCCGGTGCCGGTCCCCGTCGACCCCGGATAGACGAAAAACCCGCTGCATCCGGCCGCAAACACAAGCCCAACCGCCGCGACCGCCCGGCGCGCCTGCTGCCGGGCTGCGCTGCCCTTCTCGCCGACTCGCTCTCTTCGCGCGGCTCCTGCCACGCTCCGCAGCCGCGCCTCCCTTTGCCCGTCCTCTATAATCCCCGCCATGCCTGCTTCCACGGGACGCATTCGTCCCTCGCTCATTCTAGTCGCGCTCTGCTCAGTTTTTTGTGTCGTTATGGCGGCGGATGCCCGCCAGTCTCCTGCTTTGGACTCGCGCGCCGCGCAAACGGCACCTGTTGCTGCCGCGCTTCCAGCACTTGATCGCGAAGTCCGCGCCGACATGGCCTTCCTAGCCGACGACGCGCTCCACGGCCGCGGCTCTGCCACCCGCGATGAGCACATCGCCGCGCTCTTTGCCGCCGCGCAGTTTCAGTCCCTCGGTCTGGTGCCCGGCGGTGACGACGGCACATTCACACAGAAGGTCGTGCTCACGCCCGCCCAACAATCCGCCGCCCGCCAGCGCATGGCGCGTTTTGAAGACACCGACCGCAGCGAGACGTGGAACGCGGTCGCCATCCTGCGCGGCACCGACCCCGCGGGCGAGGCCATCCTGCTATCCGCCCATCTGGATCACCTCGGCGTCGGGCCACCCAACGCCGCCGGCGACACCATCTATAACGGCGCCGACGACGACGCCTCCGGCACCACCGCCGTGCTTGCTCTGGCCCACGCGCTCGCCCTAGGCCCGCGCCCACGCCGCACCATCGTCTTTGCCTTGTTCGGCTCGGAAGAGCTCGGCGGGTTCGGCAATGCCGGCTTCCTTCAGAGGCCGCCTGTGCCGCTTGCCTCCCTGGTCGCAAATCTCGAATTCGAAATGATCGGCCGCAGTGACCCCGCCATCCCGGCAGACGCGCTTTGGCTTACCGGCTTCGACCGCTCAACGCTTGGCCCAGAACTCGTCCGCCACGGCGCGCATCTCGTAGCCGATCCACACCCAGTTGAAAAATTCTTCCAGCGCTCCGACAACTTCGCCCTCGCCCGCGAGGGCATCATCGCCCATACCGTCTCCAGCTTTGGCCTGCACAAGGACTACCATCAGCCCTCCGACGAGCTGGCCGCCATCGACTTCCCCCACATGGTCAACGCCATTGCGTCGATGATCAAGCCCATTCGCTGGCTGGCCGACACCGCGTGGAAGCCAGCCTGGAATCCCGGCGGCAGACCGTAGAAGCTCCTCCGCTCGCCCTGGCGAAAATCTTCCTTGCCGCGCTCCGCGCCTACGCGGAAGCCGTTTTGGCGGCCTTGTACAGCCCGGGCACCATGCGCGATGCGATCGCCAGTCTGTTCCAGCTGTTGATCACGCCCACCGCCAGCGTCAGGTCCGCGATCTCCTTCTCGTTGAAGACCTGCATCACCTCGTCATAGACCGCATCCGGCGCATGGCCTTCTGTAATTTTCGTCAGGGCTTCGCACCACACCAGCGCTGCGCGCTCGCGCTCGTTGTAGATGTCGTTCTCGCGCCAGGCCTCCGGCGAGTACAGCCGCTGCTCGCCCTCGCCGATCGCGCGCAGGTCCTTCCAGTGCATGTCCAGGCAGAACGCGCAGCCGTTGATCTGCGATGCGCGCAGCTTGATCAAATGCAGAATGTTCTCCTCAATCCCGCAGGTCTTCAGATAGCGCTCAATCTCCAGCAGCCCTCTATATCCCGCCGGCGCCAGCTTGGCAACCTCAAAACGAGCCTTCATCTCGCGACTCCTCCTCCCGCCATTAAACTCCGGCGCGTGTTCTTATGCACATCGCGCCATCGAGACGAAAGCGGCCCATCGCTGGGCCGCCTCGCATTGCTTGATCCCGATGAAAGCAATCTACGCCGTCACCAGTTCTTCCTTCTTCACAATCTCCTCGATCTTCCGACCCAGCGCCTTGGCCACGCCCTCGCCGTACTTCGGATCGGCCTTGTAAAAGTGGTTGATCTGGAGGTCCTGGATGCGCTGCTCCACCTGGCCCAGTCCCGCTGCAACGTTGCCGCAGAGCCGCTGCTGCGCCTCCGGCGTCATCAGCCGGAAGAGATCCCCCGGCTGCGAGTAGTAGTCGGTGTCCTCGCGGTGGTCCCAGCGCGCGACCGTGGCACTGTCGTACGTCGTCGCCCGCTCCAGGTACTTCTTATCCTGGGTCGGGCCGCCAAAGCTGTTCGGCTCGTAGTTCGGCGCAGCGCCGCCGTTGTCGGTAAACGCCATTGCGCCGTCGCGGTGGTAGGTCGCAAATGGACACTTTGGCGCGTTCACCGGCAGGCTCTGGTAGTTCACGCCCAGCCGGTAGCGGTGCGCGTCCGGATAGCTGATGAGACGCCCCTGAAGCATCCTGTCCGGCGAGAAGCCCATGCCCGGCACAATGTTGCGCGGCTCGAACGCCGCCTGCTCCACCTCCGCAAAATAATTGCGCGGATTGCGGTTCAACTCCAGCTCGCCCACCTTGATCATCGGGTAGTCCGAGTGCGGCCACACCTTGGTCAGGTCAAACGGATTGATGTGGTAAGCCTTCGCCTCCGCCTCCGGCATCAACTGCATCTCCACCGACCACTTGGAGAAGTCGCCCTTCTCGATCGAGCTGAACAGGTCCTTCTGCGAGTAGTCCATGTCCACGCTCTTCATGTGGTCGGCCTCCTCGCGGGTGAAGTTCTTGATCCCCTGCCTGGTCTTGAAGTGCCACTTCACGTAATGCAACTCGCCCGCCTCGTTGATCAGCGAGAACGTGTGGCTGCCGTAACCGTTCATGTGCCGGAAGCCATCCGGCGTGCCGCGGTCCGAGAACAGAATCGTCACCTGGTGCAGGCTCTCCGGCGAGAGCGACCAGAAATCCCACATCATCCGAGGCGACTTCAGGTTGGTCTCCGGGTCGCGCTTCTGCGTGTGGATAAAGTCGCCGAACTTTAAAGGGTCGCGGATAAAGAACACCGGCGTGTTATTGCCGACCAGGTCCCAGTTGCCCTCTTCGGTGTAGAACTTGAGCGCAAAGCCGCGCGGATCGCGCTCCGTGTCCGCCGACCCCTTCTCCCCGCCCACGGTCGAGAAGCGCAAAAACGTCGGCGTCTTCTTGCCCGCGCTCTCGAACAGCCGCGCGTAGGTGTACTTCTTCATCTCAGAGTTGGTGCAGGTGAACGTGCCGTACGCGCCCGAGCCCTTGGCATGCACCACGCGTTCGGGAATCCGCTCGCGGTTGAAGTGCGCCATCTTCTCAAACAGCAGGTAGTCCTCAAACACCACCGGCCCCCGCGGGCCTACGGTCAGCGAGTTCTGATTGTCGCCCACCGGCCGCCCGGCGTCCGTCGTCATCACCTTGCTCTTCATCTCTTCCGCCATTGCATCACCTCATAATCCAGCTTCGGTTACAAATCCAACTCTTCGCCGCGGCTGCCTCTCGCGCCCCGGCACTGACAACTGAGAACTGCCAATAATCAACTGACCTTCTGGCACCTTGCGCACACGCCAATCACGTCCACCGCGTACCGCTCGACGCGGAAGCCTCCGGGCAGCCGCCTGCGCCTCCCGGTCAGCCCCAGCTCTTCCTCGCCGATGTCGGCAATCTCCCTGCACCTCGAGCACACCATGTGGTGATGCGCGTCGTCGTTCATCTCCACCCGCACCGAGCCGTGATGCAGGCTCATCTTGCGAAAGACGCCGCTCTCGACAAAAAGATGGATGTTCTTGTAAACCGTCGCCAGGGAGATCGCCGGCACCTTCCGCTTCACCCGCGCATAGACCTCCTCCGGGCTGGGATGACCATGCATCGTCTTCATCGTCTCGTAGAGCACCTGCCGCTGATGGGTCACCGCGATGCCGTGCTCCCGGCACAGTTCGCGAAACGGCCTGCTCTCACCCATCGGCATGGGAGTGAGTGTAAACGATAATTGTTATTATCCGCTAAATTGTCCTGTGGATAACTTCGGCGCCTTCGAGTAAGGTCCTGATCTATCGCCCGATCTCCAGCATCCGGTCCAGCGCCACCCGAGCCCAGTGCTTCACCTCGTCGTCCACACGGATCCGGTTCACCACATTGCCTTCGATCAGGTTCTCGAGCGTCCACGCCAGATGCTGCGGCGAGATCCGATACATGGTCGTGCACAGGCAGCCTGACTCGTCCAGCGTCTCCACCCGCTTGCCCAGCGGAGCAAACCGTACGGCGAGCCGGTTGACCAGGTGAATCTCCGTACCCACGGCAAAACTCGACCCCTCCGGCGCGCGCTCAACAATGTCGATGATCCGCTCCGTCGACCCCAGCGCGTCCGCCTTCTGGCACACCTCCCAGCGGCACTCCGGGTGGACGACTACCGTCATCCCGGGCTCTTCGCGCCGCACCCGGTCCACATGCTCCGGCAGAAACCGCTGATGCACGCTGC
>Ga0182024_10026911_pt1 | contig 10086 bp, 5 predicted proteins | sample P32metaG_FD_120480 | JGI IMG/M metagenome (GOLD analysis project Ga0182024, IMG submission 120480) | Permafrost microbial communities from Stordalen Mire, Sweden - P3-2 metaG (Illumina Assembly) | ecosystem: Environmental > Terrestrial > Soil > Wetlands > Permafrost | place: Sweden: Stordalen...
ATTAGAAAAGCGCAGTTGGTTTTGCTTCTAGCCGTGTCGGGATTGGGCCACGCGGCCGCTGCCGAGGATCCCGACGATTACCGCGGCGGATGGCGGACCGACAAGGGCGAGGCGCATACCTATGAGTTCTCTATCCGGGGCGATCAGGTTAGGGGCATCTATTGCACCTATTGCGCCGATGCGACGACGCTGGCTTTTGTGGACGGCAAGTTCGGGGCGGACGGCATCCGTTTTGTAGTAACGCACGTGAATGCGGATGGAAGCACGGCCTATCAGGACCAGGCGACGGCGAGATTCGATCATGGCAATCTGATCGTGACGGGCACTTCGGGACAGGCCGGTGCGGGCAAGTTCGAACGCATCCTCATTAAAGACCCCAGGGGACCCGATCCGTTGCCGATCATTGTGTCGAGGCTGCCCAAAGCTCCTCCTGTTCCCGCGGTGGCAATTAACCAGCAAGGAGTGGGCGCACCGCTTCCGCGCTATATTCAACCGGGTCCGTGGAAATCGCAGCTGACGGAGAAAGATGTTGCCGGCGTCTGGCTGGGTTTTGGCGTCGGTGCGCCCAAGCAGTATTTCATTATTCGCCGCGTGGGCGGCAAACTGCGCGGAATGGTGTGCGGGACTTGCGACAACCCCTACACCATGGCGGCGTTGGACGATTTCGAAATTCAAGGTGACGTGCTGAAGTTCAACATCCTGCACGAAGACTGGGGCGATGGCGAACTGCCTACGTTCTATAAGCACGTCACGGCTCACGTGGGTTGGAACGAAATGCGTTGCGTTACCACGGCCGACCATCAGCAGCCACCTCCGGCACGGCCGAGGCCGGCGGGTTTTGTTCCTGGTTTTTCGCTGACCGGACCGATCGCGATCGAGGCCACGGCCGGGAATCGCTGGCCGGAATGGCCTCCGCAGAACACGTCCTTGCACTAGAAAGCTAGGCCAGGATTTGTTTGGCGATGGTCAGCTTCTGAATGTTCGTGGTGCCTTCGTAAATGCGACCGATTTTGGCGTCGCGATACAGCTTTTCCACCGGATAGTCTTTGGTGAAGCCGACGCCGCCGAAGATTTCCACCGCTTGGGAGGCGGTGTCCTCGGCCACTTGCGAGGCAAAGTATTTGGCCATCGCGGCTTCGGTAACGTAAGGATGTCCGGAGTCGCGCAGCCGCGCGGCGTTATATACCAGCAGGCGCGCCGCCTCTACTTCCGTCGCCATTTCTGCGAGCTCAAACTGCACGCCTTGAAACTCGGCGATCGGTTTGCCGAATTGCTGCCGCTGCTTGGCGTAGCCGATGGCATGATCCAGCGCGCCTTGCGCCAGGCCGGCCATCTGAGCTCCGATGGCGATGCGTCCTTCGTTCAAAGTTTCGATGGCGATCTTGTAACCCTTGCCCACTTCGCCAAGTACGTTCGTCGCCGGGACGCGGCAATCGTCCAAGATCAATTCACATGTCGAGGAAGCGCGGATTCCCAGCTTGTCTTCTTTTTTGCCGACTTGAAATCCGGGGAAATCGCGTTCCACCAGAAAGCACGTGATCCCGCGATGGCCCGCTTCGGGATTGGCATTGGCGAATACCAGGAAAAGGCCCGCCTCGCCTGCGTTGGTGATCCAAAGCTTCCGGCCGGTGATGAAATATTCGTCGCCGCGCTTGGTGGCGCGCGTTGCCAACGCGAAGGCGTCCGAACCAGAGCCAGCTTCCGACAGCGCGAACGACGCCACCATCTCGCTTGCCAGCTTCGGCAGATAACGGCGCTTTTGATCGTCGGTGCCCCAGCGAATGATTACGTTGTTGGCGATGGTATTCTGCACGTCGACGATGACGGCAGCCGATGGGTCCACCGCCGCAAGCGCCTCCACGGCGAGCACGGCTTGAAAGAAACTGCCGCCCTGGCCGCCATATTCTTCGGGGATCTCGATGCCCATCAATCCGAGTTCAAACATCTCGTCCAGCAGGTCTTTGCGGAACGCGGCCGCGGCGTCCATCTCGCGCACGTAGGGGCTGATGCGCTCGCGAGCGAAGCGCCGGACGGTGTCCTGAAACATCCGCTCTTCTTCACTCAGGACGGTGAGGGGAGGCGTGGATGCGCTGGAAGTTTCGGCTACATTCGGCATGCTGCCTCCAGTCTACTCGCCGGGGTATATAATTGCGACCACTGGAGGCGCCCATGAAAACGGGGTTAATTGTTGTGTTGCTCAGTTCGGCCGCGACGCTAGCGGCATTTCAAGCACTCCCGAAGTGTTCGGCTGTGGATCCGGATACCGCCAAGGCCGGGGACACAGTCAGCGTTACGTGCCAAAACGCGGACAAAGCCAATGTTTCCGACATGTATCTTACCGACGGCACCGACGACACGAAGGTTGCCGTGATGGACCACACCGAAGACAAGATCAAGTTTCAGGTGCCTAAGATCAAGGCGGGGCGTTATCACATCGCGTTTTTGAACGCGAACAAATCGTCGATGATCGAACAGCCGGTGGTGCTGACGGTAGAGTAAGCGCTTAAGCCTTGGCCAATTCCAGCGCTGCGACTTTCTTGGGACGAAGCAGGAACCAGGCCACTCCGGCGTACGCCAGGAGAGAGAGAAGGTTGAGGCTATTGATTCCCGAAGCCATGGAGCAGTATTCCAGGACTCCGCCCGCCATCGCGCCGAACAGATTGTAGCCCAGAGCAGGGGCGGCCTGTTCCACGTCGCGGTAACAGGTGGCGAATAGCACGCCCGCGAAGAAGAGAGGCAAGGTGAGCAGGGCGAGCACTAGAGCCAGGTTCAGACCGGCCCAGGGCAGCAGCATCACGCTGTTTAGCTTGAGGACATAGTCGAGCAGGATGGACAACCCGAGCGCCGCCAGGGTCAATGAGCGATTCTGGAACCATCCGCGCATCACCGCGAAGTTAGCGAACAGAATCATCAGCAGCACAGCGGCGATGACGAAAGTGTTTACGGTCCAGGTGGCGCCGGCGAGCAACGCGACCTTAGCCATCACCTTGGTTTCGAGCAGCATGAAGCCCGCTCCCAACAGAAACATGGGCGCATCGAATGCCGCGGCACTCAACTGCGCGGCTCGGGTGATTACCATGTAGCTGGCGCCAAGAATCAGGAGCAGCATGTAGGCGTAGTTGAACGGTAACCCGCGCTCGCGGAGATAGAGGAACGGCCAGTCATCCGTGGTGGGCTCGACGGTTCCGTTGCCCACCAAAGCTTCGGCATTCTGCGCTTGCACGTACGGGTGAACCAATAGTTCCTGCCGATCCGCTCCCGGCCCCGCCAGCATCACCAGATTGTTGCGCTGATCCCCGAGCGAGTAGACCACCACCGGCTTGGTCCCATTCGCTTTCCAGAGTGCATTGAACACCCGTTCGAGTTGCCACGGCTTGTAGAAATAAAACGTGACCGCGAGAATTCCTTTGGGACCGAGATGGGAGAGAGCTTCCGAGAAGCTTTCCACGGTGTACACATAGTTATCGATTCGCACGCTGGACATGGAAGAAAAGACTGCGTGACTGTCGAGCGCGCCGAACACGATCATGTCGTAGCCGCCGTTGCCTTTCTGGCGGAGGAAGGTGCGCGCGTCGCCGTTGATGATGTGTACCTTTGGCGATTGATAAGGAGACTCGGGGTGAATCTTGCGGCCGACATCGATGATGCCCGGATCGATTTCCACCGCGTCGATCCTGTCCACTCCATTACGGAGGGCTGCCGCCACGTCGTTGCCCGCTCCCGCGCCTAGCACCGCGATGTGTTTAAAGCGCGGCCCGAAAATGCGGTAACTGACGTTGTAATAGTCCAGAAGCCGATTGCGGACTTCGGGAGGAAGGGTTTGAAGATAAGCCGGGTTGAAATTGTAAGCGCCCAGGATGGCATCGTGATTGACTTCCACGTTGTAGCCGAGAGGGTGTGCGACCCCGTCGTTACCGCTCAGCGAAAGCGGTTTCAGATCGATGCGGTAATAAGGCGACCAGATCACATGAGCCGGCGTCAACAAGATGGCCAGCGCGATAGCCGCGAATGCCGGCGCCACCGTGAGCAAGTTGCGAGGGAAGAAAGCCAGCAGGCCGATAGCTGCGATTGCCAACCAGACAGCCGGACCCAACCGCGCCCAGCACAGACCCGCGTATACAATGATGCCCACCAAGCTAAAGGCTACGTTGACCGTGTAAGCAGTCAAAGGCGGAAACGCGTCCAGGCACTCGCCCAGCTTTTCGCACAAGCAAGTGAACAGCGCCACCGTCAAGAGGAAGATCCCGAGGATGAAGCCGGCGCCCTTGAGCATCTCGAACAACGGATTGGTGAAGGCGAAGGTGCCGATCAGATACTGCTCGTAGGGGTCGATGAAAGTGATGTGCGTGTAGCCGCCCCGGAATGCAAAGGCAATTACCAGCGAGAGCGCCAATAGAAGCAGCGGCGTGAATCGGAAATAATTGCGCTTGCGCCGGGCGATCAGACATCCGGCGCCAAATCCCAGAAAAGCCGCCAGCAGGGGAAAGTTCTTGAAGTAAGCGAAGATGCGTACTTCCGAGGCAAGCCATCGAATAACGACCAACTCGATGAAAAGAGACAGAAAACTGATCAGGGCTAAAGACCAGTATTTGCGAATGCACGCCACCACGTTGTTTTGATCGGCCTTAGCCAAGGGGAACTTTAACCCCTGCCCAGTCAGCGCTGGGGCAGGGAAATCGTGATATTGCGGTACTTTAAGCCGCCAGTATGATCGCCTTGCAGGTAGATTGGCCCGGGCTCGGCTTCATGACTGTCGAGCGCGCCGCCTGTAATCCCCGGAATGGGGACGTTGTCGATAATAAGGACGCCATCGCGAACTACTGTGACGTTACGGCCAACCAGCGTCACGTCGTAGCTCTCCCACTGGCCAGGACGGGGAAGCACTTCGGCGGCGGGTGCGAGGAACCCGTAGATGGAACCCATGGCGTGGAAGACATCGTTCTTGCCCGCGGGCTCGTACTCCACCTGCACCTCGTAACGGCCCCGCAGATACACGCCGCTGTTCCCCCCGGGCGGGCAGTTGTATTCGATGTGCAGCTTGAAGTCGGCGAATTTGCGCGTAGTGGCGATGTTCGCGCCCGCCTCCAGATTTCGAAGCTCTCCGTTTTCAGCGCGCCAATGATTCAGTGCGGCGTTGTCGGGTTGCCATCCAGTGAGGTCGCGCCCGTTGAAGAGCGGCTCGGAGCTCGTCCATGCAGCCGGAGCCTGGCGGTTGAGTGCTGGCGCGGGAACGCCGGTCAGTTGCCCCTGCGGAGTTTGTCCGGTGAGTTTGTGATCCTTTGCGAAGATGCGCCACTGTCCTGGCCCATCCTCAAAGGTGAGGCGATCGTCCCGCGCGACCACGTTATGAACGGCGTGCACGCTCCCCGTGCGGCCGACAATTCTGATGGCGGGTCGCGCGCTTTCGCCGGCAAATTCCATCCAAGAAGGGAATGAAATGCGGGACGATGTAACACCCGACGATGTAACGACGGTTAAGTCCCATCGACCGGCAAAAGGCGAGGGAATCTCCGCGGCGCACAATGTCAGCCCGCTCGCTACCGCGAGGATGACGAATCCACCGAAGCGCTCCATCGGTGTTTAGTTTATCGAAACTGGAAATAGCGGCTATAATCCTCTTGAAACTCGGGCTTCAAAAGGCTCATCCTAAGACTTAGCGTCATCCACTCTATGCGCACTCGCTTGCGACGTACCCTTTTTGTACTCATCCTCCTTGCATTTATAGCCGGCGTTTGGACGGCCAAGCTTCAGGCGCAGCCGGATCGTCTGCGAGCGCCGATTGTCGGCAGCCGAACCGTTGTGTTGACCGGACACGTTCCTCCTCAGGCGCGGCCCGAATTCGATCAAGGTCCAGTGGCGGGATCTTTTCTCCTGCGGGCCATCACGATTTACCTCAAGCCGTCTGCCAGCCAGCAGGCCGTCCTGCAGCAGTTACTGACGGCCCAACAAAATCCGGCATCCGCGGATTATCACAAGTGGCTTACGCCCGAGCAATACGCGGATCGTTTCGGCGTCAGCCAGAATGACGTGAATCAGATTAGCGCGTGGTTGAAGTCGCAAGGCCTGGATGTGCAGCGCGTGGCTCGCAGCCGAACCTGGATCCAGTTCAATGGCACGGCGCAGAAAGTGGAGAGCGCGTTTCACACTCAGATCCACCGTTATCTGGAAAATGGCAAGCTGCACTACGCCAACTCTAGCGACCCTTCCATACCAGCGGCGCTCTCAGACATCGTGCTTGAGATGCGGGGGCTGAACGATTATCGGCTTAAACCGCGCAGCCGGTTAAAGGGTGCGGGACCGCAGAACACCACCGGGAGCGGCGCTCACCAGATGGCTCCCGACGACTTCGCAACCATTTACGATGTCGCCCCGCTCTATACCGCCGGTATCGATGGCACCGGACAAAAGCTCGTCATTGTCGGACAAACCGACATCAACGTCTCCGATATTCAGTCGTTCCGCAGCAAGTTCAATTTGCCTGCAATCAATCTGCAGCAGATTCTGGTGCCGGGGCAAGCCGACCCTGGCGTCATCCAAGACGATCTGCCTGAGGCCGATCTGGACCTGGAATGGTCGGGCGCAGTGGCGCGCGGAGCAACCATCATTTTCGTAAATTCAGGCGACGTCTTCACATCGGTACAAGAAGCCATCGATCAGGTTTATGCGCCGGTAATCAGCATGAGCTATGGAATCTGCGAGGGGTCCAACTTAGTAGGCTTGCCGAGCGAACAGCAATTGGCCCAGCAAGCCAACTTGGAAGGCATTACCTGGCTGGCGGCCGCCGGTGACGATGGAGCGGCGGGTTGCGAAGATCCGAACGCATTTATCGCGGAGGACGGATTGGCTGTGGACGCTCCGGGCAGCGTGCCCGAAGTAACGTCCATGGGCGGCTCGGAATTTAACGAGGGAAGCAACGGGACATATTGGGGCGTCAATACAGCCAACGGAGCTTCCGCGCTTTCCTACATTCCCGAAATGGTGTGGAACGACACCAACCTGGGCGGCGGATTGGCGGCGGGCGGCGGTGGAACCAGCATATTTTTTCCGAAGCCGGTGTGGCAGACCGGGCCCGGGGTTCCCAGCGATAGCTTTCGCCATGTACTGGATCTTTCCATCGCTTCATCGCCCGATCACGATGGATATTATGTGTCCACCGGAGGTGCCTTCCAGATCTACGGGGGCACATCAATCGCTGCGCCTACCATGGCCGGCATCGTGACGTTGCTCAATCATTCTCTGGTGTCATCCGGCGCTCAAAAGGAAGCCGGCGTGGGCAATATCAACCCCATGCTGTATCGGATGGCCCAGAACCCACAGAAAGCCGCCGTGTTTCACGATATTACGGTCAGCAACAACATCGTTCCCTGCGTCGCCGCTTCGCCCGACTGCACCACGGGCTCCATTGGATACAACGCGGGTCCGGGGTACGACCAGGCTACCGGGCTCGGTTCTCCGGATGCTTTCAATCTAATCCACCAGTGGACCAGCAATGTGAATGCGCCCACGGCATCCGCGGTGGTTCCGTCTATCGATCAGAATCCAGTGTTCGAACAGATCACGCGCAGCGGATCTCGTTGGACCTACACCATCACTCTGACTGAAGAAGCGGGAGTGGCAACCACGCTGACCGGATTCACCATCAACGGTCAAAGCCAGGATGTTGCAACCGTTTTCGGTACGAATCAGATTCCCGCGGACAGTGCGATTGCTTCCACCGGTCTTGGATTCACCAGCCTGACGACGCCGGTAAACGTGGTCTTCGCATTCAGCGGCGAGGATGCCGGCGGGAAGCAATGGAGCCAGACGCTCACTGTCCCATTCGAAGGGCCGCAAACGCAGCTCTTGATTGGCGGGGCGAGTAATTCGGCATCGGGCATTCAATCTTACGCCCCCGGTATGCTGCTGAGCGTCTACGGCACCGCGCTGGGAAATTTCGCGCAGCCTGCCGGCGTCATTCCGCTGCCCCAGTATCTGGCTGGGTTTGAGGCAACCGTCAATGGCGTGATCACCCCGCTTTATTACGTCTCGCCGAATCAGGTGAATCTTCAAATTCCGTATGAGACTGCGCCCGGAACAGCGGAACTGGTGGTCGGCAATCCCTACGCGAATTCCAACAATTTCAGCATTCAGATCGTGCCGGCAGCCCCGGGAATCTTCATGACCAATGGATTCGTGGCCGCTCCTTTTTCGAGCGCCGCAGCCGGGCAAACCATTACGCTCTTCGTCACCGGCGACGGACAGGTTTCGCCGTCCCTGGCAACAGGCACGTCGCCCGCTTCCAATACTCCGCTGGCGCGGCTGCCGAAGCCCAATCTTCCAGTGACGGTCACCGTGGCGGGCCAGACAGCAACGGTCGATTTTATCGGCATCCCCAGCGGCCTGGTGGGAGTGACGCAAATCAATTACGAGGTTCCAGCGAATACGCCGTCCGGCGTGCAGCCCGTGGTGGTGAGCGTGGGCGGTGTGGCCAGCCAGCCTGCGAATTTAACGGTGACCAAGTAGGGCCGAAGCGAAGTCAGACGGTGCTGACAGGTTGAGGCACCAGCGGCACTACAGCGCCGCCCGAGGCTTTGTGAAGCAAATCCACAATCTGTTCGAACAGCTTCGACTTGATTTGATAGCGCTGCGGGGCACGCGTGATGTACCGCACAATGACGTCCAAGCCGGCAGCTGTAGGCCGGAGTTCCGCCACCGGTTTGGCTGAGAAGGGCCTGGTTCCATATTGCTGGGTCACCCGCTCCCAATCCTTGGCTGCGTCGGTTGCATCGGTATCAGTGGCGCGTTCGACGATTTCGCGAATTTGCTGCGCCAGCAAATACGGATCGCCGGCCGTCGGCAGAGAGATCTGCAACTCGTCCCAAAGCCACTGTCCGGCGGTGGAGAAGTTGAAATAGTGGCCTTCGATGGCGAAGTTGTTTACGAATGCCACTCGCCTTCCGGTGGGATGGCCCGTCACGCCTGAATTTCCCATTTCGAGCAGCACGGTTTTCAGAACGCCTATTTCGACCACTTCGCCGCCCACTCCCAGAATCTCGACCCAGTCTCCGATCCGAATGCCGTTCTTTCCCATGAGCGCGAACCAGCCAAAGAACGCGACGATGAAATCCTTCAGCGCGACCGTGAGCCCGGCCGTCGCCAGACCGATGATGGTGGACACCTGGCTGGGCGGACCAAAAACCAGCAGAACGATCGCGAACAAAGCGGCCAACTGTACTCCAATCGTGGCCATGGCCTTCATTTGATGTAAGCGCCGCGGATCGGTCTGGCGGTTGAACAGGTGACGAATGGATTGATTGATGACAACCATCGCCAGCAGGATCGCAAGGATTACGGCGAGCGACTGCAACAGCAGATGCAGCAGAACCTTCTGCCTGGCCGTCACCGCAGCGGCCCAGCGAGTGTATACATCCGCCAGTTGCTGGCTGTCCTGGATGCGCTTATCGATATCGGACATGGCTTTGCGCTGGTCCGACAGACGCCGGATTCGAGCCAGCGCCGCCAGGGTGTCCGCTTCGCCGCTGTCATCATCCGGTGAGCCCGGGCTCGAGGCGCTCTGGGCCGCTTGCTTGTGGTTCGCGATCGCTTCCAGGGTCTGATGCTCCTTTTCCAGCGTCGATACATGGGTCGACGCCCGGCTCTTAGCGGCTGCCAGTTGCTGCTGCCGGTCGGCAAACGCAAACCATGCGCGGATCTGTTGGCTCACCGTGCCGGTGGCCGGCGCCGACGCCAGTTTGGTAAGCACCGGTTTATGCTGCGTCGCCTCATGTTCCTCTAACTCGCGCTCTATGGCCTGCTGCGGATCGCCGCCCTGACGCGCCAGGTCCAAATGAGCATCCTCGAGTTCATCCTGATCCAGCTCCAACTGCGCCTTCGCCAGATCCAATGCGCCGGACGGAGCCGCGTTCGATCCAGCGTTCTTCTGCAGGTCCGCAAGGCGCTTCTGGTCGGCCGCGACCGCTGTGCTCCAGCCAGTGACGCGATCGGCGAGCTGCTTCAAAGGGCCGGTCGCGGGCAGGCTGGGGGCCGCAACTTCTCGCAAGGCGGACGTAAAAGCCTGGTCGAGCTCATGATCGGAAAGGCGCATTG
>Ga0182024_10026912_pt1 | contig 10086 bp, 16 predicted proteins | sample P32metaG_FD_120480 | JGI IMG/M metagenome (GOLD analysis project Ga0182024, IMG submission 120480) | Permafrost microbial communities from Stordalen Mire, Sweden - P3-2 metaG (Illumina Assembly) | ecosystem: Environmental > Terrestrial > Soil > Wetlands > Permafrost | place: Sweden: Stordalen...
AACCCAATGATCTGCCGAGTGAACTGATCCATGACGACCAATATCCAGTGAGTCCTCAACACAGCCGATTCGCAGCGAAACAGATCCGCGCTCCAGAGACTGTCCTTTACGTGGCCGAGGAAGGTCAACCAGGATGGACCGCTGGCGTCCGGCTTCGGGTAATGGGCGGCCAGGACCCGCCGGACGACGTCTTTATCGACGGGGATGCCGAATGCCAAAGCAATCTGCTGAGCGATTCGCGGGCAGCCCCAGAAGAGATTGCGTTGTTTGGTAGCAACAATCGCATCAATGAGTTCTTTGGACGGACCCTGAGGACCGGACTTGCGCCGGCATTTCGCCAAGAAGACCAGGCGATACTTGCGTTTAGTCAGAATGTGGTGAAAGTGCAGCAGGGTTGACGGTTTCAGAACGATGGCCGAACGGATCAGCCGGGACGGCCGCATAAACAGAGCGCACCAACCCGCGACGATGCGGTCCCATGGACGGAGATTGGGGGCGCGGTGGCGAGAGCGATTGAGGATCAGCAGTTGATGCTTGGCGAGGACGGACTCAGCAATTATGGAACGGGCACCGCCCGGACTGGCAAGTCGAACAACGGCCGTGAGGAGATGGACGAAAGGATCAGCAGATCGCGCATTTCCGCATCGTAGCAAGAAACCTAAAACTCGCGGAATTCCGCCCAAATCAGCAATTCGCCATGGACACGCTCCTGCCCTAGATTCTCCTCATGCGGGCTGGAGAGAGGGATCCGTTTCACCGAAACAGAGGGGGCTGCTACATTCCTTATACTTTGCACCCACGTATTAACCTTCATTCCAGTACTTTGGCGATGAATGTTTCATACCGTAGAACATAGCGAGGACAGTAGCAGGAGGAGTATAAACGTTACCGCAAGCGAGAGGGAGGAGCAGGGATCGCAAATCAGGCTCCGAGTTGCAAGGCGAGAGGCGCGGATTTCACGGCAGTACCCGGAAGATCACGTTACTTGACAGCGCTCCCTTGGGCGTTACCACCTGGACTGTGCCGCTCGTGGCGCCAGCGGGCACAGTAGTGGTGATTAAGGAATGCGAGTTCACCGTGAACGTAGCCGCAGTACCGTTAAATGTGACGCTGGTCGCACCAGCCAGATTCGTCCCTAGAATCTTGACCGGTGCTCCCACCGCTCCGGAGACTGGCTGCGTTTTCACAACGGCCCCAGCCCCACGGACAGGCTGAAGATCGTGCCACAGCCAAACTCGCAGGCACTGCTGGAGCCGCCAGCGAAGGTTGCCCCGTAAAATCCCCCACTGGTGGCCTGAACCAACCCAGCGTAGGGATAGGAGCCGTCCGTGCTGTCAAAGCTGTGCAGCGTCGTCAGGTTGCCACTTGGGGTGATTGCGAAGACCGTGCCAAAGTTGGGGTGCGCCCCGTCATAGGACGTTGTTCCGTAGAAATCCCCATCGGTGGCCTGGATCAACGTAGATATGGGAGTGTCTCCGTCCGTGCCGCCACTGAAGGAGTGCAACGTGGTCAGCATTCCTTTCGGAGTCATTTTGAAGATCGTGCCATAATTGTAGGCCCCGCCCTCCTCCGTTGCGCCGTAGAAGTCCCCATCGGCGGCCTGAACCAGCCCCGCGAAGGGCAATGCGCCGTCCGTCAGTTCGAAGGAGTGCAACGTGGTCAGCGTGCCGCTTAAAGTAATCTTGAAGACCGTGCCGTCGTTCTGGTTCTGGTACCCGTACCCCCACGTAGTACCGTAGAGGTTCCCATCCGTAGCCTGGATTAGTCCCGCTACTGGGAGGGCGCCATCCGCGCCGCCGGTGAAGGAATACAAAGTTGTGAATGTGCCGCTGGAAGTCATTTTGAAGATCAAGCCAGAACCCGAGGCTCCTCCAACCTGTGTTGTTCCGTAGAAATTTCCATCGGTGGCCTGAATCAGCGTCCCTGTCGGCGAGGCACCGTCGGTCCAGTCGAAGTTGTGCTGCGTCGTCAGCTTGCCACCCGGGGTGATCTTGAAGACGGTGCCGCAGTTGGTGGCGCACAGGCCGCCGCCATTGCCAGTGCCCCCGGTGGATGTTACACCGTAAAAGTCCCCGTTGGCGGCTTGGACCAATCCCGCATATGGGTCGGAGCCGTTCGTCCCGTCGAAGCTGAACATGGTCAGCGTGCCATCTGGGGTGATTTTGAAGATCGTGCCACAGCCCAAGGCGCAGGCAGTGTTTCCGCCATTCTGTGTCGTCCCAAAGAAACTCCCATCGCTGCCCTGGACTGGCGTCGCCCAGGGAGCTGCGCCGTCCGCGTTGTCAAAGCTGTCCAGCGTTTTGAAGGTCTGTGCGGGCAAGGTAACCGCTGCCGTTGCCAACGCTACAAAGAAAGCGCACGCCCTCGTATACCAGCTCAATTTACTCATGCATTCTCCTCACACAAGTCGGGCCTTCCAACACTAACCGCTGAATATGCCTCGAGATTCGAGACCAAGGAACAGTATCCGGATAACCGTTCCCAAGAGTGTTCAATTCTATACACTTTCCGAAATAAACCTTTTGGGTTCGCCCCGATGCCTATGCGCCCGGCGTATTCATCAGCACAATCGGCCCGAACCTGCGTCCCACTGCTTGCGGAGCAGGGGTTTATCCCACAATTACCCCCCAGAAATTGGAGTAGTAAATATACGCGTCCGTGGCAGATAACTGTCGATAAATCGCCATCGCACTCGTTGGCCGGGTTGTGAGTGTAATCGCCTGTTATCAAACTAAAGGACCTGCGCGGAAGCTCCTCGAATAGGGCATGGGATAGATAGGGATTCTTCTCCTCTGGCCTAAAACTGAGCGGCCCGGTATTTTTGGTCCACTTTGAGAGCGAGTTTCCGGCAAAATCTAAGCCTGAAAAGGGGGATTTGCCGTGAAGCAGAAGCGATTCAACGTCGAGCAGGTTGCGGCGGTGTTAAAGCAGGCCAAAGCGGGAGTTCCTCTCGCGGAGTTGATCCGGCAGGTTGGGATTTCCGAACAGACTATCTATCGGTGAAAGAAGCAATACGTTGGATTGGAGGTCGACCAGGTTCGTCAGCTCAAGCAACTTCAGGAAGAGAACACTCGGTTGAAGCAATTGGTCGCCGACCTAACGCTCGACAAAGCCATGTTGCAGGATATGCTATCAAAAACATTCTAGAGGCCTCGCGGTGCCGGCAGGTAGTCGACTACCTGCATGGCAGCTACCGGGTAAGCGAGGGGCGTGCATGCAGAGTGACCCGGTTGAATCGCGGGACATTCCGATATCGCAGTCACAAAGATCCACGGACCGCTCTTCGGATGCGCATTCGGGAGATCGCGCAAACGGGAGTGCGATACGGATATCGGAAGATCCGGGTGCTACTGAACCGCGAGGGCTGGAAAGTGGGCAAATACTTGGCGGAGCCTCTATCGGGAAGAGGGATTAACGCTGCACCAGCGACGGAAACACCGGCGTCGACTGGCTGAGCATGGCCGTGAACGCTTTCATCCAACGGGACCGAATCAGGTATGGTCGATGGATTTTGTAGCCGATCAACTGGCGGACGGAAGAAGGTTCCGTTCGCTGACCGTCGTGGATATCTATACTCGGGAATGCTTAGCGATCGAGTCCGAACAGAGGCTGAAAGGCAAAGATGTGGTATTGGCGCTGAACCGAATTCAAATCCAACGAGGAGTTCCGAAGTTTGTTTACTTGTGACAACGGGAGCGAGTTTTCCAGTCAGGCGATGGATCCGTGGGCCTATCAGAACAGAGTGCCCATGGCATTTTTGCGACCAGGGAAACCAACGGATAATGCCTTCGTGGAATCGTTCAACGGAACGTTTCGGGCAGAATGCCTCAATGCGCACCGGTTCGTGTCGTTGACGGAGGCCCAGCAGGTGGTGGAAACTTGGCGTGCTGAATACAACGAGAGTCGGCCTCACCGGGCTCTTGGGGAGAAGACGCCCAACGAATTCGCCAAGGAAATCGCGGCTAGCCGCGATTTCCTTGGGTTACAAACAGCCGAAAACTCACCCTAGAGTGGTACAAAAAAGCCGGTCCGATCATTTGATGTAGACTCTCTCACAACGCTTGGTACAAAGACTCGGGCTGGTCAGGCGGGCAGCTACGCAGGGACGAGAATACGTCTGGCAGACTGCGGTTGGCTCGAGCAATACCGTTTACATTTACAAGTCAACTGGCACAGGTATAATCATGCCATTTGCTTCATTGGTTAATCCAAACGGCACCGGCACCATCGTTCTCTCAATCACCTCTTACCCAAAACGCTAATTTCGGAGCCACAACTTTAGTGCAGTTAACGAACGATCCAGATGCAGTCGAATCAATGCTCGCTGAGCGGGCTTGCTCCGCTCCGCGCCACAAAATCGCAAACTGCACCCGACTCCCACACCACGATAGGCCTGGAGGCGTCCCACCCTCAACCCCATCTTGCAGGTTCAGTTTTTCACGTCCGACGGAATTATTGCGCACCACAGGGCGATTCTGACTATGAGATTGCGATCAGATTGTATATTTGCGCCTCAAATACGAATCACTTCGGAATCATTCCGATCGTCCCCAGCCAAGTCTCCACCAACTGAGGCCACCCCGTCACCGGCAGCTTCGTGCGCCGCAACCCAAACGCATGCCCGCCTTGCGCATACAAATGCATCTCCACGGGTACCCCAGCCTTCTTCAGCGCAGCATAGTAACTCAGCGAGTCCTCTACACGGTCCACGTGGTCATCTTCATTCTGCAGCAAAAACGTAGGCGGCGTCTGGCGGGTGATATGAATATCAATATCCGGATTCAACCCAAAACTATTGTCAGCAAGCGATAGATGCCCCGGATAAATAGCCACCGCAAAATCCGGGCGGCAGCTTTCTTTGTCGGCTGCATCTACAGCCGCGTACAAGCGATGCCCAAAATGCGTGCTCATCGCCGCCACCAGGTGCCCGCCTGCCGAAAACCCAAGCACTCCGATCTGGTGCGGATCGATGTGCCACTCCGCGGCGTGAAAGCGCACCAGCCCCACCGTCCTCTGCGCATCTTCCAACGCCATCGGTGATTTAGGATACGGTCCCGATTTCGGATACAGCTCCGACGGGTTACCCGGCACGCGGTACTTCAACAACACACAGGTGATGCCCTTGGACGTCAGCCAATCACAGACCTCCGTGCCTTCAAGATCGATGGCCAGAATCTCATAGCCCCCACCAGGAAACACGACTACCGCAGCGCCCGTATTCTTTCCCGTTGGCGAATAGACCGTCATCGTAGGCCGCGAGACGTTGCCCACGTAAACCCACGGCCTACCGGCAACCAGCGACTCCTTCCCCGTCGTCTTAACAACCTCCGGCCCCGCGGCAGGCCGCGCATCAGGCACCGCCCCCGGCCATATCGGCACTTGCGTATGTCCTGGCGATGGCTGCCAGGCAGGCGTCTGCGCGCTCAGACCGCCGAACGCAAACACAAAACAGAGAGCAAAGATCAAACGCTTCATCACAATCCCCACAGGTAATATAACCAGTCACTGCCGGAACCCGCTGATCGGAAACTGTCAAGATCAATGGCATCGGGGACGATTATTATGCCCTCCAACGTTGGTTTTCCGCGCCGGATTTGCTTGCAAGCCGCCAGAAATGTGCGCGACGCCAATTCACAAATCATGTCGAAATAATTAGGCTAAACTCGGGATTGCGGCGGCCTGGACTCGCTGCCTTACACGTCGCTTCGACAATGAATCGCTCTCTCGCCATTTGCCCATCGCCAGTTGGGTACGAGAGGGTGACAGATGTTAGGTTCCGATTTGCGAAGGTTCCCACTCGCAGCCCGAGAGTTGCAAGACTGTGATTGTCGGTGCCGGCGTTCATTTCGCCCTTGCCCTTCCATCCCAAACTTGGCAGATCAGAGGCCTTGATGATGTAGCAATCTTCAACGAGGGGTTTGTTCATGACAAATTTCCCATAAGAATATTTTATCAGGTCGGGAACCGTGGCGACGTGGCATGATCGCCCATTCTTCAGTATGATTTCGCGTCATGCCGACAAAGCCAAATTCAGCCCCAACTTCAGCAATGGCTACCGCCGTCCCTTCTTTCGCACCGGATTCGTCCCACGCCTGGGTCGTCGTTTTCGCCGCTTTCCTGGTATCGTTCGTCACTTTCGGAGTGACCTACTCTTTCGGCGTCTTTCTAAAACCGCTGGAGGCGGAGTTTCACGCCCGCCACTTATTCATAACGGGATTGTTCTCCTCGCTTGCGCTCGTCTCCTGCTCCCTTGCGCCTCTGACCGGAAAAATCGCCGACCGTTATGGCCCGCGGCCTCTGATCGCCACGGGCGCATTGCTAATGGGTGGCGGGCTGATCCTGACGGCGCGAGTTCAATTCTTTCCGCTCATGTTTCTAACTTACGGCCTCGGCGTTGGTGCGGCGGTAGCCTGCACGTACATTCCAGTGATTGCCGCGGTAGGCCAGTGGTTCAGAGTGCGCCGTGCGATGGCGATAGGCATCTCCATCAGCGGCATCGGCTGCGGAACACTGGTGGCCGCCCCGCTTTCCGCGGATCTTATTGAACGTTACGGTTGGCGCACCGCCTACGAGGTGTTTGGCTGGACCAGCGCCGCGATTTTGCTGTTGTGCGCGGCCCTGCTCTTCCGGCCTCCGGAAGTTACCGGCAGGAAAGGCCCTGACATCATGACCGTGCTGCGAACGCGCGCGTTCTTTTTCCTCTACGCCAGCCTGTTGTTTGCCCGAATTGCGATGTACGTCTCGATGGTTTACCTGCCGGCATACTCCGCCGATATTGGCATTGGACGGGTGGCGGGAGCCGCGCTGGTCGGCTACATCGGGGGATCGAGCATTGGAGGCCGTCTTGGCTTCAACGCTCTGGCGTCGCGCTTAGGGCTGCTGAGGATGTATCAGGCCGCATACGCAATATTGCTGGCGAGCTTTGTCCTGTGGCTAATTGCAGGGTCGTATGTTTCGTTGCTGGGTTTCACGCTGGTGATGGGCATCGGCTACGGAGGGTTGGCCGCGATGTATGCGCCGGTGACCGCATCCATCTTTGGCGTCGAAGAACTTGGCGAGTTGCTGGGGATCCTTTTCACCGGGTTCGGATTGGGATCTCTTATCGGCCCACCACTTGCCGCTGCCTTGGTGGATTACACACACGATTACAAGTATCCCGTCATCATCGCCACAATCGCCGCCGCAATCGCCTTCCTTCTGGTTTTCCCTCTGCGAAGGTATGCAATGGTTCACATTAAGCAATCCGCGGCTGCTGACACACGGAATTATGCCGGTTATCAGCGATGAGGATCGGGGCTTCTCTTTTTCGGCTCTGCACAAGAATTCGTAGAGACTCACATTTTAGGCTACTTTCTGAAGAACGATGAATTCGGCCTTTGTGACCTGTGCCTCGCCAAAAATCCATCCGCGTAAGAAAATAGCGCAAATCACCGTCGCGTTTTGTCAGAGAACCGCAGAAGGAGCACTGAAAATTGGAATGGCCCCTTTCGCGACCTGAGCAGCAACACTTCTCCTCCAGCCCGACCGTTTTTACGATGAACGTGCATCCTTGAAAGCTATGCGGCGCGTTCGTAGCGATGATGCAACCCGCCGACCCGTGGCAATGATCTGACACGCCCGCGCTGCTGACCAAAGCCGGCCACTTGGCGTGTTCTTCCCCAACCCCAAATGAGTGCGATCCTCATGATAATAGTCGACGCAATCGTTGAGGAGCCGCTTCAAATGCGCTTCGTTCAAAGCGATCACATGGTCCAAAACATCGCGGCGACAACTTTCAACCCAACGTTCAGCAACCCCATTCTGCCAAGGGCTTTGGAATGAGGTGCGAAGGGGACTCATCTGCAGCGATCGAATAGCCGCGATGACCTCCACCCCAAACTTTCCATCGCGATCAAGGATGAGATAGCGCGGGGCCAAGTCGTACGGAAAAGCCTCTCGCAGTTGCTGAACCAGCCAGTGGCTGGTGGGGTGACCGGTGACATTGAAATGCAGGATGCGCCTTCGATCATGACTGATGATGAAAAAGCAATGCAGCATTTTGAATGTGATTGTGGGCACGGTGAAGAGGTGCATGGCCGCAATCGCCTCTCGGTGATTGCGCAGGAAAGAAAGCCAGCGTTTGCCTAGCTCTGGGTTTCTGGGCACTTTGCGCATCCGTCGTGAGATTGTTCGCTCAGAAACATCGAAGCCCAGCATGAGCAGTTCACCATGAATGCGCGGCGCTCCTCAGATTGGATTCTCGACCACCATGCGAAATATCAGCTCGCGGACCTCTTTCGAGATCCGTTCCCGATCCACGTGCTGGCTTGTTCGGGAGATCCACCGCCAGTACATCCGAAAGCCAGCACGATGCCAGTGGACAACGGTTTCCGGGGTTACCATGATAAGGCTGGCTTTCCATCCAGATCAGAACCGCCGAGCAGCTACCCAAAACAATCTATCGATTAAGCTGAGGCGGTCTCGTGGATGTCGGTGCTTCAGGACTGCCAATTGCTGGCGAAGAGCAAGGATCTCAAGCAGCAGGCTGCTCCGATCGCAGAAAAGCCTGCTGATGATAGCGAAAAGGGATAAAATCAGGCGGATCATGGCGGTTTTCTTATAACAGAAATGGATTCCGGAAGCGCCGCTATCTTATTGATTTCAAAAGCGGACGGAATTATGGCGAGGGACAGGGATTCTCACCCACCCTGCGGGCGACCAGTGCGCGGATATTTCCGGGCAACTTTGGTCGTCCAGCTTTCGACTTCCATTTCCAAAACAGCTTGAATCCCAAACGATGCCATCGGGTCAGCGAGTCTGGTTTGACAATCAGCAAGGCATTTCTCCAGTCGAATAGCCTAGACCAGAATGCGAGGCAGAATCGTGCCGCATCATCGAGGCGGCGCGGCTGGACTTTGCGCTCCGCATAAAAAGCCAACTGCTTTCGTAGGAACAGGTTCTCTGCCATCAAAGCAGTTCGGGAATGCAGCAGAGCAGCCAAGAACCGAAGCATCTCAGCACAAAACTCGAGGACTACTGAATAAATCCGCAGAAGAAAACACGATCGTTTTCGATGCATCATGATGGAATCATATCCGGCGGAACTGCCCAGAAGCGAGCCACAGCAAAATGCATGTCAACGCCTGACTTCTCAGCAATTTGTGGACTCGGACGGAATTTTTGCGCACCACAGGGGGCGCCGTGCTTGGCCCGATGCGTCCGGCGCGATTGTCGGAAGTGCTCAAGCGGTTGGTGGCAAATTCGTTGTGTCCAGGACAGAAGGAGTGTACGATGCGCGAATCACAGGGCCAAAGCGGAAATTCGGATCCAATCCTGAAAGCACTCATTTACGGCGATGCTGACATCCGGGAGGATAGGAGAAGGTGAAAGCTGCCATTTTTACATCCGCGCATACAGCGACTGGAGAGTTCCTTCAAATTAGGGATGTTCCTCGTCCACAACTTGGAGCCGGGCATGTTTTGCTTCGGGTCGTTGCTTGCGGGGTTTGTCGTACTGACCTGCACATCGTTGAAGGAGATCTACCGGCGGTTCGACCGCAGCTCATTCCCGGTCACCAAATCGTCGGAGAGGTAGTCGAAGGCGCGACAGCAGCGTTACCGCTCGGAACGCGCGTTGGCGTTTCCTGGATGGGCGGCATCGATGGTGATTGCTGGTACTGCCATCATGGAATGGAAAACCTGTGTGATAAGCCTACCTTTACTGGATACACGGTGGATGGTGGCTATGCCGAGTATGCCCTTGTGCGCGCCGACTTCACCATCCCATTGTCTGCTGGTTTGGAGAACGTACACGTCGCTCCCCTCCTGTGTGCCGGCATCATCGGTTTTCGCAGCCTACGTGTTGCGGGTGTTGAGCCTGGTGAGAGAGTTGGGCTTTTTGGCTTTGGGAGTTCCGCAAGTTTAGCGATTGCCATTCTGCAATTCTGGAAATGCGAAGTTTATGTTGTGACGAGAGGCGAATCCCATCTGACCTGACCGGGGTTTTTGATACCAGCCGAAGTGAGAGAGAATTTCACTCGAGGAGGACGGCTGGATATGGCATGGAGGAAACACAAACCGGAGCAGATCGTGACGTTGTTGCGGCAGA
>Ga0182024_10026913_pt1 | contig 10086 bp, 6 predicted proteins | sample P32metaG_FD_120480 | JGI IMG/M metagenome (GOLD analysis project Ga0182024, IMG submission 120480) | Permafrost microbial communities from Stordalen Mire, Sweden - P3-2 metaG (Illumina Assembly) | ecosystem: Environmental > Terrestrial > Soil > Wetlands > Permafrost | place: Sweden: Stordalen...
CATTCCAGGTGTAGCGGCCGCCAAGATCAAACAAGCTATAGCCCGCGGCAATCACCGAGTTCGCGTCATTGGCTGGACGGGTACCTGTGTACTGATAATCGAACAGCGCGCTCAGACCCGACACCCCCGGTATGTCGTATTCGAACAAGGTATTGCCCTTGAACTTCGGCGCCCCGACATAGTGCTGACCGTTGGTCGAGGGCAGAGGCGTGTGCTCCAGTCTCGCATCCAGCAGCGTCACCCCGGCGTAAACCCGAAGGCCCGTCACAATCTCCCCAATGGCCGACAGTTCCAACCCCTTGTTCACCTGTAGTCCTGAGATTTCGAACAGGTTGTCGGTTGGATCGATATTGGCGAAGGGCCGCTCAATACGAAACAGCGCTGCGGTGAATGCAATCCTCGCCAAGTCAGCTTTGTAGCCTAGCTCGTATTCCTTGCTGCGGTAAGGAGGCAAACTCACGCCGGCATTGGCTGCGGTGCCGGGCGCGAGATCGCCTGCCTGAAGACTGCTGGTATAGGTAAGGTACGTAGTCATGTTCGCCAGCGGCTTGAACAGGATACTGCCCGTCGGGCTCACGCCCTGGTTGGAATACTCCGCAAGTTCCGTGCCTTTTGCGCTGTAGTTCTTGACGTGAAACCAATCCTGGCTGATACCCGCGCGCAGCGCCCAATAGCGGGTTAGACGGATCTCATCGCTGATATTGACGCCTTGTTGGTACGTGTCAGAGGAATCGTAATTGGCCCGGACATCGGGTGGTCCGGCAATCGGCTCTGGGAATATCATCGGATCGTAGATGTTGGCTGATCCGAGGCGAACACTCGCGCCGCTAGCGGGCGTAATCACGGAAAAGGATCGTGCCTTGTAGCCGGCGGTACCTATCGTCAGGTTGTGGCCCATGCCCCAGGTCTCGAAGCTGCCGTTCAAGTAGGCGGTATCGCTGACAATCGCAAATCGAGGGGCGAAGCCATTGGCGAAGGACGATGTGTAGTTGCCAGCGCTCGAAGTCAGGTTGTTGACGGGCGTATTGATGTTTCGGGTCGCGTCCTGATTGAGTATGCCCGCCACGAAGTGCCAGTTGGAACTGAATTCATGTTTGATGCGCGCCGTCATGAGCTGCGTCCACAAATCGATGCCGGCATAGCTCTGTCCGTAGCCGACGCGGGTCGGATCTGGTGCTGCAGGCAGTTGTATCTTCTCGCCATAGGTGAACCAGCCCGGGTAACCCTTGTCGTGTAAGGAATACTCGCTGTAGTTCAGTTCGAGTACCGTGGATTCCCACGGGCGAATGTCGAGGCCAACGTCCCCTAAGCCGCGCCGTTGATGGCTCCGATCGACGTAGCCGTCGCCGTCACCGTAGAGAGCATTCACGCGGTAACTGAAGATGCCATTCTTGTCGATCGGGGCGCCCAGATCCGCATGCACGGTGCCGATGGCGTCGCTGTTATAAGTGGCGCTCAGCTCGTTCAGGCGGTAATCGGTCGGCCGCTTGGAAACGAAATTGAACATGCCCGATGGATTGGCGGGGCCGAAGAGCGAACTGGTGGGGCCATTGACGACTTCGATCTGTTGAAACTGTTCCATCGCCATCGCGACTGTAATGAACATGGTCATCCCGTCTAAGCGCGTGTTTTGAAAGTTTCCGCCTTGAATGCCGCGCGTCTGGGGCCTCAGAATGTCCGGTCCCTGCTGCTCCTGGTAAGCCACCAGCGGCAGGTATTTCGATACATCCTTGAAATTAACCGCTTGCGAGTCCTCGATCAGGGGGAGCGGCAATACGCCGACCGAATAGGGCGCATCCAGTAAAGGGACCGTTCCCAGGGGCCCTAACGAGTCGACGTGCTCAACGCGATAGTCCTCCGCTTGCTCGCGCGTGGCAGTGATGACGATGGGTGTGGTTGCGTCTTGGTATGTTTGGGCTGCCGCGTCAGCAGGAGCGGCCGCTGCTGCGAAGGGCGCATTCAGCAGCAGGGAAATCAAGGCCAGGAAGTGGCCAGGCCACGCTCTGTTCATGGTTGTTCTCTTGGGCGAACAAAGGGACCGCACTGGGCTCCTTAAATTGACCGCAGAAAACTAGCACGCGGCACTGGCGCGAACGATATTACCGCCCACGCATATGTTAGGGCGAACGGCCGATCAGTCGAGGCGGAAGGCGAATCAGGAGAGCGTGTCGAAGCGCTCAGCGCCTGCGTAGCAGATGTAGCGATTCCTGGCGATATGGCCGAAGAGCGTCATCCCCAATCTCGAGGCCAGCTCATGGCACATGCCCGTCACGCCTTTGCGGGAAACGATCACCGGGATACCGCTGCACGCGGCCTTCATGATGATCTCAGCGGTCAGGCGGCCCGTGGTGAAAAGAATTTTATCGTCACCGGAAATGCCGTGCAGCGCCATCCATCCGGACACGGTATCGATGGTATTGCGACGGCTGACATCTTCCACGCTGAGCCAGAGTTCACCGCCGCAAAACAACGCGCAACCGTGCACCGAGCCTGCGGTGCAGTAAACCGAACTCGCCTTCGGCACATTCTCGATTACCGACAGTAGCGTGGTCCTGGCGATGCGCCTGGAGGCGCACACGCGCATGCTGAGCGCCTCGAGCGGCGAGGATCCGCGGCACAGGCCGCCGAGCTCGTGGCCCCCATGAATGCCTGTCGCGCTCGGATCGATTGCTCGAGCGTCGCGTCGGCTTACCACAACCGCCGTACCGGACTTCCAATCGACGGCGATCGACTCAAGCGCGCTCACATGTGAGATCACTTGCTGGTTCCAGAGATATCCGAGCACCAGCCACTCGGGGCGCCCACCAATCGTCCAGAGTGTTGCGAGTTCACGATCGTCCACCAGCACCGTGAGCCTGCGTTCCACCGGCACCTGGATGGTGCGACAGTCCCCGTGTTCATCGAGGATTTCCAATTCGCCCAGCAACTCTTCCGAGGCGCTGCTGAGGAGCGGTGCACCTGCCAGAGGTGCTCGCTCGAGCGCTGCGCGCTGCATTACAATCGCAACGACTGGGCCGGACGTGGTGAGGGCGTCTGTGCGCAAGTTCCGCTCGACTCCTGCGCTCAGAGTGAGGCGCTTCATGCCGAGTCCTTCGGTCGACATCCGCTATAATACATGAACAAGCTCGGCCTGATTTTGGTGCCGATCGCGCGTTGAATAGGCGAACATCGACGGCCACTACCCCAAAAATAGCGCAGGAGATGATCGACCGCCGGCTGGCGCCCTATCCTGCCGAGCCGCGCGCGCTTGCGCGCTGCATGGGTCAAACACTGCGCCAGGACGTTTACCCCGAGCGGGACAATCCACCCTTTGACCGCGTCTGCATGGACGGCATCGCCATCGACAGCGAAGCATTTGCTGCGGGCCGGCGCCGCTTCAAAGTGCTGGGCACGCAAGCGGCCGGCGTGCCGCCACTGGCTATTGAGAGTCGCGAGTGTGCCATCGAGGTGATGACCGGCGCCGTATTGCCCGGCGGCACCGACTGCATCATCCCGATGGAGGAGTACGAGCAGAGCGACGATGTGGCTGCGGTCCGCTCAGAGGCGAAAAGTGGGCGATATCGCAACGTGCAGCGTCGCGGAGCGGACAGCCCTCTGGGGGTTCCCATGCTCAAGGCGGGCATGCGACTGGGCGCAGCCGAGGTCGCGGTGATCGCTTCGGCAGGCCTAGCGGAGGTGCTCGTGAGCAGCCAGCCCAGATTCATGGTGATCTCCACGGGTGATGAGCTCATCGAGCCGGGGCTGCCCATCGCCGACCACCACGTGCGCCGCTCCAACGCCTACGCTGTCGTGGCCGCGCTGCAGGGCCACGGCTTCGAGAACGTGCACAACGATCATATTGGCGATGACGAAGGCATGATGAGCGATCGATTGCGGGAGCACCTGGCAAAGCATGACGTGCTGATCCTCAGCGGCGGGGTGTCCAAGGGCAAATTCGACTTGGTGCCGAAGGTCCTCAGGGCACTGGGCGTCGAGGAAGTGTTCCAACAAGTCGCGCAGCAACCGGGCAGACCGATGTGGTTCGGCATCGGCCCCGCCAACCAGGCGGTTTTCGGCTTGGCTGGCAACCCGGTGTCCACATTGGTGTGCCTAATTCGCTACGTCGTGCCGGCAGTTGCCGCGGCGATGGGCAGGCGAGCAGCGCCACAGGAGCACATCGCATTGGCAGCGCCTGCGAGCATCGGACGCGCGGTGAGCTACTTTCTGCCGATCGAGATTCAGCAGGATCAAACCGGCCGGTCGGCGGCCATTCCACGGCGCCCCAATGGACCCGGCGATTTCCTGGCACTCACAGGCACGGACGGCTTTGTGGAGCTACCGCCGAATCTCGAGCCTTTTCCGGAAGGCTACGTGGCGCGCTTGTATCGCTGGTAGCGCCGGCGGGGGAATTGCTCATTGAGTCGAGCTACCGAAGGGCTGTGCCTGTTCGGCCTGCAACCGTTCCGCGACGGCCGCCAGCTCGAGGCGTGTATTAACGTTGGCAAATGCCTCGGCGCGCGAGAACGCCACGCGCTTCGCCGCGACGCGGTCCAAGACCATCCAGGTAGCCGGGTGACGGCCATCCGCTAGCGCCTCCTTGACCGTAGCGAGCGCACTGACCGGCCATACGGCGCATAGAGGTTGGCGGCCCTCGGCGGTTTCGGCCATCGCTGCGCCCGCCCCTGCTACCTCGATCAGGCGGACAAAGAGATCATCGGGCAAGAGCGGTACATCACAAGGACTGACCGCCAGCAAACCAACGCCGAGGTGCTCAGCCCACATCAGCCCTACCTTGACGCCCGCGAGTGGGCCCTGTGCATCGCCGGCCTCATCGTGCAAAACCTCAAGTCCCGCGACCCGCGCCAGAGCCTCAGTCTCAGTTCCCGGACGCGCATTGACGGCCACCGCGGCACAGCTCGCCTGCAGTCGCGCCGCTGCCCAGATCAGCAGCGGCCGCCCGGCCAATTCGGCCACCGCCTTCTCGCCGCCAAAGCGCACTGAGCGCCCGCCAGCGATGACGAGTCCGACCACCCCCCGCGCGGCGGAAGTGCTTGAGCTCATTGCAGACATCTATTCGACTGGCGCGCCATCGGCGCTATGCTGCCCACTATATCGCTTTCCCGAAAGGTCGCTTGCGCATGCTTCACCACCACAGCCGGACAATGCTGGCAGCGATGGGGCTGGTTGCCCTCGGCAATGGCGCGGCGCCCGGGCTCGCCCATGCACAGGCTGTCGAAGTTTTTGCAGCGGGCAGCCTTCGCGCTGTGGTCACCGATGTGGCCGCGGCGGCCATGAGCTCCTTCCAGATCGAGGTCAAGGCGAGCTTCGGCGGCTCCGGCTCGATGCGTGAACGCATCGAGAAGGGCGAGCCGGCAGACCTGCTGTTGTCGGCCGATCTGGGCTCGCCACGCAAGCTCGAGGCGCAGGGTCGCACGATCGTGCCGGCAGTAGCGTTTGCTCGTAACCGCATGTGTATTGTCGCGCGACGCTCCGAGGGCATCACGGCCGGCAACCTAGTTGATCGCCTACTCGCAAAGCGCGTGCGCCTGAGGACTTCCACCCCGATTGCAGACCCTTCAGGGGACTACGCATGGACAATCTTCGATCGCGTGGAGGCGTCGCGCCCCGGCGCCGGCGCGGCACTCAAGGAAAAGGCCCAGGCCAGCATGAATCTCACCGCAGCGCCGTCATCACCGAGTCAGAGCGCGGCAGCCGCGTTGTTCCAGTCCGGGCAGATCGATGTCTCCATCACCTACTGCAGCGCCTCGGCCAGTCTGCAGAAGGAGTTGCCGGAACTCATGAGCCTTCCTGTTCCACAGCAGCTCGACCCGCACCCGGTGTATGGCATCGCCGTGCTCTCGAGCAAGCCGGAGGCGATGCGGATCGCGCTGTTCCTGCTTTCCGAACAAGGTCAGGCGATTATCGCTCGCAACGGTTTGGTGCCGATCAGCGATCCTGCCGGGGCCGCCGTTCAATGAATGACGCTCGAGTGCTTGGGCTGGTGGGCTGGAGTGGATCGGGCAAGACCACGCTGATCGTTCAACTGATTCCGCTGCTGGTCCGACGAGGGCTCAAGATCGCGACGCTCAAACACGCCCACCATGTATTCGACGTCGATCAGCCCGGCAAGGACTCCTACGAACACCGCAAGGCCGGTGCCAGCGAAGTCATCGTGTCTTCCTCGCGGCGCTGGGTGCAGATGCATGAGAACGGCGAGGACGCGGAGGCGACCTTGGCGCAGTTGCTCGCCCGTGTATCGACGTGCGATCTGGTGCTGGTCGAAGGATTCAAGAGCGAGCGACATCCGAAAATGGAAGTGTTTCGCCGGGAAGTCGGCAAGAGAGCACTTCACCCCGACGACTCGCGGATCGTCGCCATCGCGAGCAATCAGGGCTTTCCGAGTGCACGCATCCCAGTCGTAGACATCAACGATATCCCGGCGGTCGCGGACCTGGTCTGCGCCCGCGCCGTGGCGGTTACCGCGGTACTGGCGGAACTAGAGAGGCCTACCGTAGCACCCTAACCCGTCCGGACCGACATCATGGGCGGAACCTAGCTGATATGTTGTACTCTAATGGTGGGTGCTTGGCGCAGGCGACGGGCCTCGGCGAGCGATTCCAGACCGAATATCGATGGATTGGTGCGAAGCCGCGACTGGAATCCATTATTGGAGAGCGCTCAGTGACTGAAACCGTAGTTCCGTTAGAGAGAATGGGGACCAGCAAGAAGCGCAAGCGCCAAGCCCCTCGCGGCCGAATCGTAGATGAGACAGCGGTTGCTGAAGTGCAAGCATTGGTCGGGCCCGAGCCGCTTCGACATGATCTGCTCATTGAATATCTGCACCTGATCAATGATCGCTACAAGCAGCTCGGGGCTCCGCATCTGGCAGCGTTGGCCAGATTGTTGGGTTTCGCGCAGACCGAGGTCTACGAGGTGGCGACCTTCTATCACCATTTTGACGTGGTGAAAGAGAATCGCGATGGTAGCCTTCCGGCGCCGGCGGCGTTGACGGTACGCGTGTGCGACGGCTTGAGCTGCGAAATGGCAGGCGCGGGCGCGTTGCTTGAGCGGCTGCCCCAAATACTCGGACATGACGTGAAGGTGATCGCCGCCCCCTGCGTAGGGCGCTGCGAGCAAGCGCCGGTTGCGGTAGTGCACCAGCGACCCGTACCTAACGCGACCCTAGAGACCGTACAGCAGACAGTAAAAGCTGGCCGGCTGTTTGACAAACCAGAAGCCTATATCGATTTCGATGCCTACATGGCTGAAGGCGGCTACAAGCTATTCCGAGAGTGTATCGAGCATCGACGCGATGTGGAGACAGTCATCAAGACAATGGAGGATTCCGGTCTGCGGGGTCTTGGAGGAGCAGGATTTTCGGCTGGGCGCAAGTGGCGCATTGTCCGTGGAGAACCGGCGCCTCGATTGATGGCTGTCAACATCGATGAAGGCGAGCCGGGAACATTCAAGGATCGAGTCTATCTTGAGCGCGATCCGCATCGATTTCTCGAGGGCATGTTGATTGCCGCGTGGGCGGTCGGGATCTCGGCGATCTATATTTACCTGCGTGACGAATACCACGGTTGCCGTGCTCTGTTGGAAGCTGAGCTAGCCAAACTTCAGGCCAATTCTCCGGCGCCGTTGCCCAAGATTGAATTACGGCGTGGCGCGGGTGCGTACATCTGCGGCGAAGAATCGGCGATGATCGAATCAATCGAGGGCAAACGCGGCATGCCACGATTGCGCCCGCCATATGTCGCGCAAGTGGGATTATTTGGACGCCCAACCCTTGAGCACAACTTCGAGACTCTCTATTGGGTGCGCCAACTTCTCGAGCAGGGCGCCTCGGCTTTTGCCTCACAAGGCCGCCACGGGCGCAAGGGTTTGCGCAGTTTTTCAGTTTCGGGCCGGGTCAAAGAGCCGGGCGTCAAGCTTGCGCCGGCAGGCATCACGATTCGCGAGCTGATCGATGAATTCTGTGGTGGCATGCAGGACGGGCACAGCTTCTACGGCTATCTTCCCGGCGGCGCTTCCGGGGGTATCCTCCCGGCGTCCCAAGGCGACATTCCGCTCGACTTTGACACCCTGCAACCTTACGGCTGTTTCATCGGATCCGCGGCGGTGATTGTGCTTTCCGACCATGATACAGCCAAGGCAGCGGCGCGGAACATGATGCGCTTCTTCGAGCACGAGTCTTGCGGACAATGCACGCCGTGCAGAGTGGGTACGGCAAAAGCGAGTGCGCTGATCGCCGGTGAGCGATGGGATCAGCCGTTGCTAGCCGAACTTTCGCAGGTCATGCGCGATGCGTCCATTTGCGGTCTCGGGCAGGCAGCCCCGAATCCAGTGGACTGCGTGATCAAGTACTTCCCAAACGAATTGAGCTGAGGACTACCGTGGACACCGTCACATTTGCGAAGCGGGCGTCGATTCCGCTACCAACGGTTAAGTTCAAGCTCGATGGCCGGCAACTCACGGCATCTAACACCGAGACGCTCATCGAGATCGCTGATCGCGAGGGTGTTGAGATACCACGGTTGTGTTACATGCCGGGAATGAAGGCGGTCGGCAATTGCCGCGCCTGTATGGTTGAAATCAAGGGCGAGCGCGTCCTTGCTCCGGCATGCTGCCGCGTCGTGATTGACGGCATGGAGGTCACGACCAGCAATGAACGGGTGCGCAAGGCGCAGCATATGGTGATCGAGCTTCTTCAGTCTGACATGCCAGAAAAGGATTACACACGGCACAATGAGTTAGATGACTGGGCAATCAAATTGAAAGTCGGAAAGCCGCGGTTCGCACCGCGACCTGCTGTCGCACCCGACCTCTCGCATGCAGCCATGGCGGTTAATTTGGACGCGTGTATTCAATGCACGCGGTGTGTAAGAGCTTGTCGGGACGAGCAGATGAACGACGTCATCGGGCTTGCATCCAGAGGTCAGGGCGAGAAGATCGTGTTCGATATGGACGATCCGATGGGAGCGTCCACCTGCGTTGCGTGTGGCGAATGCGTACAGGCGTGTCCGACAGGCGCACTGATGCCGGCGCGGGACGTCGCTCTCTCAATACCGGACAAATCCGTTGATTCGCTTTGCCCGTATTGCGGCGTCGGCTGCCAGCTCACATATCATGTGAAGGATGATCGAATCCTCTACGTCGAGGGTCGCGACGGACCCGCTAATCACGCTCGGTTATGCGTCAAGGGCCGTTACGGGTTTGACTACTCTCGGCATCCGCAACGTCTTACCATGCCCCTGATCCGCCGATCGGATGCGCCGAAGAGCGGTAAATTCGTCATGGATCCGGACAATGTCATGCAGGTGTTCCGCGAGGCAACGTGGGAGGAGGCATTGAGTCTGGCGGCCGGATCTTTGCGAACCCTGCGTGACACATATGGAAAGAAATCGTTAGCAGGTTTTGGCTCGGCAAAGGGCAGCAACGAGGAGGCGTACCTCTTCCAGAAGCTGGTGCGCCTGGGCTTCGGCAGCAACAACGTAGATCACTGTACGCGCCTCTGTCACGCTTCGAGTGTCGCCGCGCTCCTGGAGGGAATCGGCTCTGGAGCGGTCAGTAATCCGGTGATGGACGTAATGCAAGCTTCTGTGGTGCTTCTGATCGGGGCGAATCCCACGGTGAATCACCCCGTGGCCGCCACGTTCATCAAAAACGCAATGCGCAATGGCACAAAGCTCATATTGATAGATCCGCGGCGCAGCGAGTTGGCACGAACCGCGTATCGTTATCTGCAGTTCAAACCTGACACCGACGTTGCACTCCTTAATGCGATGATGCACGTGATTATCGAGGAGAACTTGGTCGACAAGAAATTCATCGCCGACCGCACACTCGGCTATGCGGAGCTTGTGAAGAATGTGGCGGGCTATAGCCCCGAACTGATGGCGCCGATCTGCGGAATCCCGGCCGAGACGATCCGCGAGGTCGCGAGGCTGTATGCGACGAGTTTCGGATCGATGATCTTGTGGGGCATGGGCATTAGCCAGCACATTCATGGCACCGACAATGCTCGCTGTCTTATCGCGCTGGCGCTAATGACCGGTCAGATCGGCAAGCCCGGCACGGGCCTGCATCCGCTTCGCGGTCAAAATA
>Ga0182024_10026915_pt1 | contig 10085 bp, 13 predicted proteins | sample P32metaG_FD_120480 | JGI IMG/M metagenome (GOLD analysis project Ga0182024, IMG submission 120480) | Permafrost microbial communities from Stordalen Mire, Sweden - P3-2 metaG (Illumina Assembly) | ecosystem: Environmental > Terrestrial > Soil > Wetlands > Permafrost | place: Sweden: Stordalen...
CGGAAACGCCTCGATCGGCCAGCATCCGCTCAAGGTCTCTATAGCTGATTGGAAATTGAAGGTACCAACGCACCGCCCAAAGGATCACGTCAGCCGTAAAATGACGGCCTCCAAACTCATTTTGGCTCTTATTCATCGTAGGGGCCCCGCTCCACGGAGCCTATCTTAGCCGACCCTCGTCCCCTAGACAAAGTTTGCAACAGAACCGACGCGGCTCTGGAACAATCTGGTCGAGATTGAGCGCGATTGTGCGGCCAAATATCGCGCAATCCGATCGGGACATGCCGAGCTGGCTTCAACCGCTTGTTGATCTGCTCTTCCAGCGCCTCACGCTTGGCGCCGAGCTGCGCATAGCTAGCGGCGTCTAGGAGAAGATAGATCGTCCAGATTTCTTGTGCCGCCATTCAAATTGTCATAGCCTGTCTCTTCAACTTTGGCAGTCGACGTGCGCAGAATCTCGGCTGCATCCATCATGCCTTCCGCCATGAGCATCTCGGCCGCAGTAGCCAGATAGCGTTCAGGATTTTCCGCCACGCTCTTCAAAGGATTTCCTCCCCGCACATCGAAACGTCCCCTCGGCGCGCGATCCTCGCGACCTTTGCCGGATTATTGATACGCTGAAGGCCAAGGATGCCGGGTTGCGCATCTTGAATATGAATTTTGACACTGCCAGCCCTACCGGAAAAATGATGCTGACGATTCTTGGCTCGATTGCGGAGTTCGAGCGGGAGATCATGCTCGAAAGGCAAAGAAAAAGGGGGATCGCGAAAGCTCAAAGCGAGGGGAAATATCGCGGACGCGCTCCAACGGCACGGGCAAAGGCGGATCAAGTCTTTGCGCTCGACCGGGCTGGCAAGACCCGCGAAGCGATTGCCAAAGAAGTGGGGATCAGCCTCATAAGCGTCTATCGCACTTTGCGGACTCGCAAAGATGCCGGGAAAGCGCCAGTTGCACCGCCGGTGAAGCGGCTTCGGACAACCGAACGACACAAACGTCGTGAACCCTCTGTTTGGCCTTGACGGCGGGAACGTCCTCAACTCGACGCTTGCTTATCAGGGTGACTACACATTATTCGGCACGCCGCTCGATCCGATGATCGGCCAACGCGTCGGTGGCACGATCACCTTTGGTGGCATCGGCCTCCACGGCCTGCGCCGATCATTCCGTTGCGTGGCGCACCCGCAAGAACTTGGGTCTGCAGCAGCCGAGCCCAGCGGATCAGCTGACATTCGCGACCGATCTGGCGAACACGAACGGTCATCCGCATTGTCCGAACGATACGGGTAGGGCGCCCATTATCTTTGGGTTAGACAAAAAACACGCCCTTCTTGGCCCATTTCTGTAGCATCTTATAGCGCCGTTCAGACGGACCCAACCCGGGAAGTTTTCCTTCGGCCGATTTCGCCGTCATTGTGCGCTTGGCCTCCGGCACTTTGGAGAGAGTATCTGACGCCGTTTTTTGCCTGCGATATTTAGCCTCGCGTTTCGCCCAGTTCACGCGTCAGGACCTTCGGCACGCACATAAATTTATCCAATTTCCAAATTTTTTCTGCTGAAGCTGCTCTTCTCCGCTCCATTCCAGCGACGACGAAAATCCAAGCCGTGAGAAAAATGGCCGAAGATGCTTCTATGAACCTCTTTGAGGCTAACTAAAACCCAGAGCATTTCGTTAGCGCATTGTATGTTAGCCATACTTTGTAGCCGCCACCATCGAGATTTTATTCACGCGAGAAGAGGCGTTCGGACGCGAGCACAATCATGATTTCTGCGCAGAAGCGCACGGCCTCGCAGGTTGCCCACGTAACCGCCTCAAACGGGCGCGCCGATGACGATTCTCGAACCCTGTAAAGTAATAATGTCACGCCGCGTGCTGTGAGCAAGCGCGGTGCACGAGAATGTTGACGCTCTTTATTAGGGTGAAAAATGGAATCCTACGGAAATACCAAAAATGGCAGCGACGATGCACGTCTTCTTACTGAGCGTGAAGTCGCCGACTTGCTAGCGCTGTCAATTAAGACGCTGCGAAATTGGCGACTCTCGGGATGTGGACCCTGCCGTTTAAAAGTGGGGCGCTTGGTCCGCTACCGCTTGAGCGACGTCAGAGCCTGGCTCGAAAACGCGCGTGCGCAAATACGGCGCACGATGCGCACGAATGGAATTGGAAGCCGTCCTAATGGTCCAGCGAACTCATTTAGGTGAAACATGGATGCGTATGCGCGTGATTATTATGAGCGAGAGGCAGCGGATCTTTAGGTCCGGTACGACTGTCATGTGGTTGACTTCGTGCGTGACGAGAAGGGCACCTACGGAATCGGTCTCATCGATCAGTCAGAAACCGCGGCCCGCGAGGTCGGCATATAGGTCCCGGCGCCGGGACGTTTCGAATTTGGGGCCGACCATCGCCATGGTGGTGGCGCGGATCGCGAACCTACCGCGAGGATCGTGAGCTCCCTCACGCCTCCGGTCGCTTCTCGGCGCCACGGCTTGACTTTTGGAGCTTCCGGTCGATGTGACGCCTGCGGGGTTCCGCTTCCACCCGCGAAGTAACCCGTTGGCGGATTGGCTTTACCCGCATCGCCAAGCCCTGGGCTGGTTGGCATTTCCCCAGATCAGGGGTTTCGGATTGAGTCACTGCGCCGATCGTGTTCGAGCTTCTCACCGCGCGCGATAAGTGCAGTCGGCATGAGGAATGGCTTATGCGCCGCATCCTAATCATCCTGGAAGCCGCCACGATTGGCATGGTTACCGCATTTGGCTTTCTAAGTCTGTGGCATGATTGGAAAATGAGCCACGGGCCCCAAGCTGTGGTTTTGCAAATTCACATTCCTCCAATGAACCCGCCTAAAGGCTGGCGGATTTAAGCACGCGGGGCCTTTCACCTCTCCCGCGCGTTCAACCATGCCGCCGGCGCCACTCGCCGATCACGTCTTCGGCGGCCACTCCCTGAGATGCTCGCAGCCTCGAGCAGTAGTGCAGATTTTCCACATATTCATTTTCATTGTTCCGCCACGCCGCTTGTTTCGACTTTCCCAGCAATCCCTGCGATCTGCTCGCGCTTCCCCACCGCCTTCCCCATTTTCGCTGTAGCGTCCAACGGCCCGTAAACGCGGCGCCTCCATCCACGAGGATTGGCTGAAATGCGCGCAGCGGCTCGTACGGCCCCGGCAATCTTAGAAGCTACCATGCCTATGTAGCGGATCGGGAGTGTGATCGTTGCGGCTCAACCTCCATCAGACGGTTGACCTGTAGGATGCGCACGATCTGGGAGAGAAACCTGTGCATGAGGCGAAAGTTGTTTGGCAGTGGCTCGGCGGATTGGTACGATTTGGGCAATCTCGAATCAGGAACCCGCCAAGTGATCGACAATCAAGACGAGGTCGAACGACTCCTCCGCGAGCTGACCAAGGCACTGCCGCTGTCGGCGCTCGCAACCCCAGCTCTGATGGCCAATTTGCGCCAGCAATCTTCCACGGCCAAGATTACCCTGGATTGTAAGGTCACCAAGCTAATTTATGCGGGGGACGAGGGCGGCGTCATGTGCCACCTGGCTTTCGACGAGGAAGACAAACAAGAGGTTATCCTCGTGTCAATCACCCATCTTGCCTTTGATCGCAGGCTCCCAGTCACCCGCAAGATTGCGGCGTACCAGAAACATCGCATCAAGCACCTCCGACGCGACGGTTCGACCGACGCTCCCGCCGCCTATCACTAGCGGCAGGTCGTCATTGCAGCCGGAGCGCCCCAAACATCCGGTGCAGAATACCAAGGAGTAATGAACATGGCACGCATTGACCTGATACTCTTCGCATTGTCCCTCGTGACAACGAGCCTGCCACTGGGCATCACATACACGTTGCTCCTGGCACGATGACCCGTCGAAGCGGCGCTCTGGCGCGGTCACAATGTGCACCGTGCATAGCTCTTCACACAGAGGAGAATGACACATGGAAATCATGACTGAAGCAAAAGGAAGGGACACTGACACACATGCGGCCAGCGATTTTCAGATAGGGTTCGTCCAGACGCCAGGTCGCGTGGGGCTTGGGTCCCAGGCTGCCGGCGCTGTCGTGACGGTCGCCTATTTGGGGGATGCGGGTTGAGTTGACCCATGCCATTTGTCGTCACCTTCTGATTTTTTTTTGTAAAATTGCTCGGCCGGCCTGGATCCGAGGCGCAAAGGTCTGTCGCTGCAGGCAGGTCCAATTATCGTATTGGGAACGAAGTCATTGTTTTCCAGTCGGCACGGCCGGCACCGGCAGCCGCATGGACGTGGGGTGTCCGATCGTCATGAATTTGCCGAAACGCCGTCGGAGAGGTACGTCTTGATGCGAACAAAATCGGCATTGTCCGGCGCGCGACGCGCCGATGTCACCGGTCTTGGTGTGCGTACAGGCGCGAAGTTCCCCAAGGAACAAGTACGTTCGATGATTGGAATCGTCCTCGTGACCCATGGCCGCCTCGCGGCGGAATTTCGCGCCGCTTTGGAACATGTGGCCGGTCCGCAAAAGCAGATCCAGTCGATCGCCATCGGTCCGGATGACGATATCGAACAGCGGCGCCAGGATATCGCCCGTTCCATCATCACCGCCGCGGAGCTGTTGCGATGACGAAAAGGCTGCGGATCGGATATGTGCCACTGACCGACGCGGCGCTGCTGCACGTGGCGAAAGCCCAGCATTTTGGGCGCGGCCTCGATATCGAGCTCGTCGCCGAATCCTCGTGGGCCAATATCCGCGACAAGCTTGTGGTCGGCCATTTCGATGCAGCGCACATGCTGGCGCCCGCCGCCATCGCGGTCTCGCTCGGCATCGGACAAATCGAGGAGCCGCTGGTGGCGCCGGTGGCCCTCGGGCTTAACGGCAACGCCATCACGGTCTCGAAAGTGCTGTTCGATTCCTTGCTGCAAGAGGCGCAAGGCGAGATGTCCGATCCGCGCGTCACCGTCAAGGCGCTCGCCAGGATCGTATCAAGGCGCCGTGAAAGGGCGGAAACACCGGTGACTTTTGCCCATGTATTTCCCTTTTCCAGTCATCATTACCAATTGCGCCTATGGTTGCGCGCTGGCCACATTGATCCTGATGAGGATGTTAGACTTATCGTCGTGCCGCCTCCGTTCATGGTCGAGACTCTGTGCAAGGGCCAAGTGGATGGTTTTTGTGTCGGCGCGCCATGGAACTCACTCGCCGTTGCGGCTGGCGCGGGGACCATCCTCCATAAAGGCACGGACATCGTCCGCGACTGCCCGGAAAAGGTTTTGGCCTTCCGGGCGGAGTGGGCGCGTTCGCATAAAGAGGACGTCATCGCCCTTGCGGAAGCTGTAGGCGATGCATCGCGCTGGGCCGCGGCCCCCGGGAACCGGAGCTCCCTCGTGGCGCTGCTCACGAGCACGGCCGGGCAAGGGGTTACAGCCGCGACGATCGAAACAATCCTCGACAATCCGGCCTTCCCATCCGACTCCCCCGCCGGGCTGCGGCTCGACGAGGACGCTATCAAAGCCGACCCGACCCAGGCACTTTGGCTCTACGCTCAGATGGTGGCGGCAGGTCAGACGGTATATTCAGACGCTCTTGCCGAAGCAGCGGGGGCAGTTTATGCGCCCGCACTCGGGCCCCCAATCCGGCGTCTCGCCACGATACCCGCCGTCTTCGACGGCCCCGCGTTTTTGCCAAACGACATTCCCACCTATCTTGCGGCGCTAGAAGATGGGCGCCACCACTCATAACAGCGTGCGATGCACAGCAAGTGTGCAGCCGGTGCAGCATTTTAGCAGGCTGCCACACGAATCTTCCTGACTGGCGCAAACTGACGGAATACCGGTATTGCCAACAAGAGGAAAAGCGCGACGCGCCACACTTGGTACGTAGCTTGCCTCCAAGATTGAAGGATCGGCTCCGTACCGTCCATTCCGGGTCCAACGAAGGGCCTGGGCATCCAGCAACGCCGCTGACTGGCCTTCACATCCATGTGGGGTCCGCCAGCGGCTTTTTTTTTGAATTGGAGTTTTGCGCATGAATGTAAAAGCCCCGGCCAGCGCGGCCGGACTGACGCGCCTCGACGAACCGCAGATCGTGTCTGCCGGGAACGAGAAGACCCGTGGCGGCGGCCATTCCAGCGTGCGTTCGCTCGGCTGTTATCGCCATGCCTTTGCCATCGGGCTGGCTCTGCTGGGAACAGGGCAGATCGCATGTGCCGCCGACGTATTACCCCCGCCGAAAGCCGCCCAGAGCGGCGACGTGGCGCAAGACGTGGCAAACTATTTCGCCGAATGGTTCGATCGTGTGAAGGCGACACAAGCAGATCAACCCTCGTGGGCCGCGCCGCTGAACACCGTCACACCACTTCTCAAGGAATTCGCTCAATATAGGCTTTCAGACCCTGCCGAATGGCGCCAATGTCACACTCTATGACGGTGGCTCGGCAGGCGTGGGACTTCATCTCATCCCAGATTACTATAACGAGGTATACATCGGTACGCCGACGGAGCAGGTGCGAACGAATATACAACCAGCGTCGGGTTTAACCGATATGCCGTTCTTTCTCCTTAAGACCCGGCTGGCATCCGCTAATGAACAAAACGGCGATTACGTCGTCAGCGCCTACATCGCCGGACAGGCGCCGGTAGGCATTAAGCCGTTCACCGCGGACGCTTATTATCTTACGCCGACGATCGCCGGAGGGAAGGGGTGGGGCGATTTCAACATCCAGGCCACCCTCGGCACCCCATGGCCGCTAAGCAATCTAGATAAGCTTGGCGGACAGCTGGCGACCAGCGTCACCTTCCAATATCACCTTTTGGAATATCTCTGGCCGGAATTCTCACTGAACGACACTTATTGGTTCAATGGCCCGCGTCGGGGATTAGATCAACTTTTGATTGGCCCCGACGTCATCATTGGTCCTTATCCGATCCCGGGTACCAAACTGGCGGCATCCCTGCTTGCCGGGTACCAATTCGCTGTGACGCCGCAGCCGGCGATTTTGAACCCGCTTACGCCTTTGTACAATCACAGTTGGCAGTTCGCGGTGCGGTTATTTTTCTGACTGGTGAAAACCTGTCGCAGAGGAAACAACCGCGCGTGAAGCGTCGCCATTCTCGCGGGTGGGCGTGCTCGACAGAATCCTTGAAGCGCTCGCCCGTGAAGCTGACGGGGAACGTCTTTCATCGATTCGACAATGGTGCGCGCCGATCAGCCTACGGCTGGGCGCGCAAGGCAAATGACGGGAAGGCCTTATACCGGAAATGTGTCGCCGACCAGCGCTCCTAAAGCCAGGCAATCGACGGTCCCGCAATCTCCGCAAATTGTTCCTTTCCATCTTACGACGCTGAAAGGGGGGCGCCCGTTAGATAACGGTGCACTGCACAAGAAGCGCGCAGCGTGCGCAGAGTTTTGGCAGGCTGCCACGCAACGTTCCTTGCTATCCACCGACAGCTCGGGCGCCGTCGCCTGCCGCAAGTGGGCAATCGCTGCGCGACGGAGTTGGTATATTGCTTGCTTGTAAGAGACAAGATGGGCCGACTCCGTACCGCCCATTCAGGGTCTAATGATGGACCCGGACATCCAGCAACGCCGCTGATCGATCGCCACACTGATGTGTGGCTCGTCAGCGGCTTTTTTTTTGGAGCTTGCGAATGAATGCGAAACCCAGGCCGGGCGCAACCGGAATGACACGTCGGGTATGGTTCGGTTCGACCGCCAGCTTCGCCGCCGCCGCGCTAAAGGCTTTGCAAAGTGGCCGCGCCGATCCTTGGCCTGAGTAGAGGGCCTTGAGATGCAACGGATGACAGACATAAGGTCCACTCAGATTCTGTGCATGAGCACATTGGCCTTCGCCGCATGCTTTGCCGTTTGGACAATCTTCTCGATCATTGGCATCGGCATCAAGGGAGAACTCGGCCTCAATGAAACAGAGTTCGGCCTGCTGATCGCAACCCCGATCTTGACAGGCGCGCTCATCCGCATGCCATTGGGCCTATGGTCTGACCGCTATGGCGGCCGTCTGGTATTCGTGACGGTGATGCTCGCCTCTGCGAGTGCTGCTTACCTGCTCCCGCGCGCCCACACATATCCCTTGATGCTGCTGGCCGCGCTCGGCCTGGGAATGGCGGGCGGCAGTTTTGCCGTTGGGATATCTTATGTCTCGCGATGGTATCCTAAAGAGCAGCAAGGAACCGCACTCGGCATCTTCGGCGTTGGGAATGTAGGTGCTGCGGTTACTACATTCCTTGCCCCGTTTGTGATGATCGCTTTCGGCTGGCCTGCAGTCGCCAAGGGTTGGGCATCGGCGCTAGCGGTGATTGCCCTCATTTTCTGGTTCACGACCGCCGACGATCCCGTCCAATGCGCGCGCCGCACCGTGAGGCTTCCGACAGTCACGCTCCGCCAGCAGCTCGCACCACTGGCTAATGCCCAGGTCTGGCGTTTTTCACTCTATTATTTCTTTGTCTTCGGCGGGTTTGTTGCATTGGCTCTCTGGCTCCCGCGTTTCTACATCGGCACCTACCACTTGGACGTCAAGACAGCTGGCATGTTGGGCGCAATCTTCTCGATTCCAGCTAGCCTATTTCGCGCGTTTGGCGGGGTGCTGTCGGACCGGATCGGCGCAAGGCGAGTAATGTACTGGTGCTTTGGAGCGTGCATGTTCATCACCTTGATTCTGTCCTATCCGGCCAGCGAATGGGTTATGCATGGCATCCATGGCGATCTGCGGTTCAGCTTTGGGATTGGCGTCGTACCCTTCGCGGCGCTGACCTTTATCCTCGGCTTTTTCTTAGCGCTTGGCAGTGCAGCTGTGTTTCGGCACATCCCGGTCTATTACCCGAATCAAGTGGGACCCGTAGGCGGGGTCGTGGGCATGATCGGCGGATTGGGCGGCTTTGTGCTGCCCATCGCCTTCGGCCTACTCAACGATTTGACGGGGTTCTGGACAAGCTGCTTCGTGCTGTTGTTCCTAATCGTTTCGGCCAATCTCCTATGGATGCATGCCGCCATTCTCCGCATGGAGCGCACCGCCGCTGTCGCGGCCGATCGCCCCCTAAAGCAAAGCGTTGGGATGGAGGCAACCACATGAGCGAACCACTCGCCGTCGTCGGCAATGGCATGGCGGCGACGCGCTTTGTCGATGAACTGATGCAGCGCGCGCTCGGCCGCTACAGCGTCATTGTGATCGGAGCCGAACCGCGGCTCTCCTACAACCGCGTCCTCTTGTCGTCGCTGCTCGCGAACGAAGTTGACGAGGCCGCGATCGAATTGAAGCCGCGCCGATGGTGGAACAGGCACGGCGTGACGACACTCGACGGTCAGACCGTCGCCGCGATAGATCGCCAGGCACGGGTGGTCACGCTCGCAAACGGCCAGTACTTTTCATTTTCCAAGCTCGTGCTCGCGACCGGCTCGCGACCAATAAGGTTGCCGAAGCCCGGCATGAAGCTTCAAAACGTCCTCACCTTCCGCGATCTCGCTGATGTCGGCGCCATGCGCGCCCTGATGCGCAAGGACGCCAGCGCGGTCGTAATCGGCGGTGGCTTGCTCGGCATCGAGGCGGCCTATGGTCTTGCCAAGGCAGGCGTGAAAGTGACACTTGTCCATTTGATGGACCGCTTGATGGAGCGTCAACTCGATCCTCGCGCGGCGCTTCTTTTAAAGCGAGCAATCGAGGCTAAAAATATTGAAGTGTTGCTCGGCGCCGACACAAAAAGGGCTTTGGGCGAAGATCGCGCTACAGCGCTCGAGCTTTCCTGCGGGCGGGTCCTTCCCGCCGATTTCGTGGTCTGCGCGGTTGGCATAAGGCCGAATACACAACTCGCCCATGACGCGGGGATCGCGGTCAATGGCGGGATCATGGTCGATGACGGGCTCACCACGAGCGATCCGAATATCTTTGCCATCGGGGAATGCGCGGAACATCACGGACGTGTCTACGGCCTTGTCGAACCGGCAAATGAACAGGCCAAGATTTTGGCACGCCGCCTCGCCGGCGACCGGAGCGCGGTCTACCTGGGGTCGGCGCCAGCAACGAATTTGAAGGTCTCCGGCGTGAACGTCTTTTCGGCGGGCGAATTCATGGAAAGCCCTTCGAGCGATGTC
>Ga0182024_10026916_pt1 | contig 10084 bp, 7 predicted proteins | sample P32metaG_FD_120480 | JGI IMG/M metagenome (GOLD analysis project Ga0182024, IMG submission 120480) | Permafrost microbial communities from Stordalen Mire, Sweden - P3-2 metaG (Illumina Assembly) | ecosystem: Environmental > Terrestrial > Soil > Wetlands > Permafrost | place: Sweden: Stordalen...
CTGTCGGGATTCACCAAGCGCGCGGAAAGCGAATACGATCCGTTCGGCGCGGCCCATTCCTCGACCTCGATCTCGGCAGGTCTCGGCATGGCGGTCGCCCGCGATCTCAAGGGACTGTCCCACAACGTGGTCTGCGTCATCGGCGATGGAGCCATGTCGGCCGGCATGGCTTACGAGGCCATGAACAATGCAGGCGCGATGGACTCGCGGCTCATCGTCATTCTCAACGACAACAATATGTCGATTGCGCCCCCGGTCGGCGCGCTGTCGGCCTATCTGGCGCGTCTGGTCTCCGGGCGTCCGTATCGCTCGCTGCGCCAGACCATCCGGCAGCTCGCCAAGCGGCTGCCGAAATTCCTTGAGCAGCGCGCCCGCGCCATGGAGGAATATGCGCGCGGCCTGGTGACCGGCGGCACCTTGTTCGAGGAGCTCGGCTTCTTTTATATCGGCCCGATCGACGGGCATAATCTCGACCATCTCCTGCCGGTGCTCAAGAACGTCCGCGACACCCGCGAGGGGCCGGTTCTGGTCCACGTGGTGACCCAGAAGGGCAAGGGCTACGCGCCCGCCGAAGCCTCCGACGACAAATATCATGGGGTCGTCAAGTTCGATGTCTCGACCGGCAAGCAGGACAAGCCGAAGTCGAACGCTCCCTCCTACACCAAGGTGTTCGGCGAAAGCCTGGTCAAGGAGGCGCGCAAGGACGATCGCATCGTGGCGCTCACGGCGGCCATGCCGTCGGGCACCGGCGTCGACATTTTCGGCAAGGCGTTTCCCGACCGTACGTTCGATGTGGGCATCGCCGAGCAGCACGCGGTCACCTTCGCGGCCGGGCTTGCCACCGAGGGCTACAAGCCGTTCGCCACCATCTATTCGACTTTCCTGCAGCGCGCCTATGACCAGGTCGTGCACGACGTCGCGATCCAGCGCCTGCCGGTGCGCTTCGCGCTTGACCGCGCCGGCCTGGTGGGCGCCGACGGCCCCACTCATGCGGGCTCGTTCGACGTCAGCTATTTGGGCTGCCTGCCGGGATTCGTGCTCATGGCGGCGGCCGACGAGGCTGAGCTGGTCCACATGGTGGCGACCGCGGCCGCGATCGACGACCGGCCGAGCGCGTTGCGCTATCCGCGCGGCGACGGCGTCGGCGTCGACATGCCGGAATTCGGGGTGCCGCTGGAGATCGGCAAGGGCCGCATCCTGCGCGAAGGTAGCTCGGTGGCGTTGTTAAGCTACGGCACGCGCCTCGCATACTGCCTCTCCGCGGCCGAGACGCTCGCCTCGCATGGTTTGACCACCACGGTCGCGGACGCGCGCTTCGCCAAGCCTTTGGACGTGGATCTGGTGCTGCGGCTGGCGCGCGAGCACGAAGTGCTCATCACCGTCGAGGAGGCCGCCATCGGCGGCTTCAGTGCCCAGGTTCTGCATGCCCTGACCGAGCACGGCGCCTTGGACAATGGCCTCAAGGTGCGCTGCATGGTGCTGCCGGACACCTTCATCGAGCATGACAGCCCCGCCGCCATGTATGCGGCGGCCGGGCTCGACACCAAGGGCATCGTCGCCAAAGTCTTCGAAGCGCTCGGAAAGGACGCTCGCCGGGAATTCGCCAAGCTGCGCTGAGGCTTGGGGCTTGGGCTCGGCCCTCGGGGCCGGCCCTTGGGCTGACGCCGCCCCGTCACCATCTCAGTATCCGGAGGTCGGCCGAGGTGCTGACGAAGATGCCGCCGATTAAGCTCGATGCCACGAGCGATGCCTGCAAACCGAGCGATGCCTGCAAACAATGCCGACAAAGGTGATCCGCCGATGGATGTGAAACGATGAAAGTGATCCTGGCTCAGCCGCGGGGATTCTGCGCCGGCGTCGTGCGTGCCATCGAGATCGTCGAGCGCGCGCTGCAGAAATACGGACCGCCGGTCTACGTGCGCCACGAGATCGTGCACAACAAGCACGTGGTGGAAAGCCTCAAGGCCAAGGGGGCGCGCTTCGTGGAGGAGCTCTCCGAGGTGCCGCCCAATTCGGTCACGATCTTCAGCGCCCACGGAGTGGCGAAGAGCGTCGAGGACGAAGCCGCCAATCGCGATCTGCCGGTCCTCAACGCCACCTGTCCGCTGGTCACCAAGGTGCACAACCAGGGCAAGCGCTATGTCGGGCAGGGCCGCAAGCTGATCCTGATCGGCCATGCCGGCCATCCCGAGGTCGAAGGCACGATGGGGCAGATCTCGGCGCCCGTGATCCTGGTGCAGAACGAGGCCGATGTCGCCAAGCTCGAGCTTTCGGCCGACACCCCGGTCGCCTATGTGACGCAGACCACGCTTTCGGTCGACGATACCCAGGGCATCATCAGCGCGCTGCAGCGCCGTTTCAAGGACATCGTCGGTCCGGAGACGCGCGACATCTGCTATGCGACGCAGAATCGCCAATCGGCGGTGCGCGAGCTCTCCAAGCTGGTCGACATCATCCTGGTGGTCGGCGCGACCAACAGCTCCAACTCCAACCGCCTGCGCGAGATCGGCAGCGAGGAAGGCGTGCCGAGCTATCTCATCGCCGACGGCAGCGAGCTCGATCCGCAGTGGCTCGCGGGCGCCGCCACGGTCGGCATCACGGCGGGCGCCTCGGCTCCGGAAGTGCTGGTCGACGATGTGATCAAGGCGCTGCGCCGGCTGGGTCAGGTCGAGGTCTCGGTGCTCCCCGGCCGCGAGGAAAAGATCGAGTTCCGCCTGCCCGCCGAATTGCAGGCCGTGCAGGGCACGGTAATCAGAGATCAGAGATCAGAAGCCATGGGATAGGGATGCTGACCACTGATGACCGATCACTGTTGACTGACCTCTGATTACTGGAAACCGGTATGGCCATTCCATTTCATCGCGAGATGCGCATCGGCGCCTACATCCTCAAGCAGAAGCTTGCGGGGCGAAAGCGCTACCCCCTGGTGCTGATGCTCGAGCCGCTGTTCCGCTGCAATCTCGCCTGCACCGGTTGCGGCAAGATCGATTATCCCGACGCCATTCTCAATCGCCGCCTCTCGGTCCAGGAATGCCTCGACGCCGCCGACGAGTGCGGCGCCCCGATGGTCGCCATCCCGGGTGGCGAGCCGCTGATCCACAAGGAGATCGGCGCGATCGTCAAGGGCCTGGTCGCCCGCAAGAAATACGTGTCGCTCTGTACCAACGCGCTGTTGCTGGAGAAGAAGCTCGACCTGTTCGAGCCGTCCGAGTTCCTGTTCTTCTCAGTGCATCTCGACGGCATCAAGGAGCACCACGACAAATCGGTGTGCATGGAAGGCGGCTTCGAGCGGGCGGTGTCGGCCATCAAGGCCGCCAAGGCCCGCGGCTTCACGGTCAACGTCAATGCCACCATCTTCGACGGGCATCCCCCCGAGGACATCGCGGCCTTCCTCGACTTGACCCAGGAGCTCGACGTCGGGGTCACGATCTCGCCCGGCTATGCCTATGAGCGGGCGCCCGATCAGGATCACTTCCTCAATCGCCGCAAGACCAAGGAATTGTTCCGCAAGGTCTTCGCCTACGGCAAGGGCAAGCACTGGAAGTTCCTGCATTCGACCTTGTTCCTGGATTTCCTCGCCGGCAACCAGACCTACCACTGCACGCCGTGGGGCATGCCCACCCGCAACATCTTCGGCTGGCAGAAGCCGTGCTACCTGTTGGGCGAGGGCTACACCAAGACCTTCACGGAGCTGATGGAGACCACCGACTGGGATTCCTACGGCACCGGCGCCTACGAGAAATGCGCGAACTGCATGGCCCATTGCGGCTATGAGGCGACCGCCGCCGAGGCCATGTTCACCTCGCCGCTCGCGGCCATCCGGGTTGCCCTGCGCGGGCCGCGCACCGACGGCCCGATGGCGCCGGAAATCCCGCTCGACCGCCAGCGGCCGGCTCAATACATCTTCTCCGATCAGGTCCAGCAGCGGCTCTCCGAGATCCGCACCGCCGAGGCGCTGGAGAAGGCCCGCAAATCCGCCAAGGCCTCCGCCACCACCGCAGCGTAGCCGGCTTTTTTTGCAGCCTGCACGAAGCCGACGATCGGCGCGTCTCAGAAATCCGGCTTCTCGGCGGTTGCAATCGGCTCAAGCCCGAGGTTGAAGTAGTCCCCGCCGACTTCGGCGCAGACGTCGGGCTCGCGCATCCGGGCGTTCGGGCTCGCCACGCGGTGGCGGTTCCGCGTTGCCGACCATGGTTGGTAGAAGGCGCCGGGATCCTCGACCGAGAACGCCACTTCGAGCGTATCGCCGCCGTCGGTCAGCCGGAACCGCTCGACCACGTGCAGCTTGTCGGTGTGGGGCGTGCGGTAGGAATCCACGAAGGTCCGATCATTGAAGCCGATGGTGTCGACCACGAGCGTGTCGCCGTCGTAATGGCCGACCGATTCTCCGTACCAGGAGGGCTTCGGATTGGCCGAATGCGGCACGTCGAGCCAGATGTGGCGCACGTGCCCCGCCAGGAACAGCACGACCTCCTTGGGGTTCTGGATCACGTACATGGGACCGGGATTGAGATGGAAGGCGGGAACGCCTGTTTCCCAGCACCTGGCCTCGCGCGTCTCGCCATTGCGGCCTTGCAGCGCGAGGTCGTTCTGCTTGCGCAACGCCTCCCTGACCCACAGCATCAGATTCCTGCCGGCCGCATTGTCGAGGTCCGCCACTCGGTAGGTGGGCCTGATCCGCATCTCACGCGCCACCTCGTTGTTGGCGAACGGGTGGGCCGGATCGTCGGTCACCGGACCGATCCCGCTCTTGGGAGCGGTGTAATCGTTGAACGCGTGCGCAATCTCGTAGTCGGGCTTCTTGGGCATGACGAACCCGGCCCAGGCGATGCCGGGTGCGGACAGATCGAGGCCGGGCGGCGCCCCGGTCGCCGTGGCGTCCGCCGCCGGCGCAGGGAGCTGCGCGCAAGCGCAGAACGCACCCAGCACGATCGCGCCGGCGAGCAGACGGCGCGGCATCAAGCGCGGGGATCTTCTTGTCACCGGCATCTCTCCGTCTCGCGTCAACGAACCCTCACCCCGCTGACATGGGAAAGATCCCGATGCGTGTCGTTGCAGGCGTAATCCTCGATCCTGACGTCGCTGCGCTCGTCATAGACGAAGCGCGCCTGCCAATCGCTCTCATACATCTGCGGATCGTGGATCGTGATGGCGTCTTCAAGCCGATTGCCGACCTTGCGGATGCGCTCGACCGTGCGCATGGCCTCGCTGTGCGGCAGCCCGCTCGCGTCGAGGAAGGTCGTTTCGTTGAAGCCGGCCGTTTCAACCACCAGCGTGTCGCCGTCCCAGCGGCCGGCCGAATGGCCGTTGTACCAGGGATCGCCCATGAGGCGCTCGAGCTCGGGCAGCGGCTTGTCCATGACGATCACGCGCACCTGATGGTTCATCTCATAGAGAAACGTCACCTGGCCGGCCGGCACCTGGAAGACCTCGAACGGATAGGGCGTGGCGAGCACGCGCGGCACGCCGTCGGGCACGCACACCCGCCGTGCCGCGTCCACGATGGAGCCGTCCTTCAAGCCGGCCTGGTTCCTCTCATAGGCGGCCTTGCCGGTCGCGGTGAGGGGTGGCTCACCGCCGCCGGCGACCTGGATTTTCGGGCTGTAGCTCGTCGCCCAATAGGTCCCGGAAATGTCCGGCGCGGCGTCCGCGGCCAAACCGGCTGCGCCATACGCCAGCGACAGCACGACGCAAAGGCCGGTGCCGCCAACACGAAAGACATTCATGAGCCCTACTGCCTCGGGAATTTCTGCTATCCGCGGCCAGATTACACCGCAGGCGCGGGGCACGGAATGGTGCGCGATCCGCGGGCGCGCAGGCCCATCGGTAAGCGCGCGGCTTCGACGAGGGTTCAGCGCCTTCATCCGGGCGTTTCTCACCCGCTGGAAGTCATCAGCTCGGCTTGCCCGCCGGCGCCACATTGCCGTCGCCCTGGCGCAAGACGCCGGCCTGCATCAGGGCGCTGGTGATCTGGCTGCTCGCTCTGATCAGCTCCACCGCCGCCGCCGTCGTCAGCACCAGGCGGCAGACCGGGACGGCGCGGCCGGTGGCGGGATCGCCCGCCTTGAGCGCGTCGAGCCGCGAAACCAGGAACTCCATGCGCAGCGTGCTGCCGTCGAAGGACCAGCTGCCGATCGAGTCCGCGAAGGTCTCGCTGAGCTCGGGCATGTCCTGATAGCGGAACTTGGGCCGTTGCGGTTCGTCTGCCATGGTGTCTCCGGGGGTTGCTGCCGACGCATCGTCGGCCAAGTTCATCTCCTCGAAAGCCATACGTAGCCGGCAGGCACAAATCAATGCGTTCAGGGGCGACGATCGCGGCGGATCGCGCTCGGGCAATATCGCCCGTGGCCTCCGGCGAATTATCTATGTCGTTCTCGGGGCGATGCCGAAGAAGCCGTGCCGTGGAACTCGTCAATCACCTCTTACCCGGGACCGCCTTGCTCCCAAGGTGAATCACTGTGCGCGGCGTGGGCAAAAGCACTCGGCCGATCAGGCCTTCTGGTAGCCGAAGGTGACCTCTTTGTAGAACTGACCGAACAACTGCAGGGTCATGGAGACTTCGGCGTCGCCATCGTATTCGATGCCGCCTTTTGTCGTTCCCGCGGTGCCGAATTTGCCCCATGGGTTGCGAAGGGTGATGCGGTCGGCTTGCGGGTCACAGGCGATGACAGTCCATTCGTGCCCGGACACCAGCGCCCCGTTGTCGTTGTTGGAGCAGAAGGCAACGACCGGCTGTCCGTTGGCGTGCGCCTGAGCAATCTTATTGCCGATCTTCGGTGCCGAGGCCACATCCTTGGATGCGCGACTGCCGGTGAGCAGGTAGAGGGCATATTGGGCGGGCGTCGGCCGCGAACCGTCCGCGGCGCCGGTCGCATTGGGAGGCGGGTGCCCGCCGTTGGCGAAATCGGGATCCGAGAGGATCACAGCGGCCTCCAGGACGTCCGCCCAGGTCGCGCTGTCGTGCACGCCGGTGGCTTTCAGATCGCTCTGCATCACCTTGACAGGTCGTTGCGGCGCTCCCGGGAACGTAACCGTGAAGCTGCCGTCCGCTTCCTGCAAAATCGCCTGGGAAATCGCCAATTGTCCCCGCGCGGTCGTCGCCACGGCAGCAGCCGACGATTCGAAGACGCAATCGTTGTACTTGCCTTGATTGACTCCGCCGGCGCCCCCCAAACCCGAACTGGCAATCGTCTGGGGCGAGAACGGATGCGGGTTGGGCGGGTTTGAAGGGGTCGACGCGATCATCGGGATCGGTGCGCTCGGCATGCTCGACCATGTCGAGCCGTCAAATGCCGCGAACGAGAACCCGACGTCACCCGAGCCCTTCCACATGGCATACAGCTTGCCATTGAACACGGAAAGCGCAGGTGCGCTCTGGCTTGCCGCGCCGGCGATCTGCGCCTGCGGCGACCATTCCGAGCCATCGAACGACGCGTACCAAAGGCGCAGATCGATATTTCTGCCTTTCCACACGAGGTAAAGCTTGTTGCCAAAGGTTGCCAAGGACGGGGCAGCGCTCGTTTCGGCTTTGCGTATCCGCGCTGGAGCCGACCACTTCGAGCCGTCGAATGACGAATACCAGAGACCGGCATCATTGCCGGCATCCTTCCACACCGCATAGAGCTTGCCTTTGAGCTCGGAGATCGCGGGGCCGATGTTGCTGACCACGTCAAGAGTTTGTGCCTGCGCGGCTGTACCGCTCAGCACGCCGGCGGCAACGCCCGCACCCGCACCCACGAGCAGATTGCGTCGCAAAATCGCATTACCGGGATTCATTACTGCCCCCACGGTGCATGGCCAAATGTCTATCTAAAATTAGTAGCTGCCGACGCTCGGGTGGTTCAATCCGACCTATAGCCCGCCTTATGCCGCATGGTCAAATGTCGTAGAGTCAAGAAACCAAAACTGCGGAAGCCAACACTGCCGATGACACGGTGAGCTGCGTGAGACGGGCACAACAGCGATTGATGCCCGCGGGATCTCCCAGAAAATCGTCGCCACGGCCGGGCGGGTGGATTCCGAGGTGGCACATGAAAGGACCCTCGCGGGCCTACAGCACCACTTTTTGAAGAACGCATCGATGCAGATCTGCGACCAATAGGAGGACGCAGCATTTGGAGCTATTTCAATGAATTGGAAATGGGTGTTTCTGAGCTTTCGCGGACGATTGAGCCCGAAGCAATTCAGCCGTGCTTCGTCGGTTCTGGTCGTCGGCTATGCCATCGTCTGGGTTCTCGGCTCGATGACGGGCGAGGGCGACAAGTTCGAAAATCTCGCCTGCCTTGCATTTTGTCTGGCAACGATTTGGCCGGTGCTCGCGGTCTGCATCAAGCGGCTTCATGACAGCGAGCGAACGGTTCTGCTCGCCATCCCGGTTGCACTGTTATGGCCGCTCACGCCGGCTTGGTGGCTTGCGGTCGACGGCGGCGCGACCGCAATCCCATCGCCCTATGCTGTCGGTATTTGGTTGGCCATCTTGGCGGGCTTGGTTCTGTCCGCTGACAAGATCGAAAAAGTCAGCGGCACCGTCGGTCCGAACCGTTTCGGACCGGAACCCTTGGATGCGCAAACCGTGAACGAAGAGCCCGTGATGCTGCCCTTCCAGGACAAGAACGGGACGGGTTGGCACGTAGTGATAAGATATCACGCGGCGCACGAGCGGCGGATCGACGGCTTCGCGACCGAAAATGAGGCCTTGGGTTGGATCGTTGCCAACGCCCGGGAGATCGACACGCAGCCGCAGTGAGCAACCGGCGCCCTGTGGGCGCTTCTAGGATGCAAGCCTCGGTGCGCCCCTTGGTAGCGCGGGTCGCCTGCGCCGAAAATACGCATGATTATTACGCCGGAAAGGACGCCCCCGGTCCCGCATGCGGACAAGCCGGACTTCTGAGCAGCCCGTAGGGCGCAATCGCTTTATTGCGCCAATCGGCGATTCAGCCCCCCGTAGCGAATCCATTAGAGTCAGCGCACCAGACTTGGTGGAGCGGCGCAATAAAGCGATTGCGCCCTACGATTGCCAGCAACGCCGCTGAGGCCCGCTGCTCACATCCCGAACGCCACCGTCGGGCTGTTCCGGCTTCTGAGGCTGCGGCAGCGCGCCAGCGCCCAGAGCGGGAAGAATTTCGGATAGCCGTGGTAGCGCAGGTAGAACACGCGCGGGAAGCCGGTCGCGGTGTAGCGCGGCTCGTCCCAGAAGCCGTCGGCGCCTTGGTTGCGCAACAGATAGTCGATGCCGCTTTGCACCGCCGGGCGATTGACCTCGCCGGCCGCCATCAGGCCGAGCAGCGCCCAGGCGGTCTGCGAGGCGGTCGAGGGCGCCGCTTCGTAGCCGCGATAGTCGAGCTTGTAGCTTGAGCCATCCTCGCCCCAGCCGCCGTCGGGATTCTGGATCGTGGTCAGCCATGCCACCGCCTTGCGGATCTCGGGGGCATCGTGCTCGAGTCCGGCGGCGTTGAGCGCGCACAGCACCGACCAGGTGCCGTAGATGTAGTTCATGCCCCAGCGCCCATACCAGCTGCCGTCGGCAAGTTGCGTCTTGCGCAGATAATCGATCGCGCGCGCGAGCGCGGGGCTGGTGCGTGCCTGCCCGAGTTGCGCCAGCATCGACAGGCAGCGGGCGGTGACGTCCTCGGTGGGCGGATCGAGCAGCGCGCCATGATCGGCGAACGGGATGTTGTTGAGATACTCGTATTCGTTGTCGGAATCGAAGGCGCCCCAGCCGCCATTGCTGCTCTGCATGCCGGCGATCCACTCGCGCGCCCGTGCGATGGCCGCGGCGAACGCGTCGTGGCGGTTGCGGCGCTGCTCGCGATCCATGGCCATGACCACGACCGCGGTATCGTCGACATCGGGATAATGCGGATTGGCGTATTGGAAGGCCCAGCCGCCCGGGCGCAGCTGCGGGCGCCGCACCGACCAGTCGCCGGCGACGTCGAGCACCTGCTTGGGCGAAAGCCACTGCAGTCCCCGATGGGCCTTCGCCACCGCTTCATCGGAGCCGACCTCCAGCAGGGTCTGGCACACGAGCCCGGTGTCCCACACCGGCGACACGCAGGGCTGGCAATAGGCCTCGTGGGCATGCACC
>Ga0182024_10026917_pt1 | contig 10084 bp, 7 predicted proteins | sample P32metaG_FD_120480 | JGI IMG/M metagenome (GOLD analysis project Ga0182024, IMG submission 120480) | Permafrost microbial communities from Stordalen Mire, Sweden - P3-2 metaG (Illumina Assembly) | ecosystem: Environmental > Terrestrial > Soil > Wetlands > Permafrost | place: Sweden: Stordalen...
CGGCTCGGATGGCCTGACGCTAGGCGTTCACAACTCGTTGAACCAGCCGTTGAAATCGCCATTGCTGGTGTGGGGGGCGTCCTGGACGCTGGCTGAGATAGCTCCGGGCAAATCCAATTCTAAGCCATTGCATCGCAATGCCCACGGCGATTTCCAATACGCCGGACTTATTCGGACCAACATCGAGTCGCTGCGCGCCGGTATGATTTCCGCCGAGCTGACTCCAGCGCCAAGTTTATTGCCGGTACGACAAGAGAGGGGGCCAATGCTCTTTGCCTGGGTTGATGTGCCTTCACTAATTCAACCCAGCCGCGGTTGTGTCATGGAGTCGCTTGGTCTGTTGCGCACGCCCGTTGCCATTGCACCTACGCCAGTGGGTTCGACAGTATCAATCGACGGCGGATTTTGTTCGATTATTCAGGGCCAGGGTGCAAGGTTACCCTACGATCAGATACGCGAGGAATGGGTCCCGGGAAATCAGCCGGGCCAATGGCTGATCGGTTTTGCAACTCCCTCGCAGATCGGACGCCTGCGGCCCAGCCGTGTGACGCTGACGGCCGATCCCTCCGCGCCGACTCAGACGATTTCGCTTTTCACCGGCCAATGTCAAAACGGCTCAGCTGCCCAGAACGCGCAGGGTCGTTACATCGCCATTTGGAATCAACCAATGGGCATGCGCTCCGTCACATTCGACACCGAGCCGGGAGATTGGGACTCCAACGGAATTGTCTGGCTTTGGCTGCGGGTTGAATCTTCATCACAGGCCCTTTCACCGTGGTTTCTGCGAGAGTTGGAAATGAGCTATGTGGCCACGGTTGTTGGTCCTCCGCCAAATTTGGAATCGGCTGCTGCGCCGTAGCAAGGGAGACCTCATGGGAGTACGTGCTTATATCAATCAAAACCTCTGGATCGGATATGTGGCGGGGATCGCCGGGATTTTATTGGCGCTGGCCTCGCTGTGGTACAGCGAGACTTCGGCAAGCAGAGCGGCCAATGCGCTAACACAGGCTTGGTTCAGCGACGATGACGGAGCCACCTGGTTTGCCGACAGTCAATGGATGATTCCGCCCTTCGACCATAACGGGAAGATGGCGGATCGAGCCTACATTTACAGTTGTAATGGAGCAAAGTCCCCGTTCTGCGCTTTCCTGTCGCGATTCACACCCGCGGCCAAAAAGGCGCTCGACGATGCGCACCAGGCTGCCCGCGACGGAAAGGCGCCGCCTCCCGCTGGATTATATGAACGTCTGGCCTCAACCAGTTTGGAATTCAAGAAGCCGGGGCAAAGCACATGGGTGAATATCCAGGACCCGCGCGTCGCGTTAGTCCGCAAGATTGATTGTCCGCCCGGGTCAAACGTTCAGGCGGTGCTGCCTTAAATTTTCCGCGATGGGTTATGGACATTCGATCAAGACACCGTTCTGATGGTTCGACCCGTTGGCTACGCTATGAGCGCGATGCATTAGGCGCGGGTTCTCGTTTTCTCATTCTCTTAGGAGCCCTGGTGGTGTTTACTGATTTAACGTCCTGCCGGTCGGTTGGACCGGCGACTCGCGTTTCTAACGATGCTTCTGCCTCGGCGACGATATCCGAAGGGCCCGCACTGCCCTTTGGCCGCGGCAGCCATGCCGGCGGCGTGATTCATGGCCGAATTGTGATCGCCGGTGGCACAACCTGGAATCTGGAACGAACGCACAAGACGTTCTTGGATGACACCCTGGTCTACGAAGAGGGAAGGTGGACACCGGGCCCCGCGCTTCCCGCGCCGCTGGCCGAAGGCGCTTTTGCTGCCGACGGCGCGGTCCTCTATTTGGTCGGCGGTTTGAGCAGTCCCGACCAGGCGACCAATATCGCCTGCAAAATCAGCCAAATTGATCAACGTTTGGTCACGGAAAAGCTGCCATCGCTTCCTTTCCCCACCAGCGCTGGTGGCGCCGCAATTCAAGACGGCAAATTGTATCTTGCCTGCGGATATTTGGATGGCAAACCATCGAATCAGTTCTGGTCGTTGGATATTTCCACTCCAAACGGGCAATGGACGCCTTTAGCATCCCTCCCCGGCCCAGCCCGCGCCTATCCGGCCATGGTAGCCAGCGGTTCCGACCTATTCTTGCTTGGAGGACTGGGTGGTGGAGACGCCACCGTGCATGATCGCACGTTCGGCGATGCATATCGTTATATTCCCGCATCGAATCAGTGGACCAGACTCAAAGATCTTCCCATGGCTGGCTATTGCTGGAGCGCTTGCCCGCTGAACGGCGGACGGCTTCTACTGGCCGGCCGGGCCGATCGCCAAATCCATAACGAAATTTGGTCAGTCGATCTGGATACTCTTGACTTTCAACTGCTGGGTCACGCCGTAATTCAGGCAACCTGCGCGCCGTTGGTACCGCTGAATGGTCAAACATTCTGGCTGATCGGCGGCGAGCCTGACTCGCTCAAACACCGCACCAATCGCGTCTCGATGATTTCTTTGCATTGAATGAATCCGTTGTGAAGCAATGAGCTGTGCCAGGGGCCTGATTCAATTGTACAATAATAACCCAAAACTTGACTCCAGGGTCCACGTCGCCGTTGCTGGCTTAAAGAGGATATTAAGGCGCTAAAAGGCCATTTTCCTTGTTGGCGCGATCGATAATCTATGCTGGGCGCGAATAAATAAAATTGTATAATATCTAGATGCACACACTGAATCGTCAGTCGCGGGCAATCCAAGTCGCCGAGAAGGTTCGACGAAACTTACAAACACGCCGGCTGCGCGAAGGGGAGCGCTTTATGACCGAAGCCGAATTGGCGCGACGGTACGGTGTCTCGCGCGGCATCGCCCGGGAGGCCGTCGGCCGGCTCCGCGCCCTGGGCGTTCTGGATAGCCGCCAGCGAAAGGGTATCGTCGTAGGACGGGTCGACCCCATCAAGCTGGTCGCCCAATCGCTACCCATGTATCACCGCTCTCCGCGGGACCTCTTGAGCCTGGCCCGACTTCGCTACGTCCTGGAAGTCGGAAGCGTGGAGTTGGCGGTCAGGAATGCAACCGACGACCAAATTCGCCAGCTCGCTGCGTTGGCCCAGAAGTTCGCGGAGCTGCGCGGCAGACCCGCCAGCGCCGCGCGGGCCAATGAAATAGACCTGGCCTTCCACGGACTCCTGTTGGCGATGACCGGCGAGCCGCTGGTGGCGGGGATGCACAAAGTCCTGGCTGAATATTTCCACCTGGAAACCGCCACTTCAACCAAGCGCGTCATCGTCGATGAAGCGACTTATTGGCAGCACCAGGCCATCGTCAATGCGTTGCAGATTCGTGATGTTGAGCAAGCGCGGGCGCTGTTGCGCCAACATCTGCAATGGAATGTCGACGTGATTCCCTCAGACTTCGTCGTGGCTGCACCGTAATTGACAAAGTCGGCGGCCGCCAATTGATTCGAGATATGAAACTTGTCGAACTTCGTCTTCCGGGCCAAAACCTACCCATGACGCTTGTCGAGGCCCGCACCGATACGGGCTTGGTTGGCGTGGGGGGGTGTGAAGCCCCGGTTGCCGCGATTCGTCCGATCATCGAAGGCTATCCATGGCGGCTTGGCGACTTGGTCAAGGGTCGCGATCCGCGCGAAGTCGGGCGCCTCTGGACGGAGATGGTCCACGCCATCGGGTGGCAGGGTGGCCTGGTCCTGCACGCCGCCGCCGCCCTTGACATGGCACTGTGGGACTTGGCCGGCAAAGCGCAAAATGCGCCGCTGCATACTCTGTTCGGGGGGGCCGTGCAGAGCCGAGTCATGGCGTATGCCAGCGGCACCGCATTTGACCTGACACATTACAAACCTGGAACTGAGCCGCCGCTTAAATCTTCCGATCAGTTGGCCAACGAAAGTCGCGAATGCATCCGCGCCGGTTTTGGGGCAATCAAATTCGGTTGGGGGAACCATTTTTCACCGGAAGACCTGGAGCGGCTGGATGCCATTCGCGCTGCGATCGGTCCGGATATCCGACTGATGATCGACTTTGGCGCGCCGTCTTATTTTGAGCCGGGTGTCTCCCCAAAAAACGCCATCGCCATTGCTCGGCTATTGGAGAAATACAACGTCTATTTCTTCGAAGAGCCGCTGCTTCCCCACGATTACGGGGGCTACGCTCAGGTGACGCGCCGGTCGCGCACGCTCATCGCCGGCGGCGAAATGCTTTGCCACGCTTACCAATTCGAACGTTTTCTGGATAGCCATGGACTCGATGTAATTCAACCCGATGCGTATCGGATCGGCGTAACACAGACGCTTCAAGTCGCCCGCCGAGCCAATGAGCGCGGAATTCTTTGCGTTCCGCATAGCCCGTGGTCGGCGCTGGCGCTGGCCGCTCATGTGAACGTTCTTGCTTGCGTCCCCAACGGTGTCATGGTCGAGTTTCCCGCGCCCAGCCTGTTCCGCGATACCCGCCGCCATGGCGAAGTCACTCGCATCAACAATCAGGAAATTGTTTCCCATCCTCTAAAGCTGCGCGATGGCTACCTGCCGTTGCCGAGCGAACCCGGGTTGGGGGTTGGCGCATTGAATCACGATGCGATCAACCGGGCGGAATCCCTCGCGGCCCAAGGACTTGAACGATGAACAAAACCCGCGTGCTCATCACGGTGGAATTGGATGGTTTGATCGAGGCGGCGCGCGGCGCCCCCGATGTCGAGATTGTAACGGCCTACGACCGCCCCGGCATGTTGCAACAGATCGACCAAGCCGATGTGGTCTGCTTGGCTCGATTTGATGCCGAGCTTCTGCGCCGCGCCCGCAAATTACGCTGGGTGCATGCGATGATGGCGGGCGTCGAGGGTGTGCTGTTTCCCGAATTCATCAACAACCAAATTCCTCTGACCTGCGTCAAACAGTGCTTTGGCATGCCCGGCGCTCAACATGCAATGGCGTCGATGCTCGCTGTGGTATCAAGGTTGAACGATTATTGGTGGCTGCGATCACGCTCCAAGCTGGAGTGGCGCCTCCCCTGCGAATTGCAGGGGCGAACCCTGGGCATCCTCGGCTTTGGCAATATTGGTCGCACGCTGGCGCAGTTGGCCAAGCCATTTGGAATGCGGATATTGGCTATGGCCCGCACGCCCCATGCTGATCCGGCTCCGGCTGACCAATTGCTGCTCCCCCACGAACTCCCTCGACTTCTGGGAGAATCCGATTTTGTGGTAGTGGCTGTTCCGTTGACGGACCAAACCCGCGGCATGATCGACGAGCCTCAACTTCGGCTGATGAAACGGTCCGCCTGGTTCATCGATATTTCCGGCCGGCCGGCGATCGTCAATCAGGAAGCAGTCATTCGCGCCTTGGAGCATCAATGGATCGGCGGGGCCGATCTGCAATTCGCGACCGCGCCGCCGCCCTTTTCATCACTGTGGACAATGGAAAATCTGATCATGTCGCAATACTCAGCCAACTCGCAAGAAGAAAGCCGGCGGTGCAACGAATTGTTCGCCGAAAATCTGCGGCGATTTCAGAAAGGCGAACCGTTAATGGGGCTGGTCGACAAGAAAGCCGGATACTAAAACTGCCGTCGGCCGCCTGCGCAAGGATGAGTCATCATGACCAAAAGCTTCTCCAGTGTGGCTGTCGTGGTCTGGCTGGTTGCGGTTTCGGCATGCATCGCCGAACCAGCCCCGCAATTTCTGCTGATTGAAGTCGACAATGCCGGCTTGCAACCCATCGGCGCAAAAATGCCGGCGCGCGTGAAGGTGGACTTTCGCCAAATATTGCGGGACCCCGATGGGCGAATCCGGCCCGAGACATTAAAACTTTGGCATCTCGACGCCGCCGGATCCGCCCAGCCCGGTCCAATTCCCGTCCGTTTTGACGATCCCGACCCCAAGCCCGACAGCTTTTATTACGATTTTGTGGGCGGCGGCGGTCAGAGCGGCGATCTGGTCTTTCAACACCAAGTCGATGCGACGCCAACCTCTCACTATCGCCTGGATTTTCAGCAGTGGCATCCTATGGACGGAACCGTTCAACCATCGCCCACGCCGCAGATTGGCGATTATGACATCCTCCGATACGAGCAGGGCGGACCGATGAGCGGCATCTTTCAAACCAAGATTGCCATCGCCGATTGGTACGGCGACGGAAATCTCGACATCATCGCCGGAGATGGGCTGGGACACCTCACCGTCTATCGTAGGCTCGGTAAGGATCCGTATGATTTCGGGGTTCCTGAGCTTCTCAAAGTCGACGGCAAGCCGATCAATTTGGGATTCATGTCGACGCTCGATGTGGCGGACTGGAAAGGCAACGGCAAGCTCGACATCATCACCAGCACCGAGATGTCGGCGCTCTATTTGATTGAGAACATCGGTACGCGGACGCATCCGGTGCTGGCAGCGCCGGTTCCGTTGTTGGACTCTTCGGGGCAGCAGATCAAATCACCTTCGACCCCGTGCAAAGAGTTGAATTTTTTCAAGAAAGATTACGCCCCGATGCCGACAGTTTTTGATTATTTCGGCAACGGCAAGAAAGATTTGATATTGGGCGGGTACATCACCGGCCGGATTTATCTTTACGAGAACGTAGCCTCGTCTGCCAAGGTGCCGCCGGTGCTGGAACCCCGCGGACCGATTCTCGCCGACGATGCTCAGCCGATCGACGTGACCTGGGCCGCTTCACCCGATTTTGGCGATCTGGAGGGCACCGGTCTTCCTGTCATGGTCACCGGTCACATCGCGGAAAACAAAGCCCACTTCCATTGGACCAATGAGCCGTCGCTCTATTTTTACCGCAATAGAGGAACGCGCGCCCGACCGATCTGGACCAAGGCGGACATGGGCTTCCCAAAGCACTGGACCGATTTCCCTCCTGACGTCACCGTGCCGCGCTTCGTGGACTGGACCGGCGATGGAAAGCTGGACATTATGATGAGCGGCCGATCGGAGATCTTCTTTTTCAAAAATGTCGGTACCCCGACCCACCCCAAATTTGAATTCCGCAAACGCCTCGCCATGGCGCATGCACCATTTCTGGCTTGCTACAACTACAACGCGATCGCGCCTTGTCTCGGTGACCTCAATGGCGACGGCCTGCCCGATCTGGTTCGCGGCGGCGCAGGAAACGTTCCATGGGCCGCCATGACCACCTTCGGTAATGCTCCAACCTTCCAGGACCGTGGGCTGCTTACTTCCGAGGGCAAACCTATTTATCATGAATTTGTGCCGGGTGACGACACCTCATTCCCATTCCTCTACGACTGGACCACGCACGGCCTGCTCGACCTGATCCTGGGCGATGGCGATGGATATGTGTGGTACTACAAGAACATCGGAAGCAAGACATCACCCGCATTCGCCCGGGGTGAAAAGCTTCTGACGACCGATGGGCAACCCCTCTGCGTCGGAGAGCCCACGTCCGGCCAGATCAATTCGTTTGAATCGCACAGCGGCAACCGCGCCGTGCCCGCGCCCGCGGATTATGGAAACGGCAGGACCGACCTGGTCTGCTCCAACGCCAACGGGGATGTTTTCTATTATCGAAACAACGGCGACGGACGGTTTGAGCCCGGCGTCCCGATTGCCCACGGCGACAACCGCGCGTTCGTCTGGCCTGTCGATTGGAACGGCGATGGAAAAATGGACCTGGTCATCACCTGGTCTTCAGGTCCTAAGACCAAAATCTTCCTGAACCGCGGTATCGGCCCCGACGCGGTGCCGCAATTCGACCAGGAGGAAATCAAAATGCCCTGGATCCCCACCCCCCGGCCGATTGCCGTCGATTGGAACCGTGATGGGCAGATCGATTTGATCTTCGCCTCTTCGTACGCGGTACTTCATTTCGCGGAACATCACTTTGTGGAACACGGCTACGTCGAAGCGAAATTGCGCGGGCCGTGATTCTAGTCGCGTGGCTAAAACCGGCGCGCAACGGATCGGTCGCGCCGCCGCAGGGATAAGGCGATTAGTCCCGATACGGCCAATGTAACTGTCGCCGGCTCGGGCACGGGAGGGGCATTGGCGCCTTCATGCCATTGGATGTAATCAATGTCCACATCGGGAGTATTACCCGGAATGGGAAAATCGATATCACCGAACCAAATTCGGCTGGTGCTGATTAATTCGCCCCCGGAATGCTGATCCGCAACCGCGGCGACCGGTTTGTTGTCGATGTAAAGATCCCAATACAAGCCGTCGGCGCCGCGCGTGATGCGGTAGGTGTGATAGGCGTCTGTTGTGTCCATCGATATTGAGGCCTGACCAACGAAGGAATACGCCTCTTCAAAAGTCACCTTGTCCGGCGATAGGACAAGCGCCATGTCACCCAGGGTATCGTTAACGACCAGATCAAAACCTTGTTCCTGACTATCCGGCAATACCTTTATGCGAGCCTCGACAGTGACGGGCGTCATATTCGTCCAGCCGCTGGGATTATTCATGACCGCATTGGCGTAGCCATCAAGTCGAGTCGAGCCATCGGGCTGGGCTGTCCAATATTCTCCGCCGGCCAGCGTCCAGCCTGAATTCGCCGGCCGCCCGGACGTGCCGGGATAGCCAAGAGTCCAAGTCTCATTCACTGCGGGAGTGGGAGCCGGCGGTAGCACCCGCGCGGGAAACGTTGGCGCTACCTGGCCCGGCGCCGAAGCTCCACGACGATAATCTACGTAGTGCAGAATGTAATCCGCATTGATCGACGGATCATTCGAATTATCGCCGATCAACACACGCGGATATTGTAAATCGACATTCGACCCGACCGCATAATTCGTATTTCCCTGGCCGATGTCGATCGGCACGGTACTTCCATCGACATACACCAGCACCGTATGGCTATTGGGCAACTGCTCAATCCAGTAGTCGTGAAAGCTGCCGGTGGTGTTGAAGGTCACGGTGTTGCCAGGGTCATTAGGCGCCAAACCGCCAACCTTGATGCTATCCGGCGACAGTTGAACTCCGAATGATCCCGCGTTATCCAGATAGGTCATCGAAAATGCGTTCTGCTCACTGTTAGGTTCGATTTCAACATCGACATCCATGGTAAAGCCATCGGCATTTGACAGAATGGGATCGCGGATCCAGATATTACCCGTCTTGTCCGCATCCGCCGGATTGGTAACGCGATCCACCGACATATAACCGGGGGTGGGAGTGTTCAACTTAAAACTATCGTTTGGCTGGTTCCAATCGTCGTCAATCGCGCTGTCCCATCGCAGGTAATTGGGCACATTGTCGGCGGCGCTATCAACACCGTTATAAGAAACATCCCACGTCTGGCCATTGGCGTGTGAATCAAACAGACTAGCCATCAACGTTTGTGTGGCAATTAAGCTGAACAAAATGGGTTTCCGCCGCCCCACAACCGAGCGAGGCAAAATGCGAGCGCCAATGGATGTGGATGAGGGGTTTCGCATTCCGTGCAACAGCAATCGCCAGCGTTTCCCTTTGTACTAATTGTACGTACAAATGATACAATAACGGGTGTCTCTTTGTCAACGGATTTCCGGCTTCCGGGAGAACCCTCATGAAACGCTGGCTACTGTCCATGATATTGCTGATCGAGTTTGTGCCTTTGGCATCTTTGGGGGGAACGATCCTAGACCTTCCACCGACAAGCGGGGAGATCGATCAGTTTTGGGATAAGACATTGGCACGGGCGGCCAAGGAACCACTTGAAGCTCAGGCAGAACTCGTCAACGAGCCCTTTCAATATGTGAAATACAAGATCACTTATCGCAGTTTAGACGGGGTCAAAATCAGGGCATACCTTGCCAAACCGTATGAAACCGAAGGCAAAACCTCCAGGAAGTTTCCTGCCATTATTACGGCCCCAGGTTACCGCGGCGATGGATGGGGCCTTGAACTAGGCGAATCGCTGCGCGGCTACGTAATTCTGCACGTTTGCCCCCGCTCACAGGGCGAGTCCGCCCAACTCTGGAAAATAGATGGGCCTGACTACCTGACCTGGCACATCGCCAATCCCGAGGGCTACTTCTATCAAGGCGCTTATGTCGATCTTGTCCGCGGCGTAGATTATCTTTGCTCGCGGCCCGATGTTGACACAAACCGAATTGGGGCGATAGGAATAAGCCAAGGGGGTGGGCTTGTTCTAGCGGCGGCGGCGCTGGA
>Ga0182024_10026918_pt1 | contig 10083 bp, 8 predicted proteins | sample P32metaG_FD_120480 | JGI IMG/M metagenome (GOLD analysis project Ga0182024, IMG submission 120480) | Permafrost microbial communities from Stordalen Mire, Sweden - P3-2 metaG (Illumina Assembly) | ecosystem: Environmental > Terrestrial > Soil > Wetlands > Permafrost | place: Sweden: Stordalen...
CCGGAGCAGATGTAAATCGGCTCGCCACGATCGCCTCTTCATCTGTAAAGTGAAACTCGCGGGTCGAAGGACCCATTGAACGGGGGAAGTCATGGACGTCAGGGCCTCAATCCTTAGTGAAGTACACGGTCCGTGGCACACCGAGACCATTGAGATTGACGATCCCCACGCCTACGAGGTGCGGGTCAAGATGGCCTTTTCCGGGCTGTGCCATTCGGACCTGCACTTGCAGACCGGCGCGCTCGCGCAGTCGACCGTCGCCCTGGAGATGATCTCCGGGCGCCCGACCATGTTCCCCATCATCGGCGGACACGAGGGTTCGGGTGTCGTGGACGCCGTCGGCGACGGCGTGACGTCGGTCAAGGTCGGTGACCACGTCGCCACGTCGTTCATCCCTTCGTGCGGCAAGTGCGAATACTGCATCTCGGGGCGACCGTACATCTGCGACATGGCCGCGGGCACCCTGGCCGGGCCGATGATCTCAGACGGTACGTGGCGCCACCACATGGGCGAGACCAACGTTAATCGCATGTGCAACTTGGGCACGTTCGCCGAGTGCATCGTGGTCCACGAGGCCTCGGTGATTCGCGTCGAGTCGTGGTACGACCTTCGCGCCGCCGCGCTCCTCTCGTGCGGCATATCGACCGGCTTCGGCGCCGCCGTCAACCGCGGGGGCGTGAAGCCCGGTGATGTGGTGGCGGTGATCGGGTGCGGCGGCCTCGGGTCGGCGGCGATTCAAGGCGCCCTGCACGCCGGCGCGCGCGCTGTCGTCGCGATTGACACCAATCAGTCCAAGATCGACCGAGCGATGAAGATCGGTGCCACGCACGGTTCGACGACGACGTTGGAAGCGGCGTTCACGATCCTGCCCGACCTGACGTGGGGCAAGAACTGCGACGTGGTCATCATCACGGTCGGAGAGGCCACGAGCGAGATCATTGAACAGGCTCGCTCCATCACCGCGAAGGGCGGCGTCATCGTCGCGGCCGGCCTGGCGGCGTGGGACCAGACTTCGGTCGAACTCAATCTCTTCATGTTCTCGATGATGAATCAGGAACTGCGAGGGACGGTCTTCGGCTCCGAGGCGCCCCGCCTGCAGATTCCCCGCCTCCTTCGACTCCACCACGAAGGCAAGTTCATGATCGACGAACTGATCACCCAGGAGTACTCACTCGACCAAGTGCAAAAGGGCTACGACGACCTGGAATCGGGCGAGAACATTCGTGGAGTCATCCGCTTCTAACGACGTACGCCGAATTTCCCGCCCCCCCGAGCGCTCGGATCCCTCGAGTCAGCCGGCACGGTTCGAGCACGGGGTGGGGAGAATCCCCTACCCAATTCCGGTGAACCCGGGCCAATTGGTGGACATCCCTGATTGCCCCACACCGCCCCGCGCTTTACGATCCAATTAGTAAGGTCTGGCGAAAGAGGATTGTCATGCGAAACCACCAATTCTCAGTAAGTCTGAACTCGTCGCGTGTCAGTTATTACTTGGCATCTCATCTAAGGGTTTCCCCCGGATCTCCAATGGATTAGGCAATTTGACGCCTTGACTTTGATTTGTATATTGAGTAGCATACTGAGTATGTTTAACTCGATGAGGTCCCAATGAGCATTCGTCACTCACTTCTTGCTCTTTTGAGTGAAGGTCCGAAGTACGGCTTCCAGCTGCGCCAGGAGTTCGAGCAGAGCACTGGCGAAGTGTGGCCCCTCAACGTCGGTCAGGTCTATACGACGCTCCAGCGACTAGAGCGCGACGGTCTGGCGGAGTCCGATGACGTCGAAGCCGACGAGCGTCAGAAGAACTATCGCATCACCGCGATAGGGGACGAAGAGCTCGCTCGATGGCTGCGTACGCCACCGGACCTGTCGGAGCCGCCCAGGGACGAACTGGTCATCAAGGTCCTCGTGGCGTCGCGGTTGATGGACGTTGACGTCTTTGACGTCATACAGATTCATCGTCGCTACGTCGTGCAACTGATGCAGCAGTGGACTCGTCTCAAAGAAGACGAGGCGCAGCTCGATCTCGCCTTCGCGTTGGCAGTCGACGCCGAACTCTTCCGCTTGGACTCGGTTATTCGTTGGCTCGATTCAGCCGATGGCCGATTGCGCCGCGCCACCTTAGAACCAATCGGTTCGCCGAAGCAAAACTCTGTCGCCTTACCGAGCATTCGACGCAGGACTGGAGCACACCGATGAGCATTCTTGAACTACACAAAGTTTCCAAGGTTTACGGCCAAGGGGACAACGAGGTCGACGCCATCACGGACATCGAGCTGGTGGTCGAACGCGGTTCACTCGTGGCGATAATGGGACCGAGTGGCTCGGGTAAATCGACTCTCCTGACGATTGCCGGGAGCCTCGAAGAGCCGACCAGTGGTGACGTCATAATTGATGGCGCACGACTCAACGGCATGTCACGCAACGACAAGGCGCGTCTTCGCCGCCGCTCGGTCGGGTACGTCTTCCAAGACTTCAACCTTCTTCCCGGTCTTACGGCTGCGGAGAACGTGTCATTGCCGCTTGAACTCGACGGTGTAGCGATGAAGAAGGCGCGGGCCAAGGGAATTGGGGCGCTCGACGGGCTTGGACTCGCGGACCGTGCGGACAGCTACCCCGACCAACTCTCTGGAGGCGAACGTCAACGCGTGGCCATCGCGCGCGCCGTCGTAGGTGAGCGCAGCCTGCTCTTGGCCGACGAGCCGTCGGGCGCGCTGGACTCGGTCAACGGAGAGTCGGTCATGCGGATGATTCTCAACGCCTGCCACGGTGGCGTCGCCGCGGTCGTGGTGACACACGACGCGAAGCTCGCCTCATGGGCCGACCGGGTGGTGTTCTTGCGCGACGGCAAAGCCGTCGACGAAACCCTGGCGCCGCCGAGTCCCGAAGAGTTGCTCAATCCCAACGTCGCGAACCCGCAATAACGATGGACGCCGTCATCGACCGCCCGAGTTCACGACAGACTGAGGGAGGTGTGCCAGCACGTCGCGCCGTCACGCGATGGGCCTGGCGCCTGTTCCGCCGCGAATGGCGTCAGCAGTTTCTGATTCTCGCCCTGATAACCGTGGCAGTGGCGGCAACGATTCTCGGTTCGGCCGTTTCAACAAATACGCCGCCGTCGAAGAACCTCGGATTCGGCACGGCGGAGTACTCCGTATCGTTCGCGAGTTACGGAACGAAGGCACAAAGCGTCATCGCGAAGATCGATCACGTTGGGACGTCGCAACTGATCGAGAATGAGACACTTTCGATCCCCGGCTCGATCAACACGTACCAGGTCCGTTCCCAAGCGTCGAACGGACACTACGGCGGTCCGATGCTGTCACTCCTCTCCGGACGCTACCCATCAAACGGAGCCGAGGTGGCCGTCACCGCCGGTGTGGCGTCGGACTTTCATCTGTCACTCGGCGACCAATCGCACTTCGCGGGCGTCGAGCGGCGTGTGGTGGGCATCGTGCAGAATCCACAGAGTCTGCTCGATGAGTTCGCTCTCGTCGTACCCGGACAGGTGACGAATCCCGATAGCGTCACGGTGCTGTTCGATGCGCCGCGGTATTCGCTGCGCACGATGGGCAAGGGCGTGCACGTCATTTCTCCGGCGTCGGTGGCCCAGTCGAATCCGCTCAATCCCGAGACCATCTCGCTGGCGGCGTTGGTCCTCGGCATGCTGCTGATCTCCCTCGTCTCGATCGGTGGGTTCACGGTGCTGGCGCAACGCCGGATGCGGTCCATCGGGATGCTTCAAGCGATCGGGGCGACCGATCGTCACGTTCGTCGAGTCATCAGCGCCAATGGCACCATCGTGGGCTTCGCGGGCGCGGTCCTCGGCTTCCTCGTGGGCGCAGTCGCCTGGCTGGCGTATCGACCGCACCTCGAGCAGAGCGCGCATCACGTGATCGCCGTTTTCGCCCTTCCGTGGCTCGTCGTCGGGGTCGCCATGGTCCTCGCCGTCTTCGCGGCGTACTTTGCGTCGTCACGTCCGGCGCGCGCCGTCACCAGGGTGCCCATCGTGGTCGCGCTGTCGGGTCGGCCGGCGCCGGCTCGTCAGATCCACCGCTCCGCGCTACCAGGCATCGTCTTGCTCGTCGCGGCGTTCCTCTTACTTGGTTACTCCGGCGGAACGAATAGCGGTAACGGAAGTGGCGGGGCGCCCGAGCTCCTCTTCGGACTGGTACTGCTGGTGCCGGGACTGATCCTGCTCGCTCCATTCCTGTTGTCGTTGACGGGACGCCTCAGTCGTCGCGCGCCAATCGCCACCCGGCTCGCTCTGCGTGATCTGGCGCGATACCGCGCCCGTTCCGGTTCGGCGCTCTCGGCGATCAGTGTCGGGCTACTGGTCGCGGTCATTGTGCTGCTCGCCGCCGCGTCCCGCTACGCGAATGTCCTCGACTACGCCGGACCAAACCTCACGTCGACGCAGATTGCCCTCCACATTGCTAACCCGCCACATGGTTCTCAACTCGTGCGCCGCAACTCCAAGGGACAACTCGTACCGGTGAAGAACGCGACCTACGAGACCGCCACACCGGCCCAGCTCGCCGCGAGCGCCAAGGTCATCGCCAACGACCTCGGTGCCCGACTGATCCCCCTCGAGTCTCCGAATGCTCAGCTGGTGGGCACGCAAGGCGGTCGAAGTTGGAGCGGACAGATCTACGTCGCCACGCCGCAGCTCCTCAGGGAGTTCGGCATCACGAAGTCCGACATCAGCCCGAACGCCGACATCTTGAGTTCCCGACCAGGTCTCGCGAGCGTCGCGGGCCTTAATTTCCAGTATTCCTCGGGTGGCAAAGCGGCGGGCGCCCCTGGATCGTCGGCCGCCACGAACCAGACCTGTACGCGGGCTGCGGGCTGTAACACCCACCCGGTGATCCAATACATCGGCGCCCTACCCAGCGGCACGTCCGCACCGAACACGGTGATCACCGAGCACGCGATGAAGAAGTACCACATTCAAGCGAGCACCTCAGACTGGTTGATACAGGGCAGGCAGCCCTTCAACGCGGTCCAATTGAGCGGCGCACAGCTCACGGCGTCGAGCGCACAACTCTCGGTCGAGTCGAAGAATCAAGTGCCGTCGTCATCGTCGATCACGTCGACCGCGACGTTGTTCGCGATCCTCATCGCCCTCGCCGTGCTCGGCATGTCGGTCGGGCTCGTGCGCAGCGAGACGGCCAATGACCTTCGCACACTGACCGCTGCCGGCGCGTCCAGTTACACGCGGCGCACGCTGACCGCGGTCACGGCCGGCGCGCTGGGATTCCTCGGCGCGCTCCTCGGCGTCGGTGGCGGCTACATCGGCATGATCGGGTGGTTGCGGAGCAATTCGCTGAACGGCGGGATATCGGCGTTGGGCAACGTTCCAATCGGTGACCTCCTCCTCATACTCTTCGGTATGCCGGCGATCGCGGCGATCGTGGGCTGGCTCTTCGCCGGTCGCGATCCGTCCGGGGTCACTCGTCAGCCGATCAGCTGACCTCACCCGTGCGGCCGGACGCGATCAGAGGTTGCCCGCCCCTGGCTTGAGACCGAGGACGTTGCGCAGTCCGAGCGTCGACTTCGTGATGTGAGGTTTCAACGCGCCAAGAGTACGTGAACGCACCGCGCCACTCATGACGCCAGCCCCGTAGGCGACGTCGTCGGCGACGCCGAGCGGGATGTCGGCGGCGCGAAGACGAGCCGAACGCCAGCGATACGCCGTTCCCACGATGAACAGCGTGAGGGCGCGGCGGCGAAGCTTGGGGTGCAAAGCGCTTAGCAGAATCACCACGCCAAACGTCCGAACGGCCGCGCGTGCCATCAACGGACCGGCGCGAACCATGCCCCGTCCGACGAGCTCGCCCGCCACTTGGTCGGCGTTGTCGGTGGTGGTGCGCATTCGTTCTCGCAATTGATCGCGGGCGGCGTCGATGATACGGAGCCCCACCATAGGCTTGCCGACCAGAGCGCTCACCCACGTGAGGAGCGTCCAGGTATCCGCTCGAAACGGGGCCAGTCGCGAACCGTGCCGCTTGGCGAGTTCGCTCGAGGACTGACCGTAGCGAACGCGCTGGTCCCACCAACCGCGCCACGTGTCACGGGCCTTGTGATAAACGACCACGTCCGCGACGTAGCGAACGAGCCATCCTTGATCGTGAAGTCGCCACACGAGGTCGACGTCTTCGCCGTAACGCAAGGAATCGTCAAAGCCGTCGCCGAAACTACTGCGTCGAACGAGCAGGCACGCGCCGGGTACGAAGTGGACGACCGAATTGGGAATGACGAGTGCGCTGCGATCGCCCATGTCCAAGGGACTGAACTGCTCTTCGAATCGGTCGCGAAGCGTGGGACCCCGTGTGCCTCGAATTCGAGGGGCGACCGCGCCTTCGAGAGGATCTTGGAAGTTCGCCTGTAAGCGCGAGAGCACGTCCAGGGCGTTGTCGAGGGAGACGTCGGTGTCGATGAACCACAACAGCGGTCGCGACGTGGCGAGAGCCCCGGCGTTACGCGCGCCACCGGGCCCTCGATTCTCTTCCAGGCGCACGACGTCGGCGCCGTAGCGTTGCGCGCATCGAGCGACGGCTTCGCCTTCACTCGAGGCGTCATCGACCACGGTGACGTGAAGTCCTCGCAAGGATGCCAGCAGTTCACCGAGCGGGTCACCGTTGTCGTGAATTGGAATGACGACGTCGACATCGTCCGGGTTCGCGGCACTGCGATAAAGGGGATGCAAGAGACCTTGTTGCACGAGCGTGCGAGCGAATCGCTCCTCACCGGCTTGGACCACGTTGCCGTGCACCCATCGTTCCGCCACCGATCGCGAACCGCCAGGTAAACGTAGTAGCCGCCATGGTGATCCGCCGCTCAAGAGATCGCGGTCGAGGAATTTCGCCCCGCCGTCGAGCGTCACTTTGGTACCCGTGGGGATCGGGACCTCGACCGGAAGAGGGGCCAGCGGTAGAAGTTGGCTCACGGTTGGAGTCTGACACGATTTGGTCCGGGACCGGTCGCGGCACCGGTCAGAATGGACAGGTCCGAGGAGGAACGATGCCCACCGAAACGTTGATCGAAGAACAGGTTGTCGAGATTGAAGAGAGTGAGGAGCTCCTCGTCGAAGAGGTCTCCATCGACGGACTCTGCGGCGTCTACTAACGTGACGCTCTCAACCGCCGCCGTCTTTGACCCCAGTGCGCCGTGGCAATTGAACGAGCAGGTGTCGCTGCGTGACGAGTCCTTCGGTGCTCTGGCGTACCACCACGGCACTCGTCGCCTGATTTTTTTGAAATCGCGCGAACTCGTCGATGTCGTTCGCCGAGTGGGTGAGTTCGAGAGTGCCGACGCCGCCCTCGCGGCGCTGGCGCCCGCGGACCAACGCGGACGCTACCTATCGGCGATGACGTCGCTCGTTCGATCGGAGATTCTCCGTGGGCGCTGAGCGTTCGCTACGCGACCGATTCGAGCGCGGTCTGGCCGCGCCAATCTGCCTTACCTGGGAACTGACCTACGCCTGCAATCTCGCCTGCACGCACTGCCTCTCGTCTTCAGGACGGCGCGACCCCAATGAGTTGAGTACCTCCGAAGCCAAAGCGTTGATCGATGAGATCGCGGCGATGCAGATCTTCTACGTCAACATCGGCGGGGGTGAACCCATGATCCGTCGCGACTTCTTCGAACTCATCGAGCACGCGGTGGGACAACACGTGGGCGTCAAGTTCTCGACGAACGGAACTCGCATTGACCAGGCCGCCGCGCGCCGACTGGCGAGCATCGAGTATCTCGACATCCAGGTCTCGATCGACGGCGTCGACGCGCCCACCAGTGACGCGGTCCGCGGCGCGGGCAGTTACGACAGCGCCCGACGCGCCATGGACAATCTGGCGAGCGCGGACTTCGGTCCGTTCAAGATCTCCGTGGTGATGACGCGAGAGTCGATCGAACAGCTCGACGGATTTGAGGGGCTCGCCGCGTCCTACGGCGCGGAGCTTCGTCTCACCCGCCTTCGCCCCTCGGGTCGGGGCGTCGACGTGTGGCAAGAGCTGCACCCGTCGCTCGCACAGAACCGGCGGCTCTATCAATGGCTCCTCGAGCGCCCGAACGTGTTGACCGGTGACTCGTTCTTCCACCTGTCGGCGCTCGGTGAGCCGCTCGCGGGTCTCAACCTCTGTGGCGCGGGGCGGGTGGTCTGTCTCATCGACCCGGTCGGCGAGGTCTACGCCTGCCCCTTCGTGATCCACGAGGAGTTCCGGGCCGGCAACGTACGCAGCTCCGGATTTCGCGACGTGTGGCAGAACAGTGATCTCTTTCGATCGCTACGCGAACCCGGCAACGCTGGGGCGTGCGCGTCGTGTGGTTCGTACGACGCGTGCCGCGGCGGATGCATGGCGGCGAAGTTCTTCACCGGACTCGAGATGAGCGACCCCGACCCGGAGTGCGTCTTCGGTCACGGCGAGACCGCGCTCGCCGCCAAGAAGCTCACGATGCGACCGACGTCGTCACCCGACCACTCGCGAAAGGTCCCGGTCGCCATCTCCGCGCGCTGACTCGAGACGAAATCGAGCGCTCAGGTAAAGTCGCACTGAGTCGGGAACGGGGACGTGATGGCGAGCAAGTGGTTCGAGTCGGTAGCCGTCGCCCAGCGTCGGGCCGAGAAACGCCTCCCCAGATCCGTCTACGCCGCCTTGATCGCCGGATCGGAGAAGGGACTCTCCTCGAGGGACAACCTGGAGTCCTTCGATCTGTTGGGCTTCGCACCGCACGTGGCCGGCAACAAACGCGAGCGCACGATGGCGACGACGGTCATGGGCCAGTCGGTCTCAATGCCCGTGGTGATCTCACCGACGGGGGTTCAGGCGGTCCACCCGGACGGCGAAGTGGCGGTCGCCAGGGCCGCGGCCAACCGGGGGGTGGCGATGGGGCTCAGCTCTTTCGCCAGTCGCTCGATCGAAGAGGTCTGCGCCGTGAACTCCCAGGTCCTCTTCCAGATGTACTGGTCGGGGGACCGCGACACGATGCTCGCGCGCCTAGCCCGGGCCCGCGACGCCGGGGCCAAAGGCATCATCCTCACCCTCGACTGGTCCTTCGCCAACGGGCGCGACTGGGGCAGTCCGTGGATCCCCGACAAGATCGATTGGAAGGCGGTGGTGAGACTCGCGCCGGAGGTGGCGCAGCGCCCCCGCTGGTTCTGGTCTTACGCCAAGACCGGTCACATGCCGGAGCTGTTGACGCCGAACATGGCCAAACCCGGTGAGACGCCCCCCACCTTCTTCGGGGCCTACTACGAGTGGATGCAAAGTCCGCTGCCCGAGTGGGACGACGTGGCGTGGCTGCGCTCGAACTGGGAGGGACCCTTCATGGTGAAGGGCGTCAGTCGCGTCGACGACGCCAAACGCGTCGTCGACCTCGGCGCCACGGCACTGTCGGTCTCGAATCACGGCGGTAACAACCTGGACGGAACGCCGGCTCCGATTCGCGCGCTGCCGGCCGTCGTCGACGCGGTCGGTGACCAGATCGAAGTACTGCTGGACGGCGGTGTTCGACGCGGCAGTGATGTCGTCAAGGCCCTGGCGCTGGGCGCCCGCGCAGTCATGATCGGCCGGGCCTATCTGTGGGGACTGGCCGCGGAGGGCCAGGCCGGCGTGGAGAACGTGCTCGACGTGTTGCGCGGTGGCATCGACTCGGCGCTCCTGGCGCTCGGCAAATCCGACGTGAGTGAACTGTCGCGAAGTGACGTCGTCGCGCCCGATGACTTCTTTCGAAGGTTGGGTTCGTGAGTCGCGTCGCCATCGTGACCGGCGCGGCGCGCGGCATTGGCGCCGCCACCGTCGACGCCCTGGTGAACGACGGCTACCGAGTGATCGCGGTCGACCGCTGTCGCGACATCCCCGAGGTCCCGTACGCGCTGGCGACGTCGGGTGACCTGGACGCCGTCGTCGCGCGTCACGGCGAGTCGGTACTCGGTCTGGTCGGTGACGTGCGCAGCGCCTCGGACATGCAACTCGCGGTCGAGACCGCGACGCGTCATTTCGGCCGACTGGACGCCGTCGTCGCCTGCGCGGGCGTGGTCGCGGGCGGCGCACCGATCTGGGAGCTGACCGACGCCGCGTGGGA
>Ga0182024_10026919_pt1 | contig 10083 bp, 7 predicted proteins | sample P32metaG_FD_120480 | JGI IMG/M metagenome (GOLD analysis project Ga0182024, IMG submission 120480) | Permafrost microbial communities from Stordalen Mire, Sweden - P3-2 metaG (Illumina Assembly) | ecosystem: Environmental > Terrestrial > Soil > Wetlands > Permafrost | place: Sweden: Stordalen...
CGTGGTCGACGGCACTTCCATCGAAACCTTGTCGGTCTCGATCTCGAACAGGTTATCGCCTGGCTTCACCGCAGTACCGGCCGCGACGAACCATTTGGTGATTTTTCCCTCGGCGACGGTTTCGCCGAGTTGCGGCATCAGGACGTCCATATCCACAATCCTCAAAACCGCATCATTTGATCCGTTCCCACAGCACTTCCTGCGTGGTGCCGACCGGACGCAAGATCAACCTGTCGCCGACGAATTCGTAGCCGCGCACAACATCGCCCTTGTCGCCGGGCTGTACGCTGCCCTGGCGATGATGCGTGACCGTACGCGCGCTCTCGTCGACGGAATAGGTGCCGAAATAGGCGATGTGGTCGGCCAGCGCCGCCTTCGCCTCTTCGGCCGTGGGCTCCTTGCCGGCGCGCGTGACTTCTCGATCGGGCGCGACATGGCAGGCCATGTGACCGTGTATGTCGTAGATGATGATGCCCTTCGGATTGCTGCCGCGTTCCGATCGCGGCTTGCCGTCAACGGTCGAGCCGACATAACGCCAGGAACCGATCAGCCGCTGGGCCGCAGTTTGACTGTGTGCGTTCACCAAACCACCGAAATGTATTGCGTCTCCATGAATTCCATCAGGCCCTCATGCGCGCCCTCGCGGCCGAGGCCGGATTGCTTGACGCCGCCGAACGGCGCCGCCGGATCGGAAACTAGCCCGCGGTTCAATCCGATCATGCCGAAATCGAGTTTCTCCGAGACGCGCATGCCGCGGCTTAAGTCCTTGGTGTAGAGATAGGCGACCAGACCATATTCGGTGTTGTTGGCGCGCGTGATCACCTCGTCCTCGGATTTAAAGCTCTGCAGCGAGGCGACCGGGCCGAAAATCTCCTCGTTGAGCATCTTGGAATCGTCGGACACGTTAGCGAGCACGGTGGCCGGATAGAAGAAACCGGGTCCGCCGGGCGCCTTGCCGCCGGTGAGCACCTTGGCCCCCTTGTTCACCGCGTCGGCGACCAGTTCGATGACTTTGTCGAGGCCGTCCTTGTTGACCAGCGGGCCGAGCGCGATGCCGTCATCCAGCCCGTTGCCCATTTTCAGGCCCGACATTTTGGCGGTGAGCTTCTTGGCGAACTCGTCGTGCACCTTTTCGTGCACATAGAAGCGATTAGCCGCGGTGCAGGCCTCGCCCATATTGCGCATCTTGGCGATCATCGCGCCGTCGATGGCGGCGTCGATATCGGCATCGTCGAACACGATGAAGGGCGCGTTGCCGCCAAGCTCCATCGCCGGTTTGACGATCGAGTCGGCGGCTTCGTGCAAGAGCTTGCGCCCGACTTCGGTCGAGCCGGTGAACGACACCACGCGAACGCGGGAATCGTGCAGCATGGCGGACACGACCTTGCCGGACGACCGCGACGGAATGACGTTGACCACGCCGGCCGGCACGCCGGCTTCTTCGAGGATCGGCATCAGAGCGAGCATGGTAAGCGGTGTGTCCGATGCCGGCTTGAGCACGACCGGACAGCCGGCGGCGAGCGCCGGGCCGATCTTGCGCGTCGCCATCGCCGCCGGGAAATTCCACGGCGTGACCAGCACGGCGATGCCGGCCGGTTTGTGATGCACGAGAATGCGCGCGCCGGTGGACGGCGCCACCGAATTCTGGCCGACATTGCGCACCGCTTCTTCGGCGTACCAGCGGAAGAATTCTGCGGCATAGGCGACTTCGCCGCGGGAGTCCGACAGCGCCTTGCCGTTTTCGATGGTGATGAGCTTCGCCAGCCGTTCGGCGTCGCGCATGATGAGTTCGTAGGATTTGCGCAGGATTTCCCCGCGCTCGCGTGGTTTCTTGCCAGCCCAGCCGGGAAACGCGGCTTGCGCGGCGTCGAGCGCGGCTTTGGCGTCTTCGACGGTAGCGCTCGCGACCGACGCGACCTTGTTCTCGGTCGCCGGGTCGATGACGTCGAACCGGCCGCCGTCGGAGGATTTGCGCCACTTGCCGCCGATCCACAGATCGGTCGGAACATTGGCGAGCAGATTGTCGTACATAGCCATGACTCACCTTCTTTCTTCGTCATGCCCGGGCTCGACCCGGGCATCCACGCGACGTTGCCGCTTCATGGCTTGCCGGGACCAGCCCGGCAATGACGCTTATGATTCCATCGACCGCTGCACCCTTTCGATAATTCTGTCGACGCTGGGCAGCGCAAGGTCTTCCAGAATGTCGGCGGCGGGTAGCGGGATGTGCGGCGTGGTGATGCGCACCGGCGGCCCGTCGAGATCGTAGAACGCTTCGTCGGCGACGATCGAGACGATTTCGGCGCCCCAGCCGCAAAGCCGCGGATTCTCCTCCACCGTGAACAGGCGATGCGTGCGCGCGACCGAACCGAGAATGGTCTGCGTATCGAGCGGCACCAGCGAGCGCACGTCGATCACTTCGCAGTCGATGCCGTGCTCGGCCTTGAGCTTGTCCGCCGCGGCGACGGCGCGCGGCACCATCATGGCGAGCGCGATAATGGTGGCGTCGTGGCCTGGCCGCACGATGGACGCGGTGCCGAGCCGGTCGACGATTTCGCCGTCCGGCACTTCGCCTTTGGTCGGATAGAGCGATTTGTGCTCGAGGAAGATCACCGGATCGGGATCGCGCACTGCTGCCGCCATCAGCCCGATCACGTCGCGCGGCGACGACGGCGCCACCACCTTGAGTCCCGGAATCATCATGCACCAGTTCTCGACGCTCTGCGAATGTTGCGCGCCGAATCGCGCGCCGCCGCCGTTGCCGGTGCGCACCACCAGCGGACATTTGACTTGGCCATTCGACATGTAGCGACTTTTTGAAAATTCATTGGCGATGTAGTCGAAGCAGACCGCGAAGAAGTCCGAGAACATGATCTCGGCGATCGGCTTTAAGCCCGTCATCGCCGCGCCCATGGCGGCGCCGAGGATCGCCTGCTCGGAAATCGGCGTATCACGCACGCGCAATGGGCCGAACTGCTCGTAGAGCCCGACGGTCGCCTTGAACACGCCGCCGGCTTTGCCGATGTCCTCGCCGAGGAACACCACGTCGGGATCGCGCGTCATTTCCTGCGCGATGCCGCGGGCGACGGCGTCGCGATAAGTCAATTCCGCCATGCGAAGCCTCCGTCGGCATAGACATCGGTGGTGAGGATATCGAGCGCCGGCGGCGGCGCCGCCTTGCACTTTTCGGTGGCGTCGTCGACCTGCCGCTTCACCTCGGTTTCGATGCCGACGATGATGTCGTCCTTGATGCCGAATTGCCGCAGCCGCTCGCGATAGATTTTGATCGGGTCGCGTTCCTTCCACTTTTCCAATTCGCCCTCCGGCCGGTATTTGGCGGGGTCGGCGCGCGAATGGCCGCTGTAGCGATAGGTCATGCATTCGATCAGCGACGGCCCGCCGCCGGCGCGCGCCTTGTCGTAAGCGTCGCGCGCGGCGCGATAGACGACATCGGCGTCGTTGCCGTCGATGACGATGCTCGGCAGTCCATACGACGCGGCGCGATCGGCGGCGGGATGAGGAACGGCGGTGACGTCGCCGATCGGCGTATATTCCATGTAGAGATTGTTCTCGCAGATGAAGATCACCGGCAGCTTCCACACCGCGGCGAAGTTCAGCGCTTCGTGGAACGCGCCGATATTGGTCGTGCCGTCGCCGAAGAAACAGACCGAGACGTCCTTGGCGCCCTTATATTGCGCGCGCCAGGCCGCGCCGCAGGCGATCGGCAGATGCGCGCCGATAATGGCATAGGAACCCATCACGCCGTGATCGGTCGAGGTCAGGTGCATCGAACCGCCCTTGCCGCGCATCAAGCCGTTGTCGCGCTGCATCAGTTCGCCCAAAACTTTCTCGATCGGCACGCCGCGCGCCAGCGTGTGGGCGTGGCCGCGATAGGTGCAAAACGAAAGATCGCCGGGCTTCATGGCGGCGGCGCAACCGGCGGCGACCGCTTCCTGGCCGAGCGAAAGGTGGCTCGTGCCCTTCACCAGGTTCTGCAGGAACAGGTCGAAGGCGCGCTGCTCGGCCTCGCGGATCTCGACCTGCAGGCGGTACATGCGAAGCCGTGTTTCCTCGCCGATATCGTCGTTCAGACTCGCAGCGGGCGCAAGCGCGCGATCCTCGACCTTGGCCATGAATATCCTCGACAAAACGCCATTTTTATATTTAGGGCGGACGCAACTTAGCGCCAGTTGTGAAGCCCGCGCAATGTCATCCCGATGACGGCAATGGGCGCGGCCAGACCGGCGATCCGCGACCCTTTTCCCGCAATGCCGCTTGCGGGCGGCGTCACGAGTTCCTAATTGACGCAGGCGGGAGATTTCGATGAGCCAGGAATCGCTGGAATCGCGGAAGTCCGGGGATAGATCCCAGGAATACGTTCATCGTTTTTTCGGCGGCCCGCCGCTAGCGGTGCTTGGCCGGCTTGTTCTTTTGTCGATCCTGGTCGGCGTCATTCTCGCCGCGATCGGCCTTGATCCGTGGAATATCATCGAATCGGTCCAGCGGCTCATCGAGCACATCTGGAATATGGGCTTCGACGCCGTGCGCTGGTTGTGGCGCTATTTCCTGCTCGGCGCCGTGATCGTGCTGCCGATCTGGCTTCTGGTCCGATTGGCCAAGGCGCCGCGCGGGCTGTAAGTCTTAAAAGACCCTACTCGTCGCTTGCCGGCGGCGAACCCGGCGGCGGCCCATCGCCGTCTCCGGGCATGGCATTATCGCCGCCCATTGAACGATCCGCGGAATGATCCATCGAATAGTCGCGCGGCCCGCCGCCGCGATGACGCCGGCGCCGCCGATGCAGCGGAAAACGGTCGGGACCGTCATAGCCGTTCGGTCCATTGGGACCATTTTGCGGCCCGTTCTGGCCATGCGAATTCTGCGGGCCGCTTTGACCTTGCGGTTGCTGGGGCTGCGGCTGGCCGCCGGTGATGAATGATGGCAGCCGCTCGACGTCGCCGTCGTGCTCCTGCGGCATGTTTTGCGGCATGTTTTGCGGTCGCGGCTGATAGTGCGGCTGCGGCTGGTGGTGTTGCGGCTGATTGTGCTGCGGCTGATTGTGTTGCGGCTGATTGTGCTGCGGCTGATTGTGTTGCGGCTGATTGTGCTGCGGCTGGTATTGCTGCGGCTGATGCTGCTGATTGTGTTGCGGCTGATGGTGCTGCTGCTCGCGCGGATAGAAGTTCTGCTGCTCGCGCGGCGCGAACGGTTCGCCTATTTGCGGCTGATCGCCATCGTCGTCGTAGCCATCGTCGGAGAGATTGGTGTTCACCCCGCCGCCGGGCTGCTGTTGCTGGTAATAGGGATTGCTCTGGCGAAGCTGTTCCTGCGCGGCGGCGATCAGGCGGAAATAATGTTCGGCGTGCTGATAATAATTTTCGGCGGCAACCGGATCTCCGGAGCTTTGCGCGTCGCGGGCGAGCTGGAGATATTTATCGGCGATGTGCGACGCCGTTCCGCGAATTTTTACGTCCTGCCCGTTGGACTCGTACATTCTCGACAGTGGATTTTGGTGATGATGGCCACCACCCTTGCGATTGCGACCGCGCATACGTTTGTTCTGCCCGTTTCTCATGGTTTGTTGTTCCGCCAACCCCGTTCTAGCTGCGACGGCGCCGATGCCGCCGCTTCTGTTTCACCCAACCTCATGCACTGCCAAATTTGACCCAACGGCTGCGCGCCGCTCGAACGCGCTCCCAAAGTGAACGTCGCATTTGAACGTCGCCCTCAGTAAAGCAGCCCTCAGCGGGGCTTTGGCCGCAGTGTCGCAACCTTTGCTCACGCGCGCCACTTAGTCGATGCGCGCCGAACCGATGAAACTTCGCGGTCTGAATCCTGGCGATCCCGTATTCTGGCGATCCCGTATGCCGTCCAATCCGGCTTTCGCTTTTCTGCCTGACCTGCGCTACCGACCTCTTGGAGCCAAACTCTTCGAGTTATGCTCCGGGCGTTTCGGGCAGCGCGGCATCTCTCATATCGGGCCGATTCCGTGACGGCAAGCTAGTCGGTTCCGGCCAACATTCCAAGTGCTTTTTTGCCCCAAGTGCTTTTTTGCCGGGGTCAAATGCTCACCGCTCATGCCCGTTTAGCGTAACTTTCTCGCAACGAGGGTGCGCGGCACACCGTTAAGATCGGCATGCGGCGGCGACGGCGCAAGGCCCGCGCCGGTCAATAGCGCCGCCACAGGTTCCACCTGGCCGGCGCCGATCTCCACGACGACGATGCCATCGGGTCTAAGCAGAGCGGGCGCGCTGGCGGCAATCGCCCGATAAAAATCAAGTCCGTCCGGTCCGCCGTCCAGCGCGCTATGCGGATCAAACAGCCGCACTTCGGGCGGCAGTTTGGCGATATCGCCAGACGCAATGTAGGGCGGATTGGAGACGATGACGTCGAACGGGCCGCGCAACGCCGCCGCGAGGTCGGTGGCGACATAGGCCGCTCGATCCAGTCGCAGCCGGCGAGCATTGCCACGGGCGACCGCGAGCGCGCTTGCGCTTGCATCGGTGCCGACGCCGAAGGCAGCCGGCAATTCGGTCAAAAGCGCGAGCAGGATCGCGCCGGAACCGGTGCCGAGGTCGGCGATGCGCAGCGGCCGCGTCCGCGCGCCGCCTGTCTCGATGGCGGCGAGCGCGGCGGCGACGAGTGTTTCGGTTTCCGGCCGTGGCACCAAAGTCGCGGCGTCGATGCCCAAATCGAGGCTCCAGAACTCCTTGCGGCCGATAATGCGCGCCACCGGCTCATGAGCGAGCCGCCGCCGCGCCAGCGCGGCGATCGCGGCTGCTTCCGCCGCGCCAAGGCGCCGCGCGCCCGCGGCCGCAAGGCTGGCATGATCGAGCGACAGCGCGTGACCGACGAGGATGCGCGCGTCGAGCTCCGGCATATCGATGCCGGCGGCGCGGAATTGCGCCGTCACGGCGCGCCGCGCACCGGCGACGGTATCGTGCGCCGCCGCCGCACAGACCGCAGTCGCCGACTTCATCGTCAGGCCTCCTCGGCCGCGAGCAGCGCCGCCTGATTCTCCGTCACTAGCGCATCGATGATCTCGTTGAGCGCTTCACCTTCGAGAATCTGCGGCAGCTTGTAGAGGGTGAGGTTGATACGGTGGTCCGACACGCGTCCTTGCGGGTAATTGTAGGTACGGATGCGTTCCGAGCGGTCGCCGGTGCCGACCTGGCCGCGCCGTTCGGCGGCGCGCGCGGCGTCCTGCTTCTGCCGTTGCGCGTCGTAGAGCCGGGTGCGGAGCACGGCCATCGCCTTGGCGCGGTTGCGATGCTGCGAACGGTCCTCCTGCATCGTGACGACGATGCCGGACGGGATATGCGTCACCCGTACTGCCGATTCGGTCTTGTTGACGTGCTGGCCGCCGGCGCCGCTTGAGCGCAGCGTGTCGATCTTCAGATCGGTTTCGTTGATGGCAACGTCGACGTCCTGCGCTTCGGGCAGCACCGCGACGGTTGCCGTCGAGGTGTGAATGCGTCCCGACGCTTCGGTGTCGGGCACGCGCTGGACGCGGTGCACGCCGGATTCGAATTTGAGCTTGGCGAACGCGCCGCGGCCGCGGATTTCCGCGACGATTTCCTTGTAGCCGCCCATCGAGCCTTCGCTCGCGGTCACGATCTCCACCTTCCAGCCTTGATTGACGGCATAGCGCTCGTACATGCGAAATAGATTGCCGGCAAACAAAGCCGCCTCGTCGCCGCCGGTGCCGGCGCGGATTTCGATAATGACGTTACGTTCGTCCATCGCGTCCTTGGGCAGCAGCGTTACTCGCAATTCCTGTTCGAGCGTCGCGCGCCGCGCTTCCAGATCCCGCTTTTCGGTTTCGGCGATGGAGCGCATTTCGGCGTCGGTCGCCGGATCGGCGATCAGGCCGGCGAGGTCGTCGATTTCGTGCTGCGCGGCGCGATAGGATTTGACCGCCTCGACCACCGGCGCCAGCTCAGCGAATTCGCGCGACAGCTTGACGTAGGTTTCGGGCGACAAGGCAGTCGAGAGATCGCGTTCCAGCGCCGCATGGCGGGTGAGGAGCGCATCGAGTTTCTGTTCGGGCAGCATGGTGCACGCTAAGTAAAAGACGCGGCTGGCGCGCGCAACGCCTTAAATCTGCAAGCCGTTATCGGCGGCGAATTTTTCGAGCTGCGCGCGGATCGGCTCGCCGCGATTGCCTTGCTCGATCAGCGGGCTGAGGAACTTGGCGGTCTTGTGGCAGTCCAGTTCGAGCAGCATGGCCTTGACCGGGCCGACCGCGGACGGCGTGAGCGACAGCGAGCGGTAGCCGAGAGCGACCAAGGCCAGCGCGCCGATCGGCTGCGATGCCAGCTCGCCGCACACCGTCGCAGGCTTTTTATGTGCGGCGGCCCGGTCGGCGATGTCCTTGAGCGCGCGCAGCACCGGCGCGGAGAGCGCGTCGAAGCGGTTTGAAACCCGCGGATTGCCGCGGTCGATCGCGTAGAAGAATTGCACCAGGTCGTTGGAACCGACCGAGAGGAAATCGACGCGTTCGAGCAGTTCGTCGAGCTGATAGAGCAGCGACGGCACTTCCACCATGCTGCCGACTTCGACCTCGGCGGGCAGTTTGTGGCCGTGCCGGCGCAAATGCGTCAATTCGCGTTCGACCAGCTCCCTGGCCTGATCGAATTCCTGCACCGTCGAGATCATGGGAAACATGATTTTAAGCGCGCGGCTGCCGGCCGCCCGCAACAAAGCGCGCAGCTGGGTGCGCAGCAAACCGGGACGGTCGAGGCCGAGCCGGATGGCGCGCCAGCCGAGCGCCGGATTCTCCTCCTCGACATTGCGCATATAGGGCAAGAGCTTGTCGCCGCCGATATCGAGCGTGCGGAATGTCACCGGCTTATCGCCGGCGGCATCGAGCACGCTGCGGTACAGCGCATATTGCTCGGTGGTCCGCGGAAAGTTCGGCGCCACCATGAATTGCAGCTCGGTGCGGAACAGGCCGATGCCGGCGGCGCCGGTGTCGGCGATATGCGGCAGGTCGACGCTCAAGCCGGCATTGAGGAGGAGCGTCACCTCCTTGCCGTCTTTGGTGACGCAAGGCTTGTCGCGCAGCGCCAGATATTGCTGCTGCCGCCGCGCCCCCAACCGCACCCGTTCGGCATAGGCCGCCTCCATGTCGGGCAGCGGCCTGATGTGCAGATCGCCGGTCGAGCCGTCGACGATGATGGCGTCCCCTGGATCGGCAATGCCGGTCGCGTTGTCGATATCGCCGACCGCGGGGATGCCGAGCGCGCGCGCGACGATGGTGACATGCGAATGCGGGCCGCCTTCCTCCAAGACCAGGCCGCGCAGCCGCTTGCGGTCATAATCGAGCAGCGCCGCGGGGCCCATCGAGCGGGCGACCAGAATGGCGTTCTCCGGCAGGCTCTCGCGCGACGGCGCATGGTCGCGGCCGGTGAGCTGGCGCATCAGCCGATTGGCGAGGTCGTCGAGGTCGTGCAGGCGCTCGCGCAGGAACGGATCGGTCTGCCGCAACATGCGCGCGCGGGTGTCGGATTGCACGCGCTCGACCGCGGCTTCTGCGGTAAGACCCGTCATCACCGCTTCTTCGAGCTTGTGCACCCAGCCACGGTCATAGGCGAACATCCGATAGGCTTCGAGCACTTCGCGATGCTCGCCGCCTTCGACCACGTCGCCGTGTTCGAGCATTTCGTCGACGCTCGATCGCAACGTCTCGATCGCCGTTTTGAGGTGCTCCAATTCCTTCGGCACGTCGTCGGCGATGAAATTGGTGACGACGACGCGCGGCTCGTGCAGCACGACATGGCCGAGCGCGATGCCTTCGCTCAAGGCCGAGCCTTTGACGTGGACCGAGCGGCGCGCCGCCGGCTCGGCGCCGGGCGGCGCCAGCGCCGAGAGCTCGCCGGAGGCGATCATCTCGGCGAGCACCATCGCGGTGGTTTGCAGCGCCTCGACCTCTTCTTCCGAGTAGGTGCGCCGGGCCCGGTTCTGCACCACCAGCACGCCGAGCGTATTGCCGGCGCGCAGCACCGGCACGCCAAGGAACGAGTGGTAGATCTCCTCGCCGGTTTCCGGCCGGTAGGAGAAGGCCGGATGCGCCTGGGCGTTCGA
>Ga0182024_10026920_pt1 | contig 10083 bp, 9 predicted proteins | sample P32metaG_FD_120480 | JGI IMG/M metagenome (GOLD analysis project Ga0182024, IMG submission 120480) | Permafrost microbial communities from Stordalen Mire, Sweden - P3-2 metaG (Illumina Assembly) | ecosystem: Environmental > Terrestrial > Soil > Wetlands > Permafrost | place: Sweden: Stordalen...
GACATCGATTTACTTGTGTCAGTTTCGTAACACCCTTAGACCCCCTACCAAGGGGTTTACCAACTTCTGCGGATAGTGAGTCTGACCTCGTCAGACTCCCGTCTTGTGAAATTCGCGGTGCAGGTCCCGCGCCAGCCGCCCCGGTATTCCCGGCACCGCCTCGAGCTCCTCGCGCAACGCCTCGAGCACCGCGTCAGGTGACCCGAAGTGCGTCAGCAACGCCCGTTTGCGAGCCGGGCCGAGGCCCGGCAGCCCGTCGAGCACCGATGCCGTCATCGCGCGGTCGCGGCGCTGGCGGTGGTGCGTGATCGCAAACCTGTGCGCCTCATCGCGCAGCCGCTGCAACAGCTGCAGCTCGGGCGTGTCGTGCGGCAGCACCAGCGACGAGGCGCGCCCCGGGATGAAGACCTCCTCGATGCGCTTGGCGAGCGATACCACGGCGACGCCCCGCTGAAGGAAGCCGTCGAGCGCCCTGAGCCCAGCCGACAGCTGGCCCTTGCCGCCGTCGATCACGATCAGGTTCGGCAGCGCGGCGAAGCTCGGGTCGTACTCCTTGTCGTGCGGCGAGCGGTCCTGCTGGGCCTCGAACTGCGCCATCCGCCGGCCGAGGATCTCCTCCATCGCGGCGAAGTCGTCGGGCCCGTCCTCGCCCACGCTGCGCACCTTGAACCGCCGGTAGTCGGCCTTTTTTGGTGCCGCGCCCTCGAAGACGACCATCGACGCGACCGTGTTGGTCCCCATCAGCGTCGAGATGTCGTAGCACTCGATCCGCAGCGGCAGCGCCTCGAGCCCGAGCGCCTGCTGCAGCTGATCCATAGCCTCGGTCCGCTGCTGGCGCCGGCGCTCGGAGCGCAGCTTCTCCTGGTCGAGCGCGAGCCGCGCGTTGCGCTGGGCCAGCTCGAGGATCCTGCGCTTGTCGCCGCGCTCTGCCTCGCGCACCTCGACACGCGAGCCGCGACGCTCGCTCAGGGCGATTGACAGGGGTCCCGCCCGCCCAACGCGCCCCACCGGCCCGTCGCCGTTCGACTCACCTGCCGGACCCGCGACTCCCTGCTCCACCACGACCAGCGGCGGGATCATCATCGCCGAGGCGTAGTACTGGACGATGAACGCCTCGGTGACCTCGGCCGGGTCGGCGTCAGCGGCGTTTTCCAGGTAGAAGCTCTGGCGATCGGATAGCACGCCGTCGCGGACCTGTAGCACCTGCGCGTTGGCCTCGCCCTCGGCCACCGCAACCGCGATGGCATCGAACGTGCCGCCCTGATCGACCGAGACCCGTTGGCGCTCGAGCAGTCGCCGTACGGCCCGCAGGCGGTTACGCTCGCGAGCGGCATCCTCGTAGCGCTGCTCGGCCGCCGCCTGGCGCATCTCGGACTCGAGCCGCTGCTCGATCTCCCGGTAGCGGCCTGACAAAAACGCCACGACACCGTCGATCCCGGCGCGGTAGTCCTCCTTGCTGACGTATCCGACGCAGGGCGCCTCACAGCGCTTGATGTAGTAGTCGAGGCACGGCGAGCCGCTACCCCGGCCGGGTTCGGGGCCGTCACAGGTGCGAAACAGGAAGACCTTGCCCAGCACCTCCAGCGTCGCCCGGGTGCGCTTCGCGCTCGAGAACGGGCCGAAGTAGGCGCGATCCCGGCGGTGGCGCTCGCGCGTGAAATACACCCGCGGGAAGTCCTCGTCGAGGCTGATTGCGATGTACGGGTAGGACTTGTCGTCCCGCAGCCGGATGTTGAACCGCGGCTGGTACTGCTTGATGAAGTTCTGCTCGACGAGCAGCGCCTCGGACTCGGTGTGGACGACGAGCGCCTCGATGCGGTCGATCATCGGCAGCAGGTCACGGCCGGCGCGGGTGCTCGGGTTCGAGAAATGCGACGCGACGCGCTTGCGGATCGAGATCGCCTTGCCGACATAGATGACCTTCCCGGCGGCATCGTGGAACAGGTAGACGCCCGGTTCGTCAGGCAGTTCACGGCGGCGCTCGGCGGAGACGATCGACATGCCTTCGAGTCTATTTATGCCCGGCAGACGCGGCGCTCGTTGGCCCGCGCAACGGTTCTGAACCGGTAACGGGGACAGCAAATCCGCGGCACCCACGGCACCGAAACTTAACTTGACTGATTCCAGAAAAGCCGCGACACTCGAAGAAGTGCCGACCAGCCTCGAGATCGAGCGCACGTTGCGTGCCGCCGAGCTGCGCGTGACGCGTCCCCGTATTGCCGTGCTGAACGCCGTGCACGCTCACCCGCATGCCGACACCAACTCGATCATCGAGTCCGTGCGCGTGCAACTTGGCGAGGTATCGCACCAGACCGTCTACGACGTGCTGGAAGTGCTCACCAACACCGGCCTGCTGCGGCGCATCCAGCCCTCGCGCTCGACCGCTCGCTACGAGGCCCGCGTCGCCGACAACCACCACCACATCGTCTGCCGACTGTGCGGCGCCGTTGCCGACGTCGACTGCGCCTCAGGCGTTGCACCCTGTCTGGCTCCGTCCGAGGATCACGGTTACACGATCGACGAGGCCGAAGTCATCTACTGGGGCTTGTGCCCCGACTGCGCGGGCCGCGGGCACGACCATCAGCACCACCACACCGACCGATCCCGAAAGGACCCCAGTGTCTGAGACCACTGAAGGCGCTACATACGACGTGAACGACGTGACTGCCTCAGGCGGCTGCCCCGTCGTCCCCGATGGCCTCACGCACCCGCTCAAGGGCGACGCCAACAGCGACTGGTGGCCGAACCGCCTCAACCTCAAGATCCTCGCGAAGAACCCCGCCGTGGCGAACCCGCTCGGCGACGACTTCGACTACGCCGCCGCCTTCAACAGCCTCGACCTCGCGGCCGTCAAGCAGGACATCGCGGAGGTCCTGATCACCTCCAAGGACTGGTGGCCGGCCGACTTCGGCAACTACGGACCGCTGATGATCCGCATGGCCTGGCACAGCGCCGGCACATACCGCATCAGCGACGGGCGCGGTGGCGCCGGCACCGGTCAGCAGCGCTTTGCGCCGCTCAACAGCTGGCCGGACAACGTCAGCCTCGATAAGGCCCGGCGCCTGGTCTGGCCGGTCAAGAAGAAGTACGGCAAGGCGATCTCGTGGGCCGACCTGATCGTTCTCACCGGAAACGTAGCCCTCGAGACGATGGGCTTTGAGACCTTCGGCTTCGGCGGCGGTCGCGTCGACGCCTGGGAGCCCGACGACGACGTCTACTGGGGCTCCGAGACGACCTGGCTCGGCGACGAGCGCTACAGCGGTGACCGTCAGCTCGAGGAGCCGCTGGCGGCGGTGCAGATGGGCCTGATCTACGTCAACCCGGAGGGCCCTAACGGCGACCCGGATCCGCTGGCGGCTGCCCGCGACATCCGCGAGACCTTCCGGCGCATGGCGATGAACGACGAGGAGACCGTCGCGCTAATCGCCGGTGGCCACAGCTTCGGCAAGACCCACGGCGCCGGTGCGGGCGAGCACGTCGGCCCCGAGCCGGAGACCGCCCCGCTCGAGCTGCAGGGCCTCGGCTGGCAGAGCAGCTACGGCACCGGCAGGGGCGCCGATGCGATCACTTCGGGGATCGAGGTCACCTGGACGACGACGCCGACCAGATGGAGCAACGACTTCCTCGAGAACCTCTTCGGCTTCGAGTGGGAGCTGGAAAAGAGCCCCGCAGGCGCGTATCAGTGGGTGGCCAGGGACGCGGAGGCGACCATCCCCGCGCCCGATAACGGCGGTGCGCCGCGCAGGCCGACGATGCTGACGACCGACCTGGCACTGCGCCTCGACCCGATCTACGAGCCGATCTCCCGCCGCTTCAAGGAAAACCCGGACGAGCTGGCAGACGCCTTCGCACGTGCATGGTTCAAGCTGACCCACCGCGACATGGGACCGGTAGTCCGCTACCTCGGCCCCGAGGTCCCGAGCGAGGAGCTGCTGTGGCAGGACCCGCTCCCGCAGGCCTCAAGCGAGGTCATTGGCGCCGCGGAGATTGCCGCTCTCAGGCTGCACATCCTCGATTCGGGCCTGACCGTCTCGCAGCTGGTGTCGACCGCCTGGGCTGCCGCGGCGTCGTTCCGCGGCAGTGACAAACGCGGCGGCGCCAACGGCGCCCGCATCCGCCTCGAGCCGCAGCGCAGCTGGGAGGTCAACAACCCCGCCGAACTCGCGGTCGTGCTCGCGAAGCTCGAAGATATCCAGTCGGTCTTCAGCGACGGTGGCAAGCGCGTGTCACTGGCCGATCTGATCGTGCTCGCCGGGTGTGTCGCGGTCGAGCGCTCCGCGGCCGAGGCGGGCTACGAGATCGAGGTGCCGTTCACCCCCGGCCGCGTCGACGCGAGCCAGGAACAGACCGACGTCGAGTCGTTCGAGCCGCTCGAACCGAGGGCAGACGGTTTCCGCAACTATCTCGCCGCCGGCAACCGCCTCCCTGGTGAGTATGTGCTGGTCGACCGCGCCAACCTGCTCAACCTGAGCGCCCCGGAGATGACCGTGCTGGTCGGCGGTCTGCGGGTGCTCGGCGCCAACTACGACAACTCGTCGGTCGGCGTGCTGACCACGACCCCCGGCACGTTGACGAACGACTTCTTCGTCAACCTGCTCGACCTCGGGACCACATGGAAGCCCGCGTCGCCGGACTCGTCGAGCTTCACAGGCACGGGCCCCAACGGCGAGGCGTGGACCAGCAGCCGCGTCGACCTGCTGTTCGGCTCGAACTCGGAGCTGCGCGCCGTCGCCGAGGTCTACGCCAGCGACGATGCCGGCGAGAAGTTCGTGCACGACTTCATCGCCGCCTGGGACAAGGTCATGAACCTGGACCGGTTCGACCTCGCCTGATTCATAGCGTTGGCCAGTCGGGGTGGTCCCGCTGGACCCCCCGACTGCTGCAGCGCCCGGGTCCGAGCACTCGGATCCGCGCCGCCCTCAGTACTCCTGCGTCGAGCGGTACAGCGCGTACAGCGCATACCCGCAGGCGGCGAGCACCACAAGCCAGACGACGGTACCGATGCCGCTCTCCCAGAGGCGGTCGGCGGCGCTGAGCGTGAGCGTCGCGACGCCGAGCGCCACGTAGAGCGCGGTACGGCGGCGCGTGCCGAGTGAGTAGAGCTCGGTGCGATGCTCGCGGTACAGGCGTGAGGCGATCCAGGCGAATGCCCCCAGGAAGGCGAGCGAGATCAGCTGTGTGAGGAAACTGAGCGCGAAGTCGCCGGTGTTGTGCAGCGCGTAGACCACCGTCGCCAGCGCGACGATGATGAGCACATTGCGAAAGTTGGTATCGAGCTTCAAGGACGCCTGGCCTGGTTCAGCGGAACGCTGTCAGACCCAAGGGTACAGCCGGATTCGCGGGCGCCTCGGCGTTGATGGCCGCGGCGGGCTCGACCTCGTCGCGCTCGGCCTCGGCGCGCTCGGGTTCGACGCGCTCGGGCACGACGCGCTCGGGCGCGAAGCGGTAGCCGACGCCGAAGTGGGTATGCACGTAGCGCCACTCCGGTGAAATCCGCTCGAGCTTGTTGCGGAGCTTGCGCACGAAGACGTCGACCGAGCGGTCGCCACGCACCATCGTGTAGCCCCAGACGCGCTGGTAGATGACCTCGCGCTCCAACACGCGTCCCTCGGCGGAGGCGAGCTGGCGCAGCAGGTCGTACTCCTTGCGTGAGAGGCCGGCCGGCTCAGAACCGACGTAGGCGTCGAACTGGTCCGGGCGGATCGCGAGCTCGCCGGCGATCGTTGGCGCGTCGTCGAGCAGGGCCTCGCCAACGCGCCGGCGACGCATAACCGCCTGGATCCGCGCGATCAACTCCTCGGGATGGCACGGCTTCGTGACCCAGTCGTCGGCGCCGGCGCGCAGGGCGCGGACGCGGTCTGCGACCTGCGCAGGGCCCGACACGACAAGGATCGCCAGTCCCGGCATCGCCACCCCGATCCGTTCGATGTACTCGAGCCCGCTCAGCGTCGGGTTCAGCACCAGCGCGTGGACGCGCATGGCGGCGAGCTGATCGGGCCCGGGTGCGTAGGACAGGACCTCGTGATCCCAGCGGAGCGCCTCGAAACGACGAACCATCACCGTCACAAGGCCACTGTCATCGTCGACAAGGGCGATCCGCACCTGCCGGGCCTCGGTGGGCACTGACATCGTGAAATTGAGTCTAGAAGGACGCCCCGACGGGACTATGGCTCCACATGCCGGCTGTTGGGACGTTCGGGCGCCAGCGGTTCCGAAGCGCTGGCGCCCTGCGTCCTCGAGTCAGTGGAGGAGGGTCAGATTGTTAAAACCATCGTCGACGAAATACATCCCGTGGCGTCCGTCGGGTGTCAGCCCGAACAGCGACCCGGCGCCGAACGCGGTTTCAACCGTTTTAGCGTCGACGACATTCCCGGCCGGGCTCAGCTCGACGAGGTTGCCGTCACCTGCGTTGGCCGCCACGAGGTCACCGCCAGGGACGCGCGTCAGGCCGAGCGGGCCGTTGAGCGGGGCGCCGCTCGCGACGGTGGTGCCGGCGTGGTGAGCCGTCGTCTTCCGCCTGAGCGGGTTCGAGATCGCGGCGATCCGGTTGCCGAGGGTGTCGGCCACGTACAACGTGCCCCGGTCGAGTGCGACGCCGGTCGGCCCGATGACGAGCGCAGCGGGATCGGTTCGCTCGCGGAACCCGTCAGCGATCACCTGATCAGAGACGACCGTCGGCATCGAGCTGCCGTGCCGGAACGCCAGTCGAAGCCGCGAGACAGTACCGCCGTTGACCACGCTGCCGCCCGCCGCAGCGGTGCCGTTCAGCACGTTGCTGACGAATAGCGTCACCGAGTCGCCGTGGTCGGCTGCGGTCATGTCCCATGGGCCGTTGATCGTGCCCCCCGAGATCGTGTCGATGACATTGCCGCTGCTATCGAGCACAAGCAGACAACCGGACCCCGACGATGTGGTGACCCCGTCTGTGGTTGTCGTTGGCAGGCTGCCGACAATCACGTCCCCGTTGCGGAGCGCGACCAGTGCCGTGGTCAAGCCGATGCCACCAGGGCAACCGGACGCGGGGGTCATCGTCGGATCGATCGCGGCGAACAGGCTCAGCGAGCCGCCCGGCGTCAGCTCGACGATCGTCGTGCCGGTGCCCTGGAAGTTGGACGAAGCGTTGAAATTGCTGACGAGTACGTCTCCAGCGACTAGGTTTCCAGTCGTCCCGGGAACGACGGCGATGCCGTACGGGTTGATATCTCCGTTGGCGGGCACGGTGCTCCCGACCACGTCCAAGGTCGAGAAGCGGCTCAGGAAAGGCCGCCGGCCGGCGGCCTGGGCGATGGCCGGGAAGGCCGCCAACACGGCGATGACGGACAGTAGCTGCCAAACTTTGAAGCGAAGTCTGGGCACGGGGTGTCTCCCTTCGACGAGGTTGTCACCTATAGGACACTGCCGCAGGCCGGTTCCTTCCCGATGACGCTTACAAATCGTGGCCGAGCCCGGCGCCGAAGCTGAACGGTTCGACGCGGTCGGGAAGGAAGTGGGCGAGCGCAGCGTCTTATCGGTTAACCCACACAACTCGATCGTTGGAGAAAAGCGATGAAAATACGTAGAGCCCTGATTGTGCTGGTAGCGCTTGCGGCGCTCGCCATGGCCGCCTCAGCGCTTGCCCAGTCCGGCCATTCGGCCGCGTCGACGGTCGTCACGACGAAGAAGACAGCGTTCGGGACGATCCTTGTCACGAGCTCTGGCAAGACCCTGTATCTCGATGCAGGCGACAAACCGGGGCACCCCGCCTGCAAGGGCAGCTGCCTTTCGATCTGGCCACCGTTGAAGGCGAAGGGCACACTCAAGGCCTCGGGTGGCGCAAAGCCGGCTGACCTCGGCACGACCAAGATCGCCGGCGGAATCAAGCAGGTGACGTACAACAAACATCCGCTGTACACGTTCGCGTCAGCCGGCAAGGGCACCAGCGGCGAGGGTGTGAACGGCTTCTACGTCGTGAGCACGACCGGCCACAAGATCACCAAGCGCAGTACCACGACTACGACCGGGACAACGACGACGTCGACGGGCTACGGCTACTGACGGCTCGCGGTACCGGCGCTGCGGGCGGACTGCCATCCGACCGCAGCGCTGACCGCGTCGAACATACGGTCCTCTCACGGCCGTGCCTCGAGGGTGGCGGCGTCGCGTTCAGCTTGTGTCGGCCGGTGGTAGGCCGAGCTGCCGGCGAATCGTGTCCACGGCTCGCTCGACCGGCACGTTGGCTGCGTCCAGCTGGCGCTCGTAGGCGTGGAGGCGACGCAAAGAGGTGGACGCCGCCGCGGCAGCTGTCAATTTCGCGCGGGCCTGGTTGATGCGGTAGAGCTCGCGCGCAACGCGTTCGATATTGGGCGGGAACTTGATACGCAGCAGACGACGGTCAAATAGTCGCTCTGTGGACGCAGCGTTACGCAGATCGGCCTTGGCGGCAGCGAGGCGGTTGCGGTCACGACCCTTCAGCGGATCAAAGTCCGACTCCAGGCGCCGGTTTCCGGCCCTTGCGATCACAAGGTATTGAGCCGCAAGAACGCGGCGAGATGCAACGGCCACCTGGCCATTGGTCGCAGCGGTCGGAGATGCCGCGTGCGTCTGCGCACCAGCCTGAGCCGCACACCCGGCGAACAGTGCGACAAAGCACGCCACTGTCGCGGCGACGGTGGTGCGCGGGAGGCGGTATTTGGCCACGGCGGCGGCTGGGCTCACTGCGCCCAGTAGGCCCCCGTGACTCGCATCCAACCTGCCATCCGTGAGCACGCAGAACTCAGACAGATCGCGCCGGCCCAATTCGGAGGATTCGGCGTTCTTGTCACCGGCAGCAGCCATCTGGTCCCTATCGATGTGCTCAACCCTCTCCATCAAAGACGCACTAGCGCCCAGAACCTTCCCGCCGCGACCAGCGAACCACGCACACTACACCCGAGCCCGACTGCTCCGCCACCGGCAAGGAGGCCAACAGAAGCGACGATCGAGGGACAGCCAGTCGACTCTCACCCGCCCACTCTCTCAATGGCGAAGCGCGAGCGCGAGGTGAGCGAACGTGGAGATGATGTAGGCGAGACCGAGCAGGTGCCGGAACCAGTTCACCCCGTGGGCGAGTTCCTCGTACGCCCAGATCGTCATCGCCAGATAGGAGACCGCCTGGGCATCAAAGTGCCCGACGCCATGCAGCATCGCAGCGACCTGACCCGCCACGAAGGCGGCGATCAGAGCGTTGTTCGGAAACTGGGCAATTGGGAACCGACGAGGCCAACCAAACCCGCGCACGCGCCGATACACAGCCAAAGCCTCCGTTCGATCCATCACCAGCTAAGACGCCCGGCACACGGCGATCCTTCCGTCAATCGCTGGATTCGGGCTAGGCCGTCACCGTTTCCAAACCCCCAACCGGGGGTTTGGCAACCGCGTCGGAGGCGAAGCGCAGCTCGAACTCGAGACCGCCCGCGGGCGGGGCGTGACCCGCGATCCTGGCGGTGTGCGCGACCGCCACCGCCCGCACGATCGACAGTCCCAGCCCGAGGCCCCCGTCACGGCCGCCGACGCGCTCGCCGGTGCCACGCCGGAACGGTTCGTACAGCTCCTCGACCCGGGCGGGGTCCACGACCTCGCCGCCGTTGGCGATCCAAAGCCCGGGCGCACCCTCGAGCTCGCCGGTGCGGACCTTGATCCAGCGCGCCTCACCGTCGTTGTGGACGATCGCGTTATCAAGCAGGTTTGCGACAAGCCGCTCCAGAAGGGCCTCGTCGCCGACGACCACGGCGGGCTCGAGCTCGCTCTCGACGGCGATCCCGTCCAGGCGATCCTCACGTATCAGCAGTGCGTCCTCGACCAGCGTCGCGAGGTCAACCGTCTCCCCTCTCGCCGCGCCCGCCTCGCTGCGCGCGAGCGTCAGCAGCGCGTCGAGCAGCCGCTCCTGCTGCTCGGTCGAGACGACGACGCGTTGGCAGATCTGACGCAGAGACTCGACGGAGACGTCGGGGTCGGCCAAAGCCACCTCCAGCAGCGTGCGCTCGAGCGTGATCGGGGTGCGGAGCTCGTGCGAAGCGTTGGCGACGAACCGCCGCTGCGAGTCGAACGCGCCCTCCAAACGTCCCA
>Ga0182024_10026921_pt1 | contig 10083 bp, 7 predicted proteins | sample P32metaG_FD_120480 | JGI IMG/M metagenome (GOLD analysis project Ga0182024, IMG submission 120480) | Permafrost microbial communities from Stordalen Mire, Sweden - P3-2 metaG (Illumina Assembly) | ecosystem: Environmental > Terrestrial > Soil > Wetlands > Permafrost | place: Sweden: Stordalen...
CACATGCATGGCCTTGCGAACCTTGTAGACTCCGTAGCCGACTACGGCCACCACCATGACCACCAGGAAAGCAAAGATGCCCACAATGATGAGGATGATCTTGAGCGCGCTGTTGCCTCCGGACTTGGGCGGCAATGCAACGGGTTGGGGCGCGGCTGCGTAGGGCGGGGCTACCGGTTGGTACTGCGCGGCGATGGGTTGGAACGGCGGCGGCGGCGGCGCGCCTTGACTTCCAGGATTCTCAGGCAATTCGGCCACGATCATCTCCTTGCTGGTGCGCCCTTCTGCAGGACGCACATATTCCTTTTTTCGGATTCCAGCCAATATACCTCAACTTCCTCGCCGATGGCCCGATTTTTATCGGCGCTTGCATCGGCCTGTGTCTTTGCCCGGCGGTCTGGGCCGCCGCATCGGGCCACCCGCAGGCTGATTGGAGCGGCGTCCAGCCCGTTGCGCAACTCGTTGCCATTCACAGGTTTCTCACGTCAAACTGGCATGGCGCCGTCCGTAAAACTGTCTCCCGTTTGTTTCGTTTTTTGTGCAGTTCTTGTGTCCCTGACCAGCGCCCCGGCGCAACAGCTCACGCCGCATCCCATTCATCTCGCCAACGGCAAATCGCTGGTCCTGAACCTGCCTGCGAACTTCACCATCGACGTAGCCGCACAGGGATTGAAGCGGGTTCGCTTCATGGCCAGGTCGCCCGACAACCGCATCTTCTCGACCGACATGCACGACCTTGGCGACAACAAGCTGGGTAAGGTCTACATCCTCGACGGCTGGAACGAAAAGACGGCGAGGTTCGCGAAGATTACGCCGTACCTCGATCATCTGCGCAACCCAAACAATCTCGCCTTTTATACGGAGCCGGCGCAGGACGGAAAGCCGGGCCAATCCTGGCTCTACCTTCCGCTGACCGACCGCCTGCTGCGCTACAAGTACAACCCCGGCGATAACGCTCCTTCCAGCCCTCCCGAAGTGCTGGCTCACTATCCCGATTACGGGCTCAACTACAAATACGGCGGCTGGCATCTTACGCGCACCGTCGCTTTCGCAACCCTGCACGGCAAGACGCGCCTCTACGTCACGGTGGGCAGCTCCTGCAATGCCTGCCGGGAGAAGGAAGAGGTGCGCGCCACGTTGACCGTGATGGATCCGGACGGTTCGCACCAGGAGATTGTGGCTCGCGGCCTGCGCAATGCCGTGGGGATGGAATACATTCCGTCCATCGACGGCGGCGCGTTGTTTGCAACCAACATGGGGGCGGACCACCTTGGCGATGGCGATCCCGAGGACACTTTCTTTGAGATGGACAGCGAGACACACCCGGTTCCACCGGGCTCGAACTACGGGTGGCCGACGTGCTACTTCGACCACGGGCAGGCTCATGCCGACCACTTGATCTCCGACCCCAAGCCCACGGATCGCGTTGTTCCCGCGCCGCCGGCCGGGCCGCCTCCGCCGCAGTTCGACTGCACAAAGATTCCCGCCGTCTATACCACCTTTGCGCCGCACAGTTCACCGCTTGGATTGGAGTATTTCGACGGCGCGAACACGGCGCTCGCCGGCTCATTTCTCGTCGCGCTGCACGGCGCCAGTCACCCCGAAATCGGCACCGGCTATCGCGTGGTCCGCTTCGACGTCGCGCACCGCAAGCCGCAGGAGTTCATTTCCGGCTTTTTGGTCAACGGCAAAGTCACCGGACGGCCATGCGGAATTCTGCGCACCGGGCCGGATGCTTTCCTGCTCACCGACGATCACGACGGAGCGATTTACTACGTCCACCCGAAATAGGCGCCGGGGCGCGCTCGTGCGGTCAGTTGGCGTGTCTGTCCTGGAACCCCATGCTCAGCATGATGCTCATTGCAACGATGCCCGCAAAGAAGACGACGAGCGCTGTGTCGCCGCCAATAGAAACTCTTCCGGCACGAAAGAGCATGTATCCGACGGCCAGATTAAGCAGCGCCCACAGAACGTTCACGGTTGGCGAGGACAATCCCTTTCCGGGTGGGTGAGCGAACGGCGTGGGGAAACGGTCACCTGAAATGCCGTACACAAAATGAGGCACAACATTGGCGAGAAACGCTCCCGCAAAGAAGCAGGCTATGTAGTGGTACCAGTTCACTCTCGGTTCTCCTTTCGGTTTCAGCTCGTTGCGTGGTGTCTATCATCCATAGTGTCTATCATTGGCCTGCTTTCGCCCGGATAAGCTTCTCCCGCTCCTCATAGCCGATCGCTTTCCGCCATCATCAACCCGCTCCGCCGCATTACCATCAAGAGGGTAGGGTTTTCCTCCACTGGAGTGCGAACGCCATGAAGATGCGGCCGGGTACACAAACGGGATTTCTGCTTTGCGGCAAGGAATGGATCGATGGAGAGCCGCTTGAAGTCCGCTCGCCCTGGGACCAGAGCCTGGTCGGTCGCGTCTCCATCGCCACCCGCGCCGATGCCCGCCAGGCCGTGAACCACGCCTCGGCGAGCCTCCGCCGCACGCGCGCTCTGCCACGCTGGAAGCGCCGCGAAATCCTCGAGGACGTTGCCGCAGCCCTCATCGAGCAGAAAGAGCGCTTCGCTCAACTGATGGTCGCTGAGGCCGGCAAACCCGTCCGACTGGCCCGCGCCGAGGTCGATCGAGCCGTGCTCACCTTCAAGACCGCGGCGGAAGAAGCGGCCCGCCTGGGCGGCGAAAGCCTTCCGCTCGACCTGACCGAAGGCAACGAAGGCCGCTGGGGACTGGTGCAGCGTTTCCCGGTCGGCCCAGTGCTGGCTATCACCCCGTTCAACTTCCCGCTCAACCTGGTCGCCCACAAGCTTGCTCCCGCCATGGCTGCCGGCTGCCCCATCCTTCTGAAGCCCGCGCCGCAGACGCCCTTCACGGCACTCGCACTCGGTGAAGTCATTCTCAAGGCCGGCTGGCCGGAAGAAGCCCTCGCCGTTCTGCCGCTCTCGAACGCCGATACGGCCTGGCTGGCCGAAAAGGAAGACCGCATCAAGCTTGTATCCTTTACCGGTTCGGCCAAAGTGGGCTGGGAGCTCAAAGCCCATTCCGGCCGCAAGCGCGTGCTGCTCGAACTCGGCGGCAACGCTGCCCTCATCGTCCACAGCGACTGGCACGATTTGGACGAAGCCGCTCTCCGCAGCGCGCATGCTGCCTTCGGCTACGCCGGCCAGTCCTGCATTTCTGTGCAACGTGTCTTCGTTGAACGGAAAATCTTCCAGACCTTCCTGTGGAAGCTGGTGGAGATCACCGCCAAGCTGGTCTCCGGCAACCCCTCAGACGAAGCTACTGAGGTGGGACCTCTCATCCGCCCCGCGGAAGGCGAGCGCGTCGACAACTGGATCAAGGAAGCTGTTGAAGGCGGCGCCAAGCTCATTGCCGGCGGCGAGCGTCACGGCTCGCTCATCGCCCCCGCAATCCTTACCGGCACCAAGCCGGGCATGAAGATCCGGGACGAAGAGGCCTTCGGGCCCGTGGTGCTGATCGAGCCCTACGACGACTTCGAACAGGCGCTGGCTGACGTCAACCACTCCCGATACGGCTTGCAGGCGGGATTGCTAACCCGCGATGCCGGGCGTATTCTCACTGCCTATCGGGAATTGGAAGTCGGCGCTCTGATCGTCGGCGACACCCCGGCGTGGCGGCTGGACCCCATGCCTTACGGCGGCGTAAAGGATAGTGGCCTGGGCCGCGAGGGGATTCGATCGGCGATTGAAGAGATGACGGAACCCAGAATGCTGGTGATGTCGGGGCTGAGTTAACGGCGTGTGGATTGTTTGTGCGTCTTCAGAAAGGCAAAAAAGCGCCCCCCGGTTATGCTTGTCTGGATGAATTCCAGATCTGCTCAACCGAAGGGGCGAGGAGCCGCAATCACAAGAAAATGGGCCGTCCAGCTAGAACGTCTGCACACGGATCGCTCCGTCTGGAAACATCCTGCTCTGGGCGCATCTTCTGGACCGAAACCCAATATAAGAGGCGCCTTCCGATTTCAATAGGTTCCATCGGGTACCATTTCTCGCCGATCGAGGCTAAACCTTTATCAGAATTCAGGTTAATGCACAGTAGACAACTGCATTTCAGATACGTATTATACGCAATACAGTTTGATTCATTCACCTTGTAGCACTGTAGTCTGCCGCGCACGAATCCACGCTCCAAGTCCCCAGTCTTGCCCTTGGCCGCAGAAGCTTCCGTGCTGCATCAGTCAGCTCATGGGAATGATTCCCGACTGGAGGAGCCGGGCATGCCCGTGGGCACAAGACAAGTGCAGGAATCCGCGCAGCCCACCCCTGCTCCGGAAGCCGCAGTCATCCGCGAGCAACTGGAGCGTCTGCTGGCTCACCCCCTGTTTTCAAACAGCAAGCGCTATCCGGTGCTGCTGGCCTATACCGTAGAACAGACGCTGAAGGGCAACGGAGCCGAGCTAAAAGAACGCAGCATCGGCATGGAGGTTTTCGGGCGATCGCCGAGCTACGATGCCAATGCCGACCCGGTGGTGCGCATCACCGCCGGCGAGGTGCGCAAGCGCCTGATGCAGTATTACTACGACTCCGCGCATGACGGGGAATTGGTGATTGAACTGCCCAGCGGCTCGTACGTCCCACAATTCCGCGCACCGGAGCCCGAGCCGCCTCCGGAACTGGTAGTGCCAGCGGCGGAACTAACGCTGCTGGCTGCCGCGCCGATTCCGGTTTCCGTGCCGCATCGGCCCGCTACGCGACGGCACTGGCTGTTGCTGGCGTTCCTGTTCGGGCTGGCTGTGGCTGCCAGTTTTTCCATCGGCTGGAAACTGAGGGATTTCAAGGATTTTCAGCCTCCGAGTTCGATTGATCGCTTCTGGGCGCCGATTACGGATGGAACGACGACGGCTACGTATTGCCTGGGCGAACCGGCCAAGAATATCGATGTGGGATCAATCAACTCATTCGATGCGCCGGTGGGCGGACCTGATCCCGAGCCGCTTTATTTTCGGCTGCACCTGTCGGGGCATCTGGCGCTGGCAGACGTGATCACGCTGACACGCACCGCGGCGGCCCTCGAGACACGGCACAAGGCGTTTCGCGTGCTGCCCGCTTCGGGAGCCAGCTTTGCGCAGTTGCGCGAGGGGCCGATTGTGTTGATTGGCGGCTTCGATAATATCTGGACGCTGCGGGTGACGCAGAAGCTGCGGTTTGGATTCGAGTCGAAAAATGGGGTTGCCATTATTGTGGACCGCAAGAACCCGCAGCAGACTCCATGGGCGACGGCATGGGACCTGCCTTATCAGAAGCTCTCGCGCGATTACGCGATTGTGGCGCGCATCCACGACAACACCACGGGGCAACCGGTGATTGTGGCGGCGGGAATTTCGGAAGAGGGCACTGAAGCAGCGGGAGAGATTCTGTATAACCCCGTCTATCTCGACTCGCTCATTGCCAAACTGCCGCCCAAATGGGAACAGTTGAACATGGAGGCAGTCATCGGAACCCAGGTCATCGAAGGGCATCCCGGTCCGCCGAGCATTCTGGCGGTTGAGACCTGGTAGGGTTCGAGAGAAACAACGCGTGTGGTGGCCGTTCGAATTACGGATGGCAGCATGATTGGGAAATGGCGACGACTGTGCATCGCCATCCATACAATTGGAAGAGCTGGCGCAATATCGGAATCGCTCTCACGCGATGCAGGTGAGTGGAGCGACGACTCGTCTAGTCAGAGCGCGCTGAACAAATGGACTTATAACCTGCTCAGACCAACTACTTCGACTTAGCCTTCTGAGCGGCCCAACGCTTGCGCTGCGCATCGGCAATCCGCTTGCGAGCTTCAGGGCTGAGCACGCGACGCTTTTTGCCCTTGGCCTTGGCCGCCGTCTTCTTCGCTTTGGGCCCAGTTGCCTTTTTGGCGGCGACGCCGGTGGTGGCAAGCAGAGAGCGGATCTGCGTGAGCTTTGCGATTTCTTCGTCAATTTGTGCAAGGATCGATTCAATAGCCATTCGTCAAGCTTAACTCAACATTTCGGTTTTGCACAATCGGCGGGAAAAGTTCTCCCACTTATACGCGCGACTAATAAGGATTCATTCGGCCTTTCCAATCGTCTTTTCGACATATGCCTTTTGCAGAATGAAGAACGCTGCCTTCTTCTGTCCTTGGTCGGAGATAAGTCCCTTGCGGTTGAACTCATCCTGAATGCCGGCCAGTGGGCGGTTCGGCGAACGGAAATCCATCAGGCACCACGGGCTCATGCCTCTCAGTTGCGGAATGCGGTTGAGCATGGGAAGTTGGTGGCGATAGATTTCGGCCTGAAACTCTTCGGTCCATCGATCGGTTGCTTCGCCGTGCAGGCCGGCCTTGGCGTCGCCGCCGAATTCGCTCAACATCAATGGCTTGTCATGGCTGATTTGCCATTGAGTTTGGTCGGCGGTGTCGGCGTGCCCTTCATACCAACCGATGTATTCATTCGCTCCGATTACATCGAGCGCCTGTCCAAGCGGATCGTCGACGATCTTGGTGTGACCTTCAGCGCGCACCAGCAGCGCGGCGGTGATAAGTCGCGAGGGATCGAGCGCCCGAGCTCTTGCGGCCAGGGTTTCAATAAACTGCGTGCGCGGCACGGTGTTGGGCGTCTCATTGGCCATGGACCATAAGATGATCGCTGCGTGATTGCGCGAGGTCCCAATCTCTTCGTCTAACTGCTGCTCAGCCTTGGCCAGCACTTTGGGGTTGTCAAACTGCAATGCCCAATAGACGGGATTTTCCGACCAGACGAGGATCCCCATGCGGTCTGCCGCGCGCAGCATGGTTTCATCGTGAGGGTAGTGCGCCAGGCGAACATAGTTGCAGCCTAACTCTTTGGCCCAGCCAAGAAGCGTTTCGGCGTCCTTGTCGGTGTTGGCGCGGCCGGTGCGATACGGGGCTTCAGCATGAATGGAAACACCGCGCAGAAAGATGGGCTTTCCGTTCAGTAGAATTTCTGTGTCGCGCGTCTCTATGGTGCGAAAACCGATCAGGTCTTCGATAACATCCTGTCCCGCGCGCACCTTCACCTTGTATAGCTTCGGAGTCTCTGGCGACCAGCGGACTAGGTTGGGCACCAGAAGATGAATCGCCGCACGGCCGTCTTCCCGTGTTACCGCCGAGGTGCTGGCGGCTAACTCCGGAATCTTCACTTCGACCCTCGCTCCCGGCTGGCCGCCATCGACATGGACCCAGCCCTCGATGGTGGAACCTGCTCCGCGCGCAAGATGCAAATCGTATTGATCGATGAAAGCTTCGGGAACCGCAATGAGCGAGACCGTTCGCGTGAGGCCGCCGTAGTTCCACCAATCGGTTTCGAGGCCGGGAACGCCGTCTTCCACGCGTGAGTTATCGATAGCAGCCACAACGAAGTTATCGCCATCGTGCACGGTCGCAGTTACATCGCAGTTGAAGCTGGTAAATCCGCCTTCGTGTTCGCAGACCTTTTTGCCGTTGACCCAGAACCACGAACGGTAATTGGCCGCGCCAATGTGGAGAAATATCTTTGTATGTTCCTTGGGTTGATAAGTGAAGTCGCGCTCATACCAGACGGGACCTTCATAGTAGAGGAGCGACTCGCGCTGGGTGTTCCAGTCAGATGGGACCTTGAGCTTGGGCGCGGTGGCGAAGTTGTACTCGATGGGGAACGGGTCGCCGGGCTTGGCCTTCTGGTTGAGAAACCAGCCGTTCGACTTCACCTGGTGGTGAAAGCTGAACAGTCCGTTGAAGTAAGGATCGACGATTGCGCCCCATTCTCCATTGAGCGAAGTAGCCGGGCGCATGTCCGCGCCCGTGATAACTATCGGCGGCATGACTGGCGCGGGTCGGGCCTGTGCGTTAGCGGGTGCTGAGAAGCCTTCAACGGCAGCAAGCAGAACCAGACCGACGCGCATCCATGCGCGGGAGCCTGCAAATAGGCGGATCAACCATAGCTTCATCCCGGAACCTCAACAATGTGCGCTTGGATGGGAGGCACAGGCACATTTCATTGCGCGCAGGCAACTGCTCCCGCGGACTCGTGATCTTATCGCCTCAGACGCCGGCCTGTACACCAGAAGGACCGCTTGACGGCGCTTAAAATAGTAAGGGGACAGATCTCCACGGCCTGTCCCCTTCGCGTGCGATAAGTCGCTGTTCTTGTGCCCGGCTTACATTCCGAGATACTCGACGTGGACATAGGTGCCGAGGCGGACGTTGTAGGCCAGATACCAGCCGACGTGGTCGGGGTCGTCGTAGATCACGATATTGTCGGAGTCCCACAGCCAGCCGTCGCAGAAGGCGATGTCGGCCGCGGCCACATCCCAGTACCAGCCGCTGAACCAGAAGCGGCTGGGGCCGCCGCCGGCGAGACGCCATACGTGGCTGCGTCCAAACCCGCCGGTGAAGTGCCCGTGAGCCCAGGGCTGGTCCATGTGATAGCGAGCGTCGCCCGAGCCGGTATCGTGGCCGACCCAGGTTTTGCCGTCGACGTGGGGGACGTTGGGGTGGCCGCCTTTGTCACTGTAGTTGCGATTCGGTTCCACCGGATGCGGTTCGGCCTTGAGTGGACCAGGCCCGCTCTTCGGAATGGGTTGATGGGGGGCCGCGGGACGCTGAGCAAATGTTGGAACAGCAAGTACGAGCAAAGCTGCAAAAGCCAGTTGAAGGGTCTTCATGGAATCCTCCGGATGACCTGGGGACGGCAGTTATGCGTTGCTGCCTTTTCCCCGGAACGAGTCATCACCAACCACGATAGATGAAACACGCGGCGAAATTGCAAGTTGCGATGCATTAAATTTGCGGCGCGCGGGGGTGGACGGGGCGGCTTGAGTTTCCTGCTGGATGACGAGAGACCGTCGGGGATCGTGGTTTCCCACCCTTGCGATGGAAAAAATCGCAAGGATGGGGCACGGACGGTTTGTTGCACCGGATCATTCCTTCCGGATCGTTCCCGCTCGATGCGGTTCTAGACTCCCACGGCGACCGGGGCGCGACGCCAGGCGTAGAGCGGGAAGTGGTTGGCCAGTTCGGCTACTTCACCGCGAATGCGGTTGAGGGCTGCGTCGTCGCTGCGCTTTTCGAGGGCCTGGTTGATCCAGGTGGCGATTTGGCGCATCTCCGGCTCCTTCATGCCGCGGGTGGTGAGCGCGGGCGTGCCGACGCGAATGCCAGAGGGCTTGAGCGGCGGATTCGCGTCGTAGGGAATGGAGTTCTTGTTCACCGTGATGCCGGCCTTGCCCAGCGCCAGCTCTGCTTCAGAGCCGAGAATGCCCTTTTCGAAGACGTCGACCAGCATGAGGTGATTGTCAGTGCCGCCGGAAATGATGCGAAAGCCAGCCTCCTGCAAGCCCGCGGCCAGCACCTTGGCGTTGGCTACGGTTTGCGCGGCATAGGTCTTGAATTCGGGGCGGAGGGCTTCGCCAAACGCGACTGCCTTGGCCGCCACAATATGCATCAGCGGGCCGCCCTGCTGGCCGGGGAAGACTGCCTTGTCGACCGCCTGGGCCAGATCCTGGCCGCAGATGATCATGCCGGCGCGAGGGCCGCGCAGCGTCTTGTGCGTAGTGGTGGTGGTGATGTGGGCATGCGGCACGGGCGAGGGATGCACGCCGCCTGCGACCAGGCCGGCGATATGCGCCATGTCGAATACGTAGATCGCGCCAACCTTGTCGGCGATCTGGCGCATGCGCTCAAAATCCCACAGTCTCGGATAGGCGCTGCCGCCGCCGATAAGGACCTTGGGCCTTTCGCGCTCCGCGATGGCCTCGAGCTCGTCGTAGTCGATCAGCTCAGTATCTTTGCGGACCTGGTAGAACGTGGGCCGGTAGAGCTTGCCGCTGAAGCTGAGGCGATGCCCGTGGGTGAGATGGCCGCCGTGGGAGAGATCGAGGCCGAGGATGGTGTCGCCGGCCTGCAGGACAGCCGCATAGGCCGAGGCGTTGGCCTGCGAGCCGGAGTGAGGCTGCACGTTGATGTGCTCGCCGCCAAAGAGCTGCTTGGCGCGGTCGCGGGCCAGGTTCTCCACCACGTCGGCGTACTCGCAGCCGCCGTAGTAGCGCCGGCCGGGGTAGCCCTCGGCATATTTATTGGTAAAGATGGAGCCGGCTGCTTCAAGCACC
>Ga0182024_10026922_pt1 | contig 10083 bp, 12 predicted proteins | sample P32metaG_FD_120480 | JGI IMG/M metagenome (GOLD analysis project Ga0182024, IMG submission 120480) | Permafrost microbial communities from Stordalen Mire, Sweden - P3-2 metaG (Illumina Assembly) | ecosystem: Environmental > Terrestrial > Soil > Wetlands > Permafrost | place: Sweden: Stordalen...
GGCGCGCCGCTCGTCGCCTGGGTGATCTCGGTCAGCTCGTGGCGCTGGTCGTTTATCGTGACCGGCGCGATCGGGCTCGTCTGGGTCGTCGTCTGGCGGGCCTTGGTCTCGACGCCGGAGAAAACCGCCTGGATCCCCGAGCCGGAGCGGCAGCGCATCCTCGCCGAGCGCAGCGGCGGATTGGCCGCGCCGGACCATGACGGCGTCGGCTATCGCGGGCTGGTCCGCTGTCCGGCGATGTGGGGCCTCTTCATCTCGCAAGGCTGCATGGTCTACACGGTCTATCTCTATTTGAGCTGGCTGCCCAACTACCTGCAGACGCAGCGCCACATGTCGGTGATGGGGTCGGGCATCTATACCGCGCTGCCGTTCCTGATCGCCTCGGCGGTCAACGTCATCGCCAACTGGATCGGCGATAAGGCGCTCTCGGTCGACGCCGTGCACGCCGGCAAGCGTCGCTATCTGGTGGCGATCTGCCTGCTGCTGACCGCCTCGGGGCTGCTGATCCCCTATGTCGAGTCGGTGACCGCGATGATCATTCTGGTGACATTCGCGGTCTCGTTCGCCAATTGCGGGCCGGCGACCAACGGGGCCTTGACCAACGATTTGCTGCGCTCGCCGGCCGACGCGGGGCGGGCGCTGGCGTTCCTGGTCCTCGGCGGCAACACGTTCGGGCTGTGCGCGCCGATCGTCACCGGCTACCTCGTCTCGGCGACCGGCAATTTCGACAGCGCCTTCATCGCCGCCGGCGTGATCGCGCTGATCGGGGCGGTGGCGGCGCTGACCCTGTCGCGCGGTACGCTCGGCGAGGTCGGACGGATCCAGAAGCCGGCGTTGGCCGGCTAGCGCCGAGCGCCGCGACGGCCGCGAGTAGGTTCTCGACCTCGGCCCGCCCGATCCCGCGGGTGATGAACACGAGTCGTGAGCGGCGGTCATCATCCGGCCAGGCTTGCAGCTCGATCGGTCGGTGCGCGGTGTGCTGGACCGCATGGACGACGACCGGCCCCTTGGCGCCCTCGACCGCGACGATGCCCTTGACCCGCAGCAAATCGGGACCGCGCAGCGCGGTGAGCACCGCCATCGCCTGCTCGAACGCGGGCCAGGCGATGGGCTTGTCGAAGATCACCGCGAAGCTGTCGATGCCATGGCTATGCGCGTGCGCGTGGTCGTGCTCCCCGATGCGAACGGCCAAGTCGAGTCGCTCGTCGAGCAGGTAGGCGGGGTCGATCGCGCCGTTGACCGCGCGCTCGACCGGGGCGGCGGTCAGCCCAGCGATTTCGGCGAGCAGATCGGCGGGGTCGGCGAGGTCGGTCTTGGTCAGCACGATGCGGTCGGCGAGCGCAACCTGCTCGCGCGCCTCGGGCGCCGAGGCGAGGTTACGCGCGCCGTTCGGCGCGTCGATCACGGCGACCAGCGCCTGCAGGTGGAATTCCTGGCCGAGCGCGCGGTCGCTGGCGAAGGTCTGCAATAGCGGGCCGGGATCGGCGAGGCCGCTGGTCTCGATCACCACGCGCTGGAAGCTCGGCACCGTGCCGCGCGTCCGGTCGGCGAAGAGGCTTCGCAGCGTTTCCTGCAAATCGCTGCGCGCCAGGCAGCACATGCAACCATTGCCGAGCAGCACGGTGGCGTCGCTCGACCCGCGCAGCAGCGCGTTGTCGATGCCGATCTCGCCGTATTCGTTGACGACGATCGCCGTGTTGGCGCCCTCGGGGCTGTCGAGCAGCGCGCGGATCAAGGTGGTCTTGCCGGCTCCGAGGAAGCCGGTGACGATCGACACCGGAATGCGCGCGCCGCGCGGCCGGCGCTGCGCCTGGCCGAAGGGGTTCGCGCCAGTGCCGGCGAACAGGCTGGCGATCGGATCGCGCGCGGAAGCCAGCGTCAAACCCACAAATCGTTCGGCGCGGTGCGCGCGCCGCCGGCGCCCCCGGTGTTGGGCACGCCGCGCGGTTCGATCAGCAGGAGCTTGACCTCGTTCGCCGCGAAGGGCTTGTGCTCGACGCCTTTCGGCACGACGAACATCTCGCCCGCCTGGAGCGTCACCGCACCGTCGCGGAAATCGATGCGCAGCTCCCCCTCAAGGACGATGAAGGTCTCGTCGGTATCCTGGTGGTCGTGCCAGACGAAGTCGCCTTCGAGCTTCACCAGCTTGAACTGGTAGTCGTTCATCTCGGCGACGACCCTGGGCTGCCACTGCTCGGCGAACAGTCCCAGTTTGTCGCGGAAATTGACCGGCTGGTACGCCATCGCTCCCCCGCGCTCAGAAATCCATCTCGAGGCAATAGAGGCCGCCGACAAAGCGGTCGACGGTGAAGACGATGCCGCGGTCGTCGATGAAGACGTCGTTCAATTGGCACGAGCCGAACGGCGCGCCGGGGACTTCCGGCACGAAATAGGCGATTTCCTTCGGCTGGTAGGGGTTCTCCAGGTCGAAGGCGCGCAGGCCGCCGTTGAAGAACGTGCCGAAGACGATGCGGTCGGATTTGTAGCAGCCCTCTTTCGGCAGGTTTTCCCACAGATTGTGGGCGCCAAATCGGCCGCCGCGGCGCGAGAAAGTCTCGACCGGCGGCATCGGGCAGGTGGCGATCGGTGTCGGGTTCTCCTCGGCGCGGTTGTCGACGATCCATACCAGTTTTGGCCAGTCGGCGCCGTCGTTGCGCACGCATTCGTCGCTGACGACGAGCAGGTTGCGGTCGAAGAACGGCACGACGGTGTGGGTGAACCCGTCATTCGGCGGGTGGTAGTCCCAGCGCGACACCATCTTGGGGTGCGCCCGGTCGGCGATGTCGAGGACGATCATCCCGCCGTCGAGATAGCCCATGTAAACCCGGTCGGGCCGTTCGGGGTAGACGTTGGTGTTGTGCGGACGGAAGCCGCTATCGCTGCCGGCGGGGTGGCGCTTGATCGGACCCTCGTTGTCGCCGATCTGTTGCCCGGGGAGCCACCAGCGGCCGATCTCGGTGGGCTTCGACGGGTTGCTGACGTCGATCGAGCGATAGAACTGGTCGTCCTTCGGGTGCGACGGGCGGAAATCGGCCGCGCCGGCGCTCATGTGGATGGTCTTGCCGTCGGCGAACCAGAGCTGGTGGACTCCGCGCGATTCCGGCCCGGAACAATCGAAAAAGCTGATCGATTTCGGGTTTTCCGGGGTCGAGATGTCGAACAGCTCGAACCCCGCCGGCTTCAGCCCCGGCTCCTTGGTCTGGTAGGCGACGGCGAGGATATCGCCGACCGTCTCGAGCGAATTGGACCTCATGTGCGACTGCGGCAGGTCGGCGCGGGCGACGATCTTCGGGTTCTTCGGGTCGGTGACGTCGACCGCGGTGAAGTTCTTCGGCGCGCTTTCATGCGCCAGCCACAGAATGCGCCGGCCGTCCTTGGTGAGCTGCATCGACATGCCCTCGCCGATGCCGCCGAACCCGTCCAAGGTGTTGTGCGAGAGCAGGCGAAAATTCCAGATCATCGAATTGTCGGTCGCGGGCATTCGTCTCCTCCGGTGAAATTCTGGCGTTCGGGATTTAGCGTTCACGATCGGGGCGCAATTCGCCTTCGATCGGGCTGTTGGTCAGTTCCGAGACCGCGCGCACGGCCGCCCGCGCCACCCGCCACACCGCGTCATTGGCGCTCGCGGCATGCAAGGCGACGGTGTTGGCGGCGGCCTCTTCGGGCGTCGCGGGATCGACCACCGCGACCTGCCAGCCGCCGTCATCGGCGCGGGCCTCCAATTCGAGGCTGCGCCCCGGCAGGTGGATGCGCGCGACGCCTTCACGACTGGTCGAGATTTCGATCCGATACTGCATTGCCGCGACCATAGCCAATCCTTTGCCGAAGTCCATTGTCACTCTGGCGAACGGATGGCTTCCGGTCGGGTTCAGGCGTAGCGCGCCGGCCCGCGGGAGCGCCCCTGGGGCGGCGGCGCGAGCCGCGCGCGCAGCAGCCCGGCGGCCAGGACGATCAGGCTGAACGCGAAGACGATGACCGCCGGCCTAACGCCGGTCCGCAGCGAGAAATTAAGCGCCAGCGCGCCGGTGAACGTGACGCGACCGGCGAAAGCGATGACGAAATACACCGCCTCGCCGAGCGCGGTCAGCACCGTCGCGGCGACGCCGAGCGCGGCGACCCAGACAAGGGGCAAGCGGCCGCGCACCGCGAATTTCGCCGCCAGCAGCCGGTAGCCCATCAGCCAGACGAAGATGCCATCGGCGATCACCGGCTCCCACTGCTCGAGCTTCGACTGCATCGAATAATGGATGAGGCCCAACAGGCAGATCAGGTAGATGAGGCGATGGAGCGTCTGCCATTTGCGGCCCATGCGGCGGACCATCGCGTCGGTCGAGGTCGCCGCCAGCGCCGTCAGCCCGACCAGCGCGGTGAAGCCGATCGTCAGATAGATGCGCTTGACGATCTCGCTGGCCACGGTCAACGGGTTGAACCCCTGATCGGCGCAATAGAGGGTGAAGTGCAGCATGATGTAGGCGAAAGCCGCGACCCCGACCATGCGGCGCACCAGGATCAGACGTTGCCATAGCAGGATCGCCTTGAGCGGCGTAATCGCCAGCGCGATCAGGATTAGGCGGATCGTCCACAGACCCTGCTGGTGAATCGCCTCGTTGAGCGGCCGCGGACCCAGATTGCCGGTCACGAAGGCGATCGCCGTCCAGCTCGCCGGCAGGAACAGGGCGATGAACACGGTCAATTTCAGCGGTGACAGTTTGCCGCCGTAGTCGTTCCAAGGAACCTTCACGCGCGTGCCCGCCTGGCTGCATCAACGCCTTGCGCGCTTCGAGATGCGGTGCCGCGCGCCGCTCCTCGGCATGAGGGAGGAGATTGGTGGCATCCCAAAACTCCCTCATCCTGAGGGACGCGAAGCGCCGTCTCGAAGGACGCTTCGCGCCCTTTCAGCTCAGACTACATCGGCGGCTTGATGCCGTCCTTCTCCGCGGTGACGCGGGCGGCGGTTATCGACCCGTCATCCTTTTTCGGCGCGACGATAAACACCGCGGCCCCGGGCACCAGCAGGCTGGTGTCGCCCTGGCCGTAGGCGAATATCGGCGTCGTCGGGTCGATCGTGTAATCCGACGTCGTGCCTTTGTACGTCACCGAGACGACGTTGGCGTCGCCCGTTTTGGTGATCTGCCCGGCCGTGGCGTTGGTCATCACCGTGTCGGGCTTGAGATCCCACGGATATTGCCCCTCGCCGCCACCGCGCATGGCCTCGGGGAAGATGCGCACTTCGATCGCGTGGATCTTGCCGTCGGTGCCCTTGAGCCCGGTCGAGGCGAGATAGTCGCCCGACTTGATGTCAGCCATGGTCTTCGGGACGAGGTAGGCGATGGCGACATTGTCGGCGAGCGTGACCACCATGGACTGGCCGTCGCGCGACTTGACGGTCAGGGTATGGCCGTCGAGCTTCTCGACGGTGCCGCGGATGCGGATGGGCGGGTTGGCCGGTGCGGGGGCGGGGGTTTGCGCCAGCGCCGGCACGGCGATGAGGCCGGCGAGCGCGACGATGAAGAGCGAAAGCGGGCGCATGGGTTGGGTTCTCCCTGTTCGGTAATGCGTCGACGCGCAGTAGTGCTACCGAGCGCGCGGCGGCGCATGTCACATTTCGGTGAGCCTGACGAGGCCGCATGCTAAGGTCGGCCGACCGCCTTGTCGAGGAACCGCCCCCGTGTTCGCCGCGCCGCCGATCATCGAAACGGAAGTCTTTGTCCGCGTCCCCGACGCGCTGCGCCAGCATCGCGACCCGCGGCACCAGTCGGGCGTGCCGCGCGACTGCTTTATCGAGGGGCCGTCCTTCGATCGCGAGGGCAATCTCTACATCACCAACATCCCCTACGGGCAGGTCTTCAAGATCACGCCGCGCGGTGAGTTCGCCGTCGTCGCGACCTATGACGGCGAGCCCAACGGGCTCAAGATCCACCGCGACGGGCGCATCTTCATCGCCGATCACAAGCAAGGATTGCTGGTGATCGACCCGGCAGCCGGCCGGGTCGAGGTGTTTCTCGACCGCCCGCATCGCGAGCGCTTCAAGGGCCTCAACGACCTGCATTTCGCGAAGAACGGCGACCTTTATTTCACCGACCAGGGCGAAAGCGGCCTGCACGACCCGACCGGGCGGCTGTGGCGGCTGCGCGCCAACGGGCGGCTCGACCTCTTGCTCGACAACGTGCCGAGCCCGAACGGGCTGATCCTGACCCCGGACGAAAGCATCCTTTACCTGGCGGTGACGCGCGGCAACGCGGTGTGGCGGGTGCCGCTCCACCCCGACGGCAGCGTCGGCCGGGTCGGCATCTTCATCCAGCTTTCCGGCGGCACCGGACCCGACGGCATGGCGATGGACAGCGAGGGCAACCTCGCGATCTGCCATGTCGGGATGGGCTCGGTGTGGCTGTTCAGCAAGCTCGGCCGGCCGCTCTACGAGCTGCCATCCTGCGCCGGGCACGGCACGACGAACGCCGCCTTTGGCGGCCCCGACGGCAAGAGCCTCTTCATCACCGAGAGCGAAACCGGCACCGTGCTGGTGGCACGGGTGCCGACGCCGGGGCTGACCCTGTTTTCACACCAGTGAGGCCCGCGATGGCGCTCGACCTGAAAGAAAACTATTCGCTCGAGGAGATGGACCGGCAGAGCCTGTTCCATCCGACGACGTCGATCGCCGACCATCTGCGCGACGGCCCGACGATCATCGCCGGCGGCTCGGGCGTGCGCGTGCGCAATCACCAGGGGCGCGAGCTGATCGACTGCGGCGCTGGGCTGTGGTGCGTCAATATCGGCTACGGCCGCGCTGAGCTCGGCGAGGCGGCCGCCAGGGCGATGGCCGATCTGGGCTACTATCACCTGTTCAGCTCGTATTCGAACGAGCCGATCATCCGGCTCGCCGACCGGCTCTTGGCGCTGTTCCGCGAGCGCGCCGGCGCGCCGCATTTGTCGAAAGTGTTCTTCGGCACGTCGGGCTCTGACGCCAACGACACCAATTTCAAGTTGGTGCGCTACTACAACAATCTGCGCGGCAAGCCGGAGAAGAAGAAGTTCATCTCGCGGCTCGGCGCCTATCACGGGCTGACCTATGCGGCCGGGAGCCTGACCGGCATCGCGTCATTCCATAAGGCGTTCGATCTGCCGGTGCCGGGCGTGTTCCACACCTCCTGCCCGCATTTCTTCCGCTTCGGCGAGGTGGGCGAGGACGAAGACGCCTTCACCCGGCGCATGGTCGGCGACCTCAAGGCGCTGATCCACCGCGAGGGGCCGGACACCGTCGCCGCCTTTATCGCCGAACCGATCATGGGGACCGGGGGCGCCTTTATCCCGCCGCGCGGGTATTTCGCGCAGGTGCAGGAGGTGCTCGACGAGAACGACATATTGTTCGTCGCCGACGAGGTCATCACCGGGTTTGGCCGCACCGGCAGCTGGTTCGCCACCGGGCTTTACGGCCTCAAGCCCGATATCGTGACGCTCGCCAAGGGCATCACCAGCGCCTACTTCCCGCTCTCAGCCTCGGTCATCGGCGACAAGGTATGGAACGTGCTGCGCGACGCCTCGCCGGAGATGGGGCCGGTGATGCACGGCTTCACCTATTCGGGACACCCGGTCGGCGGCGCGGTGGCGATGGCCAATCTCGACGTCATGGAGCGCGAGAACCTGATCGAGAATTCGGCAGCGATGGGCGAGTATTTCCGCCAGCGGCTGCGCGAGCGGTTCGGCAACCATCCCTATGTCGGCGACATCCGCGGCGAGGGGCTGATGATGGCGATCGAGCTGGTCGCCGACCGCAAGACGAAGCGGTTTTTCGACCACGATAAATGGGTCCACCGCATCGTCCAGAAGAAGGCCTTCGACCAGGGCGTGATGGTGCGCGCGCTGCCCTATGTCGAGGCGATCTCATTCTCGCCGCCGCTGTGCATCACCACCGCCGAGATCGACGAGGCGCTCGACCGCTTCCAGCGCGGCTTCGACAAGGCGATGCCGGAGCTGCGCGCAGCCGCCTGATCGAGCGCGCGATCAGCTCTGCTCGACCTCGCCGGCGGTGCGGTCGAGGATCGCGGTAACCGCGCGGGCCTGCTCGGCGGTCAGCGGGCCGCGTCCGAGCCGGATCGTCAACGCCGCTTCGAGGTTTTGCATCGCGCGCCGGATCTCGGGTGCCGGGCCGCCGGCATAAGCCTGGCCGATCTGCGCCATCCGCGCGAAGATCTGGTCGACGACCGCCTGGTTGGCGGCGAGAAACGCGGTGCCTTCCGGCGTTATGACGAACTGCTTGCGCGGACCGTCGGGGCTGTTCGGCCGGATGTAGCCGAGTTCTTCGAGCAGGGTCAGCGTCGGATAGATCACGCCCGGACTCGGGCTGTAGGTGCCGCCGAATTTCTCCTCGATCGCCTTGATGAGCTCATAGCCGTGGCGCGGGCTCTCGGCGATCAGTCGCAGCAGCACGTAGCGCAAATCGCCCTGGTCGAAGACCCGGCGCGTGCGGCCGCCCTGCATCCCGCGATGGTGTCCGTGGCGGCCGCCAAAGGCGTGGGCTCCGCGCATGTGCCGGTGATCGTCGCGGCTGCGTTCGTGTCTATCGTGTTGGTGTGTATGCCAGTGCATAAGATTTTCCTTCGTGGTTGTATCGAAGCGCCCATGATCGAGCGATCTTCGATATATCGACTATAAGATATATCTTAGTGCTTTCTAATGTCAAGTGGGCTGCGTATTGAAACCGTCGAGGGGCTCGGCTATGTGAAACGGCGGCAAAAGGATGGCGCGATGAGCGATGACCACGCTGGTTCCCACACCCACACCGACTGGAAAGAGCACGGGGTCAAGGTGATCCCCGGCGACCAGCTCGACACCAACACCGCGCAGACGCCGGGCATGAACCGCGCCGCGGCAATCAATTTCGCCCGCGTCGGCGCGCAGAAGATCTGGGCCGGCACGGTGCATATCCACGCCAACGCCAAGACCGGCGCGCACCATCACGGCGCGCTCGAAAGCGTGATCTATGTGCTCAAGGGCAAGGCCCGGATGCGCTGGGGCGAGCATCTCGAATATGTCGCCGAGGCCAATGCCGGCGATTTCATCTTCATCCCGCCCTATGTGCCGCACCAGGAGATCAACGCCTCAACGGACGAGACGCTCGAATGCGTGCTGGTGCGCAGCGACAACGAGGCGGTCGTCGTCAACCTCGACATCGAGCCGGTCGAGAAACCCGAACAGGTGCTCTGGGTCGACCCGATCCATAAGCAAGGGTGATGCAGCGTCATTTCTCGGCATCCAGCATGCGGACGCGGATCCGAGCATCCTCCACCAGCACGATGGCGCCCTTGCTGAGCGGGCCAGCAGCCGCCGCGATGGCTCGTCGCACGCGGTCCAGGATGTGAGGCCGGCGTGGCGATCGAAGGCGTAGGAGCAATATTCCCGAACCGCCGCCGAACGCAGACCCGGCAATATCGCCAAAATCAAGATCGAAGGTGATCAACGTGCGGACGTCGGCGATCGCCCGAGCCAGTACCGCTTGATCCGGCATGGCTTCCAGCCCCAGTTCACGGCAATGCACGACATCGTGGCCATCGGCGCGGAGCGCCTCAGCCACCGCTGGCGAGATGTTCATGTCGAGCAGGAGACGCATCGGATCGGTCAGACCGAAGCGATCTCCTCACGGGTCAACCACGCAGCATAAGCGAGCGCCTGCCGGATATCCTCGGCCTCAAGGTCGGGATAATCGCGCAGGATTTCTTCTCGCGGGACGCCATCGGCGATCAGGCTTACGACCAAGCCGACCGTAATCCGCAAGCCGCGAAGGCAAGCGCGCCCGCCCATCTTTCCCGGCTCGAACGTGATTCGGTCGAGCTCTCGCAAGCCTTTCGGTTCCTCAGGCATCGCGGCAGTACCTTCTGCATGTGACCGCCAGACTATACCCTATTGAACATAGTAGAATCATCGGCGTGACAGAGGGGCCCGATGCTGGAACATGCAAAAATCTCCATCACCCTCGCGACCGCGACGCCGGGCGGCGGGTTTCCGCTGTACGGCGGCGTCGTTGCCGAGGTGGTGAACGCGGTCGATCCGACGCTCGTCGTCGAATGCCGCAACACTAAGGGCAGCACC
>Ga0182024_10026923_pt1 | contig 10083 bp, 10 predicted proteins | sample P32metaG_FD_120480 | JGI IMG/M metagenome (GOLD analysis project Ga0182024, IMG submission 120480) | Permafrost microbial communities from Stordalen Mire, Sweden - P3-2 metaG (Illumina Assembly) | ecosystem: Environmental > Terrestrial > Soil > Wetlands > Permafrost | place: Sweden: Stordalen...
GTCATGTCGCCGGCGATCAGCGACGACAGCTTCTGGCCCGCGCGGCGCAAGGCCTGGACCGAGGCTTCCGTGCTTGGAAAGTCGCTATCGCCCTTCAGCGACGTCGGAGAATCAGATGGGGTTTTGCTGAACATAGTCGCCGGCCTTTATGAAGCGGAGAGGGTTTTGCGGGCGGCCATCCACCCACACCTCGTAGTGGAGGTGGGTGCCGGTGGAACGGCCGGTATCGCCCATTGCACCGATTCTCTGTCCCAGGGCGACATGCTGGCCGACGCCGACCGAGATGGCCGCGAGGTGAGCGTAACGGGTTTTGAAACCGTGACCGTGGTCGATCTCGACGGTGTTGCCATAACCCGAGCGTATCCCTGTGAAGGAGACGGTGCCAGGGGCAGTCGCCTCGATCGGTGACATAAAGGTCCCTGCAAAATCCTGGCCAGGATGAAAGGCCGGCGCGCCGGTGAAGGGGTCTACGCGCACTCCAAAGGGGCTGGTCTCCGCCGCCGCGCCCGCCGGCCGCCCCAGCGGCACGGTCTGGGCCGACGCCGAAAGGCCTCGCATGTCGGAGAGGTCGCGGGCCGCCACCTCGACGCGACGGGCGAAATCCCGATCAATGTCCAGCACCGCGCCCAGGGCCTGCGGATCCTTGGCGTCGATGAGGGGTCCGCCCAGGGCATAGCTGCTGCCGCCGTAGAGGGTGGGATCGAGCCCCGCCAGGCGGAAGGCCATCCGCAGTCGGTCGGCCCTGTTCTTGGCGAAGGACCCGGTCGCCTCGATCAATCTTTCCTGGCTGATCCGGATCGCCTCCAGCCGATCGCCTGGGGAGCGGTTGGCCTCCCCGGCGTGCGCCAGGAGGGGGGCCAGGGCCTGCTGGGCGCCGGCCGCCCCGCCGGCGTTGCTGAGCAGGATCGCCAGGGCCGCGTGGCGTTTTTCCAGGCTGCTCGCGGTTTCGTCCAGGGTGTCGGACGAGGCTTCGAGCTGACCCACCGCGCTGTTGAGCTTCGCCTGGCGGTCGGCGATCCAGCGCTCGTACTTGGCCTGGATCTGGGCCACCTGGCTCTGACCGCGCGAATCGTTGATCGCCCCGACGATCACGCTGGCGGTGGCGATGCCCATCCACATGGCGCTGGCGGCGACGACGCCGGCGATGGCCATCTGGGTACGCGACGTTAGAACGAAGGCCTGTATGTCCTCACCCGAACGGACGAACAGATGGCGCTCACGGAAGGTCTCCGCGAGCCAGCCGCTGATGCGGGCCGAGGCTCTCGAGGTCATGATTTTTGGGGCGCCCCAACTTTTGTGGTTAAGGACTTATGAACGAATACCGGGTCGCAAGGCAACCTTATCTGGCCAGTCCCGCGCCGCGGGGCTGAAATCAGGCTGAATCAAGGCCACGTCGGAATTAACTTTTATCCAGTAACGCCGCCGATCGCTAAGCAGAAAAGCGGTTATAGACTGCGTCTTCACTTACCGGGGGCAAACGGTAGCCAACCGAGGCTTGGGCGCCCTTTGCGACCACTCGCCACACCCGAGCGCGCGGTAAGGTGTCCTTACCTCTGTCGCCTAGAGACCCCGAGCGGCGGCCAGCACCTCGGCGGCGTGGTTCTTGACCTTCACCTTGCGCCAGACGCGGCGAATGACGCCGGAGGCATTGAGAAGGAAGGTGGCCCGCTCGATCCCCATGTACCTGCGCCCATAGAGGCTCTTTTCCACCCACACTCCCCAGGCCTCGACAACGGCCCCGGTGACGTCGGACGCCAGGACGGGGGAGAGGCCATACTTGGCCCGGAACTTCGCGTGGCTCTGCGGGGTGTCCTTCGAAACGCCCACCACCGCGACGCCGGCGGCGGCGAAGTCGGCGCCGAGCAGGGTGAAGTCCTGCGCCTCGGCCGTGCACCCGGACGTGTCGTCCTTGGGGTAGAAGTAGATCACCGCCGGCGACCCGCGCAGGTCCGCCAGGCGCACCTGCCCGCCATCGCTGGGGAGATCGAGGTCCGGGGCCTTGTCGCCCACGCTCAGAATCTTGGTCATGGCGCATCATCCTCCGCGTCGGTCACGCCTAGGCGTTTGCGAACGTTGCCCTTGCGAACCTCGGCCTCCGCGCCGGGGAAATTAACCGGCCCGTTGGCATCCTCGATCTTGATCCCGTTGATCCGAAACCCGCCGCCGGCGATCTGCCGTCGGGCATCGCCCTTGGAGGTGGCGAACCCCGCCTCCACCATCAGCTCGGCGTTCGATATCCGCCCAAGCCGGTCCCTCGAGATCAGCACCGTGCTCATCCCTTCCGTGAGCCGACCCTCCTCGAATGCGGCCGTGGAAGCTTGCGCGGCGGCGGCGGCGGCGGCCTCGCCGTGCAGCAACTTCGTCGCCTCGCTGGCGAGGATCTTCTTGGCATCGTTGAGTTCGGCGCCGCAAAGGCGCTCGAGGCGGGCGATCTCGGCCAGCGGCAGATCGGTGAACAGGCGCAGGAAACGGCCGACGTCGGCGTCCTCGGTGTTGCGCCAGAACTGCCAGTAGTCGTACGGGCTGCGCATCTCGGCGTTGAGCCAAACCGCGCCGGCGACCGTCTTGCCCATCTTCGCGCCGGAGGCCGCCGTCACCAGCGGAGCGGTCACGCCGAAGGCGGCGCCGCCCTCGACGCGGCGGATGAGATCGATGCCGCCGACGATGTTGCCCCACTGCTCGGAGCCGCCGAATTGCAGGATGCAGCGCTCGCGCCGGAAGAGCTCGAGAAAGTCGGCGGCCTGCATCAACATGTAGTTGAATTCGAGGAAGGTGAACGGCTGTTCGGCCTCCAGCCTCGATTTCACGAACTCCAGGGCGAGCATCCTGTTGATGGTGAAATGGACGCCGTATTTGCGCAGGAACTCGATGTAGCCGAGCTTCTCCAGCCAGTCGGCGTTGTTGACCATGACAGCGTCGGTGGGGCCGGTCCCAAAGCGCAGGAAGGGCGCGAAGGCGCGCCGGATGCCGGCGATGTTGGCGGCGATCACGTCATCCCCGAGCAGCGGCCGCTGCGCCGTTTTGTCGGAGGGATCGCCGACCTTGGTCGTTCCGCCGCCCATGAGGACGATTGGCCGATGCCCGGTCTGCTGCAGCCGGCGCAGGGTCATGATCTGCACGAGGTTGCCGACATGAAGACTGGGCGCGGTGGCGTCGAAGCCGATGTAGGCGCTGATCGGCCCTTCCAGCGCCGCGCGGTCCAGCCCCTCGAGGTCGGTCGCCTGGTAGATGTGGCCGCGTTCGCCAAGGACGCGGACGAGATCGGATCTGGGCTTGAAGTCGGTTTGCGCGGCGGCTGGCATGGAGGCTCCTCGGGAATTTGGCGGGAGCTTGCTTTGCCTTCGAAAGCCCGCCGCTTGTCGGTGGCGGCTGGGCGTGACTTGACCGGCCGCTAGAACGTCGAGCGGTGGTACGAGCAGCGAAGGCGCGCGCACGGGGTCATGGCCGGCTAGCTACCGGGGCGCGCCCATGGCAGTCAAGCTCTCCATGCGCGCCCTGGGTTTCATGACCGGCACATCGCTCGATGCGGTCGACATGGCGGTGGTGGAGACCGACGGCGAACGCGTGATCACGCTTGGCCCCGCCGGCGAGAAGAAGCTCGATCCGGCGGTGCGGGCGACGATCGAATGCGCCATCGCCGCGGCCAAGGAGTGGGGGAGGGGCGCCCCTGCGCCGAAGGCCTTCGAGGCCGCTTCGGCGGCGATCGCCGCCGAACACCTCGCAGCGGCCCGCGGCTTCCTTCTGGAATCCGGCCTGAAGGCCGCGGACCTCGACCTCGTCGGAGTACACGGGCAGACGGTGCTGCACGAGGCCCCAAGCCAGGGCGGTATCGGCCGCTCGCTCCAGTTGATCGATGCGCGGGCTGTCGCCCAGGGTCTCGGCTTGCCTGTCGTCTACGATTTCCGCGCCGCCGACATTGCCGCCGGCGGCCACGGAGCGCCGCTGGTGCCGGTCTACCACCGCGCCTTGGCGATCTGGTCGAAGTTTCCCTTGCCAGTCGCGGTGCTCAACCTGGGCGGGGTCGCCAATGTCACCTTCGTCGGCGCCGACGGGTCGATGACCGCCTTCGACTCCGGGCCGGCCAACGGCATGATCGACCTGATGGTCCAGGCGCGCACGTCCATGCGCTGCGATGAGGATGGGGCGCTGGCTCGGGCCGGCGAGATCGACGAGGCGGTTCTGGCCTCCTACCTCGCCCACCGTTACTTCGCGGCCAAGGGTCCCAGAAGCCTCGACCGCTTCGACTTTCCGCTTGAGCCGGTCGCGGGCCTCTCGACAGCCGACGCCGCCGCTACCCTCACCGCCTTCGCCGCCGAGACTGTGGCCAGAGCCCTCGGCGAAGCCAAGGAACGTCCGAGCCTCCTCGTCGTCTGCGGAGGCGGCCGGCGCAATCCGGTCCTCATGGAAGAGATCCGCTCGCGAGTCGGCATCCGGACGGCAACCGCCGAAACCGTCGGCTGGCGCGGCGATTCCATCGAGGCCGAAGCCTTCGCCTTCCTCGCCGTCCGGACCATGCTGCGCCTGCCGATCTCCTTCCCAGAAACCACGGGCGCGCCGGTCCCCCTCGCCGGCGGTCGGATCGTGAGGCCGGGGCAATGACCGAGCGCATGCTCTGATTGCAATGATATCGAAATTGGCGCATCATCCTTGGTATGGGCCGTATTCTTATCCGCAACGTCGAAGACGCCGTTCTGGGAGCTCTTCGCCGACGCGCCGCCGAAGGAGGTGTGTCACTTGAGGAGGAAGCGCGGCGGGCGCTCGCCGCATCCGTAGGGCTAAGCCGGCAAGACGCGCTCGATCGACTTGACCATGCGCGAGCAAGGATTGGTCGACTGACGGGCCCCTCCACGCTGGACGACATTCGACGCGACCGCGCCCGCGACGACCGGCGCTGACGCCTCCACCATGGCCGTCATTGTCGATGCCAACGTCGCCCTCAAATGGGTGATCGACGAGGATGGGTCCGAAGCGGCCCGGCGCTTGGTTGCCGAGGAAACCCTAGCCGCGCCAGATCTGATGTTCATCGAATGCGCCAATGTACTCTGCACCAAGGTGCGTCGTGGTCTGATCTCCGAAACCACCTCCCGGTTGGCGCTGGACGCGATCCTAGCCAGTCCGATTCGCGCGATCTCCGCTCGCCCGAGCATAGGCGCCGCGCAGATCATAGCCTTGGAATTACGTCAGAGGGCCTATGACAGCCTCTATCTGGCGATCGCCATCACCGAGCATGCGACCCTGGTCACCGCTGATGAGAGGTTCGCGCGCGCCGCCCTGGCTCACCCGGTCTACGCGCGGTCCTTGAGATTGCTGGGCGCCTGAACGAGCTTCCCGTCTTCAAGCCGGTTCGGCGGCGAGCCGCATGTCGAGGTAAGCGCCGACGCGCTTTTCGACCTCGACGAGATTGTCGGACCAGAAATGGCCGCCCCCGGCCACCAGTTCATAATCGATCACAATCCCTCTCTGGGTCCGCAGCTTGGAGACCACGCGCTCGACCTCGGTCGGCGGAACGACGGTGTCCGCCGACCCATGCAGGATGAGGCCGGAGGCCGGGCAGGGGGCGAGAAAGCTGAAATCGTACATGTTGGTGGGCGGGGAAACCGAGATGAAGCCATCGGTCTCCGGTCGGCGCATGAGCAGTTGCATGCCCACCCAGGCCCCGAAATCGAAGCCGGCGACCCAGCACTGCGAGGCGGCTGGATTGGTCGATTGCAGCCAGTCCAGCGCCGTGGCGGCGTCCGCCAGCTCGCCGATGCCGGAGTCGAACTCTCCCTGGCTGCGCCCGACCCCGCGAAAGTTGAACCGCAGGACGTTGAAGCCGCGCTTCATGAACAGGTGGAAGAGCTGCACGGCGACCGGATTGTTCATGTGGCCGCCGGCGCGTGGGTGGGGATGGAGAATAAGCGCGATCGGCGCCGTGTCGTCCTTGCGCGGGGAGTACTGGCCTTCGATGCGGCCGACGGCGCCAGGCAGAACGACTTCGGGCATTGGACTCCTGTCAGGGGGTTAAGCGCGAGAATACTTGACTGTGGAGGTTGGTTTTCCTACATGCGGCTCCTTGAGGCGAGAAGCCCCATCGGCGGCCGCGGCTTTTAGCAAGAAGCCTTCCGCGATGGCGAGGAAATAGCGACAGGGCGCCATGCAGCTCAGCACCAGAGGACGGTATGCGGTCATGGCCATGGCCGAACTGGCCGGTCGCGACGCCGGTGGCCCGGTCTCCCTGGCCTCGATCGCCGAGCGCCAGCAGATCTCGCGGCCCTACCTCGAGCAGCTCTTCGCCCGCCTTCGCCGGCGCGGACTCGTGCGTTCGGTGCGGGGTCCCGGCGGCGGCTACAGGCTCGCGAGGCCGGCGAGCGAGCTTTCGATCGCCGAGGTGGTGACGGCTGTCGACGAGGCCCTCAAGGCCACCCGCTGCGCCGGTGTAGGCCCCGGATGCATGAGGGGCGGCGCGCGTTGCCTCACCCATGATCTGTGGGCCGAAACGGGCAAGCGGATCTTCGATTATCTGGCGGCGGTGTCGCTGGCCGACGTGCTCAGCGGACAATTGGACGGCAGCCGGGCGAGGGCCGCGTGAGAGCGCAAACTTACCTGGACTACAACGCCACGGCCAAGGTGCGCCCGGAGGCCAGCGCCGCCGCCCTGGCGGCGATGGCCCAGGCCGGAAATCCGTCCTCGGTCCACGCCGATGGTCGCGCGGCCCGCGCTCTCATCGAAGACGCTCGCGCCGAGGTCGCCGGCCTTGTCGGGGCGCGCGCCGGGGCCGTGACCTTCGTCTCCGGCGGCACCGAGGCCAACGCCCTTGGAATCAAAAGCGCGGTGGCGGCCGGATTCGAGAGGCTGATCGTCGGGGCCACGGAACACGAGGCGGTGGCAAGGGCGGCCCAAGCCGCGGGCCTGGCGGTCGAGACCTGGCCTGTAAATGGCGACGGTCTCGCCGATCTCGATTGGCTCGAGGCTCGCCTGGCCGCCGGCGGCCCGGTGCTGGTGTGCCTGATGCTCGCCAACAACGAGACCGGAGTGATCCAGCCGGTGGCGACGGCCGCGGCGATGGTGCGCGGATCCGGCGGCTGGCTGCACGTCGACGCGGTCCAGGCGGCCGGCAAGATCGCCGTCGATTTCAATGCGCTCGGGGCCCACACCCTGGCGCTCTCCGCCCATAAGCTCGGTGGTCCGCAAGGCGCCGGCGCCCTCGTCGCCGCTTCCGATGCGTCTCTGACGCCAAGCCTTCGGGGCGGCGGCCAGGAAAGGGGCCTTCGCGCCGGCACCGAGAATACTCCCGGCATCGCGAGCTTCGGAGCCGCGGCGCGCGCCGCCGTCCGCGATCTGGCCGAAATCACCGGCCAGGCCGAATGGAGAGACGCGCTCGCGGCGAGCGCGACCGCGTTCGGGGCCACGGTTCTTGGCGCGGGCGCGCCGCGCCTGCCGCAGACCCTTTGCTTCGCCACGCCGGGTTTCAGCTCCGAAGTCCAGGTGATGGCTCTGGATCTCGAGGGCGTGATGGTCAGCGCCGGCGCCGCCTGTTCTTCCGGCAAGGTCACGCCGAGCGGTTCGGCGAGCGCCATGGGCCGCCCCGATCTCGCCCGCTTCGCCGTCCGCGTCAGCGGCGGCTGGGCTTCCAGCCGCGCCGACTGGCGCCGTTGCGGCGAGGTCTGGTGCGAGGCGTTCGACCGCGCCGTCGCGCGGCGGCGAGAAGTGGCGTGAGAGGATAATGGCCGCAGTCACCCAGACCATCGAACACGTCGCCGAAGTCGAGCGCTACAAGCACGGCTTTTCCAGCGACATCGACCAGGAGTTCGCCCCCAGGGGCCTTTCCGAGGCCACCATCGCCTTCATCTCCGCCAAGAAGGGCGAGCCGGCCTGGATGCTCGACTGGCGCCTGGAGGCTTATCGGCGCTGGCTGGCCCTCGAAGAGCCGACCTGGGCGCGGGTGAAGTTCCCGCGCATCGACTACCAGGACTCCTATTACTATGCCGCGCCCAAGGAGAAGAAGGCGCTCGCCAGCCTCGACGAGGTCGATCCCGAGCTTCTGGCGGTCTACGCCAAACTCGGAATTCCCCTGAAGGAACAAGAGGTGCTAGCCGGCGTCGAAGGCGCCCCGCGCTACGCCGTCGACGCCGTGTTCGACAGCGTCTCGGTGATCACCACCTTCAAGAAGGAGCTGGCGCAGGCCGGGGTGATCTTCTGCTCGATGAGCGAAGCGATCCGCGATCATCCCGAGCTCGTTCGCCGCTACCTGGGCTCGGTGGTGCCGGTCTCCGACAACTATTTCGCCTGCCTCAACAGCGCCGTCTTCTCCGACGGCAGCTTCGTCTACGTCCCTCCCGGCGTCCGCTGCCCGATGGAGCTTTCGACCTATTTCCGCATCAACGCCGCCCAGTCTGGACAGTTCGAGCGGACGCTGATCATCGCCGACGAGGGTTCATACGTTTCCTACCTCGAAGGCTGCACCGCTCCGATGCGGGACGAAAACCAGCTGCACGCCGCCGTGGTCGAGCTCGTCGCCCTGACCGATGCCGAGATCAAGTACTCGACCGTCCAGAACTGGTATCCCGGCGACGCCCAGGGCCGGGGCGGCATCTACAACTTCGTCACCAAGCGCGCCGATTGCCGGGGGGCGCGCTCCAAGGTCAGCTGGACCCAGGTGGAGACCGGCTCGGCGATCACCTGGAAATATCCGTCCTGCATCCTGCGCGGCGAAGGATCGAGCGGTGAGTTCTATTCCATCGCCATCACCAACAACCACCAGCAGGCCGACACCGGAACCAAGATGATCCATCTGGGCGCGAACACCCGCTCGCGCATCATTTCGAAGGGGATCTCGGCCGGCCATTCGAGCAACACCTATCGGGGCCTGGTTTCGGCCCATCCCAAGGCCCGGGGCGCGCGCAACTTCACCCAGTGCGACTCGCTGCTGATCGGCAAGACCTGCGCCGCCCACACCACGCCCTATATCGAGGCGCGCAACGGCTCGGCGCGGTTCGAGCACGAGGCGACGACCACCAGGCTGTCGGAGGATCAGCTCTTCTACGCCATGCAGCGCGGCCTCTCCCAAGAGGAGGCGGTTCAGCTGCTGGTCAATGGTTTCGTCAAGGAGGTCCTCCAGGAGCTTCCCATGGAGTTCGCCGTCGAAGCCCAGAAGCTGGTCGCCATTTCTCTGGAGGGGAGCGTCGGATGACCATCGAAGCGATCGACCACGTCCAGCTGGCGATGCCGCCTCAGGGAGAGGCGCGGGCCCGGGCGTTCTATGCTGGCCTGCTGGGCCTGAAAGAGCAGAAAAAGGCCCCGGAACTGGCGAAGAATGGCGGATGCTGGTTCGAAACTGGCGCCCTGAAAGTCCATCTTGGCGTCGAGGACGGCTTTCGTCCGGCCCGCAAGGCCCATGTCGCCTTCCGGGTCGACGATGTGGCGGGTCTCGCCCGTCGCGCCCGTGACGGCGGTTTCGAAGTCGTCGACGATAACCGCCTGCCCGGCCACGAGCGTGTCTTCGTCTTCGACCCGTTCGGCAACCGGCTCGAGTTCCTGCGGCCCGTAGATGGCTAGAAGCGACTTAAATCCAATGCTTTGCATTAAAGATCTGCGGGTGGCGGTCGGCGGCGAGCCGATTCTCCACGGCTTGACCCTGGCGATTCCCGCCGGCGAGGCGCATGCGGTCATGGGCCCCAACGGCGCGGGCAAGTCGACGCTCTCCTACGCCTTGGCCGGCCGACCGGGCTACGACGTCACCGGCGGAACGGTGACGCTGGCCGGCGAGGACCTCTTGGCGCTCGATCCCAGCCAGCGCGCCGAGCGCGGCGTCTTCCTGTCTTTTCAATATCCTACGGAAATCCCCGGCGTGCCGGCGCTTACCTTCATCCGCTCGGCGCTCAACGCCCAGCGGCGCGCGCGCGGCGAGGCCGAGATCTCCGCGCCGGACTTCCTGCGCCTGGCGCGCGAGAAGGCGGCCGCCCTGAAGGTCGATTTCGAGATGCTCAAGCGGCCGATCAACGTCGGCTTCTCAGGCGGTGAAAAGAAGCGGATGGAAATCCTTCAAATGGCGGTGTTTTCGCCGCGCCTGGCCATCCTCGACGAGACCGATTCCGGGCTGGA
>Ga0182024_10026924_pt1 | contig 10082 bp, 7 predicted proteins | sample P32metaG_FD_120480 | JGI IMG/M metagenome (GOLD analysis project Ga0182024, IMG submission 120480) | Permafrost microbial communities from Stordalen Mire, Sweden - P3-2 metaG (Illumina Assembly) | ecosystem: Environmental > Terrestrial > Soil > Wetlands > Permafrost | place: Sweden: Stordalen...
AACCAAATCGCGCTGGATCAGTTCCCTGGCCTTCGACACGTTCTTTGGATCGCACGCATACGTAACGGTATAGATCGTTCTCGTCTTCTGCGCATTCAGGCGAACGTCCACGTTGTACACGTACCCGTTGACTTGCCGCAGGTCATGGTAGAGACGCGTCGCGTAAAAGCCCCCTCCAAGAACATGATTGGCAAGCTGCAGAGGGTAATATTCGGGGTCAAAGCGCGTAATCTCGACCGTCTCCGAGAGGTTGACTGAATCTTGCAGCTCGCTTGGATCGGGGACATTCGCGGCCGTTGATTTGTTCAGTGGCACGCGAGGAAGCTCAACCTCCGGCTTGGGGCCCGCCGCCTTCCACGTTCCAAACCATTTCTCAATCACGCCTTTGGCTTCGTCTGGCGTGATGTCGCCGATCACCACGATGGTTGCGAGATCCGGCCGAATCGCCTTGGAATAATACTCCTTCACGTCGTCGAGTGTCAGCGAGGAAACCGTCTGCGGGGTTGTTTCCCGTAGAGCGGGATCGCCTTCGGGAAGCAAGGCTGTATTCAGGGCGCGTCCAGCGCGGTATCCAGGACTCTTCATTCTGCCGGAGACGAACTGTGCGGTTTCCGGTTTGATTACATCAAATGCTTCGCTCGGAAGCGCTGGATTCAACTCGTTATCCGCCAAAAGTTGAATTCCTCGCGAAAAATCCGGCTTCAAGACCTGAAGCGAGAAGTTGAATCCGGCCGATTCGCCAGCCGCAATATCATCGAGCGCCTTCTGAAATGCCAATCTGTCCAGATTCTTAGTGCCGTAGGTGAATAGATCGTTGAGGACGTCGCTGACTCCGTCCTTGCCGGGCGCCGTTTCGACTTGCGGTTCGTGGTGGATACTCCCGAGCACCGTGATCGTGGGAGTGATTTTCAGCGTTCTGACAATGAGCCGGATGCCATTGGACAAAGTCATGTCGGCGGAAGGAGGCGGAGACGCAGGCAACTCGACTGTCAGCAGACGAGAACCGGCCCAGGAAGGCAAATCCACCGGCTTCGTGGGTGCGGACGTCAATTGTTCCCCGCCCCCGAATCCCTTTGAAGCCACGGCTTCGCCGGATGGAGCAGGTTTCAATTCCGCCGAGATCGAGTTTTGCTCCACAAGGAATTGTTTCGCGACCCGATTCACATCCGCCGCCGTGACGCGCTTCATGGCCTCGACATCGTCGTCAGGGGAGTTGCGCCCCTCGGCTGCTAGTGCGTTCGACCATTCTTCGGCCAGACCGGGAATGGAGTTGCGGCGAAATTCTTCTCCTGCGATCTCGCGGCGCTTCGCAGCTTCAACCAGCTCCGCTGGCACGCCATTCGCCGCGTAATCAGCCAGAATCTTGCGCATCTCCGCAATCACTGGCGCGGCCGTTCCGTCGGCAGGCAATACCGCAACGGAATACGCAACGCTAGCCTTTGCATATGCCTCCGCAAAACCGAATTCGGTTTGCAGCGCCTTGCCTTGGGGAACCATCGTATACAAATTGCCCCGTTGGCTTGATAGAACGTCGCCCAAAATTTGCGCCGCCGCGAAATCCGGGCTGTCGGTTCCAGGCATCCGGAAAGCGACAAACGCCAGAAGATATGGAAGATTGCTGTCCAACGTGAACGATTCCGGCTTTACTGGTTGCAGATTGATTGCGGGCCGCGTTGGCAGCGCCTTCTTGGGTATGTTTCCGTAATACTCCTTGACCTTCGCCAATGCCGCACTCGGATCCACATCGCCCGCAATCACCAGTACCGCGTTGTTGGGGGCATACCACTTTTTGTAAAAGTCCTTCAGCATCTCTCCGGTCGTCGCGTCGAAAGAGTCCTTGGTGCCAAGCGCGTCATGGCTATAGACCGTTCCGGAGAACATGTCTTCATTCAAACGTGTGGTGAATTTGTAAGTAGGGTTCGATAAATCGCGTGCCACTTCCTGTTCGATGGCGGGCTTCTCCTGGGCCCATTCGCCCTGCGCATCTTGAATGTCCCGCATGCAGTCCGCGTCAACCCGCAGCGCGATGTCGAGATCCCCAGCGGGAACGGTCGTGAAGTATTGAGTGATGTTCTGCTGCGTGTCGGCGTTGCCAAAGCCGCCCAGTTGGGCAAAAATCGCGGAAATCTGGTCCGCCGACAACGAAGAGCAACCCCTGAACGCCATGTGCTCCTGCGCATGAGCCATACCCGGAAAGCCGTCAGGAGTTTCGTTGGCTCCAACGACGTAATTCTGCTCTACGGTAACAACCGGAGCGAGCGGGTCGCGAACAATCACGACTCGCAATCCATTGTCCAGGGTCGCGAGAGTAACGGCGGTGTCTTCCACCGGCTTCCCTTGCGCGAACAGAGGTGACGCGGCAATAAAAACGATGGCCAATACTCTGAACGTTGCGGACAACTGAACACCTCCGGCAATTGACAGTTCTTCCTTACTCTTCTTTCGACGCGCCGTGGCTGCAACATGTTGCACAGCTCCGGCATAGACGCCGATTGAGCCAGTGAGAACCTGCAACCATCGTGGCCCCGGAGGCTTGCAGGTAGTGCATTGTTGTTGAACCTTTCAATAGGCAAATTGCCACCATGATGGCGAGGATACCTGCTACCGCGACGCCCACAGGAAGGCAGTTCCGGTGTAACGTAATGCCACCTCGGTGTGCCCGAATGGCGATAACTGCTGCCAGCAATACCATTGTCCAGTCAACCCATGCGGAGTCGAGCCATGCCAATCCAAGCGCGGGCAGTGCCATCAGGACCAACGGTAGAGCGGCGCAGTGCACCGCGCATGCAATCGAGGCCGTCATCCCCGCCCGATCCAGAACTTCCCTTGAGTGTATTTCAGCGTGTTCCATTCGTTTGCCTATCCTCCTTGGATTTTTGAACTCTACTCAGAAAAATCTACAGCATGCTTCCCGCAGACCAGTCCATGAGTCGTCATGTTTTGATCTCGGAGGCGATCACCACATCACCTCCGTTATCCGCGAGCGGTTCGCGATTGCTTGGGTTCGTCACAGGTCGCACCGGCTCATCCTGACTGCCGAATTTCAGTATTCGAGCGCTGTTGGCAACCACGGCAAACACGGCCAAACTCTGCGCCAATGCTCCGGTGAGCGGATCTAGAATTCCTCGTGCTGCCAACGCAATGAGCACCACTGAAAGCCCAAACGCGAGCCAAACGTTCTGTCCGATGATGCTTCGCGTGGTATCAGCCAAGCCAATGAGTTTGGGAAGTCGCCCGAGATCCGTCCCCAGAAGGGCAACGTCTGCTCCGCCGAGAGCGACTTCGTTAAGCTCGGCGCCAATTGCTACTCCCACATCGGCCCCACCGAGTGCGGGTGCGTCATTCACGCCATCTCCCACCATCATGACGGTGCGCCCCGCTGCCTGCTCTGCGCGGACCATATCCAGTTTTTGCGCAGGAAGAACTTCGGCGACGACTTCGTCCATTCCAAGCGCCTCGCCCACTTCACGAGCCGCTGCTGCACGATCGCCCGTAAGTAATACCAGGCGATTAATTCCCAGGGCTCTCATGGCTGCAAGGGCTTCACGCGCTTCGGCACGTGGCTTGTCACGGAGCATAAATCGACCAAGGCAGCGCCCGCCGTAGGCTACCCAGACCTGCGATATATCTTCGTCGGTTTCTGATCCGACGTTGATGCCTAGCTCCTTGAGCAGTGCCTTGCGTCCCAAGACTGCTTGCTGGCCATCGACCAAAGCCACGACGCCGAGACCCGGTTTCTCCAGGAGATCCTTGGGAGGGGCACTGGCGATTCCGCGCGCTAGAGCCTCGGCCACAACGGCTCGTGAAACAGGATGCAAGGAACCAAATCCGCACGTCGCCGCCACAGCGAGCAGCATCTCCTCAGATACGCCCTGCACAGGTTGGATATGCGTGACAGCCGGTGCACCGACCGTAACAGTTCCAGTCTTATCGAGAATCAACGTGTCGACATCGGAAGCGCGCTCTAGAAAATCCGCGCTCTTAATAAGGATGCGGAGGCGTGTCGCCACGGTCATCGCAGCCACCACTGCTGCTGGGCCAGCCACCACAAGCGCCGTAGGAGTTGCCACAACGAGGACGGCAATGGCGCGTGAAAGTTCATTCGTGAAAAAAAGTGTAGTCGCCGCCACGGTGAGCACCAGTGGGAGCCAGACTCCTGCACGGCGCTCGAAAAGCCTGAGCAGAGGGACTGAGGTGCGCTCCACGTCGGCGAGAAGTTGGACTACTCTTCCCAGAACTGTATCGGCACCCGCCCCACGCACCCGGATCTTGAGCAGCCCATCGATTGCCACGGTGCCAGCGAAAACAGGGCTGCCGGGCCCCACATCCTCGTGGAGAGACTCTCCCGTAATAGCGGATTGATCCACCGCAGCTCTTCCCTCAATCACGGTTCCATCTACTGCGATTCTCTCGCCGGGCCGCACGAGGATCTCGTCGCCGGGCACAAGAGTGTTCGGAACGACGCGCTCCTCAATACCGTTGTTCCACTTCACCGCCTGACGCGCCGCAAGCGCTCGAATTCCGTCGATGGCAGCCCGTGCGCCAAGAGAACTCCTCTCTTCAAAGAGGCGCCCCAATTCAAGGAAGAGTGGAATTAAAGTGGCAGTCGAGAAGGCACCACTCGCGGCGGCTGCGAGGACCGCGATCGCCACAAGCTGGTCAGTGGCTCGGCGCGTGTCTCCTGTTACGATGCCGCGAAGGCCCGAAATAAGAGTCGGTATGCCTACGACGGCGGCCGCCAAACCTCGGCAAAGTTCTCCAACTTGCCACTCGTCGGGCACAAGGCGGACTAAAAGCGTGCCCAGGGCAAGAAGACCAATCCCAACAAGTCCGGCCCCGAGCCTCGCGCTGATTCGGCGGCGCTCTTCGGGAGCGAGGCTCGTCGGCAAACCCTCATTATTCGAAGCCATTAAATTGAGCGCAAGATCATTCATTCCAGGCGAACTCCCTTCTTGACGCCGCTTGCCGGTGGGTTAATTTCCGCTGTTGGATGGCCCAACCGTAATTCTCATCCCCTGGTAGGTGCGTCCAACTGGGGGCGGAATCCACCGAACCTGGCTGGCTTTCGAGAGTGCTTGGTCCACGGCATCCCGATAAAGGCGCTCGCGAACCACCCCAGGATTGGCACGATATTCCCGATCAAGAGCCCGAAACGCTTCGGCGTCGCCCCTAGCGCCAGCTAAATCATTGGAGCTTGTGCCACGGGCAGTCTGAAGCAAGGAGTCCGCTTCGGCCTGAGCACTGGGGATCATGTTCTCGGCATAGGCTTGGGCTTCCTTCTTACTCGTTTCCGCGCCGATGAAAGAACTCTGCACGGCATCAAAATCCTCTGCCAAAGCATACGGAGGACTCAGCCGCGTAAGTTCCAGAGAGGATAGTTCGAGGCCGGAATGAGAAGCATCCAGGCCCGCTTGTGCGCGTCGCGCGGCGATAGCAATGAGGTCCTTACGTCCATCCGAGAGTACGCGGTCGACCCCCATCTCACCCAGCGAACGAACCATTGCGGCTGAAACTTCAACGCGGAGCACGTCCTCGGCCTTGGGGCCATAAAAAGCCCATTCTCCCGGCTCACGCACGCGGTAGCGCGCCACCATCTCCACATGAACAATGTTCTCGTCCCCTGTAATCGCGTAGCCTTGCGTCAGCGGATCGAGAGTTGCTGAACTGGCCGTGGCCTCCCCGGGTTCCTCGTCTTCATCTTCACCCTGGGGGACCGGACCTCTCGGAGCCGCGCTGCTTTGTGCCGAGTACTCCCCTGCCGCAAGGGTGCTTACTGGCACCTCCCAAACGCGTTTCACTTGGACACGGACAACTTCGTCGACAGGCCGTGGGAATGCAAAGAGCAGACCCGGCCCATGTTGCTGTAAGGCGGGCGTCTCCCCGACGAGATGCCCCCATCTCAAGACGACAGCGACTTCATCGGACCTGACCACCGTTATCCCAGACAGCAAGTAGAGGACTGCCATCGTACCCACCCACCAATGCATGCGCTGCCATGCTCCGTCGAAAACACGGGAAAGCGGCGCGACGAACTGACCGATCTCGGAAGGTGATTTCTGTCTTCTCACTTGCCTTCCTTATTTTGCAGAAGGGAGAAGGGCTCTGAGTCAGTGCGAAGAATCAGCGAAGTGCCTGACGTAACGAGCTTGTCGAGTGAATCAAGGGAGCGCGTGAATCGGTAGAGCTCCGGATCGATTCGGTGAGCATCAGCGTAGATCTTTGCAACCTGCGCCGCCGATTCGCCGAGAATGCGCGCCTGCTCTTCGGCGCTTTTGGCGTGGATGCGCGCGGCTTCGAGGTCGGCCTCGGAACGAATTTGGCTAGCCTCGCGCTGTCCTTCGGCGTCGAACTTGGCTGCAAATTGATGCCGCTCAGCACGCATCTGCTGAAACACCGCCGTCACATTCTCCTCGGGTAGAGCCAGCCGCTCGAGCCGAATCTGCTCGACGGTAACTCCATAATTGCGCAGAGCCATTGGCGCAGTTGACCCGAGCAACTCCGATTCGATCTGATCCACTTGCAGGTCGCTGGGGTTCGTGGACACCAGCGCTGACAAGTCATGCCCCCCCAACGTGCCGATGGCCGCATTGGTCATCAGCCCGTCAAGCTTGCCCTCGGCAGCGCCCTCGTTGCCTATGGCTTGTGTGAAAGTAAGTGGGTCTCCGATCCTCCATACGACGAACGTACGCGCGATGATGTTCTTTTTGTCGCGCGTGAGCATTTCCGTCTGGCCCGTCTCATACACTCGCCTGCGCATGTCGAGCGTTATCTGCGCATCAATGGGCCAGGGAAGTTTCCAGTGCAAGCCGGCCTCTGTGGCGGCGCGCAGGGGGCGCCCAAAGCGCGTAATCAGCACGGCTTGCCCTTCTTTCACGACCACCGCAGTTGCACTAAAAACGATCGCGGCGAGCGCCAATGTGCCGACGACGGCACGCAACCATCGTTGAGTTCTCATTGCGTCAACCAAAGTTCACCTCCGTCACGCTGAAAGCGTGAATCGACCACCGTGAAACGTTTGCCGGCGAGGCCCTTCTCGAGCGTCTCAAGTCGCCGGCGAAAAAAGTATTCTCCAGGCGAGGCGTGATATTGCGACTCAAGCGCTCGGAAGCTCCAGGCCTCACCGGCTGCGAGAGCGAGGGCATCCGCGCCTTTTGCCCGAGCGGCGTTTTCGTACATTAGGGCGTTCGATTCCGCCGCTGGTACCTTTTCATTGCGATAGGCCTGGGCCTCAACCACCCTCGTGACCTTACTGATCTCGGCGGACACAACAGCCTCGTAGTCAGGAGCCACCGGAACTGGCGGATGCATGCCACCAACCGTGAAGCCAATGACATCGACGCCAAGTCCGAGCGCGTTGGCATCCTGCTGGATCATGTCGCGCATTTGCCCGGTTAGCGTCGCGACGTTTTGGGACAACGCATCGGAAAGGGTGCGATTCACCGTTGATCTCATAACTGCCCGGTAGGCGATTGCGCGCAACGCATCGGTCGGGTTCTGACAGTTATAGCGCCAGGCCCGCGCGTCGGTGATTCTGTACTGAACGGCCGCATCCACTGTAATGAGGTCGCGGCCGTTGCCGAGGACCAGCGTGTATTCGTTAGGGGCGTGCTCGACCGCCCACAGCACATTCTCCGGTCCTTCTTCTTCCTGGCCCTCGTGTCCGACCTGCGCGGCTTGCACACGCTGCACAGGAAGCCGAAATACTTGATCGACCGGCCACGGCCAATGCAAGTGAAGGCCTGGCTGAAGGACTTCTCCGCCCACAGGGACACCTAGACGCTCCACCAGACCTTGCTCGCCCACACCGACAACAGTCAGCGAGCTTGAGAGCCAGCCTAAGAGGAACAGTCCGATGATCAGCGGTTCTAGAGTTTGGCGGACAACTGTGAGTGCCCACGTGGAGCGCAAGTCGATTCCGAACTGCCGCTCTGCAGAGTCAAGAATGCTGCCGAGAATGTTCGGCCTGCTCCCGAGAGTTGAGAGAACGTCGAAGTCCCCCGGAAAAGTAACAGAGCCCTCCTGCTTGGGAACCCGTGCCGTGAGGAGGCCATAACAGACTGCCGCGTCAACTGCCAATACTCCAAAATGCAGGAATTCAAGGATTGTATTCTGGCCAGCCCACTGCAAGCCTGCTGATATGGCGCCCAGAACGAGGATCCAAGCGACGACGCGAGCTCCTCGGCAGAGCCACGGACCCTCCGGAAGGCGGTCGGGATCAATCGTAGCGAAGTAGCGGGCTGCCATGGCGGCCAACCCAGCCGCTGCGAGGCAAAGCGCTGCAGCAATGCCAGTATCGAAGGGAAGTGGCGGCACTTCCGGTAGTGTGGGGCGTATTACGAAAAGGGTCCCCGCTATTCCGACGGCCGCCGCGCCTACTCTGATCGTCTCGATTAAGTCGAATTTCCTCATCCTGCTCGAGATCCAGGCGCGCGCCGCTGTTAGTCGAGGACTTATTTTTGTGGCGTCAAATTTCCGCGGCTCATCCGATTTCGCGGGCTCCTCTGGGCTCGCAGCTGTTTCCGCCTTCGCGACAGGTTCCGCGCTTGAATTTTCCTCATCTCTCCTCGGGGGTCGCGAGCGAATAGTCTGCGATGCAATCGCGCCGATGAGGACGCCGGTCGCAAGACCCAGCGTTACTGCAATGTCCAAAAGCACCGGATTCATAAGTGTGTAGCCACCGATAGCAGCGACGACCGTACCGAGGAGTGCCGCTAGGACAAGGGCAAGCACAACGCTGCGATATGGATTCGGGATCATGCCCGAGGGGGGGAGATGGCGATCGGCTGTTCCAGTCTTGGCAATTTCGGTGCCAGGGCGGCCAGATGGGGATGGTGAAGTCGAGACGGTTCCCATGAAAAAATCCTTCCTAATGCGCCCAATACGGGCTCAATCATTGGAAAGCTGACTCAGACCGAAAATTCGGCCAGCTGACCAGCTTGTTAGCTTCTCGATTTAGTTGGGAGCGGACCGATCAGAGCGAGGGAGGGGCGCGTCCTTGAACCAGCGAGTGCCAAGCGAAGGAAACGATGGAATTCTTACAAAGAACGAGAAGAGGATTCTCAACGGCCGTAAAAATTAAAGTGATACTCGGAGTAGCGACCACATGTGTTGCGCTATGCACCGCCATGCACATCGCGCAGTGAGACTCATCCACCGATTTAGCATCGGCATGACCATGTGCCAGCGCAACCGTCGAAACCGCCAGAAAGGTCAGCGTCGCGATAAGAACTATGGTTTGGCGAGCGAATCGATTGGAAAGGTTACGCATACTCAATTGCCAAATTTACTGGCACTTACGGATACTGAGTGCTTGCTGCTTCTCTTGTCAAGGTAATTTTGGTTCCGTCGCCAAAACGCTCGATTGCCCTCAGCTAAGCGGTCCGACATTTTCGGTGTCAATGGACCGTCATCTCAACTGGACGTTGTCCGCTTAGGTTGAGCAGCTTTCCCTTCGAATTTGCTTTTACTATACTGGGTTATAGTATAATGAGGATCATGGCTCACACATCCAAAAACAAAGAAAAGCTTCTGACTCGTGTTCGGCGCATTCGGGGGCAGGTCGACGCGATCGAGAGGGCGCTCGACTCCGAGCAGGAATGCGCCGGAGTCTTGCAACTGATGGCCGCTTGCCGCGGAGCGCTGAACGGTCTCATGGCCGAGGTCATGGAAGGGCATGTGCGATTCCATGTCCTTTCCCCTGAAAATGGCAAAAACTCCTCTCAAGCGCAGGCCGCTGAAGAATTGATCGATGTAGTTCGAACCTATTTGAAGTGACTGCGCGAAATCGCCAAGGGCGCTCGAACAGAGGGAACCTTATGAGAGAGATCAAACTGCAGGATTCGGAAACCATGAAGTCTGACGGAGCAAGTCTAGAAAATACTCCGCCTCACCACGCCGGGCACGAAGACAATCATGAGCATGGCCACGCGATGAATTGGCGGGAGATCAACCGCGTATTGTTCGTCGCTGCGGCGGCGGGGGCCGTTTGGTTTCTTCGCGGTGCGTCGAATCCATACATCATTGCGCTTGGAGTGATTTGCACGATCGTCGGCGGTTTTCCAATATTCCATGAGGCCTACGAG
>Ga0182024_10026925_pt1 | contig 10082 bp, 7 predicted proteins | sample P32metaG_FD_120480 | JGI IMG/M metagenome (GOLD analysis project Ga0182024, IMG submission 120480) | Permafrost microbial communities from Stordalen Mire, Sweden - P3-2 metaG (Illumina Assembly) | ecosystem: Environmental > Terrestrial > Soil > Wetlands > Permafrost | place: Sweden: Stordalen...
CCGAAAACATTCTTCTGCGGTGGCCGACCTTATCGCGTCATGGGGAAGGCAACAGTGATGTCGAACGATCATGGCAAGCTCGATGTCGCCCCCACGGAGTCTGGGGGGGAATAAAGGGAACAGGCGCATATATTGGGTAAGATGGCGAAGCAGGATACGATGCCGCTGGAAATCAAGTCCGGGGCGCGGAAAAGCGGAGGCGAGTCAATAAGCGGGTGAGGTTGGGCGGAGCCGAGCACTGTTGGAGAGCGACCTGCTGCTACGAACCGTTCATGCACGCACCCTCGAAAACGCTCTACATCGTGAAATAGATCGGTGCGTCATCGCGCAATAATAAAGACGGCCTGCCTGGTTTCACCCGGGCAGGCCGTCGAATTTCTTCGCGATGAGGAAGGCCGTCCGTTTCATCGGTGGCCTTGGCTCGACTGAATCAACTAGCTACCGCAACCGCAACCGCAACCGCAGCTGCTCGTTCCGCAGCAGCAGGTCTTGGTGCAGCAGGCACGCAGCCAGTCGCGGCAAGAGTGGTGGCAGCAGCACGACGATTCGCAGCAGCAGCTCTTGTGGCAGCAGCAGCGTTCGTGGCAGCAGCACTTGTGATGGCAGCAGTGGTGGTGGTGGCAGCAGCAACCGCAACCACAGCTCGAGCAAGCCGGGGCAGCGCAGCAGGTCGGCTCAGCAGCCGGGGCAGCAGCGCAGGTCGGGGCAGCCGGAGCAGCGCAGCTCGGGGCGGCGGCGCAACCGCAGGTCGCTTCGCAGCAGCACTTGTGGCAGCAGCACTTGTGGCAGCGCTCGTGGCAGCAGCGCTCACGGCAGCAATGGTGATGGCAGCAGCAATCGCAAGCCGGAGCACAGCACGAGGGCGCAGCCGAACAACCACAGTCGGCTTTGACGCTGGAGGCCAGCGCCAGGCTGGCGGCAATCGCCAGCACGAGAACACTGAGGAAACGGTTCATGGCAACTCTCCTTAAAGAAACGGATACAAAACAATCCCGGACAGGCCACCCGCCGTACGGCCCCTCGCTGCCGCCCGATCCGCGGCATGCCCGACTGAGGGCCGACGTGGCGATCCAGGCTCGCAAGGTGGTGGCAAATGCTATGAGGTGGTATCGGTTGCCTGAACGCCTTGGCTTAGCCAGATTCCCTACTCACCCCTGGCTGCGCGGTCAAATCGCTGTGCTTTATTCCACTTTTTCCGGTGGAAACGGCCGACAAGCCAAATGCAGGGCCAGAACGACGCCTTTGCATGGCTCAAGAAGCGGCCACGAGGCCGAAAAACCCGAATATTCGGAACGGCTCGCGGCCTTGATTCCAGAAATCGGAAGAGATGCCGGACGCGAAACCCGCGCAGTTCGCGCTAAGAATTACAGTCGGATCGATCATGCCGCCATTTCAGCGCCGCGCGGCGGCCATCGCCAGTGCCTGCAGATACGGAACCGGCGCACTTCCCAACGCATTCAGCACCGTCCCGCCGGCCGTGAAACAGTGCGTCACCCAGTCGGGCTTGCCATACTTTTCGAGCGCCGTCCCCCCTTCGCCGCCGCCGACATACACCTCGACGCCGGCCTCCTTCATCCGCTTCAACTGCCCGATGAATTGCCGGGTGCCATCCTCGAACCGCGGGTCTTCGAACATGCCGAACACGCCGTTGTGAAATGCGACCGGCGGCGACGACCCGCCCAGTTGTGGGCGCACCGACTCAAGAAATTCGCCCACTTTCTGCTGAAACAGTTCGCTCGTTTGCGGGCCGATATCGAACTGCTGCTCGCCTGGGCCAATCGTCGTCGAGACTCGTCCGTCGCCGAGCACGAAATCGACCGGCAGGACGAATTGGATTCCCTTGGCCCGGCCGGCCGACACCATTTGCCGCGCTTGTTCGATTCGCTCTGGCCCGATGTAAAACGGCTTGTCGTTCTGCGTCGCGTCTTCGGCCACGCCGAGGCTGACATTCGTGCCATCCAATTGACCGGCCGCTTTCTTTAGCGCCATGGCGAGCGATCCGGCCGCGAGCACCCAGCGAATCGTCCCCCGATCGATCATCGCCTGCAAGTCGTCGAGCTTGTCGATCTTCAGACCGCTGAACACGACCAATTGCGTTTTCAGACAGCGGCGCATCGGGCCATCGAATTCGGAACCGACATAGGTTCCCAACGCCACGCGATCCATCGCCGCCGGAACAATGGTCGACGAGCTATCCAAGCTGCCGGCCGAAAGCGCCTCGTTGACATAAGCTCGCGCGATCTTCGCGGCGAATTCATTGGCCAGGTGGGCCAGCTTTGGCGCGAGCGCCGGAAGATCGTCGGCCGTCGCGTCCCACAGCGCCCTTTCGATCGCGTAGCGGCGCGTGTTGTCGAGCACTACGATCCCGCCCGGCGGACAATCGGCCACCGCAGCCGCCACTCGGGGGCGAATCGTCAATGTCTTTTCATCGAGCCAATCGGTCACCAGCGGCACGTTGGTGCTGAGCAACTGCCCGATCCGAGCCGCGACCGCCTTGAGCGACCCCTCCGGCTTGCGACCGATGTGGCCGAAGATCACTTGCTTCCAACCATGTTCGATTCCGAATCGCAGTGTGTCGACCATCGACCGCAGGCGCTGATCCCCCTGGCCGATTTCAGCGCCCGGCTTGGCATCAACGTCACCGCGAACCAACACGGCCGTCCCACGCGGCAAGTCGGCGAGCGTCGAGAGCCGAGGCACTTCTGCGAGATACTGCTCGAGCGTCTTGCGCGGCGCGGCCGCATCGACCCCGATCAGTTTTCGGCACCAGGACAACATCGATTCGTCAGAAACAGCCATGATCGGAACTCCGGAATCTCAGGCACGCACAATGGGGGATTTTCGCCGACGGTCCCCAAGATAGCAAAATGCGGGGCCGCTGGACTAGAGCCCGAAGCGCTAGCAAGGGAGTCTTGGATTCAATCCCTTGCTAGCGCTGCGGGCTCGGATTGCCGATGATCCGCCCATCGCCAACACTCGCAGCGATGACATCGCGGAATTGGCGGCGCATCGCCGTTGTGCCGCGCAGTTCCACCGGCACGTAGCGACAAGCCGTGCCGATCATCTGGCTCGGCCGCTCTGGCAGCGGCGATTCGACCAGCACTTGCAATCGTCGGCCGACCAGTTCCCGAAAATATCGATCACGCAACTCGACTTCCAATTCCGCCAAGCGACGGCACCGCTCGGCCTTCACCGGCGGCGGCACTTGATCGGGCATCGTTGCCGCCGCGGTGCCGGGCCGGGCGCTGAACGGGAAGATGTGAATCTTCGAGAACCCGACTTCGCGAGCCAAATCGCAAGTCGCTTGAAAATCGGCCTCGGTTTCACCGGGAAAGCCGACGATGATGTCGGTCGTCAATGCCGGCTGGTCGAGCATTGTCCGGGCAAGCAGGCAGCGATCCAAAAACCGCCGCGGCCCCCATCGCCGCCGCATCCGCCGCAGCACCGATTCCGATCCGCTCTGCATCGACACATGCAAATGCGGACAAACCCGCGCCGGCCACGCCGCGATGACGGCCAGGAGTTCCCGCGTCACTTCCGTCGCTTCGATGCTCGACAGCCGCAGCCGGAAATCGGGGACTGGCTCATTTTGCGGTGCCCTGGGAGCAAAATGTGCCTGTCCCCCTTGCACGATTCGCTCGATCAAATTCGCCAGTCGCAGCCATTCCGACTTCGGCCGTCCGCGATTCTGCTCGACGCCGTAATGTCCCAGATGAATTCCGGTGAGCACGATTTCGCGAAACCCATCCGCCACGAGCCGCTGAACTTCGTGCAAAATATGCTCCGGCGGCCGGCTTACAAAATGAGTGCGAATTTGCGGAATGATGCAAAAGCTGCATCGCAACAGGCAGCCATCTTGCACTTTGACATACGCCCGCTGTCGGTTGGCGAACGTCGAAATGCCCGTCGGCACGTCGATCACGCCGAATCGCGCCAGCAAATCGGGCAACTCGCGTTTGTCGGTCACGACTTCGACGACGCCCGGCAGCCGAGCCACTTCCGCCGGTGCCCGAGTGGCATAGCAGCCCATCACGACGATCCGAGCTTGCGGATTCCGCTTCGCCAATTGCCGAATGGTCTGCCGACTTTTGGCATCGCCTTCCATCGTGACCGTGCAAGTGTTCACGACACACAGATCGGCAGCCTCTTCAACCGTCGCATCGTGAAACCCGGCCCGCAAAAGCCCCTGCCGGACGAATTCCGTCTCGTACTGATTCACCTTGCAGCCGAGAGTAACGGTGCGGAGAGAAGGCATGAGGCTTGAGACTACAGGCTTGAGGTACGAAGATGCCGGATACTCGCGTTGATATCGCTGATCGCTTGCGGTTTCGCGCGTCCCTCAAGCCTCAAGCCTGTAGCCTCAAGCCTACCCTATCGCCGGCTCGATCGTCGACGACATCGAACCCTTGCAGCCGTCGATCAGATCGTCTTTGCCGAAGGCGTGGATCTGGTCGCGCTTCAGTTCGGCGTGCTCGAGAGCCGTTGTCAGCACGATCGCCTTGCCGCGGGTGTCGACTTCTTTGGCCAATTGATAGCCCTTCTCGGGCGGATGGCCGAAGAGCTTTTGCAACATCGCGACGACGTAGGCATAGCTATGATCGTTGTCGTTCCAAAGGATGACGTTGTACGGCGGCTGCCGTTTTGGATTCGTGCGTTTGTCGGTCTTCGTCGAGCGCTTGGTCTTCGCGGGCGGTTCTTGCACCGCCGGCTCTTGCACGGGTGGCTCGGCCACCGCCGTTTTCTGTTCGTCCGCCACGGCAAGTCCTGCTGATTTTCGCGAGTGGATGATAGTCGCCACGAATCGACAACGGTATTATAGCAGGGCGGAAGGGGCTAGGGGCTAGGGACTTGGGGCTAGGGACAGACAAGAAGAATTCCGTTTCGCTATCAACTCCCACTTTGCGGCTCGCTTGCGGTTTCGCGCGTCCTCCTCACCCTAACCCCTCACCCTAGCCGCCATGCCCAGCCTCGACACCTATCTCGATCAAAACGCTTCGCGGTTCGAAGACGATCTTTGCGAATTGCTCCGCATTCCCAGCGTTAGCGCCGATACGGCTCGGCGCGGCGATGTCGATCGGGCCGCCGATTGGGTGCTGGGGCAGTTTCAATCGCTCGGCCTCAAGGTGGAAAAAATTCCGACGGCCGGGAATCCGCTGATTTATGCCGAATCGCCGCCGGTGCCGGATATGCCGGTCGCGCTTGTCTACGGGCATTACGACGTGCAGCCGGTCGATCCGCTTTCCGAATGGCTTTCGCCGCCGTTCGAGCCGACCCGCCGCAACGGCAATCTCTACGCCCGCGGCGCGACCGACGACAAGGGCCAGATGCTGACGCACATCAAAGGGGCCGAGGCGTGGCTGAAAACCACCGGCAAGCTGCCGATCCAACTGAAATTCCTGATCGAAGGCGAAGAGGAAGTCGGCAGCGCGAATCTCGATTCCTTCATCGCCGCACAAAAGGAAAAGCTGGCCTGCGACGTGGTGGTCATCAGCGACTCGAGCCAATTCGCCCCCGGCAAACCGGCAATCACCTACGGCCTGCGCGGCATCGCCTATTACGAACTTCGCCTCACCGGTCCAAAGCAAGACCTGCACTCCGGCACGTTCGGCGGCGGAGTGACCAATCCGGCCAACGCCTTGTGCCGCATGATGGCCGCGCTTTTGGATTCCGATGGCCGAGTGCAAGTGCCCGGGTTTTACGATGCCGTCGTGCCACTCACCGACGTCGAACGCCGCCAGTTTCGCGAGTTGCCGTTCGACGAAGCCGTGTTCTCGCATCAGCTCGGCGTCTCGGGTCTGACAGGCGAAGTGGGCTACAGCACGCTCGAGCGCCGCTGGGCCCGGCCAACGTGCGATATCAACGGCCTGTCGAGCGGCTATCAAGGTGAAGGAGCGAAGACGATTCTCCCCGCGCGGGCCAGCGCGAAATTCAGCTTCCGCCTGGTTCCGAATCAAGACCCGCAGCGAATCAGCGCGTCGCTCGAACGGATGCTCCGCGCGATGGTGCCGCCCGGATTGAAGATGGAATTGATCGACATGCACGGAGCGCCGGGCATCGTCGTGCCGCTGGAAAGCCCGTTCATGGCGGCGGCGGCCGAGGCGATCGGCCAGGCGTTCAAGGAGAAGCCGGTGTTCATTCGCGAAGGGGGTTCGATTCCGGTCGTCGGCACCTTCCACGATCAGCTTGGAGTCGATACCCTGCTGTTGGGCTGGGGCCTCGACGACGACAACACCCACAGTCCCAACGAAAAATTCAACCTGGCCGACTTCCACCGCGGCATCCGCGCCAGCGCCTACCTCTGGTCGGAGCTAGCGAAAACCCGCGGCGACTGCCCCTTAGCCGAACAAGCCGGACTTGGGCTGAGTTAATTTTGCAGGCATACCGCCGTCCAAATGACGAATGTCGAATGACGAATGTCTAAAGAATGACGAAGCACGAATGACGAAAATATGCGCGCATCCCATTAGTCATTCGTCATTAGTGCTTCTTTAGACATTCGTCATTAGTCATTCGTCATTCCGCCGATCTATTCCCTCACCCTAACCCCTCACCCTTCCTCCCATGCTCGACCGCCGATTTATCGTTGACAACGTCGAACTCGTTCAGCGTAACACCGCCAGCCGCGGCTCGAAGGCCGATGTCGCGCGGTTCGTCGCCATCGAGGCGATGCGAAAAGCCAAGCAAGCTGAAACCGAGGAACTGAACCGCAAGGCGAACGAAGTCAGCAAATCGATCGGGCAAACGAAAGACCCCGCCGAGCGCGAGGCCCGCAAAGCCGAAGGCCGCCGCCTGCGCGAGCAAACAACCGTCGCCGAAGCCGAGCTTGCCAAGCTGGCCGAAGAAGCCGACACAATCCTCCGGGCAATTCCGAACCTCACGCATCCCTCCGCCCCGATCGGCGCCGACGATCAGGCGAATCTCGAACTCCGCCGCGGCAAGACCGAACTGCCGCAGTTCAATTTCAAGCCGTTGGATCACGTCCAACTGGCCGAGCGGCTCGATCTGATTGATTTCGAATCCGGGGCGAAAGTCGCCGGCCATGGGTTTTACTTCCTCAAGAACGAAGCCGTGCTGCTCGAACTGGCGATGCAGCGCTATGCCGTCGATCTGTTGATCCGCGAAGGTTTCACTCCGACAATCACGCCCGATTTGGCTCGCAACGAAATCTTGCAAGGCATTGGCTTTACGCCGCGCGGCCCGGAAACGCAAATCTATAGCATCGCCGACAGCGACCTGAGCCTCGTGGCGACGGCCGAGATCACGCTCGGCGGAATGTTGGCCGACGAAGTGTTGGAAGAAGACCGCCTGCCGCTGAAATACTGCGGCATCAGCCATTGCTACCGCACCGAGGCCGGCGCCCACGGCCGCGCGACCCGCGGGCTGTATCGCGTTCATCAGTTCACGAAAATCGAAATGTTCGCCTTCACGCTGCCCGAAAAGAGCGACGCGATGCTCGACTATCTCTGCGAACTCGAATGCCGCCTGTTCGACGGCCTGGGAATCCCGTACCGCGTCGTCGACACGGCCACCGGCGACCTCGGCGGCCCGGCCTATCGCAAATTCGACCTGGAAGCCTGGATGCCCGGCCGCGGCGAGTCCGGCGAATTCGGCGAAGTGACAAGCACGTCAAACTGCACCGACTACCAATCCCGCCGCCTCGGCATCCGGTATCGCAAGGGCTCGGAGAAGGGGACGCATTTTGTCCACACCTTGAACGGCACCGCACTGGCAATCAGCCGGGCGATGATCGCGGTGTTGGAAAATTACCAACTTCCGGATGGGTCGATCCTTGTGCCGGAGGCGCTGCGAGCTTGGGTGGGGAAGGAAGTGATTGAGCGGAGGTGAATTCCGTATCGGGGAAACGGTCCGGTGTCGCAATCTACAAGCGGTCGAGAAAATTGATGGCCTTGACGGGTACGTGACTTATAGTCTACGCTGATCAGGCTGTGGCTCGGACTGCGGAAACCAAAACCCAACGACCCCGGTACGACGACGATGACGAGCGAATCAGACTGCATCCTGCACGGCGACTGCCGAGAGGTATTGTCGGCGATCCCCGATGACCAGTTCTCTGCATGCATTACCGACCCGCCGTACAACTACGAATTCATCGGCAGAGATTGGGATGAAAAGGAGATCGAACGACGTTTGGCCCGAGTTCAGGAGTCAAGCACGCTTGTTAAGAATATCCCTTACGGAAGCGGCCTTGCGGGCGGTGTGCGAAACGCTCGTTGGTATGAGCGAAATCGAGAGAACATCCGTGAGTACCAGGATTGGTGCAGGTCGTGGGGCGAGCAGGTTTTCCGGACGCTCCGGCCCGGCGCATATATCCTGGCCTTCAACAGCACACGAACGATTGCCCATGTTCAAGTGGCCCTTGAAAATGCTGGGTTCTATGCTCGTGACATCCTTGTTTACCGCAGACACAGTGGCATCCCCAAAGGGTTGAATGCAGCAAAGAAATTGAAGACTGCCGGCTGCACGGATTGGGAATCGTGGGAGGGCTGGCACAGTTGCCTGCGCAATGAATGGGAAGCAATTTGCCTACTTCAGAAGCCGTTGATCGAAAACTACGCAACGACGATCAAAGCATCGGGGGTCGGTTTGCTGAGAGCGCAACCAAACAACGAAGGCTTTCTGTCGAATATCATCGAGGGATTCCGCCGCGACAGCTCCGAGGGCACACGCGAACACTGTACCGTTAAACCGCTCGAATTGATTCGCTTTCTCATTCAATTGATCGTGCCTGACAACGGGCCCCACGTAATTTTGGATCCATTCAGTGGCACCGGCACCACCTGCTGTGCTGCGCGGGGCCTAGGGCACCACTACGTGGGAATAGAGATAAGTGAGCGATATTGCGAAATTGCGCGGGAACGGCTGAATCGCGATTTCGCGCCAAGCTCGCCCTCGAACCGCTCAGCACCGACGGTCGGCGACCCCCAAAGGCAATTGTTCTAGCGCCTTGTAACCTTGTAATCGTTCCCCAGAGACCTGAGCCAAGCTAGAAAATTAACGCCGGTTCTCGATTGGATGTAGTCAAACGACTGCTGCCCGGTGTAAACAGTCCAGCCGCCCACCCGACACGCGGTCATCACTGCCGACAGGTTGTCATTGCGTACAATCAAAAAGACCGGTGTCAGGCCTGACGCCTTTAGCGCCTTCCCGTAGGCTTTGAACTTTTTCAACGTCCCTGAGTCGCCTGAACCGATTCGGTATTTTGTGTCGATTGCCTCTGTTCCCGCGATCAAATCGCAGAGTTCGTCTGCGCCATCACGGTAGCCAGGAGCGAAGCCCTTGACCGTCGCCCGGAAAAGAGCAGTTATCAATAGCTGCCAGCACATTCCAAGCTCGCGTCCCCAGTATTGCCGATTCTCACGCTTTAGCTCGGGGCTAATACCGAAGATGTCCATGATGACGTCATGATCCGCGTTCTCGCCGCGATAGTCCTTGGACGTGAATGAATCTCGGCAACTTGCCAAATGCTGCCGCAGCGCCTCCTCGCCTGGAATCATCTCAAAGCCCTGTTGCTAGATTTGAAATCGAAACGTCGAGCGCGATTGCCAACGCCTCGATATTCTTCAAGCTCAAATTGCGTTTGCCACGCTCGATGCCGCTGATGTACGTCCGGTCCAGACCACATTTCTCAGCAAGCGATTCTTGAGAAAGCCCAGCAGCTAGCCGCATTTCACGGACTCGCTCACCGAACTTAACAGTAATTGAAACGGTCTTGCCCATCCCTGTGAAAGTAATGGACGCGTTGACTTTAAGTCTACGGACAATGAGTCACGATAGCCGGAATGTAAGCAATGCTTGGAACGACTTCGGTCGCCACAATTGTGTAGCTCTTCGTTGACCGAATCTGCACCCGCCCCCCCATTCTTCGAACTATATCATGTCGCAATGGTCGTCGGATCACGCTGGAGCCGAGAGGTGGTTTGCAGTCGAGTTTGATAACGAGGCTTGGAGCACCGTTGATTGCCGCCTGTCCGGATGCGTTGTAGGATTCTGGCATGAACCTCGTCCTTCATTTACCGCCAGAAACCGCAGCCAAGCTCAAAGAGCAGGCGGCGGCTGTCGGC
>Ga0182024_10026926_pt1 | contig 10082 bp, 14 predicted proteins | sample P32metaG_FD_120480 | JGI IMG/M metagenome (GOLD analysis project Ga0182024, IMG submission 120480) | Permafrost microbial communities from Stordalen Mire, Sweden - P3-2 metaG (Illumina Assembly) | ecosystem: Environmental > Terrestrial > Soil > Wetlands > Permafrost | place: Sweden: Stordalen...
CCGTGAATCGTCGATATTCGCGTTTGCTCATTAACTTCGTTTCCTCTGCAGGGTGCCCGCAGCAGATCGAAGTCTCTCATTTTCGCGCTAGCCTTTTGTCCGGAAGGCGCTGAAGCTACACACCGCGACCATAGAGCCCCACGCCACGGGACGGGGACGAGCACGGGAAGCGGGCAAAACGGCACACTTGGGATCAATGTGCCGCAACGCGTAATTCCTTCGATTTCGAATAGACAGGCTGCAATTTAGTTCAGCGCCCTTTCGGGTTCCAATACACGGCATATCAACTGACGTATCGTTTCTTTAGTTCTTGCCCCTGTCGAATGAATCCGGTCGCAGCAAGCTAGCTCGCCGGCTTCCAACCGTCTGGCAATAGGTCGAACGTGACCGTGTCGCGATATGCGAACTGGTTGCCTTCCAATGTCTCAACCGGAGTCAGCATATGCCAAATGCGGTCATCGTCGAAGACGTAACATTCGCCCGACTCACGCATTGTAAAGCGATCCATCTCGCGCTTGTCATTGTCGGTTATGACTACCTCGCCTCCTTGGGCTCCGCACCGTGCGAGGAGATGAGTGGCGAGGTACTTTTCACCATCTTTGTGTAAACCTGGCGGACTCGTGTCGCACGGTTGAGAAGGGGTCGCCACGAATCGGAGCACATGCATGTTGACCGAATAAGTCTCGCTTACCTTCGAAAGCGGCAAGTACATGAGGTGGTGAGAAATCATCTTGCGAACGCCGGCAGTGTTGGCAATTTCCATAGGGATCGGAGCATACTTGCGCGGCCGGCCTCCTAGTGTGGTGTTGTATTTTTCGAGCTGCACATAGGGTTTAGTGTCATCGCAGGGCCATACGCGCACCCCACCTTCAACGATCTCGGCCTTAAAGCGATTTAATGATCGACACCGGTACCCGCCCTCATAGTACTGATCCCTCGGCAGGGACCAAGCCGCATGGGCCAACTCGCTCAGTGCACGCGCGACATCCATATCAACACTTAAACGGCGGTGAGTGAACCCCTGTTCGAGGATCTCTTCCCGGGCTTGGGTGTCAATCTCAACCGAAATAAAACCATCGTCATGCATACGTTACTCCCATATCCTTCCGATGTAGACCGGGAGGCCTTTGACGAAGATCAATCCCATACAGTGGTGCATACCATCGCGGGTTGCAGCCGCAATGAAAAAATGTGTGCCATAGGCCTTCACATGCGGAGCGAGCCCGGGCTACGCGGCGTTAGAGATATACATTAGCGAGTATTCAAGGGGCAAGTTTATGTCGCCCAGAGTGCGGCAGACCCAGCGGCTCATCTGCGCGTCATTAACGCGGCCAATTTCCGCATAGGTGACGAGCGCCACGCCATCTGTAGTGTAGGTACATGAGACCTTCACGCTCGACTTCATCGGCAGTAGGCGCCATTGCTTATTCGAACACCTCAAGCAGCGCAGCGGGTCGACATCGCAATCTTATCCACAAACGTCCGCTCGCCCCCACGCTCGCCCCGAGCGTCAGCGCAACGCGGGCTCGTAGATCGCCACGACGTTCCCGGACTTGAACTTTTTCGTCGATAGGAGCCTGAGCGGATAGCGCTTCTTCATGCCGTCAAACACAGTTTTTCCTCCTCCCAGCAGAATTGGCGTCAGGATGATGCGCAGCTCATCCATCAGCCCCTGCTCGAGGAAGGACGTTCGAGGTCACTTCCGCCCACCGGGAGCAGCCCGTCACCGGGCACCTGCTTCAATCGCGCCAACTCGTCGGCAATAGAGCCCGTAGCCAGGCGCGAGTTCTGCCACTCCACCTTCTTGAGCGTCTTCGAAAACACCAGCTTGGGTGTGCTGTTCATCTTTTCTTTGACGGCGGGATCATTGTCCACGGCGGTGGGCCAATAACCTGCCATAGTTCGTATGTATTGCGACCCATGATCAGCACATCTGACGCCTTGAGCATTTCCACGGCGTAGGCGTTGAACTCGTCGTCCGCGAGAGGCCAGTCAATCTCATGGTCGGGCCCCTCGACGCAGGTCTGCCCATCTACTATTGCGGAGCGCTCGATATCGTCGAAAGCGAGACTGGCGAATTTCACATCGTCGATGTAAATAAAACCCCATACTAGGGTAGCGAACTGCAACCAGGGCTGGTCGAACATCTGCGCCTGGGATTCTGCTAGTGAGTGCGGGCCCGCTCCCGCTGATTGAAATGTTTATCGACGACTGGCAACTTCTTACATCGCCGTCCGGATCTGCCACAATTCTGGGAAAAATCTCAGCTCGATCGCTTTGGCGAGGTATGAAACGCCGCCGGTACCGCCCGTGCCGCGCTTGTAGCCAATGATGCGTTCCACAGTCGTCAAGTGATGACAACGCCACAGCTGAAACTTATGGTCGAGATCCACCAGACGCTCGGCGAGCTCGTAGAGGTCCCAATCCTTTTCGGCGTTGTGATACACACCCAGCCACGCGCCTGCCACGGCTTTGCTCGAGCGATAGGGGGCGCTGAAATCCCGCGATATATAGTCCTCGGGGATACCGTAGCCGCGGCGGCTCAAGAGCCGCAGCACTTCATCGTACAAAGAGGGGGCGGCAAGAGCGCGCGCCAGAGTCTCATAGCCGGCCAGGTCGTGCTTGTGCACGGCGATCACTTCGGCGTTCTTGTTGCCGAGGCGGAACTCCAAAATGCGGTACTGCAACGACTGAAAACCCGAAGAGTGCCCGAGAAGATTGCGAAATGCCGAGTAGTCCGAGGGTGTCATCGTCGCGAGCACGTCCCACACCGCCGTCAACTGCGTCTGCACATGGGTGATCCGCGCGAGCATCTTGAAGGATGGATCGAGGTCGTCGCGGCGCACGCACTCGAGCACGGCATCGAGCTCGTGCAAGAAAAGGCGCAGCCACAGCTCGGACGTCTGATGCACGATGATGAACATCATCTCGTCATGCTGATGGGAGAGCGGCTTTTGGGCGTCGAGCAGCTTGGCCAGCTGCAGATACCCGCCGTAGGTCAGCGATGCGCCTAGATCCCAGTGGATGGGCTCGTCGGACAGATCGACTTTCTCGGACTTCTCGTAGGGCAAGTCGGTCATGGCGGCGCCGGGAGGGTCGCGACGGCTCAAGCCTCGCCGAATACCCAGGAGGGTACGCGGCGCCAGCCGTCGAGTAATTCGGCGTCGAGGCGCGCGTGCTCCGGGCAGTGGCGCGCGACCTCCGCCCAGAAAGAGCGCGAGTGGTTCATGTGGCGCGTGTGCACGAGCTCGTGCACCAGGAGATAGCGCATCACTTGCGGCGTTTGGAATAACAGACACCCGTTGAGACTGATGGTGCCGCGGGTAGAGCAGCTTCCCCACCGCGTGCGCTGGCGGCGGATCGCGAACCGGCGATATTCAACGCCCATATCGCGCGCGCGTTCGGCCAGCGCCGGTCCGAGAAGCGCGCGGGCTTCTCGGGCGAGCCAGTCGCGCAAAGCACGCCGCACGTGGCGTGCGTCGCTGCCGTCGCCGGCGAGGGCTAGGATCCCGGGCGCGATGGCGCGGGCGCGGACCCGGGCACTGCCGCCTGCGAGGTGCACGCGCCAGCTCTGCCCGCAGGCGGAAAGCTCGATCCGGCTCGGCGGAAAGGGCTCGGGCGCCGCGGCGTGGCGCCGGGCATGGGCGAGCTTGGATTCGATCCACTCCCGATGGCCGTTGAGGAACTGCGCGACCGCGCGCCGTGAGGTGCGCCTCGGCACGACCACTTCGACACGTCCGGTGTGAAATACGCGGATCGCAAGGCGGCGCGCACGGCGGCTTTCGCGCACAGCCCAGCCCTGCGCCGGATTGTCGTCAGACCATAGAGGCAATTGCGGTGGGATGGCGTCAAGCATAACTTGCGCGTGCGATCATAACAGCCGCGTGGCGCTTCGCGGATACACGCCTTTGCCGCGGATCCGCTAGGATCGCGCGCTGCCTGTTCTGATCTTTTGGACCCCAGTGAGCGAACCTATCCTCGAAGTCCGCGCGCTCATGAAGAGCTACGCCACGGTGACGGCGGTCGACGGCGTGTCGTTCTCGGTCAATGGGGGCATGTGTTTCGGGCTCCTGGGCCCGAACGGGGCCGGCAAGACAACGACCATCGAGATCATGGAAGGCATCCTGAGCGCGACCTCCGGAGAGGTGCGCTACCGCGGGGAGCCGCTCGGTAGACGCTCGCGCGAAGACTCCGGCATTCTGTTCCAGAAGACGGCGCTGCAGGACTTTCTGACGGTGCGCCAGAGCCTGACCCTGTTTCGCCACCTGTATGCGCGGGGCCATTCAGTCGACGCGCTCATCAAGCTATGCGCGCTCGAGAAATTGCAGAATCGCGACACGCGCAAGCTCTCCGGCGGACAGCAGCAGCGGCTTCTCTTGGCGATTGCCCTGGCGAATGATCCTGCGGTCCTCTTTTTAGATGAGCCGACGACCGGGCTCGATCCGCAGGCGCGCCGGAATTTTTGGGAGCTGGTGCAATCAATCAAGTCGAGCCGTAAGACCATCATCCTGACCACCCATTACATGGAAGAGGCGGAACTGCTTTGCGATGAGATCGCGATCATGGATCGCGGCCGCATCATCGCGCAGGGCGGTCCCCGGCAGCTGCTGCGCGAACACTTCGCCGACGTACTGCTCGAGCTCCCCAAGCAGGAGTTTCCCGCGAGCGCTCGAGCCTTGCCGCTGCGGCTCTTCGAAGCGGGCGACCGAATCGAAATCACGACCGATGATCTCGATGGCACGCTGCGCACGTTGATGGACGCGCACGTGCCGCTCACAAATCTGCGCATTCGGCCGCCGAACCTCGAGGATCTTTTCCTTGAACTGACCGGCAAGGAGCTGCGCGCATGATGAAGCGGCTCCTGGCGGTGTGGCACGCGCGCAATCTCGAGTTCGTACGCGACCGCGGCACGCTGCTCTTTACGCTCGTCGTTCCGATAGCGCTCGTGGTGGGCATGAGCATCGTGTTTGGCGGTCCGGAGCGTCCTCTCTTCAAAGTCGGCGTGCTGAGCACGCACGTGGCGCAGGAGAGCCATCCCTTCCTGCATGAACGCTACGTCGACTTCGTGCCGGTCACCGATCGGGCCGATGCGATCCGCAAAGTCGGGCGTCATCAGCTCGACCTACTCCTGGATCCCAAGGACGGTGCGCATTACTGGGTGAATACCGATTCGCCGAAGGGCTACATCGTTGAGAAACTTCTGCTGTCGGCGGATCACGGCGCCGTGCGCGAGCCGGTCACTGGCACCGCCGTGCGCTATGTTGACTGGCTCTTCCCCGGCGTACTCGGCATGAACATGATGTTCAGTTGCCTCTTCGGTGTCGGCTACGTGGTGCTGCGCTACAGAAAGAGCGGCTTTCTGAAGCGACTGCATGCCACGCCGCTCACGCCGTTCGAGTTCTTGAGCGCACAGGTGCTGTCGCGTTTGAGCCTCGTCATACTCGTGACGCTCATCCTGTACTGTGGGGTTGCTCCCATCATCCACTTTCACTCGGCGGGTAGCCTGCTTCTCTTGTTCCTCATTGCCGTCATGGGGGCGCTGTCGCTCATCGCGCTGGGACTTACCATCGCGGCACGGTTCTCGAGCGATGAGCTCGTCGGCGGCGTCTTGAATCTCATGACCTGGCCGATGATGCTGTTGTCCGGAATCTGGTATTCGCTCGAAGGGTCGCCCAATTGGGTGCGCCTCCTCGCGCAGATCTTTCCGCTCACGCACATCCTCAACGCCGCGCGCGCCGTCGCGATCGACGGGGCTGGCATCTATCAAGTGGCGCCCGATCTGGCTTATCTCGGATTGACGGCGCTCGCCTTCCTGGCCTTTGGCGCATGGTCGTTCCGCTGGCGGCTCGATTAATGCGTTTTTTAAGCGACAATACCGCGAGCGCGAGCCCCGAAATTCTGGACGCGATCCTTGCGGTCAATCGCGGCCTCGAACCCGCCTACGGCGATGACCGCTGGTCGAAGCGGTTGGATCAGGTATTCGGTGAGTTTTTCGACACCGACGTGCGCGTGTTCACCGTCGCGACCGGCACTGCGTCCAATTCACTCGCACTCGCCACGGTTACGCCGCCCTATGGTGCGATTTTTACGCATGAGGAAGCGCACGTGGTGCGCGATGAAGGCGGCGCGCCTGAATTCTTCTGCGGCGGCGCGCGCCTCGTCACCATTTCCGGGCGCGATGGCAAGATTACCGTGGACGGCTTGACGCGCGCGCTCGATTCGAATCCCCCCACCGTACACACCGTGCAGCCGGCCGCATTGACCTTGACGCAGGCGAGCGAGTTCGGAACGGTATACCGCACCGCCGAAATTGCCGCACTCGCAGAGATTGCCCACACTCGCCGCCTCGCCGTGCACATGGACGGGGCGCGCTTTGCGAATGCGGTCGTGACTTTGGGCTGCCACCCGGGAGCAACGACCTGGCGTGCGGGCGTCGATGTGCTGTCGTTCGGTGCGACCAAGAACGGCGCGCTCGGCGCCGAGGCTGTCGTGTTCTTTGATCCAAAACGCGTGGCCGACTTTGAATTGCGCCGCAAGAGCGCTGGCCATCTGCTTTCCAAATCGCGTTACGTCGCGGCGCAGCTGCTCGCCTATATCGAGTCAGGGCTTTGGCGACGCAATGCGGAGCGCACCAATCAACTGGCGCAGCGTATCGGCGCCGCCGCCGCCGACCGCCTCCTCGGCCCGGTGGAAGCCAACGAGGTCTTCGTTGAGCTCGGCGAAGAGGAGAAGAGTGGGTTGCGCCACGCCGGCTTCGAATTCTACGACTGGGGCGCGGAGCGCTCCGGCGCGGCGCGTTTCGTTGTCTCCTGGGATCAGCCCGAAGAGGACGTGCGTGCGCTGTGCGCGGCGCTGTCGCGCCCGAGCGCCCGCCTCAGCCCGCGGTAATGCGTGCGATCAGGCGCCGCGCAAGCTGAAAATCCGGAGCGATGAGGAGCGCACGCTCAAGCGCATCGCGCGCAGCCACCGCATCACCGCGCTCAAGGTCACAGCGCGCCCGATAGGTGTAGCCTTCCGCCAGTCCCCATTCGGGAACGTGTTCCTCGCCGGGCCGAGCGGCTTCGAAGGCGGCAATCGCAGCCGCGAACTCGCCGCAGGCATGTGCCTTGGCGGCAACCGCGCCGCTCGCCGGACGCTCGAGGTCGAGCCAGCCATCGAGCAGCAGCACGCGCGGGTTGTGCGGTTCGAGCTCGAGCGCATGTGCCAGCTGCGCGCGGCTGCGCAGCCCGGCAAGTGGCGCGCGCAGAGGTTTGAGTTCCGCAAGCAGCCCCAGGCAAGCCCCCTGCAGCGCGAGCGCCTCGGCCCAGTCCGCTCGGACTTGCAACGACTGATCGAGGCTTGTGATGCAATGCTCGGCGGCGCTCGCGGCGCCCGGCTTGTCGCGCGCTTCGCCGGGCAGCGCCAGACGATAATAGGCGAGCGCCGCGTAGTAGCCCTGCAATGGCTGTGCGCCCTCCTTCGAGTCGAGTCGCAGCGCAAGATTGCTCAGAGCACGCAGGTCCTCGGTATAGTAGCTGTATTGGATTTGCCCCTCGACGTCGAGCCAATGCTCATCATTTGCCGCACGCAGCGTGCCAGTGGCAAAGAGACCGGCCAGGCACGCAAGCTGCGCGCGTCTCGTAGAATGTCGACTACGCATGGAACGTCGGCTACGCATGACAAACCATACCACAGGCCGCGCTGTCCTCGCCGCATCGACGCCAGAGGGGGTTCGCTTGATTGACATCGGCATCAATCTGACACACCACAGCTTCGATGCGGATCGCGACGCCGTGATTGCGCGCGCGCAGGCGGCGGGAGTGGTGCAAATGGTAGTCACCGGCTCGAGCGCTGCGAGCACGCGTGCAGCCGTGGTGCTCGCCAGAGCCCATCCGCAGCGCCTGTTTGCCACCGCTGGCGTGCATCCGCATCACGCCGAGGAATGGTCGGCGGAAGTTGCGTCCGATCTGACCACGTTCGCGGGCTGTCCTGAAGTCGTCGCCATCGGTGAGTGTGGGCTTGATTACAACCGCAATCTTTCAGCGCCCGCGGCGCAGCGCGACACCTTCAATCGTCAGCTCGAACTCGCCGCAACGGCCGGTAAGCCCGTCTTTCTGCACCAGCGTGACGCGCATGCGGACTTCGTAGCGATCCTGCGCGAGCATCGCGCCAAACTGACCGGCGCGGTGGCACATTGCTTTACAGGCAGCCGCCGAACTTGAGTGCTATCTCGAACTGCAATTATTCATCGGAATCACCGGCTGGATCTGCGACGAAAGACGCGGCGCGCATCTCCTGCCGCTCATGCGCACCATACCTGCGCGACAGCTCCTGCTCGAGACCGACGGCCCCTATCTCATGCCGCGCGATCTACAGCCCAAGCCCGCATCGCGGCGCAATGAGCCCGCCTATCTGCCACACATCGCAGACGCGGTCGCGCGCGCGCGCGGCGAGACACTCGCGAAGCTTGCGCAGGACACGACCGCCAATGCGCAGCGGCTCTTCCGCTTGGCTAGAATTAACTAGAGATAATACCTGTAAGCTTCTGATAAAAGAGGTTAATAAATGAAGATTATTGAGACGACGGCCCTGCTGCGGGACATCGAGGGCTATTGGAAAGACTCCATTCTCGAGCAACTCGCCGCCTACATCCGCATACCAAATCAGTCGCCGCTCTTTGATCCCCAATGGGAGAGCCACGGGCACATGGAGCGCGCGGTGAATTTGATGGCGAATTGGTGCCGCGCCCAGCCCCTGCCAAATGCGCGTGTCGAGGTGCGCCGGCTGCCTGGTCTCACGCCCCTTCTCCTCATCGATGTGCCCGGCGAACTTCCGGGCTGCGTTATACTTTACGGGCATTTGGACAAGCAGCCCGAATTCACCGGATGGGAAGCCGGTTTGGGACCGTGGCTGCCGGTCATCCGCGACGGCAAGCTCTACGGGCGCGGCGGCGCGGATGATGGCTATGCCGTGTTCAGTTCGCTCGCGGCGATCAGGGCGCTCAAGGTGCGCAACATCGCCCTGCCGCGTTGCCTCGTCATGATCGAAGCCTCCGAAGAGAGCGGCAGCATTCATTTGCCTGCGCACCTTGATGTATTGGGAGAGGGAATCGGCACGCCCTCGCTCGTTGTGTGTCTGGATGCGGAATGCGGCAATTACGAGCAGCTGTGGTCCACGACGTCATTGCGTGGCAACTTGGTGGGTCGATTGCGCGTGCGCATACTCGAGGAGGGCGTGCACTCCGGTATGGCAACCGGCATTGCGGCGACCCCATTTCGTGTTGCTGCGCAGCTCCTCGCACGACTCGAGAGTTCCGTAAACGGAGATCTCCTCCTCGATGAGTTCCAGGCCACCGTTCCCGCGGATCGCCGCGCGCAGCTTGTCATCGCGGCGCAGGTTTTGGGCGCCGCGGTGGCCGGAAAGATCCCTTTTGCAACGGGGGTGCGGGCGCTTTCCAACGATCCGCTCGAACTTCTCATCAACTCCACGTGGCGCGCAACACTTGCCGTGACCGGCGCCGATGGTCTGCCCGCCGTGCAGTCGGCGGGCAATGTACTGCTGCCGGAAATCTCGCTGAAATTATCGCTGCGCCTGCCGCCCAACTGTAATGCCGAACGCGCGGAGGCCGCGCTCCGCCAGGCGCTCGAGCGCGACCCGCCCTATGGCGCGCAGGTTCGCTTTGAGAGTGAAGGAGCAACCGCCGGCTGGAATGCGCCGCCGCTTGCCCCGTGGCTTGAGCGCTCGATCAGCCGGGCATCGGAGGAGATATTTGGCCAGGACGCCGTCCATGTCGGTTGCGGCGGCACGATTCCGTTCATGGGCATGCTGGGGGAGCGCTTTCCGCAGACGCAGTTTTTCGTCACCGGCGTGCTCGGCCCGCATGCCAACGCCCATGGGCCCAATGAGTTCCTGCATATCGATTATGCGCGCCGCCTGACGGCGTGCGTTGCATTGGTACTCAGTGACTTCGCGGCGCAGACCTAGCCGGGATATCTCACAGATAGGGGATGCATCGGGCCTCTGACTGAGTGAAACTTGTTTTGCGAGAACGAGTTATCACAACACAGGAGAGGGCCCGATGCCGACACAGTGTAACGCTGAAC
>Ga0182024_10026927_pt1 | contig 10082 bp, 10 predicted proteins | sample P32metaG_FD_120480 | JGI IMG/M metagenome (GOLD analysis project Ga0182024, IMG submission 120480) | Permafrost microbial communities from Stordalen Mire, Sweden - P3-2 metaG (Illumina Assembly) | ecosystem: Environmental > Terrestrial > Soil > Wetlands > Permafrost | place: Sweden: Stordalen...
CGGCGCGCTGCCGACGTTCGTGTGGATCTCGCCCAACCTCTGCGACGACACGCACGACTGTCCGGTCGGCGACGGCGATCGCTTCCTCTCGGGGATCGTCCCGAGCCTGCTGGCCGAGCTGGGTCCGCACGGCTTGATCGTGATCACGTGGGACGAGGGCAGCTCGGACAGTGGCTGCTGCCGGCTCGCCCGGGGCGGTCACGTCGCCACGGTCGTCGCCGGACCCGACGTCCGTCGCGCGGCACGCGAGACCACGCCGATCGACCACTACGGCGTGCTCGCGACGATCGAGCGGGCGCTCGGACTGCCGTTGCTGGCGAACGCCGCCGACCCCGCTGGCGGCAGCCTCGACGGGCTGTTCGTGCGGGCACCGCGAGTGCGCTGAGCTGGGCCGCACAATCGAGGTCTGCTTTGGGTGCGGCATGCGCGACTAATGCAGAACTCACCGGGCGCGCGACCGGCGGCGTGCGGGCGAGGCACGGGCGCCGGGTGGAGGGTCGCGCGGTGGAGTGAGCCCTGGCGGCCCACGGCCCCGCACGCCCGCCCGGGCTAGATCCCCTGCCCCGGCAGGAACTCGTCCGTCAGCGCGTCGGCGGCGTAGGGGTTGTGGCTGAGCAGCTTGTTGTCGAACATCCACTGGCCGTAGTTGGCCCACTCGTTGGGATCCATGTAGCCGAACGGCTTGCTCGTGTTGGTCGGGAAGAACGCGGGCAGCGTGGTGTGCACCTGGTCGGCCAGGACGTTGGCGTCGCCGATCCCCGGGTTCAGCGCGATCAGGTCGTGCACAGCGCGCGCGGGGTTGGCGCGCACGATCTTCGAGGCCTGTGAGAGCGCCTGCATGAAGCGCCGGACGAGCGCGCCCTGGTTCGCGAGCGTCTGGCGGCGCGCGACGACCACGAGCTCGTCGTAGCTGGGCACGCCGGCGCGGTCGACGGGGACGACGACGGGCGGTCGGTGCTCGTGGCGAAGCTGCACGGCCTCGACGTTCCAGTACGCGCCCAGCGTCGCGTCGACGCGGTGCGACAGCATCGCCGGGATCAGGTTGAAGCCCACGTTGACCTGGTGAACGCTGCTCGGGTCGATGCCTGCGTGGCGCAGGATCGTCGTCAGGTAGGCGGTCTGGTAGGCGATCCCGGCCGTGCCGACGGTCTTGCCGGCGAGGTCGCTCGGCGGATGCGTGACGGGCGATCCCGGCACCGCCATGATCGATGTCAGCGGGCGCTGGATCAGCGCCCCGACAGCGACGAGCTGCTCGCCGCGATCGCGCGCCAGCAGCAGCTCGGGCTCGTAGGAGATCGCGAGGTCGACCTTGCCGGCGGCCAGCAGCTGGAGCGGGTCGGCGGGGTTGTCGGGCGTACGGATCGTCACGTTCAGGCCGGAGCGGCGGAAGTTGCCCTCCGCCTGGGCCGTGAAGATCACCGCGTGGTCGGCGTTGGGCACGTAGTCGAGCAGCAGCGTCAGCGGCTGGGTGGGCGGCGCGCCGGTGAATTCTTTCTTCTCTCCACAGCCGGCCAGGATCGCCGCGACCGCCGCGAGACCCAAGAGCGTGACCGGCAAACGGCGCGCAGTGATATGGCGCATCACGGACGACCTCCTCGTTGGGTACGGTTGGCCCACGGCAGCAGCCGGCGCTCGAGCAGCGCCAGCGACGAGAACAGCAGGATCGCGAAGATCGAGAGCACGACGACCGCCGCGTAGGAGCGCGCCGAGTCGAGCTCTGCGTTGGACAGCACGAGCAGCTCGCCAAGGCCCTTCTCGGCGCCCGCCTGCTCGGCGAGCACGGCGGCGATGACCGCCACCGCGACGGAGATCTTGACGCCGGAGAAGGCACCCGGCAGCGCGCTGGGAAGCTCGACGCGGCGCAGCGTCTGCCAGCGTGTCGCGCCCAGCGTGCGCATGACCTTGAGCAGGCCCGGGTCTACGTCCGCGAGCCCGTCGAGCGTGTTGACGACGATCGGGAAGAAGCAGATCAGCGCGACGATCGCGAGCTTCGGCGCGAGGCCGAAGCCGAGCCAGAAGATCAGCAGCGGCGCGACGACGACGATCGGGACGGTCTGCGACGCGACGACGAGCGGGTAGACGGCGCGGCGCAGCGCCGGGGAAAGATGTATGGAGACCGCCAGCACGAGCCCGATCGCGACCGACAGGCCGATCCCGGCGCCGACCTCGAGCGCCGTCGGGCCGAGCGCGCTCCACAACAGCGCGCGGTCGTTGAAGAGCGCGCTGGCGACGTTGGCGGGGGAGGGAAGGATCAACGCGTCGACGGCGCCGCTGTCGACGTATAGCTGCCAGGCGCCGAGCACGGCGGCGAGCAGCAGCACCGGTGCAAGCACGCGGCGGGTCATCGCGCGAGCGCCTCCAGCGCGCGCTCGCGCAGCGCGACGAGCCGGGGATCGGTCGCGCGCCGCGGGCGCGGCCACGGAACCGCCAGCTCGGCGACGGCGCGCCCCGGCCGCGCCGACATCACAATCACGCGATCGGCCAGCACGAGCGCCTCCTCGACGTCGTGGGTCACGAGCACGACGCTGCGCGGCTCGGCGGTCAGCACGCCCGCGAGCCAATCCTGCAGCTCGCGCCGCGTGATCGCGTCGAGCGCCGCGAAGGGCTCGTCGAGCGCGAGCAGCGGCCGGCCCGAGAGCAGCGTGCGGACGACCGCGACGCGCTGTCGCATGCCACCGGAGAGCGCGTCCGGGCGCTGGCGCTCGAAGCCGCCGAGCCCGAGCCGATCGAACAGCGGTTGCGCTTGCGCGCGCGCCTCGCCCCGTCTGCGGCCGGCCACGCGCAGCGCCAGCGCGGCGTTGTCGAGGGCGCTCGCCCACGGCAGCAGCAGGTCGCGCTGGGGCATGTAGACCGCCGCTTCGCCGCGCACGCTGCCGCGATCGGGCTGCTGTAGGCCGCAGATCAGCTCCAGCAGGGTCGACTTGCCGCAGCCGCTCGGGCCGACGATTGCGACGACCTCGTGACGCGCGACGGTGACGCTGATCCCGTCGAGCGCCAGAACGGCCTCGTCGCGCCGGCTGCGCGCGGGGTAGCGACGGACGACGTCGTCGACGACGACGCTCTGCTCTGTGACGTCGAGAGGCTCCACAGTGGGAGCCTCGAGCCTCGTTTGCATCGCTCCCTTCGCGGGCATTACCCCACAGGTTCGAAGGGTCTGCGCCGGGTGCTTTTGTCGGGCGCTCTCTCAGCCGGCCTTCCCGCCAGCCCCCCTGTGTTTGTGAATGCAGCGCTGGATGCTACCGCTTGGCTAGCCGTCCGTCAGCCCCTTGCGGCGCAGCTCCTCGAGCGCCGAGTCGGTCTTTGCCAGCCCCTCGGCGCCGACCGCGCGCAGGGCGGCGGGGGTCTTCGTGAACTGGATCTCGCGGTAGTCGACGACCTGTACGTGGTTGCCCCACGGATCGGCAAAGTCGACGGAGCCGGATGCCTGCACCGGGACGCCGGCGCGCTGCAGCGCGTCCCGCACGGCCTCCTTGTCGTCGACGACGAGCCCGAAGTGGCGCGCGCCGTCCGCAGCCTGCGCGCGTCCCGCCGACAGCGCGATGAACTGGTCGCCCATGTCGACGAACGCCATCGCGGCGCCGGCGCGGCCGCGCAGCTCGAAGTCGAACAGGCGGCCGTACCAGGCCAGCGCCTCGTCGACGTCGCCGACCTCGAGCGCAACGTGGTTGATCCCGATCAGCTTCGCCACGCCCGACCGCCTACGTCACGATCGGCCGCGTCAGCGCCTTGACGAAGTCCTCGAGCTGGCGCGTCGTCCAGCACTCGAAGGCCTCGCAGTAGTTCGCGTAGGCGGCGATCACGGAATCGCCGTAGTTCCAGTACAGCTTCGGCTCCGGATTGAGCCAGAACGTGCGCCCCGCCTTCTCGGCGATCCGCGCGAAGACGTCGGCGCGCGGGTCACGCCCGTTCGTGCGCGCGTCGCCGAGCACGATCACCGTCGCGCGCGGGTGCAGCTCGTCCTCGACGGAGGCGAGGAACTCCGTCCAGACGCGGCCGTAGTCCGTGTAGCCGGAGATGTCGGCGACGCCGGCGTCGCGCGCGATCGCCTCGTTGACCTTCTTGAAGGAGCGCTCGCGCGCGAAGACGTCGGTCACCTCGGAGATGCGCTCGATGAAGACGAATGAGCGCATCTTGCGAAACGAGTCGTGCAACGCATGCAGTACCGAAAGAAAGAAGACCGAGGCGGAGGTGACTGAAGTCGAGACGTCGCAGAGCACGAAGATCTCGGGCCGCCGCGGGCGCCGCGGGCGCAGCTTGATGACGACCGGTACCCCGCCGGTCTGTAGCGATGCGCGCATCGTGCGGCGCACGTCCACGTGGGCGTGGCGCTGGCGGCCGCGCAGCTCGTGGCCCTGGCTGGCGAGCCTCCGCTTGAGCTGAGCGACGACGCGGTGCACGGCCGCGAGGTCGGCGAGCGGCCCCGAAGGCAACGCCCGGTCCAGCTCGTTGAGCGGTCGCGCGGGGGGCAGCCGGCGCGTGCGCTCGATCAGGTCGCGCTCCAGCTCGCGGCGCAAGTGCGCCTCGAAGGCGCGCAGCGCCTCCCTGGGGAGGCCTTCGCCGTGTGCGACACCCTCTCCCGCGGCCGGCTGCGGTCCCGCCTGGGTCTCCGCACGCAGCCCGAGCGCGCGGCGGATCCGCTGGACGTCTACGCCGATCACGCCCGAGCCCTCGCCCTGGCGGCCGAATGCGGCAATCGCCAGCCGCGCGAGGTCGCCCATCGCCTGCTCGTCGCCGGCGCGGATCGCCTGGGCGATCGCCTCGCGCAGCGCGGCGAGGTCGATCTGCTCGCCGGACTCCATGCGTCCCTGCTCGGCGAGGCCCTGGCGCAGCGCCTCCGCCTCGGTCGCACGGAAGAAGAATCGCTCGAAGACCAGCTCGAACACCCGGCGGTCCTCGGGCGACTTCGCCAAGGTCGCCGCGAGCCCCTCGCGCACGGCGTCGCGCTCGGTCCAGCTGACCTCCTCGAGCACGGCGAAGGCGTCGAGCAGCTCTGACGTTCCAGTCGCCACGCCCTCGGAACGCAGCGTCTCCGCGAACTCGAGCATCCGCGCCGCGAAGCCCGGCACGGGCTCCGCCGGCGGCTCCGGGCTAGCCGGTCTGAGCGGTCCCGAGTGGGCCACTTGAGAGTTGGACGCCGACGCGCTCGGCGACCACGTCGAGGTCGGTGCGGTGCTTGACGATGATCGACAACGTCGAGCGGAACGTCGTCTCGTCGATGTCGTCGGCGCCGAGCAGCAGCAGTGCCCGCGCCCAGTCGATCGACTCCGCGATCGAGGGCGGCTTCTTGAGGTCGAGCGCGCGCACCATCCTGATGACCTCGACGAGCTTGTGGGCAACCTGCGCGGACAGCTCCGGGGCGTGCAGGCGCACGATCTCCAGCTCGTGCTCGAGCTCGGGGTAGTCGAGCCACAGGTACAGGCAGCGACGCTTGAGCGCCTCCGTCAGCTCGCGCGAGTTGTTGGAGGTGAGCAGCACGACCGGCTGCGTCTGGGCGACGATCGTGCCGAGCTCGGGGATCGAGATCTGGAAGTCCGACAGCAGCTCGAGCAGCATCGCCTCGAACTCCTGGTCGGTCTTGTCGATCTCGTCGATCAGGAGCACGACCGGGTCTGGCGAGGCGATCGCAGTCATCAGCGGGCGTGCCAGCAGGAAGGAGTCCGAGAAGATGTCGTCCTGGACGGCGTCCCAGCTCGGGGTCTCGTCTTCGCTGCCCGTGCCCGCTTGGATGCGCAGCAGCTGCTTGCGGTAGTTCCACTCGTAGAGAGCCTTGGCCTCGTCGAGCCCCTCGTAGCACTGAAGTCGCACGAGCGGCCGCTCGAGGTAGCGCGCGAGCGCCTTCGCCAACTCGGTCTTGCCGACCCCGGCGGGCCCTTCCACGAGCACCGGCTTTCCGAGCTTCGCGGCGAGATAGCAGACGAGCGCGGTCGAGTCGCCCGGCAGGTAGCAGGTCGCGCGCAGACCGCCGGCGACGGCGTCGACGGATTCGGGTGTGACGGGCGCCACGGCGCCCCATAATGGCAAGACGGCGCTCACAGCACCAGCGTCCGCGTCCGCGTCCGACGGCGCAGCGTCGCCGAGCCGTCGGCGATACTGGCCGTCGCATGGGGCCTGTGCCGCCATTCCCGGCCGCCTTCCTGCGGCTCGCCCCGGCTGTCGTCCACTACAACCCGCCGCTGGTCGTGCTCGCTGGTGGTGTGCTGATCACGCTGGCCGGTCACATCATCAAGTTCCGGCGGGTGATCGCCTTCGGCATCGCGCTGATCTTCGTCGGCACGACGCTCGCGCTGGTCACCGCATATGTCGACTTTCGCCAGCAGGGCTCGCCGCCGCCGTCACAGCCGTCGAACCCCTACGACCAGCCTGTGTCGCGTCCGTGAGGGCGCTTTGAGCCCGCGGCCTCAGGCGATCGGAATGTCGGTGACCTGCACAGGCTCTGCGCGGCGGCGGTCAAGGCGGTCGAGCGTCCAGTCGATCAGCGCACGCACGAGCAGCAGGAGCTCGCGCACCAGCTCGGCGAGCTCGTGTGCCAGCTCATCGGGGAGCAGCTCGCGCAGGCGGCGTGCGAGCCCCTCCAGCTCGACGAGCGTGCTCGTCCCTGGCGCCGGCGGCGGCGTCGCATAGCCCATCGGCGGCGGTGGCCCGCCCGCGCGGCCGCGCGGGCCGGTTGATGGAGCGCCCTCGGGCGTCGCGCCTTCGGAGGTCGCGCCCTCGGTGCTTGCGCCGGCGGGGGCGGGCGTCTCACCGCTGCCCGGCGGCTGCTCGTGCGGGTGGCTCAGCGCGGACTCCAGGTCGCCGGCCATCTGCGCGGCGGCACGGCGCGTCGCCTCGATGCGTTCGCGCAGCCGCGCGAGCCCATCGTCGGGCTGCTGCTCAGCCGGTGACATCGGCCAGCGACTGCTCGGCCGCGGCGAAGCTGATCTCCAGGGCGCCATCCTCGAGCGTGGCTCCGGCGGGCCGCAGATCGCGCAGCGCGGGGGGCAGCATGATCGTTCGCTTCTGGCCGTCGACGCGCACGATCAGCTCTTCGCCGATCTGCTTGAGCGAGATCGAGCCCTTGCGCGCGAACGGCAGCGCCAGCCGCAGGCGCGCGCTGTCGTCGCCCAGCTCGAGCTCCTGCGTGAGCGTGGTGTGCAGCACCGCCTCGGCGGCGTGGTGCTCGAACAGCGTGTCGCCGAGCCGGTCGAGCATCTCCGCGCCGACCACCTCGGTCTCGAAGTAGGGAGCGCAAAGCACTGGAAGCGGCGCGAACGCGCTGCGCACGAGCTCGAGATGCTCCTGTTGGCGTTCGCGCCAACCGCCGAAGTAGGTGTTGGCCAGCGCTTCCGGGAAGACGCGGTTGACGACCACCGCGTCACACAGGTAGCCGTACAGGTTGAGGTAGGTGAACGTCCGCATCGCCTCGTCGATCACCATTCGATCGGGGTTCATCACGAGGCGCAGCGTGACCGCCTCGTGGTCGCGGAGGATCTCGTGCATCGCGATCAGGTTCTCGATCAGCGCGCGAACCTCGGCCATCACCGCCGGGCTCGGCATCGGCATGTCGAGCACCGCGCGAGCGAACGGTGCCGCCGCCGCGAGGATCTGGTTCTCCCACGGGAAGACCTTCTCCAGCCACCAGCGCGCTACGTCGGGAAACGCCAGCAGTCGCAGCGTCTCCCCGGTCGGTGCGCAGTCGACGATGATCACGTCCCAGTCGCCGGACTCGTGATGGCGCTTCAGCGCGAGCAGGCTGAACAGCTCGTCCATTCCCGGCGGGACCGTCAGCTCCTCGGCGGTGATCCGGTTGACGCCGTGCTCGACGAGCAGCTCCCCGAGCCAGTCCTGCACCGTCGCCCAGTTTCGCTCCATCTCCTCCTGGGCCTGGATCTGCTGGCCGTAGAGCGGACCGTCGCCGAGTCGCGTCGGCTCGCCGCCGATCGCGATCCCGAGCGCGTCCGACAGCGAGTGCGCCGGGTCGGTCGAGAGCACGAGCGTGCGGACCCCTGCCGCGGCGCAACGGCGCGCCGTGGCGGCCGCCACGGATGTCTTGCCGACGCCGCCCTTGCCGGTGTAGAGGATCGTCCGGGGTGCCACCGGCGCAGTGTAGGCCGGGTGGGGCGGGCGGGCTCCCGCGGCGGCCGCGGCGGTCCGCTCAGCGCGGCGCCGCAGCGCCGCCGGCTCCGGAGCCGCCGACGGTGCCGTTGGAGTCCGTCGTCGGCACGCCCGGGATCGGGTGCAGTTGCGGCGCCGAATAGGGCGTCTCCTCCGCGGGCAGGTCGTGTCCGAGCGCGTTGACGATGTAGGTCGTGAAGCGCTTTCCGTAGGTGCAGTACTCCTGCGTCTTCGTACGTGCGCAGAGGCCGACGAGGAAATCGCGCAGCAGCCCCATGTAGCTGTCGGTGGAGGTTTCGCCCTCGTTGGAGTAGCGCGCCCACGAGCCGGTGTCGTAGTAGGGAAGCTCGTAGCGGGCCTCGACGTCGCCGAGGTGGAAGAGCCGCTTGATCATCGGGTCACCGGTGATGTACGCGGCGTCGTAGAGCGCGTCGAGCGAGCCGATGAATGCGTTGATCACGTGGTAGCCGTTGGCGAACGAGTAGATCAGGTAGTGGTTGCCGCGCACGGTCGGCTGACGCACGCCGACGGGCGCGTTCATGTCGAACACCAGCGCGGCGCGGTGCATCAGGGTCACGAAGGCGCCGTCGGAGAACTGCAGCCCTGCGCGCGCCAGCGCCTGTACGGCCGATCCCTGCGAGAGGCCGCTGGTCCACGGCGGCTCGCCGCCGTCGAAGGGGAAGTAGTACTCCCACGCCAGCGCACCGCCGCGATTGACCCCGAGCGGGATCAGCTCGTCGATGAACGAGCGCATCTGGGCGTAGGAGTGGCCGTTCCAGAGGCCGTTGACCTTGCCCCAGTTGCCGAGCATCTGCAGTTGCAGGCCCTCGCCCTCGTAGTACTGGTAGATGATCTGGCTGCCGGTGAACGAGACGCGATCATCCGCCCCCAGCAGCGGTCCGGTCGTCCACCACTGGCGGTTGCGAGCGATCGTCAGCATCACCGGCACCAGCCGCGGCGCCGTCAGGTCGCCGCGCGAGGCGATCCCGTCGCTGATCGCAAGCACGGCTCCCAGCTCGGTGCGTCGCGTGCCCGACAGGTTCGAGTAGGACGCGCGCGCCGCGCGGACCGTGTTCCAGTCGCCGCTGAAGGTGGCGGTGCTGATCGCGTGCACCGACAGGAGGTGGCGCAGGGCGCGCAGGACGACGCCGCCGAGGTTGGCGCTGGCAGCATGCGCGCCCGGCGTGGGCGACAGCTTCGCGATGCGCGCGCCGTGGCCCGCAGCGTTGGGCGCCGGACCGGGCGGCAGGTTGGCGAACGGACCGAGCGGCTCGTTGCGCACGAGCACGCGATGGCCGTCGAGTACCAGCACGCGCTGCGCGGAGGCCGCTGCGACCGGCCCCACGCACGCAAGCAGCGCCAGGAAAAAGATGGCGCGTCGCACCGGGCCGATGGTACGCTCGCAGCCTGCTGGGTCCCCGCAGTTGCAAAGGAGATTGCATGAAGCGCCTGATCCCCCGTGCCTCGCTGGCCGTCGCCGTCGTGGCGACCGCGTTCATCGTCACCGCCTGCGGCAGTAGCAGTAGCAGCAGCAGCAGCGGGAGCGCCCAGCAGGTCATCAACGAGACGTTCTCGGGGCACAAGAAGGTCACCAGCGCGAACATCGCGCTGTCGCTCAACGTGACGCCGAAGAGCACGAGCGGGACCCCCGTGTCGCTGACCGTCAACGGGCCTTTCCAGAGCAACGGCTCAGGCCAGCTGCCGTCGTTTGACCTCAGCCTCGGGGTCAACATTCGCGGTCAATCGATCAACGCCGGTGCCGTGTCCACCGGCACCGCGGGTTACCTGCTCTTCCAAGGCCAGGCGTACACGGTGCCGGCCAACACCTTCGCGTCGTTCAAACAGGGCTTCCTGCACTCGCAGTCAACGCCCGGCCAGCACCCCACCAGCTCGCTGTCATCGCTGGGCATCAATCCCAGGAACTGGCTCACCGACCTGAAGTCCGACGGCACGAGCAGTGTCGGCGGCACGACGACCGACCATGTCTCCGC
>Ga0182024_10026928_pt1 | contig 10082 bp, 10 predicted proteins | sample P32metaG_FD_120480 | JGI IMG/M metagenome (GOLD analysis project Ga0182024, IMG submission 120480) | Permafrost microbial communities from Stordalen Mire, Sweden - P3-2 metaG (Illumina Assembly) | ecosystem: Environmental > Terrestrial > Soil > Wetlands > Permafrost | place: Sweden: Stordalen...
GCGACGGACGCTGCTCGGCAGCGTGTCGCCCGGCCTGCTGGTGGACTGCCTCTGCCCCGTGCTCGTGCTTCCGAGGGGGACCGCCCGCCCAGTCGCCGAGCCGCTCGCGTACGTCGATGTGAGCGGTCCGTGAGGAAGTACTGAATGGGTGCCGTGATATTCCGCGATGATCCGCGGGTCCGGGCGCTTTATCGTCGGCGCCATGTCTCAGAAGACCGATCTGACCACTCCCGGCCGGGCGGGCGTCCCGACCAGGGACCAGCGCTGGATGTATCGCGAGTTGCGCGAGCGTGTGGAGCGTCGCCGTCGCCAGCGCCAGGATCTGATCGAGCGGCTCGTCGAGCGTCGGCGCGAACGTCGCCTTCGCTTGTTCCGCCGTCCGAGCAGATAGCGGAGCCAGGCTGACGCTCCGGCACGCGTCGTGCCCGGGTGAAGTCCCGCTGCCCATGGCACGAAGTGCTTGGGGACAGGTAACGACTGGCGCTGTGTCGGCATGACTACTCGGAGCAAGAGAGGTGCAGTGCCCACGCGTGTGCCGCGGGCCTGGCTGTTTCTGGGGCCGTCGTTCGTCGCCGCGGTCGCGTACGTCGACCCGGGGAACTTCGCGACCAACGTTCAGGCGGGCTCCGAGACGGGGTATCGGCTGGTGTGGGTCGTGCTGGTGGCGAACGTCGCGGCGATGGTCGTGCAGATCCAGTCGGCGAAGCTCGGGCTGGTCAGTGGGCGCAACCTGCCCGAGCAGATCCGCGATCGCGCGCCGGCCCGGGTGGTGGTCGCCGCGTGGCTGGGGGCGGAGGTGGTGGCGATGGCCACCGACCTGGCGGAGCTGCTCGGAGCGGGTCTCGGGTTGGGGCTGCTGACGGGGCTGCCGCTGTTCCCGGCAACGGTAATCGCTGCTGGCGGGACGGTGCTGCTGCTTGGCTTGCAGCGGCGCGGGACGGCACCGTTTGAGGCGGTGATCGCCGCTCTGGTCGGCGTGATCGCGGTCAGCTACCTGGTCGAGACGGTGATGGGAAAGCCGGACCTCGGTGCGGTGGCAAGTTCGTTCGCGCCGCCCAGGCTTGGGGGACGGGAGAGCGTGCTGCTGGCGACCGGGATTCTCGGCGCCACGGTGATGCCGCACGTGATCTATCTGCACTCGGCGCTGATGCAGGACCGGGGCCGGGGCGCCGACGAGTCGCGGCTACGGAGAATGCTGCGCGCGCAGCGGACTGACGTCTCGCTTGTGCTGGCGCTCGCCGGGGTGATCAACATGCTGATGGTGATGCTGGCCGCGGCGACCTTTCACCGGCGGGGGCTTGTGCATGTGGCCGGGATCGAGCAGGCGCAGCGGACGCTTCAGCCGTTTCTCGGGGCCGCGTCGAGCGCAATCTTCGCTGTGGCACTGCTCGCCTCCGGTCTGTCCTCCTCAGCGGTCGGGACGTTCGCGGGTCAGGTGATCATGCGCGGGTTCCTGCGGCGCGCGGTGCCGCTGTGGCTGCGCCGTGCCGTTACGATGCTGCCCGCGCTGGTGATCGCCGCCTCTGGACTGGACGCCACGCGTGCGCTTGTGATCAGCCAGGTCGTGCTGTCGTTCGGAATCCCGCAGGCCCTGATCCCGCTCGCGTGGCTGAACGGCAGACATGACGTGCTCGGGGTATTTCGCAATCGCGCCGTCGTGTCCGTGCCGGTGTGGGGGCTGGTCGGTCTGATCACCGCGCTTAACGTGTTCCTGCTCGTGCGGGTGTTCGGCCTGTGAGCTTTGACCGGATTCTCGTGCCGTTGGACGGCTCGCGGCTCGCGGAGGTGGCGCTACCCGCGGCCAGGTCGTTCGCGCAGCGGCTCGGGGCAAGACTTCTGCTGCTGCATGTGCTCGAACGCGAGCCGCCCGAGACGATCCACGGCGAGCCGCACTTGAGCACCGTCGCCGATGCGAAGCGCTACCTGGAGAAGCACGCCGAGCGACTGGGCGGCCAGAACGTCGACGTCGTCGTGCATGTGCACGAGCGGAACGTCTCCGACGTCGCGGCCGCGATCGACCGGCACGCGCACGAGTTCGATATCGGGCTGATCGCGATGTGCGCCCACGGCCGGACCAACCTTCGCCACCGGCTGATGGGGTCGATCGCCGAGCGCATCCTGCGGGGGGGCAGCGTCCCGATCCTGCTGCGAACCGTGCGCCGCCCGAATGGCGGGGAGTATCGGCTGCGCAATCTGCTGGTGCCGATCGACTTCAGCCACGATATCGAGGCCGCGCTCGCCCCGACGCGCCTGCTCGCCGCTGCCTACCAGGCGACGGTGACCCTGCTGGCGGTGCCCGAGCCGGCCTCTCCGGCCGCCACTCGGCTGCTGCCATCGGCATCGGCCCTGGCGCGCGAACTCGAGCGCGAAGATCTCGGCCGCAGGGTCGACGACCTCGCGCACGGGCTTCGATCCGACCTGCCAGATGTACGCGTGATCGTGCTCGATCGGCAGCCGGCCGACGCGATCCTCGCCATGGCCAGCTCGCTGCGGGCCGACCTGATCGTGCTCGTTACCGATGCGCACGGCGGTCTCACGTCCTGGTATGACCCCTCGATCGCGCAGAAGCTGCTGACCAGGCCGGATCTGACGCTGCTACTGATCAAGGAGCTCTGACCAGACGCCATCCGAAGGCCGGCACCGATGGCAGAGTGGCCATTGCTCGTGCAATCGGCTCTCGGTCTGGCGCAGGACGACAGGCACGCGACGTCCAGGCTGCCTCTCCCGCACGTTGATCGCTCGGCTCTCGGACATCCACGTCGGCGGCGCCCGTCACCACCGGACGCCGCTTCGCGACGCGATCGCCGGAATCAACGATGCAAGCCCCGACGTCGTCGTGATCGCCCGGGATATCACCGACGAGGGCTACCCCGACCAGCATGGAGAGGCAAGAGAGCAGCTCGAGGCGCTGGCCTGTCCGAACGTGGTGGCGGTGCCAGGCGAATCAGGACTCCCGTCATGTCGGCTACCTCCAGTACGAGCGAACGTTCGGTGCCCGGGACTCGGTGCCGATTCGTGGCACCGGTCGCGAGCGAAACCAGGTCCTCGACGCTGGCGACGTGCTGGCGTTGTTGTACTAGGCCGAGGTCGACGTGGTGCTCTCCGGTCACCGTCACGTGCCGTACGTGTGGCCGGAGCCTGGGGGATATCCGCGCGAGTGGCCGGCGGAGCTGTCGGCACGATCGGCGGATCCGCTCGCCCATGCGTCGCCCGGCCAGGGACTGGCCGACGACGCCAGGGCAGCCACGATCCGAGTCCTCGGCTGGGAACGGAGCTGTCCCGCTTCGCCATGCCGGTTACGCCGGGCCCGCGAGGAGCGTGCAGCGCTGTCGGCCTGGACAGTCGGGCATATGGCGACCGTGCGCGAGCGACAGACGTACCAGCGCGGCCTCGAGATCGCGGATGTCGATCCGGGCATCGACCGCCACCGCACGGAGCGAAGCGAGTCCTTTGCGTCGGCCAGGTTTCAGCATGCGGAGGTGTTCCGCGGCTCGAACCGCTCGCGCGTCAAGCGGTGGGTCGATTCCGGCGCGCACCCCGCGCAGCTCGCGCAGGAACAGGCCCACGGTGACCGGTCCCCAGCCGGGGAGCGAGTCAAGCGCGGCGTGCAGCTGATCGAGCGGAAGGTCGAGGGCGGAGCTCACCCGGCCGCGCCAGTCAGCCGCGAGGGCCTGGGCGATGGCATCGAAGTACTCCGCCGTGCGCAGGTCATAGCGGGCGTAGCCGCCTGCGTCCAGTAGCTCGATCAGACGCTCAGTCTCCTGGCGTCCGGCATCCGGGATGCTGTGCACGCCCGCCTGCTCGAGGACCGCGAACGTCCGCTGCGCGATCTTGGCCGAGATCCGGGCGCCGAACAGCGTCGCGGCGAGCGCCCAGCGTTCGATCTCATCCTCGCTCCGGTCCACGTCGATGCCGAGCTCGATTGAGTAGCGGCCGCCAAGGGACTGGACGGCGCGCGCCGCCAGCGGCACGAGGCGGGTGTGCGCGAGGTCTTCCGGCTCGGTGGAATGCGACGATGGTTCAGGGTTCACGTCCGGCACGCTCGCGCGGATCTCGTGTCACTCCCCGTGCGATATCCCCGGACTGCGCGACGAGGCGAACCTGAACCTCGCACCCGTCGTGAAAACCAAGCGCCGGATCCGTGTAGCCGATCCGCCGCACCGTCTGGCGTGCAATCCGCTCATGGTCAACGCTGCCGCTGGCGGTGATCTCCCCGGCGATCACGATCAGATCGCGGGTGACGAGCGTCTCGCACGCCACCCGCCCCGCAGGGTCCTCGGCGAGCACCGCAGCGAGGATCGCATCGGAGATCTGGTCGGCGACCTTGTCCGGATGGCCCTCGGTTACAGATTCGGAGGTGAACAGACCATTGACCGTCATGCCGGGGCCCTCCTCTTCGTCAACCGTCGCCTGCGAGGTGTCGTGGTCGGCTGCGGTCGGCGAGCGGTACTGCGACGTCGTGTTGGGCCGCGATCCGGATCAGTTTCCTGAGCGCGGGCGCCAAACCGATCGTGGGAAGCGGCACCTCGATCTCGACCCTGCCAGTCTCTCGATCGAGGACCCGGATCGGGGCAAGCTCCTTCAGCAGGTCCATCATCTCCTGGTTTGCGGCCAGCATCAGCGCGGTGAAGGTCGTGATTCCCTCCTCGCTTGCGCGGGCGCTGATGACCTCGAGCAGCAGCGTGCCGACGCCCCTTCCCTGCCAATCATCGACCACTGTGACGGCCACCTCCGCCACATCGGGGCGGTCCGGGTCGCGAACGTAACGGGCCACGCCGATCCCCTCGCCGGTCTGCTCGTCGAGCGCGATCATCGCCTCGTGGTGATGGTGGTCGATCTCGGTCAGGTGGCGGACCATCGACTCGCTCAGCTCGGGCATCGGCGCGAGGAATCGTCGGTAGCGCGACGCGGGGCTGAGCCGTTCGAAGCCGCGCAGCAGCAGCTCCCGGTCTGAGCGGTGGCCTTGGCGGATGCGAACGCGCGCGCCGTCGCGCAGCGCGATCGGCGCGCCGAGGATCACCAGCTCATTCGTAGAGGGAGTCGATGGCATCTTTGAACTTGGAGTAGATGACCGCCCGCTTCGCCTTCTGCGTGGGAGTCAGCTCACCGGTCTCTTGCGAGATTTCGCGGTCGAGGATCGCGAAGCGCTTGACCTGCTCGACTCGGGCGAAGCGTTGATTGATCCGTTCGACCTCCTGCGCAAGGTGCGCATGTACCCGCTTATCGATCGCCATCGCGGCGAGATTCGGCTTTACGCCCAGCCACGCGGCGAGCGACGGCACCGAGTCGCGGTCGAGCGCCAGCGCCGCGACGAGATACGGCCGGTCATCGCCGAACACCAACGCCTCGGAGACCCACCGGATCCCGCGCAACGCCACCTCGATGTTGGCCGGGGTGATGCTCTTGCCGCCCGAGGTGATGATGATGTCCTTCTTGCGGCCGATGATTCGCAGGAACCCGTCGTCATCCAGCGAGCCGAGGTCGCCTGAGCGGAGCCAGCCGTCCTCGCTCAGCGCCTCGCGCGTTGCCGCCTCGTCCTTGAAGTAGCCGCCGAATACGTTCGGGCCGCGGATCAGGATCTCCCCGTCGGAGGCGATCGACACGTCGACGCCGGGCAGCGGACGCCCGACAGTGCCGAAGCGGAAGCCGCTGGCCGTGTTCAGCGTCGCGGCAGCCGTCGTCTCGGTCAGCCCGTAGCCCTCCAGGACCAGCACACCGCACGCGTCGAAGAACTCGAGCACCTCGCCCGCGACCGGGGCGGCGCCGGTGAGCACCAGCTCGAGGTCGGGGCCGAACAGGCCGCGCACTTTCGAGAGCACCAGCCTGTTCGCCAGGCTGTGGCGCAGGCTGGTCAGCGGGCCGGGCGTCCGTCCCTGACGCTCAAGCTGCCTCACCACGCGGCCGGTGCCCAGCGCCCAGCGCAACGCGGCTCGCCTGAGCGCGCCGTGCTCCTCGGCGCCACTCACCGCGGTGTCGTGAATCTTCTCCAGCATGCGGGGAACGGTCGGCAGATGCGTCACGCGCAGACTCTGAACATCCTCGAGCAGGGCGTTCGCCTCGCCGCGCCAGAACGCGATCGTTCCCCCAACGTCAAGCACGACCATCTGCGTCACCCGGGCGAGCGAGTGTGCCAGCGGAAGAAACATGAACACCATGCTGCCCGGGCCGAGATCGATCTGCTGCTCGTACATCCGCGCCGTCTGGATCAGGTTCGCGTGCGTCACGATGCATCCCTTGGGCGGACCGGTCGTGCCGGACGTGTAGACGATTGTCGCGATGTCCTGTGGCCTGATCGCTGCGGCGATCCCGTCAAGCTCGCCGGCATCCACATCCGGCTCGTGGCGGCGCAGCTGATCGAGCGAGATCGTGTCCGGTCCCGATCCGTCGAACGTGACGACGTGCTCGAGCTGCGGGCACTGCTCGCGCACCTCCGCGACCTTTGCGAGCTGCTCGGCGTCCTCGCAGAACACGACCCGGCTGCCGGCGTGCTCCAGGATGTAGCGGCACTCCTCCGGGGAGTTGCTGTAGTAGATCGGGACGACCACCGCGCCGGCGCAGAGAGCACCGAGGTCCACCAGCGTCCACTGCGGCCGTGTGCCCGCGAGGATCGACACGCGATCCCCGGGGCGAACACCCAGCGCGATCAGACCACACGCGATCTCGCGAACAGCCGAGCCGAGCTCCGCGTATGTCAGATCGCGCCACTGCCCCTCGTGCCAGAAACGCAACGCGCTGCCCTCGTGTAGTGCCGCGGCGCGGCGGACCATGTCCGGCAGCGTCCGCGCACCGGTCGCGTGATCGGCGCTGGGGAATGTCGAACCGGCGGTCGTTGCGGCTGCCATGGCCTCGCTGGGTTAGGTCCTGAGTCCTGAAGCCATCCTCCACCGAGGAGTGCACCTCGTCATCCGGGAGAACCCCAGCACCGCCTGCGGCGAGACGCTGAAAAGTGACTGCCGCTGCGTGTCGGCCCAGCTGTGAGCAGTCGGCCGGTCTTCCGGGACGCACCGTGCGGACGCCACCAGCTTGTAGAAGGCGAGCTGGATCGTCTGAAGGACCTGGAGTGCGAGCAGCACGACCGAATACGGGGGCAACCGGAACGGCTCGGTGAGCTGGCCGCCCTCCCAGCGTATCGATCGCGGCCAGCAGGCGCCTGTCCCGGACGCCGGCGGCGCGGGCGGCGTCCACGAGGTGTGGGGGACCGAGCGAGCGCCGGTTGCTGCTCAGGGTTGATCGCCGGCGAGCCGCGGACTCTGGGCCATGCTCGTGCCGCACGTTGAAACGGTCGTTGCCAGCCCGCCTACCCCGGCCGTAGGTAGACGATGTAACCCGGGTTGACGGTGATTGGGTCCTCGCCCTCACCGTGGTGCTGGTTGAACTCCACCGGGTTCTGCCAGCCGGCTGCGAGCAGCCGCTCGTACACCTCCCGGTACTCGTCGCTGACCCTGATCGACTCGCCCTCGATCAGCCTGATCTCTGTTGACATGGTGTCGTTCTCCTCGCGGGGTTGTCTTCTCGTCTAAACCCGGTCGACGACCTGCTGGACGCCGGCGGCGTGGGCACAGTGCGCGCAGCAGTAGCACGCGCTGTCGCTCTCCACGCCGTGCCCGATGATCCTGCACTGGCAGTGCGCGCAGGTTGGGGCAAGCGCGTTGATCGCGCATTCGAAGCTGTCGAACACGTGCGTCTGGCCGCCCGTGACCACCTGCATCGCCTTGTCGTAGTCATTTCCACAGACCTCGCAGACTCCCATCGAACTTCCTCCTTAGATCAGGTTTTGTGCACGGCCGGTTCGGGTGCACCTGGTCATCGAGGCCACCCACGATCAACAGCGTGGGAGCGGTCACCTCGCCCACTCTCGAAGCGGCGAGGTCGGGACGCCCGCCGCGCGAGACGACCGCCGATACCTGATGGCCGAGGTCGGCGGCGGCGATCAGGGCGGCGGCGGCACCGGTGCTGGCGCCGAAGTAGCCGAGCGTCAGCTGACTGGTCTCGGGCTGGCCGCGAAGCCAGCCGGTGGCCGCCGCCAGTCGCCGGCCAAGCAGGGGGATGTCGAACACGTTGGCTCGGTTGAGCTCCTCCTCGGGGGTGAGCAGGTCGAACAGTAGCGTCGCGAACCCGTCGTCGCTCAACTGCTGGGCCACCTGTCGGTTGCGGGGGGTCAAGCGGCTCGAGCCGCTGCCGTGGGCGAACGCCACGATCCCGCGGGGGTGCTCGGGGATCGTGAGATCACCCGGGACCAGCACTCCCGCTCCGGCCTCCACGAGCCGCTCATGTGTGATGCTCAGGGGTGTGCTCCTTGTCAGTAGCGCTTTGACCTCTTTGTCGGCCGTGGGGCTGAAGTCGCGGTACCAGAAGCCGATCGCGAGCAGGTCCTCGGGCGTCTGCAGCGCGATCACCTCGTCCACGCTCGCTCGAAGCTCGGCGACCGACTGTGCGGCCGCGACCGGCACGGCGAGCACGACGCGCGCAGCGCCGCGCTCACGCAGGGCGCGCGCGGCCGCCTGGGCGGTTCGCCCAGTGGCGAGCCCATCATCGACCAGCAGCACCGTGCGGCCCTTGACCTCTACCGGCGGGCGCTTGCCCCGGTAGCGCTCGGAGCGCTCCGCGAGCTCCTGCTGGGCCCTGGCGATCAGCGCCTTCAGTTCGTCTGGCCCGATGCCGGGCATTGACAGCTCCGCCTCTGCGAGGACCCTCACGCCGCCATCTGCGACCGCCGCGATCGCATACTCGGGCTGCCACGGCGCGCCGATCTTGCGCACCATGATCACGTCAAGCGGCGCTTTGAGCGCCCTGGCGATCTCGGCGGCGACCGGCACGCCCCCGCGGGGGATCGCGACCACCACCGGGTGCTGCTCGCGGAAGCGCCCCAGCGCGGCGGCCAAGCGCCGGCCGCCGTCATAGCGATCAGCAAACCGAATGTCCTCGTGCAGCAGCTCGAAGGACTCGTGCGTGGCGCTGTTGACAGCTCCGGTACGCATCCTCATCAGTCGCTCCGCATTGAACTGGCTTTATCGCGCTGCTAGTCGAGCACGAAGCGGATCGCGTCCTCGAAGCTCTCGCTCGAAGCCGACGTGATCTCGATCACCTTCGCAACCGACATGACTGTTCTCCTCCAGGTCGCTGAGCAGTGCCACCGATGATGGCCAGCGTCCCTCGACGTGGCATCGGCGCTAAATCGGGATTCTCGGTGCGGGCTACTACCCAGCAGCGTCCTATCCACGGCGCGAAGCGACAGCGTGCCTGACATCGATCGCAGACACAGGTGCATCGAGAGCCGCCGGTTCGACGCGGATCACGCTGTTTCGCGATCGACGCGCTGGGGAGGCGGAACGTCGCGCCGGGAAGCAGCGCGTTCAAGGCCTGTAAGCGCCATCACTCGGCTGCGATTCGTGCGGTGCCCGTGGTGCCACGGCTCACCGGCCTGGGCCATCAACGCTTAGCTGCCTCTCCCGCCATGACGTGATGGCGTGAAGGGGTTGGTGCCCGTGCGAGAGGGTCCAGCTGGTTGGTCGGTTTGCTGTCATCAGCGGTGAGGCATCGAGGCAGTGGTCGGTCGACGCCCCGCAGCGCTCCGTTCTTTGGGAATCGAGCGAGGAGCGAAGGGCCGCCTGTGGGCTCCGAGGAGTCCCCTGGACGACCCTTCATCGCTCAGCCTGGCAATCGCGCCCGCCCGCAGCATCCGTGGCGACTACGGCTTCGGCTCGCAGTTCTTCCGGCCCCTGCGCGACTGATGCGTGGGAGGTAGGGGTCACGTCTCTGCGCAGGTGGGCAGCTTGCGGTAGGCGCGGTGGCGGATGTCCATGGCTCCAAGCGGCCGAGGTCACTGGACAGCTGTTCGTGCGCACCGAGCACCACAGCAGCTGGGCGCGCATAGCGTCGGCGATCCCCGCGGCGATCGCACGCTGAATGGCGGGGTCGAAGTACGTAAAGACCAGGTTGCGGCACAGCACCAGGTCGAATGAGGTTGTCCCGTCTGGTGTTGAACTTGAGGTGGCGGTCCTCCCGCCCTCGTCCGCTGCCGTTGGCAGCGTGTAGGGCGACTCAAGTCCATTCCGCCGGGGTTGGCGCTCCGGCACGAAGAC
>Ga0182024_10026929_pt1 | contig 10081 bp, 6 predicted proteins | sample P32metaG_FD_120480 | JGI IMG/M metagenome (GOLD analysis project Ga0182024, IMG submission 120480) | Permafrost microbial communities from Stordalen Mire, Sweden - P3-2 metaG (Illumina Assembly) | ecosystem: Environmental > Terrestrial > Soil > Wetlands > Permafrost | place: Sweden: Stordalen...
CCGTGGCGAGATTGTTGTGATACAGCGGCCGCTCCGGATTCAGTTGCGTCGCCTTGCGGAGCATGGCCACCGATTCGTCGAGCATGCCTTGACGCTGATAGCAAAGCCCCAGATCGTTGCAGACGCCGGCCTCTTCCGGATACCTGGCCAGCGCACGCTTGTAGAGCTTCGTGGCGGCGTTCAAATGCCGGCGACGATCTTCGAAGTGGGCATAGGCCGTGAGCGCCGTCAGCGACTTCGGGTCGTTGGACAGCGCCTGCCGGTAAAACGTTTCGGCACTCTCCGGACTGCCGGCCTGTTCCTGGGCAATCGCCATCGTCAAAAAGAATTCGGCGTTTGGCGGCGCCGTGTTGACCGGCTTGGATGCCGGCTTCTTCTTGGCCAACGAATCGAGCTTGAGGATCTCGGATTGCTTCTTCCAGAAGCGCGAGAACTTCGTCCCATTCGGTGTCAGGGCCGAATTGGTCGAACCAGCGTTGATGCCCGCCCCTTTGTCCGGGACCGTCACACACCCACCGGCCAATGCCAGGGTCGTCGCCAGCCACAACCAGTTGAGCATCCTTGCTCGCACGCGCCACCTTAAATCGAGATTCTGGTTTTGGCCGCGTTTGGCCGTCACATCCTTGCCGCCAAACCGCGCAATCCTGCTCCTTCTAAGGATCGACCCAGCCGGCGGTCCGACTGCAATGGAATCGCTTGCCCCGATCGCGCGAATCCCGCCGATGAATCCTTCGATAGCACTCCGAACTGTCTATCTCTCGCCACGCTTTGCCTACGCGTGGGCTCAACCACTCCCTCGGTTCGATCCCGCGCTGCTAGCAAGCACCCGCCCAACGGCCGCCGGGCCTCACTGGCTGATCGTCGTGCGGGCAGCCGTCGGCAAACGCGGATCGGGCACGGTCTTCTCGTTGGCATTCTGGGTCGCCACGGCCGAAGCACCCGACCACTCGCCTGGACCGAGGTTCGATTCGTAGACGGGCATGGCAGGGCGATTGGGGGCCAGACGCACAATGGCCTTTTGCACGGCCGCCATCCGTTCGGCCGTCGTTTGATCGCTCATCAAGCGTTCGACATAAACCGCCCGTCGTTGCGCCGGCACCTTGCTGATGATCCACAGCAGCTTAAACTTGCCCGCATCGTTCAACTCGGTCGTCCCCTGCACAAAATGGTAGTCGGAGAGCAAAAGCTGCCGCTGCCAGGCGTTGTTGGCCATGATTTCAAACGGCATGATCTCGGCCTGCCGGTCGCCGGCGATGAACGGTTCGGGCCAGCATTGGTTGCGGTGATAGTCCCGTTTCCAACGCTGCCACCAATTCTCCTTCTGCGGAGCCTGGGCGGCCGGCGGCTGACCCGCGGCGAAAAAGGGTTCGTCCGTGACCGTGACCGACTGTTGAGCCTCGACGGCTGGGACCAGCAAGCCCACGATCCCCAGGGCCAGCACGAAGCATTGGCGGCGCAACATCGTTCGCTCTCCACGGTTTGGCCAGAGTCGCCGGCGGGGCACGCACGCAGGGGGGAAAAAAGGGGGGGGTGGCGTGTCCGGGCACCGGCTCATCAAGTGCTTATCGGCCGCCGGAGAAACCGGAATGCGACAGGGTCCGATGGATCCCTAAAGATGGCCCAATGTTCCCGGATTGCTTCTGCTAGCAACCGGCCGGAAAAATGGGACTGGCTTCCGAGCCGCGCCGCGCGAACCTCGGGAGAAAAGGGAGCAGCGAGGTGCCTGTCCCAATTTTTCAACACGCTGATAGCGGGCCGCGTCCCTTACTTCCCCTGCATGGCCGGGAACATTTCGTTGACCATCGTGATAGCAGCCGGCCCAACGAGCACCACGAAAATGGCCGGGAAGATGAAGATCACCAGCGGGAAGATCAGTTTCACGGCGGTTTTCGCCGCCTTCTCTTCGGCCAACTGGCGGCGCTTGGTCCGCATCGAATCGCTTTGCACGCGCAGTGCCTGGGCGATGCTCGAACCGAACTTGTCGGCCTGAATCAAAATCGCCGCCAGGCTGCGCAGATCGTCGACGCCGGTGCGCGCTCCCAGCTCGTGCAGCACTTCGGTCCGCGGGCGGCCCATCTGTAACTGGAAATTGCACAGCCCGAATTCCTCGGTCACCGTGGCACACGTCTTCTTCATCTCTTCGCTCACCTTGCGCATCGCCTGGTCCAGACCCAATCCGGCCTCGACGCAAACGACCAGCAAATCGAGCGCGTCGGGCAAGCCATAAAAGATGCTGTCCTTGCGCCGTTTGGTGAGAAACCACAGCACGATGCTCGGGATGTAGAACATCACGCCGGCCACCGCCACCGTGTTGATCAGTGCCCGATCGGTCGTCTGCGTGCCAAACAACGCCGCTCCACCGCCGATAAACAGTCCGCCGATCAGCGCGGCGAACTTAAAGCTCAGGAAAACGCTCACGGCGGTTTCGCCGCGAAAGCCGGCCATGGCCAGTTTGCCTTTCAGCTTGCCCGCTTCCTCGATCGTCTTTGGCTGGAGCGGAGCGGCCAGGCGGGGGGATGCCTTGGCCAGCATCTCGCGAAAGGGCATCGACTTCTTGGCGGCCAGACGGTCCTGCCGGCTTTTCTGAGGATTGCTGAACTCATCGAGCCGTTCTTCGGCGCGCGGCTTGGCCGACACCATCATGTCCAGCAACCACCAGGCACCGGCCGCGACGGCGCCGAACAGGGCCAAAGGCAGCAGCCGTTCCCAGGCAATGTGTTCAGCCAACAGGAGAGTATTCATCGATCAACCCAGCAGTGGTACAAAATGGGCGCTACCTTGGGAGGAGCGAACCGTTAAACCTTGATGTCGACAATCTTGCGAATGACCAGGGCCCCCAGAATCTGAAAGACCGCCGCGCCGATCAGCATCTTCTGCCCCATCGGATCCGAGAACAGCGACATTTCATATTCCGGATTCAGCCGATAGACGGCAAAGAACAACACCGGCGGCAGGGCCAACAACACCACGCCCGACAGCCGGCCTTCGCCGGTCAACGCTTGCACCTGCCCATAGATCTTGAATCGCTCGCGGACCAGGTTTCCGATTTTGTCGAGGATTTCAGCCAGGTCGCCACCCGTTTGACGCTGCAAAATGACGGCCGTGGCAAAGAACCGCAGATCGAGGTTCGGAATCCGCCGGGTCATCGTGTCGAGCGCCTCGTCGATGGCGATCCCGAGGTTCTGTTCCTCGAACACCCGGCCGAATTCCTTGCCGATCGGATTGGTCATTTCTTCCGCCACCAGGCTGAAGCCCGAGGCCAGGCTGTGGCCGGCGCGCAGCGCGCGGGCGATCAGTTCCATCGCGTCGGGAAGCTGCTGGGCGAACTTGGCGAAGCGGCGCTTCCGCCGAAAGAACATCCAAAACAGCGGCAGCGGCAGGCAACAACACGCGATCACCAGGACCAGGCCGGCGTTCAATTTGCCGACCGTGGAGGCCACGCCCCCCAGCAGTCCGAAGCCGAGTGAAAATACCAGGAATTGCTGGAGCGAAAGGGGCGCATCGGCCTGCTCGAACAACAATCTCAGATTGAAGCGGCTGACCAGGAATTCGACAAAATCGAATTTCGACTGATACGTCTGCGTCAGCACGCTTTCTTTGAGCAGCGCTTGCTTGGCGTTCTTGCCCGCCTGATTGGTGCCCGTCAAAATCGCCAATCGATCTTCGACGGTGGTGGCGGAGCTGCCGCGCAGTATGAACGACACGGCCGCCACCAAAGCGGTGACGCAGACGAACGTGGCGATCAGGATGATGACGTATAAGCTCATGGCAAATTCCCGCGACTTGCTTCTCTCCGCCGCCCGCGCGACAGTCGGTTAGTCCTTCATCATGGTCCGTTGCCGGAAGGCGCTCGACGGCAATCGCACGCCGGCCGATTCCAAGCGATCCATGAAGCTGGGGCGAATGCCGGTGGCCTCGAAACGGCCGTGGGCCCGCCCCGATTCGTCGATTCCATCTTGCACGAAATGATAAATGTCCTGCATCACGATCGTGTCTTGTTCCATGCCCATGATTTCGGTGATGTGCGTGACTTTACGCGGACCCCCCTGCAACCGGTTGACCTGGATGATCATGTCGACGGCGCTGGCGATCTGTTGTCGCATGGCCTTCAGCGGCAGTTCGAAGCCGGCCATGGTGATCATGGTTTCGATGCGCGCGATCCCGTCCCGCGGCGTATTGGCGTGGATCGTGGTCAGCGATCCTTCGTGACCGGTGTTCATGGCTTGCAGCATGTCGAGCGTTTCCGGACCGCGGCACTCGCCGATGATGATCCGTTCGGGCCGCATACGCAGGGCATTGCGCACCAGGTCGGTCGCGCCGATCGCTCCCTTGCCTTCGATGTTGGCCGGCCGGGTTTCCAGCCGCACGACGTGCTCTTGCTGGAGTTGCAATTCGGCCGCGTCCTCGATCGTCACGATCCGGTCCTGCGAAGAAATAAAGCTGGAAAGCGTGTTCAAAAGCGTCGTCTTGCCCGAACCCGTACCGCCGGAAATGATGATGTTCAGCCGGGCTTTGATCGCCCCTTCCAACAGCATCACCATCTCGGGCGTGAATGCCTTGTAGTTGAGCAGGTCTTCCAACTTCAAAGGATTCGCACCGAAACGCCGAATCGAAACCGCCGCCCCGTCCAGCGCCAGCGGCGGAATGATGGCGTTCACGCGCGAGCCGTCGGCCAGGCGGGCGTCGACCATCGGACAGACTTCGTCCACCCGGCGACCGACTTTCGACACGATGCGGTCGATGATCTGCATCAAGTGGTTGTTGTCGCGAAACGTGACGCTCGTCTTTTCCATCTTGCCGCGGCGTTCCACGTAAACGTGCTTCGGCCCGTTGATCAAAATATCGCTGATCGAAGGATCCTTCAGCAGCAGCTCCAACGGGCCCAGGCCGAACGTTTCGTCCAGCACTTCCTCGACCAACCGGTCGCGCTCGTTGCGATTGAGCAGCGTCCCTTCGGTGTCGCACAAGTGCTCCACGACCAGGCGGATCTCGCGGCGCAGCACGTCGCCGGCCAGGTCGCCGACTTTCGTCAGGTCGAGTTTCTCGACCAGCTTGCCGTGGATGCGTCGCTTGAGATTTTCGAACTCGACCGCTTTGGCGTCTTCGGCACTGCGCAGCGGAGCTATTTTCATTGCCATATCGCTTCGTTCACCTTCCGTTGTGTACTTTCAAGACCGAAACCGCTTGCTCCTCGCGAGCGCGCCGGGGAGCACGCTCGTCGGCCGCCAGTCTGCGCGGTGGAGCGCCTGGCCTGGCCCGCCACGGATTGCGCCGGCGGTCCAGCTACTGAAAACATAGCTCGCGGTTCCTTCGCCTCGGGGCAAAAAGGAAACATGCCGGAAAATTGACACGTCGCCGGCCGAAAATGGCCGCGCGGGGCCGACGAGCGCGATTGCACCGCTTGCGCGCCGCGGAGGGGTATGCGCCAGCGCCATCCGGCGGACGGCGCGAGACGCCAATTATTTGGCGGGGGCGGGGGCAGCCTTGCCCGCGGCGGTCTGCCGGCTCGGCCACAGATTCAGCCACTTGCCGATCGTCGATTTTCCCGCCTCGGCGGCCGACTCGGTGTGGGTATCACCCCCCAGTGCGTGAGCCAGGGCGACGATCGACTGCGTGATGGCGGCCTTCGGCGCTTGCTCGATGAGCGGTACGCCGTTGTTGCGCACCTCGACCATGGTGCGATAGTCGTTCGGCAACTGCCAGAAGACTTCGCGGCCCATCGTATCTTTGGCCTTCTTCAGGCTGATCTGGTTATCCAGCCCGACGCGATTGACCACGATCTTGATTTTATCTTTGACCGTTTCCATCTCGCTCAGCGACATCATCAGCCGCACGACGTTCCGCAAGCAGGGCAAATCCAGTTGCGTGACCAGCAGCACGTGGCTGGCTTGTTCCAGGCACACCATGTCGAGCGCGTTGTAGCTCTTCGACAAGTCGAGAATGACGTGCGAGAACGTGGCCTTCAACAGCCCGATCACGCGGCTCAGATCTTCCGGCGTGACCAGCGGCACGTCTTCCAACCGCACCGGCCGGGGGAGCAGGTATAGCCCCGACGAATGCTTGGTTAGCGACCGCTTGAGCAACGTGAAATCCAATCGCGTGACGTTCTGCGCCACGTCGACCAAGGTGTAGTCGGGAATCGTATCCAAAAAGACGTCGGCGTCGCCCAGGCACATGTCCAGGTCGACCAGGGCCACGCTGTTGCGCTCGTCGGCGGCCAGCGCACAACCCAGGTTCACCGCCACGCTGGTCGTTCCCACGCCGCCGGTGACGCCGGCCACCGCGATCACGCTGCTCGACCGCGCGCCGTGCTCGCCCCGGCTGAACCGTTGGCTGCTGATCCGTTCCAGAGCGCCGACCAGGTCCTCGATCTTCACCGGCTGGGTGACGAACTCTTTCACGCCGGCCCGCATCGCTCGCAAAATCAGCGAGCCGTCGGTCGACGAGCTCAGCACGAGGATGCTGCAGGTCGGAGCCGACTCGCGCAACTGGGTGACCAGTTGCAGCGCTTTGTCGGGGTCGTGATCCAGGGCCACGATGCCGATGTCCGGATGGGTTTGAGCCACCACGTCGCCAAAGAACTCGTAACGCGAGCACTCCGCTTCCAGCCATACCGATCCCATGCCCAAAAGCGTCGACTTCAAAGCGTCGCGGCTTCGGTCGTTCGGATCGACTATCGCCAATCGCAGCACGTTACTCATGAGTGTTCCATCGCTCGGCGAAACAAGGGATGCTGCCCAGCACTGCCACCGGACTCAAAAAACCGGCGCCGCACTCCCGCGGGCAAAACTACGGAAGATCGTTTCTTCCCTAGTTACTTACGTCATAGCCTTGAGGGCCGATGAACGCCGGAGGCTCTCCAAGGGATTTTGTGTCCTCCGCGGCAGCCGGACTTTGCGGCTGGGGACGATTAATCCGATTGGGCCGGGGGGCCGGGCTGGCCCCGCCCGGACCCGTCGAAACCCGCCGGGCCGGAATGCCATCCGAGCGGGGGGGCAAAGCCCGCCCAACTACCGGTTGTCCGGCCGACGTATTGGCCTCGGTCCCCGGGGCAACCGGCGTCTTGGAAGCCGGCCGGCGCGGTTTGGCGGGCCCGCTGGGCACTTCTTCCATCGAATCGGGGACCGCCCCGGCCGGCATCCCATTGCCCGGACCCATCGGCCCGTAGCCACCCGGTCCCGTCGGACCAAAACCACCCGGTCCCGTCGGACCAAAACCACCCGGTCCCGTCGGACCAAAACCACCCGGTCCCGTCGGACCAAAACCACCCGGTCCCACCGGTCCGATGCCGCCGGGACCCTTCGGGCCAGGGCCACCCGGCCCCAACGGGCCGGCACCGCCTGGTGGGCCACCTGGGCTAGGCGTCTGCGGAGACGGCACTTCGTTGTAGCCCTTGAAGTAGAAGCCGCAGTCGTCGGGCACCATGGTTCCAACGCCAGGTCCGATCGGCGGCACTTGCTCGCAGTTCATCGCTTCGGCAAGTTCCGGACACACCGTGATCAGCAGTTCGGTCTCCTCGACCGTGTCGGTCGACCGGCGGAAACAGAGACCGAGATAAGGGATGTCCATCAAGTAGGGGATGCCTTGCAACTGGTGCTGCACGTCGGTCTGCAGCAAGCCGGCCAAGGCCAGCGTCTGGCCGGCGTTCATTTCCACGCCGGTGTCGCATTCGCGGGTACGAAAACCGGGGATCGTGCTGCCGTTCAGCGTGATGCTGACCGTCGGATCGATTTCGCTGATCTTGGGGCGCACTTCCAAGTGGATGCGTCCCGAACCGAGCACGATCGGCACAAAGTCGACCTGGGTGCCGAACTTGCGGAACTGGATCGATATCGTGCCCAAACTCTGGGGCACCGGAATCGGCATTTCGCCGCCCGACAGGAAGTAAGCCGGTCGGCCGCTGGTGGTGACCAGGGTCGGCTCGGCCAGCACTTTGAGGATGTTGTTTCGCTGGAGCATCTGAATGAAGCCAAAGAAGCCGCCGTTGAATTGATTGAGCACGCCGAGCGAAATGGTCGGCTGCGTCAGCCCGCTGACCACGCCGGTGATCGGAGTCGCCGCCGCGGCTCCCCCGATCGGCCCGGCCACCACCTGGGGCAGCGTCGACAACTTCGAGATTCCGGCCGCCGACGAGGAAAAGAACGACGAGCCCGCCGAGAAGACTTCGGTGAAATCGACGCCGGCGTCGCGCAGTTTGGTGCGCGAAACTTCCATCACTTTCACGTGCAGAATCACTTGCGGCACGCCGCCGACGTAGATGTTGTTGATCACCTTCGGATAGTAATCCTGCGCCATCGTGACGATGCGCGCGACGTCGTCCGCGCGGTCGACGAAACCGCCCAGCACGACACCGGCCGCCGTCGGCCGCACGGTGATCGCGGCGCCGGGGAATTCGGCCCGCAGCAACTCGGTCAGTTCGCGCGTGTCGCCGTAAATGCTGATGTCGACCGTGAAGACGTGATTTTCTTCATCCCACAGCGTGACCTTGGTGATGCCGGTCTTCTTGGCATGCACCTGCACCTGCCGAGCCGACAGCGGTGTCAGCGTCAACAGGTCGGGATTGGCGACTTGCACCCGGGGGATGTTCTGCTCCATCATCAGAATGATGCTGGAGTTGACCGTCATGTTGACCCGCTCTTGAGCCGAGCGAATCGGATGGATCAAGTCGGAGTTGTCGACCAGATTGACACGGCCCCCCTCTGGCTGCTGCTGCTGGGCAGTCGCCGGTCGACAAACAGGCACGGCCAATAGCCATGCCGCCAACAGCGGCAACAGCATCAGCTTGCCAGAAATCCGAGGGAGGCTGTCAAGCAGCCCGGCGCGCTTCGGAGACATCCCTGTACTTCCTTGCACTGGGTTGGATGGACGAACCGCGAAGAATCACGCGGCTCTCTAGGCGACTCGTTTTCACGGCCCGAAGACGTCGACCGCATCCTTGCGGCCAACATAACCCCGGACAAACGCATCTCACCATTTCATTGCATGGCTTCTCGCTTAGTCGTTGGGGACCTCCGTCAGGCTGCCAAACCCGTCGTCCCCGGCGGTCGGCTGAACCAGCGTCGGCTCGTTGTCCGAACTCGCGCTGGCGTCCGGAACGTCCGCCGCCGGCTCCGTCGGTGGCGTTGGCGGATCGGGCTGATAATCAACATGCTCCGACATGATCACAGGGAACTGCGAGTTGGCGCTCAACTCGACCTGCCGCATCTCGCTCCCCTCCAACAGCACCATCGTCCAAGTGGCCGGTGGTGCCGGCGTGGTGGCGATCGGCGCTGGACCGGGCGCCAGCGTGGTCGTGGATTCCACTGCCCCGCGGGGTGGGCCATTCAGTCCGAACTCGGCCCCGGGCTTGATCCGATCGGCTTCGCTGCCGGGGCCCGCGTTGCCGAGAATGTCGGCGACGTTTGCTCCCGTCGAATCGGAATCGCCGCTTTCATCGGCACTGCGCATCACCAGTCGGATCTGTCCCATTCCCGTGGCCAACGTCAGTTTTTCCGCTTGTGCGAGCGTGACCAACAACGAAACGGTCTTCGCCGGGGTCGCCGTATCACCGCTCGCGTGTTGGCGCTCGTAACCTCGGTCGACCGCGAAGACGCGTACGCCATGCAGAATGGTCCGCGTGCTCATCTCTTCCACGGCCGACTGCGGCCTGCGCGACATGTACAGCAGCACATCGACCTTGTCGTCCGGCTCGATCAAGCTGCTGGCTCCGGTGACGGCGTCGACCGCCACGGAAATCACGCGATAGCCCATGGGAATTTTGCCTGCCGCGCCGGCTCCGTCCTTGCCCATCAGCTTGGCGCTCAGGATCGGCTCGCCCGCAAAGAGCTTGTGAGCGCTGCGTTGGCCGTGGATCTCGTCGAGTTTGGTGAGTGCGCCGGGGGGAACTTTTCCCTTGGGCCATTCCTCGAACCGCACGCTTTCGGGTGTCAACAAGTCGTTGTAGTGAATGTCATTTGCGGCGACCAGGATGGGCTCCATCTCCGCGGTCGGAGCCTCAGCCGTGTTGCGTCGGTCCATGACCTGGCTGATGCCGATCGATGCCACCAATCCACAACCGAGCGCCAGCCCTAACAACACCATC
>Ga0182024_10026930_pt1 | contig 10081 bp, 6 predicted proteins | sample P32metaG_FD_120480 | JGI IMG/M metagenome (GOLD analysis project Ga0182024, IMG submission 120480) | Permafrost microbial communities from Stordalen Mire, Sweden - P3-2 metaG (Illumina Assembly) | ecosystem: Environmental > Terrestrial > Soil > Wetlands > Permafrost | place: Sweden: Stordalen...
GCGAAGAGCCTCGTAAAGCGGTGCGCATGCGAGCAGAATAGTGATCGACGAGAACGCAACCAGCACGCCCTGCGTGATCGGCCTCGGGTACGGCCCGTAGCGAAGGTATGCAGCGCTGGTTTCCACGATAAATCCCGTCGCAGGCGGCGCGAATCTCGGCGGCATGCTCTGGAACATCGCTCCGATTCCCAGCAACACCAACGCGGGAAGGAACAGGGCGCACACCGCGCACAGCAACAATACGACGTAGCTGCAAAGAACGCCCCAGCGACGCGTCCATTCCAGGCGGCCGCCGCGCCTTCCCCGCTCTTTCGAGAAGAGCAGGACCACGCCAATACAGAAGACTAACTGCTCATAGACCAACGTGAGAAAGGACTCCCGCAGAGTGAATGCGCCGGGGAGACGAAAAACATTCGGGACGGTCAGCTTCGAGTCCATCTCCAGCCAGCGTAAGAAACTCATGAGCGGCAGAAGCGTCAGCACCCAGGCGCCGGCGATCATTCGACGCCGCCAGCGCGGGTCGCTGTTTCGCCAGACCGGGCGGCGGGGGATCGCCGCCAATTTCCGTGATTCGGCCACCGAAGTACCGCATTCCGGGCATTTCCCCTGGGCATGAGCGCGGAGGTCGTACTCGCAGCAATGGCAACGCAATTCAGCGGACAAGTCGGAAGTGGGGAGCGTCATGGCAAATTCCGGTGGATCGCTTGGGTCGGCGGCACCACTTCCGGCCACGGAGCGGCGATCTGGCTAACCCTCAGGCCCTTCCGCCTTCCGGTACTTCCGTGATCACGCTCAATCCCGTGATACCGCCAAAATGCTTCGCGTTATGTGTAACGAGAGGCACGGCGTGGCGAACGGCGCATGCCGCAATCCACGCATCGTTCGGCGCGATTGGGTCGCCGGCCCGCTGACGCTCCGCCACTAGACGTCCGTAGCAACGGGCGATTTCATGGTCATAGGGAATCACGACGAGGCGGCGCAACTCACTTTCCAGCTTCTCCCGATTCGCCGCTCCCCAGGTTGCCTTTTCTGCGCCAAAGTACATCTCGCCTACAGTAATAAACGTGATGGCGAGCAATTTTCCTTGAATGTGCGGGAGATATGCGTCGGCAAGCGCCCCACCCCTCATCAGATAAGAAGCTACATTGGTGTCGAGGATGATCTTGTCGCCGCTCATCGCCTCCCGTTGCCAGCCGCGCTTGGGTGCCGCAATTCCTCAATTGCCGCTTCGAATCCGTCATTCTCGTCACCCGGCCACGTTCCAAACATCGCGCGCACGTCCGCCATCGGCCGCACGTCTTGCGAGCGGGCCAACTCCTCAATGGTTGGAGACTGCCAGAAATCAACTTCGATGGGCGTTACCTCCACAGCGGTTCCCTCCGACAATGCTCCGCCTTCCAGAACGACCACGCCATTGCTGACAATTCCTCGGTAGGTCATAGGCCGGCTCCATTTCCCCTTCTGTCATTCTATCACCGAATTCGGGAACTTCCTCCGCTCAGCCACCGGCTGCCAGCGCATCCTTGCAGTACGCCACGCACTTGGCAACTTCCTTCACTGGGTCGGAATCCTTGGGCACCTGGTATTCCAGCTCGATGTCGGCGTAGATCGGCCATTGCTCTTTCTTGAGCAACTGAAGCGTTTCCTTGATCGGCGTCTGCCCCTGGCCCCAGGGGAGGTTGCCGCCGTCGGCGGTGCGGTCCTTGAGGTGCAGGCTGATGATCTTTTCGTGGTATTTCTCGATCACCGGAATCGGCGACTTGCCCTTGGTGCCGGCGACGTAGTGGCCGATGTCGAGGTTGAAGCCGATGTAATCGCTGATCTGCATGAGCGGATCGATGTTGTCGATCGTCGGCGTGTTGTTTGTGTGGTTGTGGAAGGCGACCCAGATCTTGTGCTTCTCGGCGAAGGGAGCAAGACGCTTGGCCTGCGCATCGTTGCGCTCCGTGGTGATTGCCTTGCAACCCAGCGCTTTGGCGACCTCGAAGTTGAAATCAATTTCATCATCGGTGCGGCCGAAGGGGAATTTGTGAATGTGAATATTGACGCCGGCGTCGTTGAACATCTTGCGAATGTCCGCGCATTTGGCGAGCTGCGTCTCCCTGCGTTTCGCCTGATCCGCCTCCTCCGGGGGCTGGGCGTCCTTGCTCCCCTTGCGCCCGCCGCCGATGCCGGCGAATGAGCGGATCGGCCCGTCCATCAACTCCGTTTCGCTCAGGCCATCCTTGAGCAGACACTGCAGCGTGTAGTCGGCGGTGTCCACGCCGCCCCGGTAGCTGTAGGTGATGCAACCCACCTTCACGCCGCCAAAAACGGAATTGGGCTTCTCCGGGGCATCGTCGGCGAAGAGGTTGCGCGGCAGCGCGGCGCTGGCGGCCAAAGCCGCCGCCCCCGCGAGAAATGCCCGCCTGCCGGTCCGCATGTCATCACTGGTGTTCTGTTTCACGTTTTCTCCTGGGTATATTGTCTATGCACTGGCTGAAAGCCCTGGCTGAGCGTCCAGGGTTTTCAGACAGAGCATAGCAGGCCGTGGCCGGTGTGGTATAGCTCTATTCCCGCGTTGAAATTCTGCCCAGATCCCGAGGACCGCGAATGATGCGCAGGATGTGGAGAGGTGACATCACGGGATCACATGGGCTCTAATGCCGCGATCTTCGATTTCATGAACGCAGGCCCGCCAACTACATCGCCGACTTCGATCGCCTTGCGGGCGTCCTTCACCTGCTTGCGGACACTGGACCAGTAGAGCCGTTCGTGATGCTCTTGTTCCTGCATCGTGCGGAGCCCGTGGCGAATCACTTCGCTGGCCGACTCAATCTTGCCGCTGTCGACCTTTTCCCGGACATATTTCTTCAACTCATTGGTGAGCGATACGCTCAATGTTGCTTCTCGTGCCATGGTGAAATAATACTATAACCAATGGCGGCTATGTGCCAACCGTTATTACAACGGCTTGCCCGCCGCGTCGGCGATCCGCATTCGGCAATTTCGAGGGAAATTCGTTGCTTGCCAGAGCTCGGGAAGATATGTTCATCGCTCGTTATGAAACAACGCGCGCCAGCGAATCGGTTGAATCAATTGTTTCTCCTGCGGGCGGCGGTACTAACCCTCGTTTTGCTTGTTGAAGCCCGGCTGATGAATGCGCCGCCGGCGGCTGCTCAGGCGACGCCGAAGGCCGTTTCAGCGGGGACGGGGGAAACTTCACCGCTGTCGCCGGGGTGGACGGACGTGGACCAGCGCATGGTGTTTCTGACGGTTCAACTGTCGACGGTTGAATCGACGATCGCGGCGACGAACAAGTCGCTCAAAATCCATGGCTACGAACAGGCGCATCGCCAGAACGATGCCGACAATGCCGCCAAGGCGAACGAGCGCATGGATCGAAACGGCGGAGCGCCCGTCTCGTGGCAGGATTTTTATGGGCAGACGGCGGAAAAATTCTTCTATCATCCTACCGACAACAACACGATTCACATCAATCCCGACGCCGTCGCGCAGCGCCCGCCGCAGTTTGATTATATCTACCGCGCCAATGATCAGCGGATGGAAAACGCGCAGGCGGACGTGCAGAAGATCGGGGGCAAGATTGAAGATCTGCTGAGCTATCGCCGGCAGCTTGAATCCGAGCAAAGCGCACTGTGGGCCAAGATCGCGTTTCGCGGCGATTCGAGCCTCAATATCGGCGCGAGGCCGCTTTATCGTCTCGATCTTGCGCGGGCGAGCGACGACGCGACCGGCCGGCAATACGCCGCCGCCGCCAATGCCTCTGTCGCGTTCATGAACGCGATCGACCGCGAACTGGCGGACGCACAGAAAACTCTTTCGACGGACCAGACGCAGGCGTTCGATCGTCTGCTGGCAACGACGGCCGCGGCCCACGCAAATGCGAGCCGGGCGCTTCTCGGCCAGCCGGCGCTGTCGGCGGACCTGGATGACCCGCGCACGCCGCTCGGGCGATTCAGCCGGGCCGCCAAACGGCTGGAGGATTCGGCGCAGAACATCTCCGATGCGATCCGTCTGGCGGCGGATTGTGACGGGAAGGACGATCAGTCCGGCAAGCAGGTCTATCGCGGCCAGTTGCAGCGAATGATCTTCGACTATTCCTCGAGTTTCGTGACCGCGGACCAGGCCGTGACGGATATGGTGGCGGGATGGAAACTCAAGGAAGTTGGGACGCTTCGTCCCGCGCCGTCCACGCCTGCGGCGGCGGGGGACGGCGATGCGATGACGCAGTTGGAGTCGGCGAAATACGCGCAGGAACGTGCGGTTGCCGCGGCGCACCGATCGATTGGCGCGGCGATCGACTCCCGTCTCGACGCCGCCGCTGACGCGGGGGATCTGGCCACGGTGCAATCGCTCGCCGCCGCGAAGGTGACGGTCGCCAGGGACGGGTCGCTTCCGGATGACGTCAAGGATCCCGCCGTTCTCGATGCCGCCAGGCAGGCGCAGCAGCAGATTTCCACGGCCAGCGGCACGCTGGGGGCGGCATACCGCACCGCCGTCGCCACGCTGACGCGGCAGCGAAAATTCAGCGACGCTCAAATCGTGCAGGACGAGCTGAACGCTTTCCTGCGCAACAGCAATGCGCCGCCGGCGGGCGATTCACCGGTCGCCGGCGCTTCGCCGGCCGCGGGCGGCTCTCTTCCTCCAGTTTCTCCGGCCGCAGCACCATCCAAAATCATTCAGTTCGGCCGCGCACCGGCGGCGGGATGGCAATATGACAATCAGTTTGAAGTCCGATCCGATGGAATTCTTCTTCCCGAGCAGCATTACGTCCGTAGCGCGGGCACCGATTTCCTGGAAAAGGATTTCAGGCTCGATGTCTGGATCACCATCGATCCGAAGTATCCATCGACGTATATCGGCCTCGGCTCGGCGCAGAACGGACCGCACGCCAGCCCCGTCAACTCGATTTACATGGTCATCAATTCCGATGGACGAATCTCGATGGCCACGCGCGAAGGGTACGGCGACGCCGGCATGGGCAAGGAAGAGGACGCCGGCAAGTACGTCATGCGCCTCGAAAAAATCGGCCTGACCGTCACCTATTCCATCGGCACCCTGGACAAAAGCGGTAACTTTCAAACCGATGTCACGCAGACTTTTTCCGACATCACCAAGACTCCGGCCGACTTCAACAACCGAAACATGCACGTCTTCTTCGGCGGCGGGATGCTTCACCAGATGCGCTTCACGCTGCTTCCGCCCGGCTCGCAGCCGCAAAGTTCGATCGACGCCCCGCAGCTTTCGAAGGTGGCGAGCCTGTCCGCCGTCCTGCCCAAGTATTTTGAGTGCGCGACATCGTACAGCATAACGGGCGGCGGCATGGAGCTTCCCGTGGGCCATTTTATTCGCACCCGCGCCAGCGATTATCTCGATCGCGATTTTACCTTCGATGTCTGGCTGTCGGTCAACGAAAAGGATAAATCCGGGGGAATGATCGGTCTCGGCACAGGGCTGGATGATCAGGGCGGAACGCCCGAAAACTCCGTCTTTCTCAAAATCAATCATCGCAGCCCCGACCTGAATATTCGTCGGTCTGGCACGCGCGCCGGCCTGAACCGCCACAACCTGGAATCCGGCGAATACATGGCGCGAATCGAAAAAAAGGGGCTGACCGTGACTTTTTCGCTCGGCGTGGAAGAGAACGGCGTCTTCAAGTCCGAATACACTCGAACGGTTCCTGACATCAACAATACATCCGATGCACATTTTACGAACAGGAACATGCACCTCTTCTTCGGCGCCGGCTGCTTCACGCGTTTCCGATTTTTGCCGGCGATGCAAGTTGAGCAAAATCCGGGCGCTAGCGCCGGGGCAAAAGCGAACGACACCCCTGCGGACAAAGCCAGCGCTGGCGATGGACACTCGACGGCCCCGATCACCAAACTTGGCGCGCGACTACCGTCGTATTTGACCTGTCGCGATTCCTTCAATACCGCCGAAGACGGGATCGTCCTTCCCGAAAACACCTACATCATCACTAGGGACACCAATTTCCTGGAACAGGATTTTGTTTTCGACCTGTGGATGACGATCGACCCAAAGCAGCCGGTTTCGTTTATAGGCCTTGGCTCCGGCCAGGACGGACCCGGTGCCATTCCGGAGAAGTCTCTCTCGATGCTGGTAAACCATTTTTCAAATGGCGGTCTGCAGGTAGTCGGAGACACGTTCAATGCCGAGGACTTCGGACGGGAAACCGACCCCGGTGATTACATGGTTCGCGTTGAGAAAGTCGGTAACGCCGTCACCTTCTCCATCGGAGTGGAGAAAGACGGCAGGTTCTCCCCCGATTTTTCGCGGGCATTTCCCGACATCACTCAGACTTGCCCGAATTTCAATAATCACAATGTGCATCTGTTTTTCCGCGGCGGGCAATACAAACAAATCCGACTGACCCGATCCGCCTCTGCAACGGCACCCCAACCGGCTTCGGCTGGGAATCTCGTGGTCATCTCTGCGAAATGGGGCGGCGGCAAGAATTATGCCGACGTGACCCAAATAGTCATCCAGTTATTTGCGTCGGGGAAGGACTTTCGTGCCAACACGATTGTGCTTCACGTCGACCCCACGCCGGGATGGCGAAAGAATCTGCAGATCATCTACACCCAGAACGGTACGCGCCACGCGATGTCGACCAACGAGGACTCCCTGGTAGAAATCCCCGCTTCGGGAGCATCGGCCGCCGCGCCCCTGCAAGGCGTGCCGTCTGCATCGACCGTTAATCCCATTCCACAATCTTCGGCGTCCACTCAACCAACGGCAGCCAACGCGATAGTGCCGAAGGGGCCGCCGAAATGCACAATCGCAAATGCCAGCAACGGACAGCTTATCACAATGGGGGGGCCGCGCCCCGGAGACTGGGGGCTTTTACGGCCAGCGAGCGGGGCCGATGATCAGCGATTCACAATGGAACCGATCTACGACGGTCAGGGAATTCGGCTGGTTGCTCAATCCAGCGGACTCTTATTGGGAATCCGAGAAGGGAGCCTTAAGCCAGGAGCGGAAGCCATCCAATGGGACTCACGCGAAGTTGATGAACGCAGATCGCGGGGGAAACCGCTGGCGGATAGGGATTGTCATTGGACTCTGGAGGGACTTTCGGACGGCGCCTTCAAGATCACTAACGCGCACAGCGGGCTGTGCCTGACTGCCGAAGCGGCGACGCCCGCCAAAACTGCTGCCGTCAAGCAGGAGGTGTGGAATTCATTGCCCACTCAGGAATGGCGGATAGACCCCGACCCCTCTGCGCCGCTTGCTCTCATCGCACCGTCGAAGCCGTCCGGTTCGCTCACACCGGATTCGGGGGCTGACGCTCCAAAGAGCGGCAGCAGCATCTTTGACACTAAATAGGCCACACTTACCACGAACACACTCGCCCAGGCTTTACCATCGCCGCCACGCCGCTGCATGGAATCGGATCCAAAAGCCAGCTCGCATTGTGCTGGTCGCTAGACTAAGCCCCTAGCAGGCCCCCACTAATGAAAACAGCCGCCCCCAAAGGGCGGCTTTTTTTAATAGAGCGGAGAGAGTAGAGGGTAGAAAGTTGAGGCGCGGCAACGCCGCACCCACGCGGTCGACTTTCAAGGCGAGACCCAGGCACGTTCACTCGCCCAACGACCGTCAACAGTAAGCCAACCCTCACTACGATATTCGTGGGCAAAGTCCTTGGCGCTGACCACTGCCGGGGCCGACTGTGGTGGCCGCGCCATGTCCCGCCACCCGCGCGACATCAACATCCATGAGAGAAATGGAAGCGCGACTAAGAAGATAACCCCTTTAATTTGTCCAGCAGACATGTGTGTGTCTCCCCAAATGATAAAATGGTTGCTACTGCGTCGCACCTACTTCAGAACGGAAACTCCAAGGCGGGCGGCGAATCGGTGGCCGCCTTTTCTCAAAGAGTAACGCCGTTCGGCACCACGTCAAAAAGCCCCAGGAGTCGATATTCCCGACGGTGATGATCGCGCTTTGATCGCCGGGCGGCGTGTCGTCGCCGTTGATATCCAGCGTCGCGACCGTCTTGCGGGCCTTGCCCAGATTCCAGAACTGCCTCCCCAGCGCGAAGTCCGGATTGGCCAGCAAATTGGCTCCCGGCTTGGGCTGGAGGTTCGCCTGGTCGGCGGCAGCCGCGACGGACGGCCGGCCAAGCTGGCAGCAGAACAAGACGATCAATGGCAACGCTGTCTGAAATCTGAATCTGATCATCACGCCGTACCTCGGTTGGGCAGAATTATCCAGTAATCGACTGCTTGTGGAAGGGGAACTACCGAGTTTTGCTGTCCGTAGGGCTTAATAACATCGCGGGTAGCCGCGTCTCTTAGTGGTCAACCCACTTTTTGGGCGATCGGTGGTGAAGCAGTCGCCCGTATTTCCCGATCAGACCTATGCGTGTTGGACGTTGCGCATCAATCCGCGGGGAAAGCGGGCAAGGTTGTCAAAAAACCGGGCGGGCGGCGCGCGCTCACGTTCTTCCTCTGGCTGCTGGCGATCTGGGCCGGCGCCAACGCGGTCGTGGCGGTCTACTCTGAAATATGCCAACTCATAGACACTGCCAGCCATCACTCCATCAGCCTTCCGCCGTTGCCCATTCGCACTCCTGTCGGGCTGGCGATATTTGACATGGTGCTGCCGCTGCTGGGAATCCGAATTCTCCGCCGGCGTTGGCGCGTGGCGGAGGAACGGGAGCGCGCCAGCCGCGAAGAAGCGGCGTTCGCTTTTGCAACATTGAATGCGCTCAAGGCGCACGTCGCGATTCTGGACGATGCGGGCATCGTGTTGTCGGTCAATACCGCGTGGCGGGAATTCTGCAAGGGAACGCACGATTCCTCCCATCGGTCGCAGGTGGGGAATAATTATCTGATCGCGTGTGATCTGGCCGCGGGAAGAAATGATGCGCAGGCCGCGGAGATCGGCTCGGCGCTGCGCGCCGTGCTCTCCGGCCGCGCCGAAGTTGCCACGGCGGAATATTGCATCAGCGCGCCCGACACCGCCGCAGTCAGGAAGAAGGATCAGCAATCTGCCGCCGCCGGCAGTGCCGCCCGCTGGTTTAGCGTATCGGTCACGCGTTTTGCCGGTGACGGCCCGGCGCGGCTGGTGGTGGCTCACGATGAGATCACCGAGCGCAAGCAGGCCGAGGCGGAAATGCACAGCGCCAAGGAAGCAGCCGAGGCGGCCAGCCAGTCGAAGAGCAATTTCCTGGCGAACATGAGCCATGAGATTCGCACGCCGATGACGGCGATTCTTGGCTATTCGGACATGCTTCTCGCCCCGGATCACACGCCGCAGGAGCGTCTCAAATACGTGCGGATCATTCGGCGCAACGGCGAGCACCTGATGGGGATCATCAATGACATCCTCGACGTATCGAAAATCGAGGCCAACGCGATGACGGTGGAGCGGATCGGGTGCGACACGCGCGGGATCATCGCCGACGTGATCAGCGTCACCCGCGCCCGGGCGACGCAGAAGGGGCTGGAATTCAAGGTTGCCACTGATGGAGAGATCCCCGCCCGCATCAAGACCGATCCGCTGCGCCTGAAACAGATCCTGGTCAATCTCGTCAGCAACGCCATCAAGTTCACCAAGGAGGGATCGGTGCTGATGCGGATCTCCTCCGAGCCGTCGGTCGACGGCGGCATCATTCAGTTCGACATCTGCGACACGGGGATCGGCCTCAGCGAGGAGCAGGCTGCCAAACTTTTCCGCCCATTCACCCAGGCGGACAACTCCAACTCGCGCCGCTTCGGCGGGACCGGGCTGGGTCTGACCATCAGCAAACGCCTTGCGGGCCTGCTCGGCGGCGACATCTCCGTCGCCAGCGCACCCGGCAAGGGAAGCACTTTTACCGTGTGGATCGATTCGGGATCGAGGGATGAAGCGGAAATGATCGCCGACCTCGGCTCGCTCGATGATCCGCAGATCCACGAGGATCAGCCGGCCAATGACGTGCGGCTGCGGGCGCGCATCCTGCTCGCCGAAGATGGCGAGGACAATCAGGATTTGCTGAGCACCATGTTGCGCAGCGCCGGCGCGGAAGTCGTGGTGGCGTCGAACGGGCGCGTGGCGCTCGATCTGGCCA
>Ga0182024_10026931_pt1 | contig 10081 bp, 9 predicted proteins | sample P32metaG_FD_120480 | JGI IMG/M metagenome (GOLD analysis project Ga0182024, IMG submission 120480) | Permafrost microbial communities from Stordalen Mire, Sweden - P3-2 metaG (Illumina Assembly) | ecosystem: Environmental > Terrestrial > Soil > Wetlands > Permafrost | place: Sweden: Stordalen...
CGCGAAGGGGTAGTACCGGCAAGACCGCATAGAGAACTCGGCTCTTGAATGAGCCATGGGATTCCTCTTGCGAAATCCGAATGTCAGAAATGGTGCGCCTGATACGCGAAGCGGAGATAGCAGCCGCCTTGTGTTTAGGAATCGCCTCGCGCGGGCCAGGGATTCCGTCCGTGAAACGGCTACACGTAGAAGTTCGGAGCTGAATATTTCGGAGCCGGTGTTCGCAATCCACCAAAGATCAAAAAAGGAGGTCTAAGCATCGAGCATCGTGAGATATTCTAGGATGGTTCCCCTGCAGGAATTGGAACGCCTTCTCGATTTTGTCATGGTTGACCGAATTCATATTCTCTGCAGACTTAGGAAGTCCGCTTAATTTGGGGCCCGAAGGTAGAACCCGGCGGTCGAACCGTAAGCGTCTGACCAACACACCTGTCCGGGAAGTCGTGTCTGTGCTGAAGTTGTCTAATGACGGAAAAAACAGAGTTGTCAGGGCCTAAGCGACGTACACGAGCGGAAGTTCAGCAGTTAGTGGCTGAGTTTGTGAGCAGCGGCATGCGGCGGAGCGAGTATTGCCAGAGTCGGGGTTTGAGTTTCAGCACGCTGGATCGCCATTTGAAGAAGCCGCGTTGGGAAGAGAAGGCGTAGGCCAGTTTCTTCGGCAAGCCGCTTGGTGAAGGTGGAGTTGGCGGCTAAGTAATCAGTTCCTCCGTATCCTCATGTGTTCGTCACCACGAGCGTCCAACATAGACATTGAACGTGCGCAGCACCCCATTCAAATCCGGATTCCAGTAATCTCTATAGCTGCCGTAATAGAACAGCAGTCCACCCTCGAACTTGCGCGGAAAGAGATAGTAAGCCTTCGATTGTCCGATCCATTGCGGCACGATCACTTCCGAGATCTGGGTTGCGCTAAATCCCACATTGCCCAAAGCCGCCGAAAACATGCCGAGATTGAAACTGCCCGATGAAATCAAGGACTGATTGCCGAGCAGGGCCGCATCGTTGGGATTCAGATCGGGGCGGAATCCGCTGCGCGCCGAGTTGTACGTGACCCTGACATTCAGCCCCAAACGCTGCTTGATGGTATAGCTAGTCTCGCCCCAGTAACTCTGGCTGATCTGTTTATAGGGGACAGCGGGCTCGTCCAGAAAATATCCGACTCCGGGCAGGTTTTGAAAAGCCATGTAGGTCAACAGGTTGTTCTGCTGATAGGAATATCCCAGTGCAAGACTCCAGTCCGGCAGAGCCCGCAACGTAGCGCTGGCCGTGTCTATATAGAAGCGGTTGCGGCGCTGAAAGTCCCCGGGGTCGCCGCTTCCATCGGGCCTAAGGAGCGGAATGGCGGGGAACGCGTTTTGCACAATGATGCTGGTGTCATTGGCAAATGTCAGCCACTTCGCGGGCGTAAGCGTGACATCACTGAAAATGCGGTTATTGCTCTGCGGCACCACCAGGTAGCCGGGGTCGTTCGTCCCCGTCCACTCGTATCCGGCGCGCGCGCTCCACAGGCCGCGGTCGTGGTAACGCAATGCAAGTCCCGTAGTGTTGCTGGTTGAGGAGGGGACCACCTTCAGCAAGTCCGTGTTGTCAATCGAGTAAATCTGGGCTGGTATGCCAACGGTGCTCGCCGTAGTCTGCTGCCATAATGCAGTGTTGGAGCGGGTAATCCCGCTGCGCTCGTAGTAGCCCTCTACATCGAAGTTCTTCGGCAACTGATAATTCAATCGCACCCCTTCGCCATGATCGTGGTACGACACATTGCCGTACATGCTGTAGTAGGGAGTGAAATTGTTGATCAGGTTTTGCTGGTGATAATCGATGGTGACCCGAAGACGGCTAATGGGAAGCCAGTTCAGCGTCTCGTTCGTGTTAAATGCGTTCTGCGGATTATTCGTGAACGTATCGGTGAGACGCGTGTAGTCGACGTTCCCGTTGAAGGTGAGCTTCGGCGAAGCGACCCAGCTCAAACTCACGAGATCCGATGAAGCCTGGCTCGGCGAGGGTATATCGATCGGGTAGTTTCCGGCAGGCAGATCCTGCGGCGGAGGTCCGAACGGAGGAGGATTCAGCACCGAAGCCCCTTCGTTCTCCGGGGTAAAGGGCCCAGTGAAGGTGCCGGTCGGAAAGACCAGCCGATCGTTGAAGCTGCTGAAAGTGTGCTGATAAGTGAGGCGCACCGGACCGAGGTCAAAATCCGCCCCACCACCAATGTTCCGAGTCGTGTAGTTGAGCGCTTGAAATTGCGATTGGTAGTGACACTGCGCGCCGCAGGTCGTATTCACTCCACCAACATACACCGCAGGCGTAGTGTTCTCGTCCAGATACTGAAATTGGGTTACCCCTGACCTCGCCTGCCAATCCCCATTCACGAACAGATGCACCGGCCAGTTCGGCACCTTCACCTGGGCATAGGCCTTGCCCAGCCTTCTCGCGACTGCAAACTGCGCGTGAGAAGGGATGAGATCGGCAGTGGTGTCGGGGGGAGTAGTGGCGCCAGGAGGGACGTCCAACACCGGGAACGCGTAGAAAGGATAATGATCCTGTTGCTGCACGAAGCCGCGCATATCAAAGCCGAACTTTCCCCATTCCCCGGCCGTGACCTGGGACGCAGCCTGGTAATCCTCTCCGCTGAGGACATTGGCGCGCGAAATCACCGTCAAGTGATTTTGGGTTGAGACATAGGCACTTTCGGCGTCGGCTCCCGCCGACTGCTGCAGCGTGTCGTATTCTCCGACGCGACCGCCAAATCCCGTTTGATCCACGGAACGATAAGAGCCTGGCGTAATCGAATAAGCTCCGTAGGAATTCTGGGCCGGGGTTTCCCCAGGATTCGGGTCGCTGCCCTCCATGTTCCCACCCGACAGCGGTGCCATATTTCCAGATGACATCATGCCCAGCGCCCCGCCCGCCGCTCCCGCCGCATAGGCTGAAGCGTGAGATGCCATGGGATGCGGGATAGACGAGCTAACCATGCTGGCATGGGACGAAGCCAGAGCCGTCCCCGGCACTGCCGAGGAACGCAGCGCTGCATCGGAAGGCCCTTTGTCGATGAATCTGCTACCCCCGCTCGGAGTCGCAACATCGGTGCCATGAATCGATCCATGACAGTTGGTGCAGCGATCCGACAAAGGCAATCCCGCTCCGTTGTGATGCCCCGCGTGGCACTGCAAGCACAATGCAGGCTCACTCACGCTCAGAAGGTTTGTGTTGGGAGAACCATGCGCGCTGTGGCAAAGCATGCAGTTTTCGCTGACTGGCGGGTGCTGGTACGCGTACGGTCCCCGATACTGCGCATGGCAGCCCAGGCAAAGCTGATTAGTATTCGCCATCCGCAAATTGTTTCCCGTGGGCCCTCCGTGCGGGTCGTGGCAATCGGCACAACTCATCTTCCCTTCCCGCAGCGGATGGTGGTAAGGCAAGCTCATCTGGGCCCGTTGGCTTTCGTGACATCGAAGGCAAGCATCATTTGCCTGCCACCGTGGCTGCATGATCACCTTGGCTTCGGGAATCAAATTCTCCACCGCAGTCACGCGGCCTGGAGTCATCACATTAAAACTCGTTTCCGCTTTGGCGCCGGATTTCGCGTAGGTGTGAGTCTGATGGCACTCAGTGCAGCGAACTTGATTGGAAGCGTGAGGCCCCGCAATCCAGTTGCGGAGTTTTGCATCCTGAGCATGACAACTCAGACACACGCCGTTAGCGTCGTTGGCGGAACGATGGCGAAAGGAAATGATCTTTGAAATGTCTCCGCCGCCTTGCACGTGCAGGCTGCCGGGACCATGGCACGATTCGCAATCAAGACCCTGCTGTGCATGAAAGGCATGCCGGAAATTCGCGGCAATATCGGAGTGGCATGTCGTGCAGGTCTCGGCACCGACCGGCGTGGCGCCCGGAATTTCCACATATTTTGCGAACGAGGCGATCCCGTAAGCCGACTTCTTCGCCGCCGACGATGGCAGGCACAGAAACACAATTAAACCAACGACCACAACCGTGAGAAAGATAAAATATCGCCGCATCGGTTTGTCCTCGTTTCTGCCTTCACGTGCATCGCCAACAACCGCTGGTCAACTAACCAGCGATCTTCCGATTCCTTCTGAACAGTGCTTCTGCATGGGCGAGAGAGGCATTCTCTGGCTTGTTCGCTAGGGCTCGCCTGAAAAAAATGTGTTGCGTGCTTCGCTGATAGAGGAAAGAGTGGCCCCTGGATGTGCGGAAGGCAATCGCCAGCGAAGCGACCTGGAGCATAAACTCCCCTCGGCTGAGCCCGAGTATTTAACCGCATACGTTCTCACGGCATTTATGGCACGGTCTGTGACTGCGATCACATCATTACGTACCGAGCTCGATGTCGAAAGTCGATACGAACGTCTTTCGCCATGTTTGAAGATACTGTTTTGATTTGCGTGTAGAAATCGAGCGCTAGCACCTGACAGGGGAGCCAAAATTCGCGGAATCTCACGGGAGGGGGGTTCTAGGCTGGGCGTGGGAAAGGCGAGAAAACTTCGCGCACTTCTAGGTTCTCCAGCTAGGCCGCACACCCAGCCACGAAGAGAAGCTACCGCACTTGTCGTCTAGTTGTTTGGGCTGTGGAAATCGAAAGAGCCAGTTGGTTTTTCAATGCTTTCGAAAATGCTGTCCTTCTCACAAAGCTCCTGACCTGAACTAAGAGCTTCCCGTTCTTGGAGTTCGTCCTCCCGTGGGCCGGGGCGGTCGGATGTTTCAGCCATCGCTGGGGGAGCGCGCTCTCGACCGCCGTGATTCCATTTCTGGCACGGAGAAGATATCGACTCGCGATATCGATTCAAGGTGGGCTACTTTCATTTGAACCGTGCGTGTCGTGTTATTCATATGTCCTCCTCAATGAGAATTTGTGTTGCATCTACACGTTTGCCAACGATTACGCTCACGTCGCCACCGATGCTCTAGCGTTGATCGGCGGATGCGATCAAGGTCACTTGCTCGTTTTCGCGCTCTGCGATTTGCGCCTGGCCTTTTCCCCTCTGAAGCCGGCAGCCCGCTTTTTTCCCAGGCTCCCAAACTTCTGCCAGGAACACGTAGTCGGCGGTGCGGGTGAACACCAAACGGGCGTTGTTGGGTTCCGGGCTCCCGATCACACCCGTAACTATGGCTTGGTAATGACGTCCCTCGGTACTTCGCACTACCAGGACGTCGATGGCGTCCTTGCCTGGGATGGAGTTGAGCAGCGACTCGAACTTGTAGCTTCCGGCCGGGAATGTCTGGTTCCCAACCACGAATTCAAACGGAACTTTGACGGTCAGCGGAGCATGGTGTGCAGACTGAGCGTGGACGAAGCTCGGGCACAGCGACAGTGCCCAAAGGACAACGAGAGAAACCAGATTGTTTTTCATAACACTCTCCTTTTTTGATTGATCTCTTTTCCGGGGCTTCAGCGGTTCAACCTCGGACGCGAGCAGAGTGCAGCAAGTCTTCGCAATTGACAATGGAGCCGGGCTGACGATTGCGTGATTTTCCTGTGAACCCACAAGCTAGTGAAAACTAAATTGTTACCGTCGCTTGACTGACTGGATGTAGAATGTCGTTCTCTTCCGGGAACATATCGCGATATGCCGTCAGAGGTAGCCAGATTCGGAGATGGTCTGGAATTGGACCGGGGCGCCTATGAACTGCGCCGCTCGGGCCGCGCCCTAAAACTGGAGAGAATCCCTCTGGACATTTTGTTCCTGCTGGTGGAAAGCAGAGGCCAGCTGGTGTACCGCGAAGACATCATCGAGAGAGTCTGGGGTAAGGATGTATTCCTGGATACCGACAGCAGCATCAACGGCGCCATCCGCAAGATCCGCCAAGTTCTAAAAGATGATCCGGAAAATCCCGTCTTCGTACAAACGGTCATGGGCAAGGGGTATCGATTCATCGCCTCGGTCGCGGAGGCCAACGTTGCGCCTGACCGCCCGCCGGTCGAATATGTCGGCTGTCTCATGCTCTCGCCGCTGGCCGGCGGACTCTTCCAGCGCGCGATCATGCAAAGCGGCGTACCACTCGACCTCCATCCTAGTGTGCATCATCCAGGCGGAGGCGTCGATTCCGCCGAGAAGCTGGGTGTTGACCTTGCGCACAAGCTCGCCGGAGAAGATCCGGATGCAATCAAGAAGTTGCGCTCGGCTTCAACTGGCAATGTGTTCAAAGCAAGCGCAGACATGGGCTTTGACGCGGTCGTCGATGGCTGGGTACTTCCTGACCAACCGCTGGTTATGTTTGCTCATCACCGGCAGGCGGATGTGCCAGTCATGGTGGGCAGCACGGCGCGCGAATTTAGCAATCTCGTCGGCCCTGATGTCATAACCCCTGAGAAGTTTCGTGACTGGGTTAAGGATTCCTTCCAGCCCGTTGCCGACGACGTGCTGCGGATGTACCCAGGTCCAACTCCGGCGGACGCGCGCGATGCTTTTATCCGTGCGGGGACTGAGCTCGACATGATTGCTCCTGCCCGCTGGACAGCCAGCGCCATGCAGGGAATGAAAAGCAAGCCTTATCTCTACCATGTAACTTGGATCGTGCCCACGCCCGGGGGCCATGAATTGGGAGCCTTTCACGGGACGGACGTGGCTATGTTGTTTGACTCGCCTAAGTTGCCTCAAGATGAGGCCGGCAGGGCGCTGGCCGAAGTCATGCGACGCTATTGGGTACAGTTTGCCAGGACGGGAAGTCCGAACGCGTCCGGCCTGCCCAATTGGCCCGCTTATGATGCGGCGACCGGCCAGTATCTGGAACTCGGATCTCAGATCAGATCAGCGGTTGGCCTGCATGAAGATGCGTTCCACCTACTTGATCGTTTGTATACAGCTCGACTCGCTCAAATAAAATAATCTCCCGAACGCTAAAAGTTTACTTCGTTGATTCTGTTGCCGTCTCCTTATAAATGACATGCTGCGCCGAAAACGACCACGCGAACGGACGGCCTAGCCGCATGGCAGCAGGTCTATTCGGTGCTTACGCATCCTCGCTGCATCAACTGCCATACGGCTACGAACTACCCGCAGCAGGGCGACGACCGGCATCGGCATTTCGCGAACGTGGTGCGCGGGCCCGAGGGCAAAGGGGTCCCGGCGCTGCAGTTCGCCCCCACGTGTTTGCTCTGGGCACGGTCTTTTGGTTGCCACCCGAGTCCCGTAAGTGCTACTAATCGTTGAGGCGCGTTAGGTTCGAATCCTATAGCGCCCACCATCGAACTCACCCTGGTAACCCTGGTTCGATGACTTCGGTTTTTCCCGTCCGTAGAGACGTAATTAATTACGTCTCTACAACGGCTGCGAGCTATCGCCGTCTCTCGCCTAATAGAAAAACTGCTGAAGCTGGTTAGCGTTCGCGCCTTGCACCCAGGCGATTCGCTTAGTCGGGTTGAGGACAATCTTCAAGCCGAAGCTCGGCGGGAGGTTGGTGCTGAAGGTGAACCCATTGATGGTCTCCTTCAGATTGCCCTTCTCGTCATAAACGTAGACTGCGCTATTTCCGCCCGTGCTCGACACCGGCTGTGTGACCAGAAAAAGATGGTTTACGGGGTCGTTCGTGACCGACGAGGCACTATTTAGCTGGCTCGCAGATCCCGTACCGGGAAGCTGCGCCCAAGTTCCGGTGCCGTCAGACAGCTTGTAGAACTCCACTTGCGCATTGAGTTCGGTCGTCGTGCAGAGAATGCCAGTTGTCGAATCGACGGCCAAGCCATTGATGCCACCTGCGCCATAAGGACCGTTGTTAAAGCCATTGAACTGGCGGATCTTGTCGGTCTTAAGATTGATGACAACGTTCGGCGGCGGCGGTCCGCCCGGGTAGCTGCTGATGGCGGTAACGGCTTCATCGGTCGCCGTGTCCTGCGCAAACATCAACAGAAAGTTGTCCTGGAAAATCTGCAGGGGGATGGATTTCAGAATCGTATTCGTGGCGAGGTCTGTCAGGTAGAGCCAGGGTACGGCATTCGATCCCGAGAAGCGATACACCACCGCGAGTTGTGTGCTCGTAGTCTGATTCTGCGCAAGCTGCCACAATAGAGCGCCTTTCGAGTCGGGCGGCGTCCACGGACCAGTAATTTGTTGCCCGGATACCGGGTTCAGCAGATAAAACAGGTCGTTCCGAGTGACATGTTGGTTCTTGATGGTAACCCGTTCCTCATCTACGAGACCGACGTCGTTCCCTCCAATGCCGAAGGTGACAAGTTCGTCATTGGAAGTTTTCGAAACCAGAGTCTTGACGATCTTTGTAATCTTCCCGGTGCTGATATCGAAGGTCTCGATCGCTGACTTGAGACCGCCATTTGACAGCGACACAGCATCGTCGATGATGCCGTCGTTACCGTTCTCGTTGACGTCGAAACCAAATATCTGTCCGCCGTAAGCGCTTGACAGAACTTTACCCAGCTTGCCCCGGCGGCCGCCGCTAGCAATGTTCGCGGCCTGAGCTGTGGCCGATTGCGAACCGACGATCAGCCCAATAAAAATGAACCACGCAACCATGACGGTTGCGAAGGCGATTGTTCCAGCGATACGAATGCAAGCTGCATTACTAACCTGGGATCGTTCTGTCATGCCGAGTCTCCTAAGCTTTCTTTTCGGCGAAAGCTTATCTCGAGACAGCTTTGAAATTGTCAATGAATTGTAAAAGATTGTAGTTAGTCGTATCGATGTTGCTTGAAGATCGTTATTCCAGCGTCCCGAGCGTCGTAGGTCTTTGGTCCTTCGCCGTTGGCCAAAGACCAACGACCAAAGACCAACGACCGATCTCACGGGTATATCGCATGAACCTCATCCGCAACTTTCGCGCAAACACGGGTTTTATATAATCGGATTGATCTGGGATGGACCGACCCCAATGAAAGAAAAATCAACGCAAAACCCAATGGAATTTCAGAAAGCAACTTCCGCTCCATTTCCTTTGAAGGCATTCGCCGCATGCTTCGTTCTGGTCTGCGTGGCGGCGGTTTTGTGCGCGCAGGAGAGCGGCATCAACGCGGGCGGAAAGTGGATGGAATACGCTTCGCAGGATCAGATGACCCTCGCCAAAAATGCCAGATTCGAACTCGATGCCGACAATTCGTTACCCGGCAGCAATGCCAGCCCCAAAATCGTTCTCTTTTGTACTGATGGCAAAATGAAACTGGCCGACTTTCGTCCCAATGCGCGGATCGCGCCGCCCAACCGCCCCGGCTTCTGGGGGCAGCCGCAAATGGAAGTTCTGGTTCGCGTCGATAATTCTCACAGCAATCACGGCTGGAACTGGGTTAATGGCCACTTCCTCTCCATGGACAAAGGAACTACGCGTGAGCTACTTGGAGCGCAGGTATTCAAAGTAGAAATCCAAACTCCGCGTGGTCCAGAGATTGCGAGTTTTTCTCCCGGCGGTCTCGATCTGAGCCGGGTGAAGCAAGCCTGCGGTCTAACTCCGAAAAAGCCAGACTAAGTCCGGGTGAATGTAGGCGCGGGCGTCTTCGCCCGTGCTTCCCCCGGAATCGCTGTCCCAGAAAGGGTGGCCCACCCCCGCCGCGAAAGATCCCAAAAGATGAGATAACCCGCAACCGCGGCGATCAGCAACAACGCGATTCCCCATGCCCACTGCTGAAACACAATTTTGCCGATTCCAAACAAACATCCATACACTAGGATCACGCCCATCACCCAGTTGAATGTGTTGCTGGCCACATCCCGGACCTCAGGCAGTTCGGGCACGAGCTGTGCAATACGCTTCCATCCATACACTGTCGGATGCACCCGCTTGTAAAACCCAACCAGAGTCTGCTGCGATTCAGGCTTGGTTACAAAGGTCGCGATCAACCAGGCAATCGTGGTAACAAACCCAGTAATGAGCGCGGTTTTCGCATAGACCACGGCGTTATTGCCGCCCAACGAAATGCGGCTTAGCGCGATCGTAGTGGCGGCTGCGACAGCCATTGCCGAAATCTCGCTCCACGCGTTAATGCGCCACCAATACCAGCGCAGAATGTAAACCGCGCCCGTCCCGAAGCCGATATTCAACACCAACTGCCAGCCTTGGTTGATGGACGTCAACTGCATCGCCGTGTAACCGCTTCCCAGCACCAGCAACACAGTAG
>Ga0182024_10026932_pt1 | contig 10080 bp, 9 predicted proteins | sample P32metaG_FD_120480 | JGI IMG/M metagenome (GOLD analysis project Ga0182024, IMG submission 120480) | Permafrost microbial communities from Stordalen Mire, Sweden - P3-2 metaG (Illumina Assembly) | ecosystem: Environmental > Terrestrial > Soil > Wetlands > Permafrost | place: Sweden: Stordalen...
CGCTTCTAAATTATTTTCTAGCGACAGCGCGGTGTCTGTTTCTACGAGGGCTGCGACCGTCCGGCCCATCCGGCCTCCGATCCCGTGTACATAGAGAGATACTTGCATACCCTGAGCTTAACATAACCGGGCCTCTACGGCAATAAACTCTCTTAATTTTACCATTAAAAACACATTTTGAATTGATCTTTCTTCTCAATAGAGATAAGATTTTACGAACCTATGGACTGATAGCTCAGTGGATAGAGCACCCGCCTTCTAAGCGGGTGGTCGCAGGTTCGAGTCCTGCTCAGTCCGATTTTTAATAAGCGGAATGAAGCATGCCAAAGTATTGGCATGCGTGCAGATTCGAAGTGAAGGTCGCTTGCGACCGAACCGGCTTGAAGGACAAGAGCGAAGCGCTTGCCTGAAAGGAATCCTGCTCAATCCGTTGTTTTTAATACAGGCGATGTTGTACGAGGGATATATGAAGCATCTGGGTGATTACGTCCTTTCAAAAGAATCTTTTCCTAAGTTAGAAGCTGCATGGAAAGAACTAAAGAAACCTTCTTTTCAAAAACTGCCTGAACAAAAAAGGTTCGGCGAGGTCTGCCGCATGCTTTTGAAGCTGATTGAGGCCGCCCCCGAAGATGCCTTCTCACTCATTCCCGTCCTGGATTTTATCGAGAGGGTCAATCAAGAAAAGATCCTCGAGCACTTCCATTTCAATAATTTTGAGCTCTGGCTGAACCAGTTTTCGGGCCTGAATCCGCATGAGAACCGCTACATCCGGGGAAAGATTGCCGGACGGTGGGTGCCTCGCGAGGCCTATCAAGTCATATTTCCTGTCGGGATGGGAAAAGTTTATCCGGGCAGCCATTTTGTGACGGCCCATGGATCTCCTGATCTCGACACGACGATCGCCTCTTTTTGGGGTTGGGTCGATGCTTTTGCAGCACGGTTATCGGAAGGGCTGCATGTCTGGAACCTTCCCGGAGGGGAGCCGCCGGCTCAAGTTGAAGTCCCCTTTCTTTTTTATAATCTCTTCGGCAGCGAGGTTTTTTCTCATTTGGCCAAACACCGAACGAGCCTGAATGTCTCAGGACTCGATCTTGTGACTCAGCAGGGTGTTGAGAAAAGACATCTCAAGGACTCCGTCTTCGATATTGATCATGAAAACGGGCCTCATGTGGTCATCCTCGTCGATCCGCACGGATTTTATTTGGGAGAATGGCGGAGCACCGATGTCGATCGCGTCCAATCGGTCATCAATCTTTTGAACCAATGCCTCCGTTGGTATGAAAACTCTTTGCATGTGAGATTGATCTCGATCTTCGCAGTCCCAAAACTCACTCCTAAAGACCTGGAGAAGTTTTTTGATGCTGTGCTCAAGTTAAAGATCGAAGAATGCGAGCCTGCCATCGATTTTACAAAAAGGCAGACAGAGCTAGTCGAAGATTATCTCCATAAAGTTTTAGGCGTTAAACAAGGTCTTAAATGCACCTTTGCAGAATTTGCCAAGGCGATGTCGCATCTGAAGATCTTCGATTTCCAAAAATTCATTTCGCTGATCGATACGGCAGCTGTTTTTGACAAAAAGGGCAAGCTCACGGAAAACAGGGCCCATCTCTTCAGCTATTTGGCTCAGGTGATCGGATCGCTTGAAAATGCGATCTTCAGCGTCCGGCAATATGTCGACAAGCTCGATGTGGCGCTGCAAGTTAAATCCAAAGTTCTGGGTCTTCAGCCCCATCATATCAACTACCGCGCTGACCTTGAGGAGATCCGGACAAAAATCGATGGTTTCAATTATCTGACCGTCACAGCTACTGATAAAGGCGGCAAAGTTTTTCCCATCGGCGTCATCCTCGCCACTGATATTTTCAAAACAACCCTCGGCACTGTGACTCTGCGGGATTTTTGTAATCGCGAAGAGACTAAAATCCCTCCTTATCTCGATGTGATCAGCGTCATTGACCATCACAAGACACAGCTGACGACGCAGCAGCCTCCCGTCGCTTGGATCACCGACGCTCAGTCGTCCAATACCATGGTGGCCCAGCTCAGTTTTAAAATTACCGACCTTTATGGCACCGGCGGAATGACACTACAGCAGATAGAAGGGCAGATCAAAGAGGTCCAAAAAAATCTCAAGACGGCCTCCAGCAAACGGATTTTGCAACGCCTTTTGCAAAAATATTTGGTCGCTCAGCGGAAAGAAGCTCATTTTGTCTCGCCTGAGCGGGAAATTGTGGAATACTTCCATTTCCTCTACGCGATTTTAGACGATACCGATCTGCTGACCAAAATCTCTGTCCGCGATATTGAATGCGTCACATCGCTGGTCAACCGGTTGAAGTCTCTGATGGTCGGAAAAGAAGTCGAGGTCATCGTTTTAGATGATATTCCCCGCGATGAACATTTTAAGAAAGCTGCCGCTAAGCTGATTTTACAAAACGATGAGATGTACTCGCTCTATCGAAAAATCTATCTTGCTAAAGAGAAAGCCATCGAAACTAATTTAAAACTGGCCGCGGAAGGAAAAGCCTCCTCGATCTTTGACGATACGAAAGAGCAGAACGGCTGCTGCCGTGTGGGGCAGACGAAACTATTTGGCAAAATATATCCTACCTTCGCAAAGCATGCCGCCAAGATCCGCCATGCATGGCTTGCCGACGCCAAGCAGTCTCACGAAGAGAAGCCGGATGTCGATCTCCATCTCCATATGATCAGCACGATCCCGGGCGCGGAAGAGCTCTATGAAGGAAAACCTGAAAACTATTCCCACCAAGATGAGATATGGCTTTGGATCCCATCCACAGAGATCGCCGTTGAACATCTGAAGAATTTTCTCAGCAACTTCCGCTCCTGCCCTCCGGTGACAAGTCATCCGATGGAAGTAGAGTTTCTAGGAGACAATGCAAAAGAACTGAAGCAGATTTTCGAAGAGAGTTTCAAACCGATTTCATCCAGGGTCGTCAAAGAGAAATTGCCGATCGCGGTGCTTAAATTCAAAGCAGGCACGATTAACTCGCGCAAGGCGCTCATTACGCCTTACCTTCCCCGCCTAAGCTAGTACTTAAACCGTTTGCTGTGGAGCAGGAGCAATCACAGGCGCCGTTTTTGGCTCTTCGATGATCTCTAAAGAGACTCGAATGCCGTTGCGGCTTGCCACTGACATCAATAGGGTGCGGATCGCATTGATCGTCTTCCCTTTTTTGCCAATGATTTTGCCAATATCTGATTTGTCAACCGCTAGCTCAATGATCAGCGTGTGCGTTCCGCCTACTTCGTTGATGCGTACTTGATCCGGGTTATCGACCAGATTCTTGACGATGTATTCGACGAATTCTTTCATAGTTCGATCCTCGTGTTAAGAGCAGTGTAAAAAACATTTAAGTCAAAGATACGCAGGGGTGAATTATTAATCAAGATTGGCCATCAAATTATTTTTTTTAAAGTCTTCTGGTATAGAGGCTTTCAAGTCTACTCTCATACCTGTGATTGGATGGTAAAAGGTCAAACGATGAGCGTGGAGCATCTGGCGGCAGGCGTCGTATTTTTTATTCCACGCAGGAGCTCCATAGACTGGATCTCCTAAGATCGGAGCGCCTTTATGTTTAAGGTGGACGCGGATTTGGTGAGTTCTTCCTGTGATGAGCTGGACTTCAACTAAAGAGAGCTTTCCATCAAAGGCCAAAACTTTCGTAATCGAGGTCGCCGGTTTTCCTGTAAGATCGACTGCCATTTCTTTACGCCGTGTCGGGTGCCTTTTAATGGGAGCTTCAATGGTTCCATTGCCGGGGGTCCCGACACAAATAGCCAAATAGGTTTTTTCTAATTTTCTCTCGCAAAACATTACGACGAGTTTTTGATGGGTCTCTGATGTTTTAGCGGCAAGTAAAATCCCTGAAGTGTCTTTGTCCAGTCTATGGACGATTCCAGGGCGGAGCGTATCGGCATGGGGAAGGCTTTTACAATGATAGAGCAATCCGTGGACGAAAGTCCCTGTATAATGCCCCGGAGCCGGATGGGTCACCATGCCAACAGGTTTATTGATCGCAAGCAGATGGTCGTCTTCATAAAGGATATCGAGGGGGATGTTTTCAGGTTCTAAAGAGATCTCAGGGGTGAGCTGAAAGCAGATCTCGATCTCGTCGCCTGTTTTGGGCTTATCTTTTTTCTTGAGCGGCAGTCCATTGACCAGGACGAAGCCGTGCTCGATCAAGTATTGGAAATAAGTCCTTGAATACGTGGGAAATTGCTGAGACAGAAGACGGTCTAAACGGTGCTCGATCATCTCATCGGATACGATGATATTTTCTATGGAGGTCTCCATAAAGCTATTCGTTGCCTTGAGCAACATCTTTATTGTATTGGTTGGCAGTCGCATGCCGTGCGTTGATCTCAGAGATTGTCGTGCCGATCATGCTCATCATATTTTTTTTAAGCCCGGCGATAATCTCGGGAGTAATCTCCGTATTGGGAAACATCTGTTGAGCATATTTGTACCAAGGGTCGGATGTATCGGAAACTGGCATTTGGGGCGTATTTTGGCTCCCTTGAGAAGAGGTAGATCCGCCCGTTTGAGAGGAACTAGTTCCACTACTGCCAGTGGGATCTACGGGTGCTTCTTCCATGCTTGCCTCCAATCGTAATTATATATTATAAAGATCAACAATGATAGAAAAAGTTGCTTTACGGTTATTAAGCCTTAAAAGTTATAGTACTTACGAGTTAAGAAAAAAATTAATTCGCAAGGGTTTTGACCCTCAAGACATCGAACCAGTCCTGGAAAAGTATCAAAAGCTGGGCTTTCTCAATGACAAGGACCTCACGATACGCCGCATCGAGGCTTATAAAAAAAGAGGCTACGGCCCCCATTGGATCGCCGGGAAATTTAAGCAGCAAGGACTTAAACCGTCTTCCTATACCTCCGAAGAACAGAAAGAAATTATTTTACGTCTTTTAAAAACTCCCATTTACGCCCGTAAAGACAGGAACAAGCAGATCGCCGCCCTCCAAAGACGCGGTTTCGGTCTCGAAATTATCTTTGATACCGTCAAATAACAAGTTTGATTTGTAAATCACGCCTCGTATATAACAAAACATTTTATGCGAATCGGCGTTCTGGGAATCAACTACAAATCGGCCCCTCTTGAATTGAGAGAAAAAATCGCTCAAGCGTGCCGCCATCTGTCCCCCAATAAGATCGTTTTATCGACCTGCTACCGCACCGAGGTCTATTTCAGCCAAGACGATCTAGCTTCAGCCCAATCCGAACTCTTCTACTATCTTAAAAAACGGGCCCCTCATTCTCAGGAATACGGCTTTTATACCTTCTTCGAAGCCGAGTGCTTCTACCATCTTGCTTGCGTCACAGCAGGCCTCGACAGTGCTATGCTGGGAGAAAGCGATGTCCAAAGGCAGGTAAAAATCGCCTACGAACAAACCCGGGCTCAGCAAGAGCTGCCTTCCTCTCTCCATTATCTCTTTCAAAAAGCCCTTAAGCTTGGCAAGGCCGTCCGTTCTTCTTTTTCTCTGTTTCAAAGGCCTCTCCACTTAGAGGGGATGATCTATCAATTGGTCGATAAGCTCTTAGGCTCCTCTCCTCTTTTGTTCATTGGAAATTCCGACATCAACCGGAAGATGATCCATTATTTTTGGAGAAAAGGAAAAAGACAAATGACCTTATGCACCCGCGGTCTTGAATCGGCCCAGCCGTTTGCATTGGATTATCAGCTCACCTTAAAGGACCGGTCCGAAATCGAGAACTGGCACCAGTATGAAGGAGTGATTGCAGCGACTCATAGCGAGGACCATCTTATCACCTCGATGCCGGAAACAGCCCGTACCCGTTTGATCTTGGATTTGAGCGTTCCTCGGAGCGTCGATCCTTCTCTTCAAAGGCATCCTGGGCTTACGCTTCTCAATATGGAGCAGGTCGGTAGCTTCTTCGATAGCTATCATTCAGAACGTCTTTCAGAAGTGCAGACGATTAAAAATTTTCTTCAACAGTCAATTGAGCATTATACAGCGTCCTATGAAAGAAAATCTTTGGTTTCTGTCCCAAGGTAGTCATTTAAATTTAAAATCTTTATAACATCTCCTGCAATCTTTATAATATCCCCACTTTTAGAAAGGAATCTTCTCTATGGCCACAATCTACACAAATGCAGCTAACTTTGTGAATCTCGTCGCACAACAGGCGGATGCACGGCTTTACCCAGGAATTCTTATTCCTAAAATTGTCAATGCATTAGATACAAGCACATATGCGGGAAAAATGTACCTTGATCGTCTTCCTAGAGAGATTCAGCAAAAACTATATGTCGATTATATAGGTCATAATAACGGGGCCACTTTCTCCACTTGGTTAGCGTCCACGCGATGTTTAGAACCTCCATTGGCAAATGCTGGGGAAGAAAGCGTAAGAAGAACTGCAATTGAAGGCGGTGCAAGGCAGCGTCTTCTGGACTTAAATCAGGTTATCGATCCTTCAAAAACCGCAATGGACCAGCTCTTGGAATATATTTTCCAGCAAGCCTTTACTCGAGCCACCCCTAATGATACCAGAGCAGATGCCAGAGAAGCGATGATTCAACAATCTAAGGCTTTAACGCCGCAATTGAGCAGAGAGCTGCCGTTTGAATTCTGGCGATTAAGGTATAAAGTAGAGAGTTTTGTTTCCAAATTGTTAGATAACTTCCTTGTTAAAATTGGCTTGATATATCTTACATATAAGGTAGGCGTATGGGCACAACCTCGGATAAACTATCATCTTTCGCGAACAGTGATTCCCCATGGAGTGAGATTGATTATGAACAATGCCCCTCTTCCTATTATCCGAGTTTTGAGCAAGGGTATTCAGTTTGTACAATGGACGACTCGAAATTATTTGGAAGCCTTGATTGGCTTTGCCGTGGCCAAGGGAATTTCAGGCTTTTTCCCCCCTTTAATAAAAAGAGCAGTGACGATGGTAGAAACAGCCGTTTATTTCCCTAGCAAGGTCGCTGGCTATCTCTTCATGGGGCCCTTTTGGATATTTTGGTACTCATGGGATGCCCACTCTAAAATTGCTAAAAATGTACGCTCTTTGAAAGACGGCAGCCAAGCCCATTATTTTGAAAGAGGCGGCATCCAGGCTTATCGTGTGTGGATGGACATTATGAAAAATGGAGCTCGCGCAGGGTTTTTTCCTCGACCATCAGCTCCACCAGCAATCGCACAGGCCTAAGAGTCTGTCCACAAACTCTAAGTTCTTAGTTTCTTTTAACATTTTGTTGGTGTAGAATTTTCTGCAAAAAAAGGAAGTTTTATGGTAGTAGTTAGTTCTCAGGCCCGCACTTTTGTCCAATCGATTTTGAATGGGTATGATGCTAAGGCTGGCGGCCTCAATGTTTCTAGAGGATTTGCCTCAGCCCGCTTTTTAGATCCTCCTTCAGCGGATTATGAAGCACGTGGGCAGCACGAAGCTAGTATGATGGAGACAGCCCGGGCCCAGCTTGTAAGCGCACAATATCATATCGATCCAATGTCAGCGTTGGTCAGTTTTGCACATACACGGATAGCCGCTTTAGGGAGAATGCCCCCGCCTCCTAGACAATATATTGATGCAAAACGCCATTTCTTTAGCCATATCTTTCAAATAGCTTATGGTAAGTCCGATGACGCAGGAAAAATAAAGATTATTGCGGAGCTTGCACCTTTTCAGGCTAAATTGAATAGCCTCTCATTTCGATGTCAACGCGTGATTTTTAAAATTGAAGGTATGCTGAGCAACATGAGCGCAGATGATTATGTAAAGATTGGAGTCTGCGTCGTTATTGCTGCCACTGCATTTCTATCTGTTAAAACATTACAACCGATCGCCGTGCAATTTTTCAGTTCAGCAGCTTTCACCGAACCGTGCTTGGTTTTTGTGAACCGTCTGCCTGTTGTGATGATTACCGCTGCAAAGGAAGCCTACCAGAGAGCTGTTTACGTGGTCAGCACCCGAGTTTTTAGGTTCTTCTTCATAAATGGTTTGGTGGAAAGACTTGTCTGCATGCAAATACCTGTTTTATCTCCTGTTTATACAGTTATTAATTTGGTGGATTCTCCTGCACGGACCTTTGCATCAATGACAGGTTTTTTCTTCTATAACCGATCCATTGGGCCTGATGCAAGAGCACAGGAAGCGATATCCGAAAGTTTGGAAGATTTAGATGATCGAAGAGTAGCCGATCAGCTCTTGTCAGAAGGCATGAAAGCCTATCAAGTCTGGATGTATTTAGTGGAAGAAGGACCCCAGCAGAGGCTTTTTGTAAGATGAGCCTTATGCCTTTTTATCTGTGAGTACTTTTTTGATTCCGAGGAGGATTAAAGAGAGGATCTTGAAGGTTAGAAGAGCCGGAAGTGAAAGCACGAAAAGGAAGGAGTTTTTATTTCGGTAGAGCCGCGAGTTCATGCCTAGGGCCCAAACAGACATTGGAAGGATGATTAAGAAGAAAAAAAGTTTCAAGGGCGATGTCGGTTTTGGCGGTGGTTCTGGGGGAGGTTTAGGAGGCTCGGGCAACTGCCTTCCCACTTTGGCCACTTCATGCATAGAAAGGTCTAAGTATATCGCGTTTTTATTGGCAGTCGTTTCCCAACAGCCATCATGCATATAGCGTCCGACTTGAGCGGGATTCTCGTCTTTCATAATAAAATAAAGCTGCGGTAGAGGAAATGTTGTACAAATTGAGCAACAAGCTTCATCAGACTTTGTCCGGGATTCTAGTTTAAGTTTATAGGTTCCGACTCTATTAACCTTTTCACTAATGAGCAACTTTTCAAGGATTTGGGGCTGATGTTTAGCGTAATAGACAATTCTTTCTAAAAAGGGAGTAAAGGGAGTGCATTCATCTTGTTTAATCGGTTTGGTTTCATCACGACAGTCGGGGCAGTGCGTTACGGCTTTTTGTTTAAACCATTGTTCAAGATCTACCTGACAAAAAACGTGGTTACATTTAGTGACAGTGAGGCTGTCGAAGTTAGGCTTATCGCACCCAGCCAGGCATCGTAAAGGGTCGTTATTGACAAGATTAGCGACTAATTGCGCCATTAAACACTCCTAAGAAGCTATATTAAAACCATGATCAGGATGCTTTGCTACTAAATTCCGTTAGAAACGCGTAAAAAATTTTAGACATATTTGTTTAATATGTCTAAAATTTTTTACGCGTTTCTAACGGAATTTAGTACACAAATCATCCGATCCAGGTTTTAGTACAGCTTCTAAAAGTCTGCATGTCCAGGATATCGTGGGAAAGGGATCACATCGCGGATGTTTTCCATGCCGGTGGCAAAGAGCACGAGCCTTTCAAAGCCTGCTCCAAATCCCGCATGGGGTACGCTTCCATATTGGCGGAGTTGCAGATACCACCAATAGTCTTCTACGTTCAGACCGTAATCGAGTATTTTTTGTTTCAGAAGGTCGTGCCTCTCTTCACGCTGGCTGCCGCCGATGATCTCTCCGATTTTCGGGACGAGGACGTCCATCGCAGCAACGGTCTTTCCATCGGGGTTAATGCGCATGTAGAAGGCTTTGATCTTGGCAGGATAATCGGTGAGGATGACTGGCTTTTTGCAATATTCCTCAGCGAGGTATCGTTCGTGTTCGGACTGGAGGTCGGCGCCCCACTCAACAGGATATTCGAAAGTTTTGCCCGATTTTTTCAAGATTTCGACCGCCTGGGTGTAAGTGAGATGGGCAAAAGGGGTCGAAGCAACGTGCTGCAATCTGGCGATGAGTCCTTTTTCAATGAAGGCATCGAAAAATTCCAGATCTTGAGGGCATCTTTCTAAGACGGCATTGAGAATGAATTTAAGATAGCTTTCTGCGACTTCGGTATTGTGTTTGAGATCGGCGAAAGCCATCTCAGGCTCGATCATCCAAAACTCGGCTAAATGGCGGGAGGTGTTGGAGTTTTCCGCCCGGAATGTCGGTCCAAAAGTATAGACATCGGAAAGGGCGCAGGCCATGGCCTCTCCCCCGAGCTGTCCCGAGACGGTCAAGTAGGTGGGACGGTGGAAGAAGTCTTGCGAGAAGTCGACCTTGCCGTCATCGAGTTTCGGAAG
>Ga0182024_10026933_pt1 | contig 10080 bp, 7 predicted proteins | sample P32metaG_FD_120480 | JGI IMG/M metagenome (GOLD analysis project Ga0182024, IMG submission 120480) | Permafrost microbial communities from Stordalen Mire, Sweden - P3-2 metaG (Illumina Assembly) | ecosystem: Environmental > Terrestrial > Soil > Wetlands > Permafrost | place: Sweden: Stordalen...
ACAAAATGAAACTGACTGAGGCGCAGGCCCGAAAGGTCGTTTCTGACATCTACGAGGGGCTGCACGGCGAACAGCTCTACCACGCCACGACCCGAAAATTCCTGACCGACTGGCTCGCCGGCAAGCAGGTCGAAATGAGCCCCGGCTCCTACAAGCGCTACAAGAACGCCGTGGACAAGCTGGTGGATTTCCTGGCCGAACGGGCGGACCGGGACATCGCCTACGTCCACAAGCGCGACATTGCCGCTCTGCGGGACAAGACAGCGGCAGCCCTATCCCCTTCCACGGCTAACACCGACCTCAAGATTCTGCGGGTCGCGTTCCGCCAGGCCGTCGTGGACGGCATGCGCCTCGACAATCCGGCGGGAGCGGTCAGCACGCTGAATGACCGCAAGAAAGCCAATGCGGCCGAGCGCCGGCCCTTCGACGAAACCGAGCTGCGCGCCCTGGTCGAGGTCGCCGAGGGCGAATGGGAAGGCTTGGTGCTGGGCGGACTCTACACCGGCCAGCGGTTGGGCGACCTCGCCTCGCTCAGCGGCCGCAAGGTCAGTCTGGCCGACGAGCTGATCAAATTCCGGTCCCAGAAGACCGGCCGCGACATGGTCATCCCGATTGCGGCCCCCTTCCTCGCCTATTTGAAGAAGCATTTTCCCAAGGACCCCGATGCGCCCATCTTCCCCGAGGCGGCGGCGGAGAAGCTCGAAGCCGACGGCGAGTCGCGCCGGCTGTCGGCACAGTTTCATGCCCTCCTCGTCAAAGCCCGCTTGGCCAAACCGCGCCCGAAGGACAAGAACAGCGGCAAGGGGCATTCGGTCAAACGCACGGTCAGCGAGCTGACATTTCACAGCCTGCGTCACAATACCACCTCCTGGCTGAAACGAGCCGGCGTTCCGGAGTCGGTCGTCCGCGACATCATCGGCCACGAGTCCGAATTGGTCAGCCGGGAATACACCCACATGGACGACGAGTCCAAGCGGAAGGCGATCCGCAATCTGCCAGACATTAGCACCTCCCGGTGAACACGATAGCAACCCCAGCCCTGGCGGCTTGACGGAATCACAAACCCAGGGATAGTTGGACCACATGAATTCCGTGCAGACTTCCGTAAAGCGACGCAGGTTCGCTTCTTCCGTTTTACTACAGAAGAAGCTGACGGCGGCGTTTGCCCTGGAAGAACAACTGCCGTGCCTAGTGCCCTTGGCCCAGCGCCGCGCGAGGCGCCAAAGCGAAAAAAACGCTTTGCGACTGACTCAAAGCGAGAAGGCCGCGCAGGTAGCCATGTTTCAATTGGTGATGTAAAATGGGCGCGGAAGACGGCCGCTCGCCGGAAACCGATGCTTACGGCTGGCCGCAAGACGAGTCTTCACCTCCTTCTTCCGCGGCCGAGGTAAAAATTGTTAGCTCGATTCTGCCGGAAATCGAGTTGCGCGGCCTGGAGCTGACACCGCTGGCCACCGGGCAAGAGCACTTCGTCTACACCAGCACGCTTCCAAAGCGAGTCGATCAAGTCATCAAGGTCACCCGGCCCGGCGGGTACGGTCTCATCATGGAGGCGAAGCCTGGGGACCGGGTCATTGGCTGGCGGCGGGCCACGATCCGAGAATATCTGCAGCGCGTACGCCGGCAAAACCGGGTGTTAGATGACACAGCAGAGGTTTTGGGGACGACCCTCCAGCGAAACGAACACGGGGCCACCGTGCCCGGCATTGTGACCGCGCAACCATTCCGCTCCGGCACTCCGCCGCCCCAGGACGAAATTCATGCTTACATGCAAGCGCTCGGATTCTCGCATGTCCCCGGCCGCATGATTAGCCTCAAATACCTCAGCGGCTTCTCCTTTTATTCCGGGGCGCATAACCTGCTCGTGTCGGACTGCCGGAGTGCCAATTTCGTCAAAACCGCAAGCGGCCTGGACGTGATTGACGTGATCGTCCAGCGCCCCGCCGGGCAACTTCGCCAATTGCTGCGGCAAAGTCTCGGCCTTCGACTGGACGGTGAACAATTTAAAAAGCAGCTGGATCAAATCATCGAGAAAAGCGCGCCTGGCCGCAATCGCTCGATCCAGGCAGCGAAATTGGTCGAGGACTTGGGTGGCCCGCCCGACACGCTTACCAAGCTGCGGGTTGCCGCGGTGCACTACGTGCGGGGAGAAGCAAATCATAGCCTCGACGCCCGGATCGAAGCTCACGCCGAAGCCGCCTTTTCCCAACCGATTTGAAATGACCCGCCACCCAATCGGCCGGGTGTTTCGCAGCCCAGCGCACCCCGTCATCTCGCGAGCGCCTTCAGCCGAGCGTTGAGAACCCTGATGTCCACTTCGGCACCCGTCGCCGTTGCCCGCGCTTTTGCGAGTCGCACTTCCGCTTGAAGCAATTCGCGCTTCAGCCGCGCGAGTTCTTCGGGGTTTACTTCAGTTTGCACGCCAAGATTTCCGTTATTCATGGTATTTTGGGACCGGAGTTGCCGGTGAATTATTTATGGTTTTGAAAAGCCGCCGATCAGCCCAAGCTGGCCAGCGTCAGCCAGCGAAAGGGATACGCAGCGCGTTTGCAGCCGTGCGCATCTACCGAAATTACGGCATCTGCCTGGAAATTGGGTAGTGGGTCAGCTTGGATTGCTGCTCGTGGTGGTCTCAGAAAGTGGCACCTAGTCTATGAATAAATTGTTCGGAGCGAAACGCTCCGATTCAGGGTGAAGGATCACATTTTCTGATGTAAAAAGAACTACGCAAGATGCGTAATGCGTTGCTTATGCAAGCCTGATAATAACTTTAGTTGGTTAACCCAAGCATTACCGTACCATTTAGTTATGGGAGAACTCAAATTTCAGTTCGACCCCGAGAAAGCAGGCCAAGCACTGGCAGTCCTGTTGAAGCGGTCCGGGGGCAAAAAGAACAAAGGGCATTTGGTAAAGATGCTTTATGCTTCTGATTGGAGCCAGTTGCGAAGGGTCGGCGTTCCCATCACCGGAGCCCAACCGGTTTCGATGCCCCAGGGACCCGTTCTTAGCGAGGTCTTGGACTTGATCAACGGAAAGACCAAACATCCTTTCTGGGAGAAGCACTTCACAAACGCTGCGCAGGACAATTTCGTGGTGATGCTCAAAGAGGATGCGCCTTCGGACCGTCTCACTCAGTCCGAAAAGGACACGCTCGAAAAAGCGCACGATTTCTTGGAAAAAAAGAGTTGGCCCCAAGTGAAAGACTTCTGCCACGAATTTTTCAACGAGTGGGAAAATCCTGGTCGTTCTCAAACGCCAATTGATTTTGAGCAGATGCTTTTGAAATCCGGGAAACGGAAGCAGGAATTTGTCGACGAACTGGTCGCGATTCAAAAGGAGAAACAATTTTTGAGTCAGATTTTTGCCTAGTAATGCCCCCGGTTGCGATCAAGCCGGGGGTCGTTTTTTGGCCGATTGGTCTAGAGGGGCAAAAAATCCATCCCTGGATCATCCTTAGCCACCCCGTAGATGGCTGTGTGCTGCTAGCCAACCTGACCGATGTGATTCATGATCCTGATGAGGAGTGCGTGTTACAAGTGGGGGATCATCCTTGTATCAGCAAAACCAGTTACGTTTATTTCGCTTCTAAAGCAGAGTGGCCGTCAAAAAAGATGGGGCACGTTTTAGCTGAAGGTAAGCTTGTCACCCACTACGAGGACCTTTCACCTGAAATTCTCGCTAAAGTGATAGCTGCTGCACGAACGTCTCGGCACATGGCGGATGATATAAAAATCAAGTACGGCCTGTTGTCCAAAAAGGCCGGGGCTCAATACCCATTTTAGGCCGCATGGGATTCGTTTGCGTCAAGCAGACGGATTATTTCTGAGATGTTCCAAACATCGGATGTGATTTCCCCGTGTTGAAGCGCGATGCTTTTTCACGACAGCGATTTGTCCAATAATTCCTGAATATCGCAAGCGCGGTAACGCAGAAGCCGGGCGTTTATCCGCAGGGCTGAAATCAGGCCCCTTCGCTCGAACATTCGGATCGTGTGCTTGGTGACACCAAAAAGCGCGGCCACTTGGGCTCGCGTCAGAAGTTTCTCTGTCAATGGCGCTGGAACGGTGGTTTTCATCCTGGGCACTTTGCCGCGCTCCGCTCCGAAAATATAGCTCCGTAGTGCAGGGTGATTGACCCTGCAATTGCGCTGGGTTCAATTGTGCAACGCGGCGTTGCACAATTGGAATTCTGGCTTGGGATAATCGCCCAAAAGCCGGCGTGACGTTTCATCTCCTCTTCGTCGCTTTGAACGCCGCTTCGCTCCGCCGCCAGACATTTGGACGCCATTTGACACGCTTTTTGTTTAAAGTCGGGTCGGGGCCATCGTTATGCGTTCGAGTCGTAGCTGTCGCAAGTGACCGCAAAACGCCTGCCAAAACTGGTCCGATGATTCGCGCAAACGCCCGCTCCATATTGGGGCTCGCGCGGTCTCCGAGGTTTTGGCAAAAACCTAGGCCTTAACCCCTTTCTCCGGTTGAAAATCGGCATTCTAATCATCGGCTCGCTGTGGTGGCGAGCCGGCCGGCGCGAAACGTGGCGGACCTCACGCCTAAAGACCGCGAAAAGGACACTGGTCAGGACGCCCATCCATTACGGCCGCAAATCCTCGACTGAGACCTACACGATGACCTTCGCCGCGGCCGACGCGGACGGTATCGCCTTGGTCGTGCCCTGCCTCGCCGAAGGTGAGCTTGCTGCATTGTTCAGCGAAGCCCAGGCACTATGGGGCGCCGAAGCCGATACGTCGGCCAAGGCACATTGCATTTCGGCCAGTTGGGGCTGCGTGGGTGCACTGTTTCGGAAAGACGCGCCGCCCGCCGACATCGTCGCGTGGTCGGAGTATTTTCGCGGATGCGGCGGCACTGCACTCGCCGCCAGCGATGCCAGCGGGCTCTTAGCTCTGGCATGGCCGCAGCGCGTCGATGGACAGCCGTTAGATTTCGACGTGCTGCTCGCAACTACCAACGTGGAAACGGCATCGGTCACCTCCGAGGAGGTAGCGACAGCGTGGATCACACATGGGCACCAGAACTACTTTTTCGAGAACGTGCGCGCCGGCATCCGAACACCTAACGACGAGAAAATCTGGCGGCGCATGGTAGGCGAACTTGAATGGCTCAAACGTCTTGATTCGCGGTTCGCGCCTACAATCAACAGCCTACGGAATGAGTTCTCGGCAAGCGCGTCGATAGACCCTCCCCTACAATCACCTCAAGCCCAACAGGCGCATGACAAGATACGCGGCTATGCTTTCCAATGCTGGCTTACGGTTGATGCATGGCTACGCCTTGGTAGCGGGGACCGGCTCTTCGTAGAAACCGCCGAAGATCTAGCCACCTTCACGCGAACTGGCGCAACAGTAGTTCAAGCAAAAGCAGTCGCCGCTGGAATCTCCCTTCGCAGCGAGGCCGCGGTCGAAGCCATCAATCATCTCTGGGCGTTTCGACAGCAGCGTCAGGACCTCAAGATTCAGTACGCATTTCTGACGACGGCCGAAATAATGGCCGAGCAGGGGAAGCCATTCGGCGACGTTCCCGGTATCGCATTCTGGCAAAATGCCGCCGTCAATCATGATGAAAACGCAACGAAAGAGCTTCAGCGTTTTTTAGCTAACGATGCGTCAGTTGCGCCGAAGTTAGTCCCCGAACTCCGCGACTTTCTTGCCACGGTTCCAGCGTCGGAGGTTTTGAAAGAAATCGTCGTACCCCTAGTCTGGGACATGGGACGAGACGATGAGCACGGAGTCCGTCAGGCGGTTGAAAACAGCCTGACCATTCTTGCAGAACAAAATGGCGTAGGTCCGTTGCACGCTCCCAACCTGGCCGATACCCTGTTCACCCAGGTCATCGATCTTGCATCGGCCAAGGAGAAGGTCGCGCTTACACGAGCGACACTCCTCGCCGTGGTCCGACGCCACCTCGGCCCAACCAGCCTTGACGTCGCCTCTGCTCAGCAGCGGATATTTCTCGGAGCATTGGTCGGAGGGGGCACCGGTATTGCGCCCGAGTGGACTTTCGCTCAAGCCGCACCACCAATCGAATTGGGCGCGGAGTGCTCTCGCCGCGAAAAGACCGTTGCGGTCCTCAACAAGACCTTCGGCTTGGCCCCTTTTGTAGTTATCGAGGGGTCGACCGGCATGGGCAAAACCACGCTTGCCCAACTTTTGAGTTCTTCACTTGGAGGTAGGTGGCTACAAATTCGAGCGAGAGACAGTGTCCTGCTGACGCTGCGCGCACTGCAAGAGTGCGCCGGGCTTATGAATCAATCGGTGAATGCACCGAGTCTGATCATAGACGACCTGCCTTGGCCGTCTCTCGACGGCGGCGCTTACAACGTTCTGCGGGGGCTCGCATATGCTGTACGCCGATGCGGCGCCCGGGTTTTGTTCACAAACCAGCGGCGACCAACGCCGCAGGAATTACATACTGCCGGGATGGCGGATTCCCCCGTGTCTAAGGCGCCTCCGCTCAATCGAGAAGAGATTATCGATCTCGGCGTACGGATGGGCTGTTCTCAACCGCTTGCAGAGACCTGGGCGCCCCTGGTCGAAATGTTTACTTCGGGCTGCCCGCAACTGGTGCATGCCCAACTTATCGGATTGAAATTCCATAACTGGCCTCCCGTCACTGGCGAGGAACTCGCGGCCGCACATCGGGCGGTTCAAGAAGCTCGGGACCAAAAGCAAATTCTGTTGGGCGATCTGCGTGCAGGCGACCTTGAGCTATTGACGCGCCTAAGTGCGGTGTTCGGATCATTTCGACGCGAGCACGCGCTAATGTTGGCATCTCGATTGGAGCCTATTCCTACGCCGTCGGTGGCGTTTGAGCGATTGCGTGGGCCGTGGATTGAGCCGATTGACACTCGGAGCTTTCAAGTCGCTCCTTTGTTGGGGGGATCGCTCATCGCTGGCCTACCCGAATCCCGAACACGCGCCATACACCTAGCTATTGTCGAATCGATCCTTTCTTGCGAGCCTATCGAGCTTGCGGACGCATCAAGCGCATTGTTGAGCGCAATCCCGGCACACTCCCCAGGAAGTGCCGCGGTTCTCATCATGAAGTGCATGATGGCGCCATCAGAGCACGCCGGTATGGTGCATCGAGCGATGGCTTGGGTGCTGCACGTCGGGACGGGCGGGATGCCTATCTTCGACGGGGAAACTGCAACTAATTTCATATTCCATCTACTTCAGTTCGAGGTCGCGGTCGATGTCGCACCTGAAAAGGCCGAGCGGTTTCTCGCGGTCTGTGACGAGATGCTTGCTGCCGTAGACGACGCAGAGGACGTGGCCTCTCTCCAAGTCTTAATGGCTTTTAGCTTGGTAAAGCAACACGCACCTGTCGTCCCCATTCATCGGCTATTCTGGAGTATGCGCATCATTGCGGCCGAGCTTCCAAAGCTCCGAGAGAAAAACGCAGAGACGGGGACGGACGAACTGCCGGACGATTTTCCGGCCGACACTTCGACGGAACAGCTGGAGACATTCGTCGCGATGATGATTCTAAGGCGGAGCTTCAGCTTAGCGGGACTTCGCGAACTCTTTGATACGCTTTCCGCAGCGAGCACAGTAGATCGTGCAAGTTATTTGGTTGCGCTCGGTCGCGCCAAATCGGGCATCGTTCTTGCCTTCGATCAGGTGTGGCTTGGGGAAGAACGAAAGCTTTCGCGAGTGTGGGACCCCGTACTCGACCTATTTAATGGCTTTTTCCGAGCGGCCCGCGAATGGCAAAGCGAGCCATTCGCAGGCGCGGCGGCTCGCGGACTCGCGATAATCTACAACGAATACCTCGATAAAGCGGAGCTCGCTACTGCGATTTTAAACCAACTATCGCCTAGCGATCCGGAAATCGGTTCTCTCCTGGATGAGCAGAGGGGTAAGATCGCTCTGTTAGCAAAGCAGTATCCCGAGGCACAATTATATTTTGAGAAAGCACTCCCCCATTACTCTTGGAAGGAGTATCCGTTGTACAGCGCGACGATCTGTCGACAGAATGCCGGAACTGCAGCGGGCTATGCTGGTGACTGGCCCGCCGCGGCAAATCACTTCTTTGAGGGTGCGCAAACTGCGATTGGGGAGGAGGATTGGACTAGAGCGTTCAGCTTGATGGCCGACTCCGGGTTCGCCTTATGGCAGATGAACCGAAATAGTGCGGCTGTCGGTCGATTTGCCGACGCGCTTCAGATCGGCCCCCGAATGCCTGATCCGATAAGCGATCTTGCCTCACTCCGCGCGCAAAAGGCGTTCGGACACTTGGTGAGCCAGCTTGCTTGGGGAGGTTCCGGAAGGATGCCCGGCGAACAGCCGGGAGTCTTGCTACCCGGAATGTGCAGCGATCCCAGGCTCAACGAAAAGCTTCGAGAACTGCCCCCACCGAACCTGGCAATTTCATGGCTCCTTGTTCTCTGGCTTGAGTTCGAGCACGCACCCGGTCCCTCTCATTATCCCGAGAAAGCAGCCGAATTGCGGACGATTCCCTTGCCGGCGCTTCAATGCTTCTTGGCCGAACTTGAGATTCGACGCGCAATTCGAGAACGCGCGTGGGCAGAATTGCTTCCATTGGCGCTTCGCATGGCTTCAGCGATGGCGGCTTTAGGTTCTCTCAAAGACAAGAGTCCAGGAGATCTTCTAAAGCCACAAGAGACATCCGTCGCTGAATCATATGGGTTTGAAGCTCCTTTTCCAATTCCAGCCGTCCTTATGTGTGGACTCGCAGCAATGGTTGTTGAAGGCCAGAGCACAGCGGAAATCCTGATCGAATGGCAAAAGAAAGCTGAAGGAAATCCAATCGCGGCTGATTTGGCGAAGCTCATCGTGGGCATAACCGAGACCTTCGCCAAACCCGTCGATCAGGCTACGGTGGGAGCCGCCAAGGAGGATGACGAATGGCTTAGGTGGGCTAATGCTTTGCGGGTCATAATCGAACCAAGTCCACCCGTGGATGCTTTGTTGATCGCGAGTATCTTCTTTGTAATCTCAAATCGAAATCCCCACCAACTCGCTTGGCTCGGGGATACTATTGCGCTTCTTGATCGATTTCTTTCCGCAAAGTGGCAGCGTGCCTGCGAACAACGCTATGCCTTCAAATCGCCAACGCTTTTCATCCCCGATATAAAATCTCTGGCGAGTAAACCCGATGGAACGCAGGCACACATTGCGAAACTCGTCCTGACGGCGATGCCGGCGCTGAATGTCTCGGTATCCAAACCGATACACGATAAATTACAGGCTGTCATATCTCCACGCGTGCCGTCCCACGAGCCGCCAACAGTTTCTAACTAAGCGCCGCGAGATACTGCATCAGGCTGTCGTAGTTGATCAGCCGAATGCCGCGCAAGGCCCCCCGCTTGCGCAGCACCACGCTTTTGACCGGCGGAAGCCCGCCATTGGCGGTGCCCGCAATCGTCAGCTCGTTCAGGGTACTGCGCGACAGGCCCGTGAAGCGGCAGCGGTTGCCGGGGGCGGGGAGGCGGAGCCATTCCGGTTTGACCGATTCCGTCAGGGAAGGGGCCGGGGATGGAGTCAGGGCGGCGGGCGACATGGGTTTCCTTCGGGTTGAATTTGGCGTCGCTTAAACCGTGAGTGAGGCGCGCGTATCCTGGCGTACCGACTCGCGCAGGGCTTCGCGTTCCTGAAGTTGACGTGCGATCAACGCGAGCGATGCGTCGTGGAATACATTGGTGCGACTTTGCACGTGAAAGCCGAAATCCGTCTTTTCCGTCGCCCAGAGCACCGACGCACTAACCCGCTGCTCACGCTGGTCCCAGATGCGAATGGGCCCGCCGTCGTAAGCTGGTGACATGACCGCAAAGAGTTCGACGGCTTCGATAGCGGAGTCGGTTTTGAATTCAGCCATATAATTGCCGGCGCGGGCCTGCCGATAAATTTGATAGCGGGGCATATGGTTCCCGTTCGCGGGGGCCGCTTCCGATGAGGGTCTTTCGATAAGTGTGTTTTTCATAAGTTCAGACCTCCTGACATAGCCGGAGGTGTTTGCTGATGATTTCAGAGTGAAAACGGGTTTGGGACATGGGACAGGGGGTGCGTACCAAACCTGTCCGCTTTTTTGATTCGGCGCGGGT
>Ga0182024_10026934_pt1 | contig 10079 bp, 5 predicted proteins | sample P32metaG_FD_120480 | JGI IMG/M metagenome (GOLD analysis project Ga0182024, IMG submission 120480) | Permafrost microbial communities from Stordalen Mire, Sweden - P3-2 metaG (Illumina Assembly) | ecosystem: Environmental > Terrestrial > Soil > Wetlands > Permafrost | place: Sweden: Stordalen...
GCAAGAACCACCAGCAGAAACGCCACCATGGGCGGTAATAAAGGCGAAATCAGTATGGTTTCGTCGTTGTGCAGATAAAACCGTACTGCCCACGCCAGGAATAGCAGCGCAATGCCGACCTCAAAAACAGCTCGCGCCCAATCTTCAACGCCACCGTGGGCCAATACTCCAAACGCTACCAGCGCGCAGATTCCGATGCGTACAAATTTCATTTCTTCGCGCCGCTTTTCGGAATCGGCGTCAGCGCCACGTCGTCCACCCAAGCCGTGCCGCGGATCTTGTTATCTTCCTGGTCGCTCGCATCGCGCCGCAGGCAAATTTGCGTCTCTTGATTCTCCTTCGCGCCTGGCCATACCGCCGCAAAGCGTGTCCACGGCTGCGTTCCCCGCACGTCCGCGGTGATCGCGCCATTTAGCCCTGGAATTCCGGGACGCAGATCGATGCGCACGCCCTGGTCCGTCGTCAAATCCTTGGATTTCATCCATCCAGAAAGCTCGTACGCCGTTCCCGCTTCCGTGGGCACCGTCTGACAAACATCGTAAAACGCAACGTCGGAACTGCCGTCAAACGACACCCGCAGCGAGCGCTTCCCGGAATATTTCTCCCGCGTGTCAAAGCCTATCTGCGCGCTGCGAGAAGTTCTTGCAAAGCGCCAGGCATACGCTTCGCCGGTGACATCCGATTCGAATCCGCCGTCCCAGACCATCGAATTCTTCGGCCCTTCGAGCTCTGAAAGGCCCGCCAACTCCACCGCTTGCTCCCAAACTTTGTGGGCCTCGCTAGCTTGCCCCGTGCCACGCAACTCCATCACTACTTGAAAAGCATCGTGCAGCGGAATCCTCGGGTGCATCGCCACTATTCGCGTCCACACCTTCAGCGCGTTTTCAATCTGGCGGTCTTGCGCTAGGTCCTCCATCACCGCGATATAAATGTCGCTCTTGGCTGGAAGTACCCGGTCCAAGATCACATTCGCATCTGGTTCTACGCGCAGACATCGCGAAACAGCTTCCGCTGCTCTGCCCGGATCGGCCTCTACGGAACGCCGCATCTCCGCAAAGGCCGGTTCCAGTTCGCCTTGCCGCAACAGAAAATTTCCGTATCGCCAGGAAACCTCCGCGGAAAGCGGGTAGGTCTGTTTGGCACTGATGAACGCCTTGCGCGCGGCAACGTCGTTGCCCTCGGATTCGTAAGTGGCCGCCAGTTCCAGCCAGGTGGATGTCGCGCGGGGATCTATCTCCAGCGATTTTATATAACTGCTGATGGCGCGTTGCGGATTCGCATCTTCGAAGCTGTATTGCAGGTAGCGGCCCAGCAGGTACCAATTCCGCGCATTGCCAGGCTCGATTTGCGTGGCTCGCTCGAATCCGTGCAGCGTTTCCGTTTCCGTGTAATAGGTTGCGCGTGCGGTCTGTACGCTGAAGTAGGAAAGATACGCCGCAATCGCGAGCGCGACGCCCACTACGGCACCGCGCGCCGCGGCGCTAGACAGGGACACTATCATGCGCCTGTACTCTGCCTAGCCCACTTCAAACTTGCAAGCGCCAATTAATCCTCAAAAAAATAATAAATGTCTTTTGACTGAACGGACTGAACTGAATTGTCTGTCGAAATATTTGTTGGATGCGGCCGTCGTGCAGCTAAAAGCCCGATTAGCGGAGCGTCACTCCTACTTGCCGAACGACGCCGATAACGTTTCTTCGCCTCGACCTCGGCGACGCACATCGATGCCCAGACGCTTGATCTTCTGATTGAGGGTCGACAACGGAATCATAAATCGTTCCGCCGCCTCTGTTTGGTTCCACGCCGTACGTTCCAGCATATCCATAATAATGCGGCGCTCGATTTCGTCCATAATCTGAAACAGCGACGGCTGCGAATGGTCCGCTCCGGCCCGCGACCCGGGCTCCCCGGGCAGTGGCGGCAGAAATTCAGAGAGTTGCAGCCGCACTCCCCGGACGATCTCCTTGCTTCGAATGCTCTCGGGCAAAAGGTCCGCGTCCACGCGTTCCTGGGTAGAAAGCACCACTGCGCGTTCCACCACATTTTCCAGTTCTCGCACGTTGCCCGGCCAGTCGTAGTCCATCATTAATTTCATTGCGCCCGGCGTGAATTGCCGGAGTGGCTTTTCATTCTCTTTGCAATAGCGGTCCATAAAGTGTGCGAGCAGCAATGGCACATCTTCGCGGCGGTCACGCAGCGGTGGAAGCTGCAGGTGAATCACGTTCAAGCGGTGGTACAGGTCCTCTCGGAAACGCCCTTCACGAACCAGCGTAAGCAAATCCACGTTGGACGCCGCAACAATGCGCACATCCACTTTCAATTGCTCCGTCCCGCCCAACCTCATAAATTCGCGCTCTTGAATTACACGCAGTAGTTTCGCCTGCGTCTCCGGGCTGATGGTTGCAATTTCGTCGAAGAAAATCGTCCCCTGATCCGCAACCTCAAACAAACCTTTTTTCGAAGCGACGGCGCTCGTAAATGCACCCTTCACGTGCCCAAACAATTGCGATTCCAGTAAGTCCACGGGAATCGACCCAGTATTGACCGGAACGAAAGCCTTATCCGCTCGCGTCGAACCAGAATGAATCGCCTTCGCGATCAGTTCCTTGCCCGTGCCGCTTTCCCCGCTAATCAGCACCGTCGAGCGCGACGGCGCCACCTGCGTCACCAGGTCCAGCAACGTATGCATCTTGTCGCTTTTCCCGATGATGTTCGGGAAGTTGAAGCGCTGTTTCAGCGCGCGCTTCAGCTGTACGTTTTCTTCGCGCAGTTGCCGCGATTCTACCGCCTGCGCCACCTGCGCCAGCAATTCGTCGTTGGACCACGGCTTGGTGATGTAATCCATCGCCCCGCTTTTGAAAGCGGTTCGTGCCATATCAATCGAGCCGTATGCGGTGATCAATACGATGGAAAGATGTGGATCCCGTTTGTGAATTTCTTTCAGCAGGTCCAGACCATTGCGGTCCGGCAGGTTCACGTCCAGCAATAATAAGTCGAAAGGATGTTGCCCTAATTTTGCGAGCCCCGATTCACCGGTCCCCGCGCTCGAAACTCCGTAACCTTCCCCGCTTAAGAGAAGTTCCAGCCCCTCGCGTATTTCAGATTCATCATCCACCACCAGAATCGAGCCCTTAGACATGAATCGCTTTCCTGACCGCGGGCAGCTCTACGTGAAATGAAGTGCCTTTGCCCACAGTCGACCGCACGTCAATCTTCCCGGAATGTTCTTTAATGATTCCGTAACTCACTGACAGTCCTAGTCCGGTCCCGCGGCCGCTCGCCTTGGTAGTGAAGAAGGGATCGAATATCCGGTGAATGTGCTCGCGCGCAATCCCCGCCCCGGTATCGACGATTTCTACTTCCACACTTCCGTTGTGCGCCGTGGTGCGCACTTCCAGCATGCCTCCGCCGGGCATCGCGTCGCGCGCATTCAAAAATAAATTCAAAAACACCTGTTGCAGCTTGTTTGCGGAGCCACGCACCGCCGGAAGCGTTTCGCCCAGTTGCCGCACCACCTGAATCTGCGAGGTTTTGAGCGGATGTGCTACCAGTGAAAGCGTTTCTTCCACCACGCGATTCACGTCGATATCCATAACTTCGGTGGCGCTGGTGCGCGAAAAATTCAGCAAGTTATTTACAATTTCGCTGGCGCGAAACGTCTGCTTCACGATTTTCTCGATGATCGCTTGCCTCGGATCGCCGTCCGGCATTTGCTTCCCAAGCATCTGTATGTAATTGGAGATTACCGCCAGCGGAGTATTTACTTCATGCGCCACGCCCGCTGCCAGCAGCCCGAGTGATGTGAGCTTTTCCGTCTGGGTCATCTGTTCTTCCAGGCGTTCCCGTTGCGTCACATCATCAAATAGCAGCAGCCGTCCGATGCGCTCCCCCGATTTGCTGACCAGCGGCGTAATCGAAACATTTAACGTCAGCGTCTTCCCCAGATGGTGCAGCCGCTGCTTGTAAATCCCAGTGATCAATTCCTCATCGCTGCGGGCATTAATCTCCCGCGACAATTCTTCTGGCAGCAGCGAATTCAGTTGATGCCCGACCGCTTGCTCGCGTGCCACGCCAAATAACTGCTCCATTCGCGTGTTCCAGGATTCCACCAGACCTTCCAGGTCCACCGCCAGCACTCCGACGTTCAGCGACTCTACGATGTTTTCGCTGAAGTCCTTCAACCGCGCGATCTCCGTGACCTTTTGTTCCAGCGAGCTGTACAGCTGCGAATTATCGAGCGCGATAGCCACGTAACCAGCGATCGTCTCGACCAACTCGACGTCATCGCTCGACAGAAAATCCCCGTCCACCGTCTTGCCCAGGCCCAACACCGCCACGGTGTGTTCACGAATCCGGCAAGGTACAAAATAATTCAGGTCCAGTTGCTCCAGCGTGCGGCGCACGGATTCGCTGACATCTCTCGCCGCGCGGGGCGACTCAAAAAAGAGCGCCCCACGGGCGAACTCGGGCCGGGCCGGCTCGAGGAAGCCAAGATCAAGTGGTTCAGTCAATCGCACGCCCATCGAGCGTGCCAGCCGCATGTGGCCCGGGTGCATCGGGTCTTCCTGGAAAATCGCCAACCGATCCACCAGCAGAGTTTGCGAAACACGATCCATCACCGAGCCAAGCATCGGCTCCAACCGCACTTCGTTGGTCAGCGTGCGCCCAAACTCAATCAGCGTCCTGCGATAGTCGAGCCGGTCGCGATAAAAGAATCTGTCCAACCTGGACTGCGTCCATTCGCGGAACGGCTGAAACAGAAACGCCGCGATAACTATGGCGATCATGCCGCCGACCGGTCCGGTGGTCTGCGCGTGGAAAATCTGCGCCAACAACGCCACCAGCGCAAAATAAACCGCCGCTACTCCCGCGGTGGCCGCCGTGTATGCCAAGCCCCGCTTGAAAATAATATCTACGTCCATCAACCGGTAACGGATGACCGCGTAGCCGAAGCACAAAGGAATCAAGACCAGGCTCACCGCAGAGAACTGCATCCACCCGCGCGGGCCCAAATCCATGACGAACGGCACGATGTACAGCACCGTGAAGGGCACGGTTCCCGCCAGCGTCCCGCCGGTCAGCCATTTGAATTGCTGCCGCAAAACTCCCGATGGCGCGGCCCGGAAATTTCTGTAGAAACCCAGCCCGGCGGCAAGAAAACATGCGCCCAGAAAAGTCAGTTCGATCTTATCCAGCAACATGCGCGAGCCCAGCCAGGGAACGAATCCGAAAGCATTACGCGCCGTGCTGATGTGTACCAGTAACAGCGCCAGCGGCGGCAGATAAACCGTCAACACCTTTGACGAAGAGCGAAGGGTTGTTTCGGAACGGCCTGGAAACACCAGCGCGAAGTGCAACAACACTGCGGGCGCCAGCAAGCGCGCCACGATATTCGCCCAGTAAACTTCCTGGTCAAAAGTGTCCAGTTTTCCGCTGTAGTGAAATGAATACAGGATGAATGACACCAAACAGAACACATAAAAGTGCACTGCCTTTGGCGCATTCCAGCGCCGCGCAAAAATAAATAATCCAATAAAGAGATAAAGCAGCCCTACGATCCGCAGATAATTTTCGATGGAAGCGGGCTTCTCCGCCGGCGCAGTGACCAGCGGGGTCTCGAATTCCTGGCCCGCACGGCTCAGCTTGTAGCGCACCTGCGTCCATAGGCCCGCGCGGCTCAAACGCATGGTTACCTGGACGGCTCGTTTTACCGGGACGCCGTCTATCTCCACCAAGTGGTCGCCCACGCGAACGCCCGCCAAAGCTGCCGGCGAGTCCTTGCCAACTTTCCATGCCTCGACGCCGTGATCGGTGTCTAGCCAGGCGACGCCGTCATCCACCAGCTCAAATCTGCTTCGTTGCTGGAAGTTTAGGAAGGCAAAGATCACCGCCGCCAGCGTAGCCAGCGCCAGCACGACCGCCCCAAGACTCACGCGCAGATTCTGTTTCATACCGCGGTTCGACAGGGATACACCTTCCCGATATAAATCTGGTGCAAATTAGAGACCATCCGCCACGGACGGCACTCTACTTTAAACCCTTTTGATTCTATCGTTTCGAATAAAAAATCCGGAAAGACCAAGCGGGGATACGGTATTCGGAAGAGCAGATATGGCTTTCTAAAGCCTGAATTGTCAAAACTGGACGCTAAGCCCGCCGCGGAAGCTTCGGAACGCCGGTATCAAATTGGTCCGCCCATCCCGCGACGCTACCGGCACGGTACCTTGGGCCAGTAAATTGTCGCAGTCTGCCACTGCTTCCCAACGACCCAAGGCGAACTTTGGCAGCGGCTGCCTAAGTCCCACATGCAGGTACGGATCGAGCTGGAAGAGCGACTCGCCATACATATCCACGCGCGAGACCGCCACGCCGCTTACCCATTTATAACCGGCTTCGACCTTAGTTCGGACATGAGGAATCTTCGCCGAAACGTTGGCCCCTAGAGAGTGGCGCGGCACTGTCCGCAGAATATCGCGCAATACTCCATTCAAATCTTCGCCCGGCGCCAGCGCCCCTGCGAATGCGTAAACCGTCGTAAGCTCTATGTCGTCATCCAACTTCTCGCGTAGCGCTACGCGCGTTCCCCAACTGCTGGACGAGCCGCCATCGTATGCAAACCCGTTTGAAAAATAATCCTGGAAATAGTCTCCGGCAGGCAGATCACCGCCGCGCCCGAACACAGCCACATGCCGGTTGTCGTCATGAAATGCCGCCACTTCCAATTTCGCGCGCGCGCCCAATTTGCGGTCCGCGGACACTTCCTCGTGCCAGCCCTTCTGCAGCACCGGTTTGCCCGCGCGCCACAACAATGTCGGGAATCCGTCCAGCTCATCCAACGCCGCAGCCATGTTGTTGACCTCGCCGTCTGTAGCCTCCAGCGGCCCAGGCCCGTTCGGCATGGAAGTGAAAATCAGGGTTGCGTTCCAATCGTCCGAAACGCGCACATCTAATTTCGTTCGCGGGCGGATCGACGATGCCGCAGCTCCCAGCCCCACCATGACAAATTCTCCGCCGTAACTTAGAATTGCGCGGTCGCCGATGGCCATCGCGCCGCCCTGATCAAGGCGCACGCCGCGAAATGTGGGTCCATCCGGGCCAAGCTTGGCTTCACGCAATACCAGCGCGGTATGCGGACCGGCACCCAAAGACCCCGTTGGCAGCCACACTGTCGCGATACTTCCCGCAGGCGCTTCCTGGTCATAACTCATCTGTCCGGCAAGAATCACCTGGCCGGTTCCGCCCAGGTTCTGGTCGTAGGCAAACGCCGTCGCCGGAGCCGCCACCAGGTTCGATCCTGAACCCGGATGCCGCGCTCCATCCGTAAATTCCAGTCGCGCGCGCGGAGCTCGCGGTATCCCGCGATCGATATCTGCATCCGCTGTCATCACCTGCGCGTCGCCCATCCACTCCAGCACCGGCCGCGTCGCAGCCGCCGAACGCAGCACCCATTTCCAGTCGTCGCCCTCTACCGGAATGTTTACTGGTTGCCGCCTCAGCTGTTCCAGGGACGCGAACATGGATTCCATCTGCACGCGAACTACGGTGGTCACGTTGGGATTGATGCGAATGTGTTTTTCCAGCGTAGGCAAAAATCCCGCCAGCGTAACTCGGGCGGTGTATAAGCCCGGCGAAAGTTTCTCGCCGCGAAAAACACCTTCCGTGTTGGTCAAGAGTTCGCGCGCGATATTTACTCCCGAAGCTTCCGCAAGGAGTTCTACGGTCGCGCCCATTTGCGGCGTTCCCGTGCCGTCTAGAACCACGCCAGCAAGTTTGCCCGGCCCTGGTTTCGAAGCGGTTTTCAACTGTGCGTCTGGCGACTTGGCGTTAGCCGGAGAAGCTGCGCCTGCTAAAAACGCCAGCGTTATGGCCCCGAAATGGAGGAGCCTTTTTTGCTTCACTTTGCTGTACCTCCAGGTTGCACGTTCGCGGCGCTCTTGGTTTCCAATGGATGTTTAACCGTGAAATCAGCCGTCCGCAAAATCGTCTGATTCGAAAGCGTGTCCGTCGCGCTTATCTCCAGCGTGTACTTGCCCGGCGCCAGCGTCGCCAATGGCAGCAGCCGTTCGATCGTAATTTGATCGCCAGTTTGCTTCATATCCGCCGACGTTTCCTTGAATTGCAGCACCTGTGCGCCGCCTTTTTTCACCGTGTACTCAAACGTAGCGTTGGATTTATGGGTTTTCTCATCCGGCTTCAAGTTATATACCTGCATGTAAATTCCCATCCTGTCCGAGGTGGTAAAATCACCGTCCAGCTTCGGCCTCACCTTGGAAGAGCCCAGCACGAATTGCCCATTCCCAATTTGTTTCGCCGGCACGTGTTCAATTTGATCCGCGAGAATCAACGAACTGGTCTCCAGCTTGTCGTCCTCGTAGCGCGGCACTTGCAGGCGCGAATTCACCACACCCACATTTCCGCTTTGCACGTCCTTGATCACCAGGTCCAGGCGATAAAGTCCTGGCCGCAGCGGTACCGCTTTTTGATAGATGGATTGCAGCTTCAGGGATTGCTGGAATAGCGACTCCGGGAAATCCCTGCTAACCGAATCTTCGAAAGTCTGAACCACCCGCCCTGTCAGCGTGCTCACTCGTCCAAATATATTGATCGTCGCGGAGTGGACTCCTTCCTTGGACTGGAACGAAAGCTGGTTATTGGGGATTTGCACGGTCACCGGCACCAATACCGTATCGTTCGTTACTTTCAGAAAATCAGTCCGCCAGTTGAAGTGCACCTGATCGCGCACGATACGCGAAGTCACAATCGCTTCCAAATCCTTGAACTTCACCACCGGCGGTTTGAACGCATTCGCGTACGCTTCCAGACGCGTAAATTCGTCCATGCTGGCCGGAGTCCCGCCCATCGCCGTCGGCAGGTTCGTTCCGTCCGACCTTGTAAATCTGTCGGCCTTCGAGGCCAGTCCCATCTGCTCCATCTGGCTTAATCCCGCGCCCGGCACATGCGTCAGCGCATCCTTTTCCGAAGGATCCATCGTCAAGTGATATTCGCCCGATCCTGTAGGATCGACGAACTCCATGATCACGTTCTCGCCCATGCCCTCGATATAGCGCCAACGCCACGTCTCCCACGGGTATGTGGTTGTGGAACCCCCGCCTTCCTCCTGGGGTCGGTCATATGTACCGCCTGTTGGATGGCTGTCAATTTCGTCTGGCGGGCCCCACACGATGTACATGTGTCCGCGATCAGTCTTCCATCCTGGAATACCCGAGGCGTAATGCTCATTCGCGTAAGCGATCCGCCGGTAATGCTCTTCTTTGAATTCGTTATCAGGTAAATCCGGATTGGTGCTGCGGCGCAGCCAGAACTGCTCGATGAATTGTTCCCGTTCCTCGTTGGTAGCCAGTTGCCCGAACGCGTTGCGCTCTTCCGGCGAAATAATGTAGACCACGTCCTCGTTGAGCCACTGCTTGTAAGGCGTGTCCAATTCCTTGAGCGTCTTGCGAATTTTCTTCTTTTGGGCTTTATCGAGATTCTGATGTGCGGTGGGATCCTGTTGCTGCGGTGCCGGCTGCTCTTGCTGCGCCCGGACGAACGGCATCGCAAGAGTGAGAAGAGAAAGCGAGGTAAAGAGGGTGCGCGCTACCCTGACCATGGTATTCCACCTCAAATCTGGTAAGCGAGGATTCTAACTCCGCCAGTGGCTGGCGTCAATTGAGTAATCCCCTTCATTTTGTGACACTTGTCCCCGACTCGCTTAGAGTCACGCACAGAAAAATTAGTTGCCTTCAGTACTTTTGGACACCTGTACGAACGTACAGGAAATTTCGCCTCGGACATCCCTGTCCTGTTCGAGCGGACAGGGAGTACATAATTCCGGGTAGGGAAGCGTTGTGAGTTAGTTAAGACGGGAAGCGCTCAAGGAGACGTGACGAGGATTATTGCAGCCGCTGGTTTTGCAGATCTGATCCAACTAAATTGTCAAAAATCGCCAACACGTGCCGCCGGTATTCCACCATGCGCGTAAAGATATCCCGCAATTCAGGCTCGCGCTCGGCTTCGCGATGCCATTTCATTAGTACCGCAGTCGGTACTTCAATATCACGCCGCAACTGCTCCGCCGA
>Ga0182024_10026935_pt1 | contig 10079 bp, 8 predicted proteins | sample P32metaG_FD_120480 | JGI IMG/M metagenome (GOLD analysis project Ga0182024, IMG submission 120480) | Permafrost microbial communities from Stordalen Mire, Sweden - P3-2 metaG (Illumina Assembly) | ecosystem: Environmental > Terrestrial > Soil > Wetlands > Permafrost | place: Sweden: Stordalen...
CCTATGACCGATCTTTCGAACCAAGTAGTTCAACTCCAAGATGTCTGGCGTAGCGACGGAAGGTTGCTGCGCGAGAGATTGCTGGATGCGCCTACACCGGCGTCGAAGTTCCGCATCTTCGAGAAAATGCTCCTTGATCATCTCAGGCCAGAGTTCGATCCGGCGATTCAGTACGCGATCACCGGATTGCGAGCCGGTGTGCCGGTATCCCAGGTAGCTTTTCGTCTGGGACTTTCGCCGAAGACCCTGGTGCGTCGTTTCTCATCGCAAGTCGGGATTACTCCCAAGCGATTTGCCCGTGTCCACCGGCTACAAAGGGTCTTGCGTGCAGTGCGTCGCTCCCGTCAACCCGACTGGTGCGCGTTAGCAGCCGAACACGGGTTCACGGATCAAGCCCACCTCATTCATGATTTTCGAGATCTGGCTGACATCACGCCATCCGAGTACAAGCCCCATTCGCAGCAGCGGAATAACCACGTGCCCATTGTGGCGCTGTGACGCTTTTTTACAATACAGGTAGGCACTTGATTCGCTAACGTTGCTGAAGCAGCCTGTTGTGCCGGCGGGGTACGATCTCAAAAACAAAGGTGGCGGATAGCCGTGATTTCAAATCGCTCGGTACCGACTGATGCAGTGCTCCCTCACATAAACTACCGAGACGTGGAACAAGCCGTTTCCTGGCTGAGCCGGGCGTTCGGTTTTGTTGAGTTCTACCGGTATGGCGATCCCGTCAGCGGCGCTCAGATGAGCATCGGGAAGGCCTGGCTCATGCTGAACCGAGCTCGAGACCAACGCGCAATCCCGAAGCTACTGGGTTTTGGGACACAGAGCTTGACCGTGTTTATCGAAGACGTCGAGGCACATTTCGAACACGCCAAGTCTTCCGGAGTCGCGATTGTTGAAGACCTGCACGAAACTGTGTACGGCGAACTCCAGTACGGAGCAGAGGATCTGGATGGCCACCATTGGCTGTTCTCGCGCCATGCCAGGGACGTGAGCCCAGAACAATGGGGCGCTACCGTATCGCGCACGCAGAGGTCTTGACGCCACGATTCCAACCGTCGTGATTCTGGGGGACGAATGAACAAGCGCCCAATCTCGATAACCATCCTGGCCGCCGTGTATCTGCTGGTGGGCACAGTTGGCTTTATTTTTCATTTCAGAGAGATTCTAGCGAGGCATGCGTTTCAATACGACGACGCGTTGATCGAACTCACAGAGCTAATTGCGATCGCGTGTGGAGTGTTCATGCTGCGAGGCCGCAATTGGGCACGGTGGCTCGCACTCGCCTGGATCGGGTTCCACGCGGCATTCAGCTTCCTTGATTCACTGCAGAAGGGGGCGGTGCATAGTTTGATGTTGATCCTGATTGCCTATCTTCTCTTTCGACCTGAAGCGAAACCCTACTTTCAGCATCCGGAAGAGATGGTTTCTTAACCAGCACTCCAAGGGGCTCGTATGGGTTTGCTTTTCGCCACCCTTCGCTGAATGGCTTGGCGTTTTTCTAAAGTGGACGACAAAATGTCAGATCATTACTCCGCGCGCAGCGCATTTGTCGGATTCACCGATGCCGCGCGACGCGCGGGCAGGAAGCTCGCCGCCAACGACGTGAGCCCCAACAACACGGCCACGCAGCCCAGAGTCAGTGCGTCCCAGGGCTGCACACCGAACAGCAGGTTGTGTATCAATAGCGATGCTCCCATCGAGCAAGCCAACCCGATTGCCAGCCCTGTTCCTGTCAGCCATCCCGCCTGCAGCATCACGAGCTTGTACACCGAGCTGCGCTGTGCACCGAGCGCCATGCGTACGCCGATCTCCCGCGTCCGCTGGCTGACCGAGTAGGCAACTACTCCGTAAAGCCCCACCACACCCAGCACCAGCGCCATCGCCGCAAATCCGCCCACCAGCCACGCCGAAAACCGGTGCAGCCGCTTGCGTGGTGTCAATCTGGTCGTTCATGGTCGCTTCGTCAGATATGCCCAAATCCGGGTCGATCCGGTGGAGCGTGCTCACCAGTGCCGGCAGTAGCGCCCGCTCACTGCGGGCCGGGGAGCCATGTCAGTGAATCCGAGAGCCCATAGAAGAAAAGCACCTGCCTGGGGCAGCATCAATTTCCGCATTGGATTGTCCTTCGTCCTCATCATCTTGCTCACCAAGTGTTGTGCCCCGAGTCTTGCGCGCAGAGTTGGCAGAGCGATAGGTCTTCTCACTCCACCACCAGCGTCAGCGTGGTGGAGGCCTGGAACGATCCGCTCGTTCCCTTGACTGTAACCGTGTAATTGCCGGCCGGCGTGGAGGGAGTATTCGCGAAACTACCACTGCACCCGGTAAGCAGCGAGGTTGTAACTCCCAGACCCGCGAGCAACAGGACCAGCACAAGAGCCTTGGGAATGCGCTTGCGTCCTAGCACGGCACCAAACAGGACGAACCCCAGGCTGAACGGCCCAACCGGAAGCCTCCTCTGGTTGGAGGGGATATGGTTGACAGGAATGCTCGCTGCCAGGGTGGCAAGCTGTATCGTCATCACCGTCGACGCACCCGCGCTCCCTGGCGTAACCGTGGCAGGATTGAATGTAGCGGTTGCGCCCGGCGGAAGTCCGGAAGCCGAGAGCGTGACCACGCTGTCAAATGTGCCTCCCAATGGCGGCACCGTTATGTTGACAGTCACGGACCCTCCCGGCGCAACCTGAACTGGCGTGGCCGGAGCGGTGACAGTGTAGGCTGTCGTGATCGTCTCGCTCACGGCGGACGAAGTGGAAGCGGCGTATCCCGCATTGCCCGGGTACACCGCCGTGAGGCTGTCGGCGCCGGCAACCAGTCTGCTGGTGGTGGAGGTAGCCACCCCGGAGGCATTGAGGGTGCCTGTACCCAGCAAAGTAGTTCCGCTATAGAAACTCACCGTGCCGGCAGGGCTGCCGGTTGGGGCTGGACTCACGGTCGCGGTCAGCGTTGCGGGCTGTCCGTCGGCCAGTGGATTGGGCGAGGCCGTGAGCGTGGTGCTGGTCGCGATGGTCGTTGCCGCCGTCACGGTCTCGGTCAGTGCTGAGCTGGTCAGCGTCGAGAAGTTACTGTCTCCGCCGTAAGCCGCCGTAATCGAGAGCGCGCCGGCGGGGAGATTCGAGGTGGTGTAGGTTGCCACTCCCTGGGCATCCCGCAGAAATCGCCACAGAACCTTCGGCCCACGCCGCGTACCTATCAGAGATCCCATTCCGGCTATCGTTACAACTAGAGTTAGAAGAAGAGCGGAGACGATGCCCATCGCGGCCAGCGGCGCAGGGGCCGGGTGAATAAGAACGCAGACGCACGCGACGAAAAGCAAACTCACAATAGCGGTTGTTGCCTTGGGCATAGTTGCCTTGAACATGATTGCCTCGACCTCGAATCCAATGGGAAGATTTCTTGCTGGCTGAGAGCGTTCTTAGAACCGCCGTTCACTCGGGAGGGAAATATGCAAACGGATTGCCAGCGGTTACTTCGGTTTGAAAATTTCGTGCAGGCACGGATTCACAAAAGGTCGCATGTCGTTCGGAGGTCGAGACGAAATTCCGGCGGAGAACTCAAACTCGGCGGGGGAAGGGTACTTTGGAAGTAATGAATCGCGTCAGTGACTCAAAACAAGACCTTGAGGAGAAGGCTCGCCTGTCCGTGAAGCGGGCTGGGGCCCACCCACTCCGCCCTGCCCAATAGCTGCAGGAGTGCCCCGTATGATCAGTATTGCAATCAGTGATAGCCAGATACGGAACATCAATATCCTCCTCATTGACACGTTACCGTTGCGGAGAGATTGGCCGTCTCCGACGGATATGGGCTGTTGCTCCCAGAATATCTGCACGCGCCAGTTGATGTTCGCGCTCTTAAAACTTAATTTCGAACGTCGGTCCGGAATTTCCGGAAAAAGGTACGAATATCCGTTACCAATGCTTCCGGCTCTTCCATCGCTGCGAAGTGTCCCCCGCTCGCGAGTTCGGTCCAGCGCTGGACGTCGTAGCCACGCTCGATCCACGACCGAGGCGGAAATGGCGCTTGCTTTGGAAGGTGCGCGATGCCGCAAGGTACTTCGATCCGCTCGCCCTGTGCGAGATGAAGCGGGGCTGTCCTCATCTCGAAGTACAAACGGCTCGACGAGTGAATCGTTTCGGTCATCCAATAAAGCGTAACATTCGCTAGCAACTCGTCCCACGTGAACCGTTTTTCAAGGTCGCCGTCGCAGTCGGACCAGTCTCTGAATTTTTCAAGGATCCAGGCGGCCAGCGCAGCGGGAGAGTCGTTTAGTCCGTAGGCGACGGTTTGCGGCGTGCGAAACTGAACGTGGTCGTATGCCCCAAATTCTTCTTGCCAACCGTTCACGTCTGCGAGAAACTGCCGCTCTTCTCGACTTAGGACTGCTCCGGGCTGAAGGCCGGGTCGGTAGGACCCCGCGCTGTAATTCAAGTGCAGCCCGATGATGCGCGCAGCGTGACGACGTCCCAGCCAACTGCCTATTTCGACTCCAAAGTCGCCGCCGTGGCAGGCGAAACGTTCGTATCCAAGTTCCGTCATCAACTCGACAAATAGATCCGCCATTCGGGCGGTGTTCATCCCACGCTCGGTTGGCCGGCTGGAAAATCCAAAACCCGGGAGAGACGCCACGACTACGTCGAACGAATCGGATGGTTCCCCACCGTACGCTGCTGGATCGGTAAGCCGGGGAACCACCTTCAGCATTTCAAGAAACGATCCGGGCCAGCCATGAAGCAACAAAATCGGGATTGGCGAGGGGCCCCGTCCGCGCTCGTGAACAAAATGGATGGACCGGCCGCCCGCGATGTATCGCAGGTGATGCAGGGACGCCATCCGCCCGACTTCCGCTTTCCAGTCAAACTCCTCGCGCCAATAGCGGCAAATGCGTTGCAGATAAGCGAGATCAAATCCGTACTCCCAGCCCGAACCAGGAATCGTATCGGGCCAACGCGTGTGTGCGAGCCGTTCGCGAAGGTCCTGAACAGCACTTTCGGAATAGAGTGGTTGAAAAGACTGGATTGCCATAGATTCTCCGCTCATAGTAAGTTTGAGCTGTAACCGATATACAGGACTATAGTGGTTACAAGGGAACCCGTCAATGGGCCAACACGAGTTACAATATTCCAAATGAACTATGAATTTCTCGGCGGCAATCTGGCGCTCGATTTCACTAATACCTTGCACAGCCACGGCATGTCCGATCCCGGCGAAGATCTGAAGACCACTGCCGACCTCGTGGAATGGGCCGCCCAAGCGGGACTGCTTCGCGACAGGGAAGCCCATGAAGCGGGGACGGTTCATGCTGACCAGGTGCGATTCCGGCGCGCCTTAGCGCTGCGCGAGTTGCTCTATGAAATCTTCAGCCGGGCGGCAAAAGGAAAGAAACCCCAGCCCCAGGTACTTCGGAGGTTTCAGAGCTTCTACCAGAATGCGATCCGGCGCGCTGAATTTCGCCCGCTGGCCAATTACTACCGATTAATGTGGCCGGCGGCGACCCATCCTTTGGAGCGCGTCTCCCAAGAGATCGCCCGCTCGGCCGCGGACCTGCTGACGTCAGAGGCGTTGACCCGCATGCGGCAATGCTCGGGAGAAAACTGTTCGTGGTTGTTTGTCGATAACAGCCGCAACGGGATGCGACGCTGGTGCGATATGAAGGCGTGCGGTAACCGCGCCAAAGTGCGACGCTTTCGCCGTAACCTCAGTCGAGCTGTCGGAAAGTCTTCTGGGTGCAGGGGATGATGTTGGGGAAACGCGACCCTGAATCTCCGGTAACGGCTTAGGTGCTGAATGGACGGCCATGCGGAAGTGATCTGATCTCGGCATACCGCGAATAGGAACGCCGTGTCGGCACCAGCGAGTGGGATTCCTCCGCAACACCGTTCACGAGTAGGCTGAGTTAGAAATCTATCTCTTTTACTCACGAGGAGTTCGAGATTGCGCATAGAGCCCTTTAAGGTAGCGGTCGCTGAGCAAGTCCTCTCAGATCTTAAGACACGCATTCGGAACACGCGTTGGCCTGACAACGCACCTGGCACTCCATGGTCGCAGGGGACTGACCTCGAATGGCTGCGGAACTTGATGGACTATTGGGCCGAGGAATTCGACTGGCGCGCTCAGGAGCAAAGACTCGGGGAACTCGCACAATTCCGCATCGAGATCGATGGCGTTTGGGTCCACTTCGTCCATGCACGAGCGCGAGGCGGTCGTGGGATTCCGCTGATACTGACGCACGGTTGGCCGAGCGCGTTCGTCGAGTACCTTCCGCTCGTGCCACTACTCACGGATCCGGACCGACACGGCATCGACGGCCCCGCATTCGACCTTGTCATCCCATCGCTACCGGGCTATGGGTTCTCAGAGCGCCCGAGGCGTGCCGGTGTGAATTATCGATATGTGTCGGCACTTTGGCACCGACTGATGACCGAACTCGAATATAAGCGTTATGGGTCTGGCGGCGGCGACTTTGGCGCCGGTGTTGCCACCCTGATGGCACTCGACAAGCCAGATTCAATCATCGGAATCCACCTGAGCAACCTGGAGCTTGCCCCTTACATCGGTTCCGGATCACGGGCGTTATCGCCCGCGGAAGAAGCGTATATCGGGACTTCCGACCTGTGGTTGCAATCTGAAGGCGGCTACAAAGCGATCCAGTCAACGAGACCGCAGACACTCGGGTATTCACTGAACGACGCTCCAGCCGGACTGGCCGCATGGATTGCTGAGAAATGGAGGTCTTGGAGTGACTGTCATGGTGACCTCGAAGGGCGCATTCCACGTGATTTTCTGCTGACGCTCCTGACTCTGTACTGGGTCACTGGAACAATTGCAAGTTCCATTCGCGACTATTTCGATAACCGCTGGCACGGGATTACGCTTGGACCGGAAGACTTCGTCCGCTCGCCCACCGCCATCGCCAACTTCACATCTCAATACGCCTTCGAAGGAGATGCACCGCGCGAGTGGGCTGAGCGCCTCTATAACATCCAGCGATGGACACCAATGGAGCGCGGTGGGCATTTCGCACCCATCGAAGAACCAGTGGCTCTCGCCCGTGACATTGCAGCGTTTTTCGCAAGTTTGATTTAGGAGAGAAAGGCGAGGGTAGGGTCGGGTTGCCGAACGCAGCCGGGAGAGCCTTCATTGACAGTCAAGCGTAATAGGCAGGCCGCAAGGACATTGCAATAACTGGATTCCAAGGTCCGCTCAGCGCAATAAAAACCGTGGCCTTTATGATGTGGTATATTACTATTCTGACGTGCTGTTATGTAATATATTCAAAATAAACTACTTAATTAAATATAAATCGCTATTTAACCATTATATTGTATTATAGAATTATATCATTAGCAATATTTATATGAAGGAATATAAGTCATTGGAGCTATTGCTGGCCGGGCTCGCATCGGGAAGCCTCCTTCCTCCAAATGTCCGGGCGACAACCGTCGCTACGCAACCCTCCTTTGATGTGGCCGGACAACGTATTCAGGTCGACGCCATCGTGGAATTCACGGTCGCCAACTCCGGACATAAGACGATCAAAGCAGTGATCGAACTCAAATCACGATTGACTCCTATGACCCTTGAAGGAGTCGTTCACCAGGTTCTGCGTCACCGCAACGAGCTTCATCGCTTGGGCGAGTACGAAGACTTCTACCCCATGGTGGCCGCTCCCTACATTTCTGATTCTGTACAGGCCAGATGTAAGGAGCTGGGCGTCGGATACATCGACCTGAACGGGACATTGGCCCTCATCCACAATGACGTCTACGTGGATATTGTCCGGCCCGCAACAGCGTTCAAGAATCCGCAGGGAATCAAACATATCTTTTCCGGCAAATCGCGTCGAATTATCCGAATGCTCCTGGTAAATCCTTATCAGCCATACCGGCTCGAACGACTGGCTGGTGAAACGAAACTCAGTGTGGGTCAAGTCTCTCAAGTGATCCGGCGACTACAGGAGGATGATCTCGTAGAGCGAAACTCGCAAGGCTGTCTGCTTACCAAACCTCGCAAGCTGCTTCGACTCTTTGCGCCGGAACTGAAGAGTGACTATACCGAGAACCGGACCGTGTTCAGCGGCTTCTCGGAGAAAGAGCCTTTCTATGTCGCGCAACTGCTTCGTGACATTTGTGAACGAAGAGATATCAAGCATGCCTTCACTTTGGGAACTGGTCTTGAGGCCAGCGAGCGGAATGTACGCGAACAGCTGACCGCCGCCTACATCAACGTGTCGTCGAAACAATTGAGAGACGATCTGCAATTGGAGGCTGTGGGAAAAGGGGCCAACGTGCTCCTCATGACGCCTCCCGATGCCGATAACACGGATGCGGGCGGAGTGTTCTACCAGTCCAGGAAATTGACGAACGGACTCACGGGCGTGAATCCGGTACAGCTCTATGTTGACTTTACGATGCATGGCGGAAGAGGCCAGGAACAAGCGGACTTTCTAGTTGAGCACGCTTTGGGTTTTCGAGAATAATGTCCGGTGAAATTCACATCACGAAAGATTTTCCTCGCGCTCGCGAAAGAGCGGTTCTTCGCTTTCTTCTACAACGCAATCTCAGGCAGACCCGATGGTGTGAACGAGACTGCCCGAAAACGTTACGAGAGGGCTTATTCGCGACTCGAGACGCTCCACACAGGATTCGAATGGTACAGAGCTTTTCCACAAGACGAGAAGGATAATCTTGCGAGTAAAGATCGTCTGCTTGGAACTCCGGTTCTCTATCTACGGGGCCAATGCGAAGGGGGAATTTAGAGGAGTACGTGGAAGGTCCCCGTCAATCGGGGTTAGTGAATGTCGAAGGGCGACTGATCCCCAATAGCGGTCACTATGCGGCGGACGAACGGCCGGACGAGATTGTGGAAATTCTTCGGAAGCTCGTCATCAGATAACGTCGTTCGCGAGAAATAATCCGGTGGCGCCGATTGCTCTCCCGAGCGGCTAGGCCGGCGGCATATTCAGGAATGCCAGACGGATGATGCGACATTAGCAGTCTTGCGGGTGGTCTGAACAGGGTCCACGCCAAAAATTGTCGAGTCTCGCGGAATTGTTTGGGCTCCGAAGACACAGAACCCCTGTACCATTCATCATGGCCCAGGGGTTCTCGTTTCAATACCTACAAGCCGGTTCTAGCGTTCGTCGGATCGTCGCATGAGCCATCGTGATCGAAGTCGATTCGCACTAGCGATCGTCATCATCACCGTCATCCCGCGGTGCGAAAGTTATGCCGCGAAACACTTCTCCGGCCTGTGCCGAGCGAAGGGTTACGAAGTGGCCCGCGAAGTCATCGCCATCGTGATCGCCGTCCCCTGCAGGCAAAGTGGTGGCCCGCAAAATATCAGTGACCTTCACTAGCTTGTTCGGGTCGGCGCCTTGGTCTCCGCTGAGGCTGACCGTGGACGTCACAGCATAAATATCTACGGTGCCATCGCGGTGAACTCTACCAGTGATGTTCCGGCAGCCGTCCGTCGCCGGATTGAGTGACGTTGGATAGTTCGGAACACTGTAGGGAACGCCGATATTCAGACCATTCTGCAGAACGTAATCCAGTTGCCAGACGCCGTTCACGAGACTCCATTTCTGCACGCCCGCTGTGGCTTGAGTTGCAGCGTCTGCCACGTTCCCGTTGACTGGGGGAGAAACCAATGTCCCGTCGCCCTCGTCGCAAACATACAGAGTGATGGCATTCGCAAACCAGATGCCAAAGGGAAACGCTATGGGCGCTGGGTTGCCAGCTTGATTCACGCCGCTCGCGAGCGATGTGGGGAATCCCGGCAGGATCGTGATGGGCAGGGCCGCAAGCTCTGCGACGGTTCCGGTCGGCAGTTCGCCGGCATTTCCAACTTGATAGACCGTGTTGATGCCATTTCCCCCGCTGCCCTTGGTGACATAGAGTGTGTTGTTAAAGATCGTTAAGCCGCGGAAGTTATTGTCCTTCCCAGCCTTGTCCGCTGTGGTGTAGCCAACCTGCGTAACCTCGAAGTCGGCGATCTTGGTGATATTTGGCGGCAAGGGTGGCTGCTGGCCCGGCACCAGGAGCTCGGCTCCAGTCGAGCTGATTAGGTTGACCCCAACC